>Ga0114900_1000858_pt1 | contig 21162 bp, 22 predicted proteins | sample MalvireepMed_231_FD_89685 | JGI IMG/M metagenome (GOLD analysis project Ga0114900, IMG submission 89685) | Marine viral communities from the Global Malaspina Expedition - Malaspina viral metaG DeepMed_231 | ecosystem: Environmental > Aquatic > Marine > Oceanic | place: Mediterranean Sea...
GCTGGCTTACATCACCGTGTCTGGTGAGGGCGAGCAGACCCGTTACCGGCTTCAGGTCAGCGATGTGGATGGTAAGCGCTCCAAAGTCCGGCTGGAAAGCCGGGAGCCGATTCTGTCACCGGCGTGGTCGCCGGATGGAAAGAAACTGGCCTATGTTTCCTTCGAGACTGGCAAGCCGGTCATTTTTGTCCACGAACTGGCTACCGGTGAGCGCCAGAAGGTCGCAGACTTCCCGGGGCTGAACTCGGCACCGGCCTGGTCGGCCGATGGCCGTTCGCTGTTGATGACGCTTTCCCGTGACGGTAACGCCGAGATCTACCGAATGGACCTTGCCAGCCGCAATCTGACGCGTTTGACAGACCATTGGGCGATTGATACCGAAGCCGCATGGGACCATGCCGACCGGGGTATCTACTTTACCTCCGATCGCTCCGGTGGGCCGCAGATCTATCACATGGAACGCCCGGGGGCTGAGCCGCGTCGAATTACCTTTGGCAGTCGCTACAACGCAAGGCCGCGACCGAGCCCCACGGGTGACTATGTCTATTACGTTCATCAGCGCGACAGTGCCTTCCATATCGCCAGAACCAATCTGGAGACCGGTGAAGAGACGGTTATCACCCGAACCGGTTCCGACGAATCACCCAGTGTGGCTCCCAATGGCAGGTTGCTGATCTACGCAACCCGTCAGAATGGGGAAGGCGTACTGACCGTGGTATCCGCAGACGGAGGTGCGGCGTATAGCCTGCCGGCCTCCGAGGGCGAAGTGCGGGAGCCGGCCTGGGGGCCGGTTACCCGCTGAAAATGCACTGAACTGAATTAATTCAACGAAGACCTGAAAAGAGGAAATAACGTGATGAAGATGTCTTTCTCTGCAAAAGCGTTTGCCATGCTCCTGTCCGCCGGCCTGGTTGCTGGTTGTAGCTCCACCGGTGAAAACATGGAAGAGGGTACTTACGGTTCTGACGTGGCCGCGATTGATCAGGATGGCGGTTCTACCGTTTACGGTGGTGCGGATGGCTCCGGTGTTTCTGCTTCCGATCTGAGTGATGACGAGCGTCGGGCTGCCCAGGAGCAGGCCGAGCAGGAAGCCCTGCGTGACATCACCACCTTCTACTTCGATTTCGATACCTCTGAAATCAAGCCGGACGCCCGTGACGTGCTGGTTGCCCACGCTCGCTACCTGGCGGACAACCCGCGTCAGCAGGTACGCCTGGAAGGTCATGCGGATGAGCGTGGCACCAAGGAATACAACCTGGCTCTGGGTGAGCGCCGCGCGAATGCCGTACAGCGCTTCCTGATCGTAAACGGCGCTTCCCGTGGCCAGATTGAAACCGTAAGCTATGGTGAAGAAAAGCCGGCCGTGCGTGGTTCCACTGAAAGTGCCTGGGCACAGAACCGTCGCGTAGAGCTGGTATTCCAGTAAAACCGACCTAGACGGACGTATCCATGAGAAAACAGCTCATGGCGGCCGTGCTGATCCCGCTGGGCCTTGGCCTGGCGGGAGTCACCCATGCACAGTCGTCCACACCCGCATTCCAGAACAACAGCTCCGAGGCCCAGCGTAAGGCCGGCAACAACCAGGCCACGGCAGAGCTGTTCTACATGATTCAGCAACTGCAGCGCGAAGTGAGAGACCTGCGGGGCCAGGTTGAAGAACAGCAGCACCAGATCAGTCGCCTGCAACAGCAGGGCAGGGACCGCTATGTGGATCTGGATCAGCGGATACTGGAGCTGTCCAAGGCCGTCGAGTCCGGGGCCAGTGCTGCACAGCAGCCGACTGCAGCGGGAGCTTCAGCAGACAGTGGAAGACTGACGCCTGCCCGGGTGTATCGCTCGCCGGAACCGGAAGAGCAGAAAACCTATAACGACATTATCGACCTTATCCGCAACAAGAAAGACTACGACACGGCGATAACCCGCCTGTACGAGTTTGTGGATACCTACCCCGAGGGCGACCTCACCGTTAATGCCTATTACTGGCTTGGTGAAGTCTATCTGGCGAAACCTCAGCTGGAGCAGGCCCGTCAGGCTTTTACCATTGTTGCGACGCGCTATAGTGATCATCGCAAGGCACCGGACGCTGTGTACAAGCTGGGGGTGACCCTGGATCGTCTGGGCGAAAAAGATGAAGCTCGGCGCCGGATGACCTCCGTAGTTGAGCAGTACCCGGATTCAGGAGCGGCAGAGTTGGCGAAGAAGTATCTGGATTCCGCCCAGGGTTGATCGGTATCTGGTCAACCTGCACGGATCTTGATCGGTCATTGAAAAAAGTTGGTCGACCATGAAAAAAAGGGGTTGATCACCAAAAAAATATCAGTAATATGTGCGCCTCGTTTGGGTCGTTAGCTCAGTTGGTAGAGCAGTTGGCTTTTAACCAATTGGTCGAAGGTTCGAATCCTTCACGACCCACCAAATTCAGAGCGCGAGGTTTTGGCCGCGTGTTCGCTGGATGAAAAGCCAGCACAGCCAGTTAGGGGTCGTTAGCTCAGTTGGTAGAGCAGTTGGCTTTTAACCAATTGGTCGAAGGTTCGAATCCTTCACGACCCACCAACAAGGCAAGCCGTCACTACGGGGTTTGCGGAAAAAAGAGCCGAAAGGCTCTTTTTTTTTGCCTGCAAGAACCCACCTATACCCACAGGACGGACGCTATCCTGCAAGATGGCATACCCACATTGCAGGATCATGAAACCAAAGGCAGAAGTGATATACTCCGGCCGTTAACGTCAATCAGAGAATAAGTGATGACTAAAGCGCAAGACCGCATTCTGGTTCAGGAACATCTCGCTCATCAGGCTGAGCCCAAGCCCCTGAGTGCCTCAGAGAAAGCTGATCTCGAGGCCAGGATCAAGGTGGCTCTGAAGGAGAAGGATGCCGTTCTGGTTGCGCATTATTACACCGATCCGGACATCCAGCGGCTGGCAGAAGAGACCGGTGGTTGTGTGGCGGATTCCCTGGAAATGGCGCGCTTCGGTAACCAGCACCCGGCATCCACCGTTGTCGTTGCCGGCGTTCGTTTTATGGGAGAGACGGCAAAGATTCTGAATCCGGAGAAAAAGGTTCTGATGCCGACTCTGGAGGCGACTTGCTCGCTTGATGTTGGTTGCCCGGCCGACGAGTTCTCCGAGTTCTGTGATCAGCACCCGGATCGCACCGTCGTGGTTTATGCCAACACCTCGGCTGCGGTGAAAGCCCGGGCCGATTGGGTGGTCACCTCCAGTTGCGCCCAGGCCATTGTTGAGCATCTGGACGCCAAAGGTGAAAAAATCCTGTGGGCGCCAGACAAACACCTGGGCGGCTATGTACAGAAAACCACAGGCGCAGACGTTCTGCTGTGGGACGGCTCCTGCATTGTGCACGAGGAATTCAAGTACCGTGGCCTGGAAGACCTCAAGGCTCTGTACCCGGATGCAGCAATCCTGGTGCACCCGGAGTCACCCGATGCGGTGGTGCAGATGGCGGATGTGGTCGGTTCAACCTCGCAACTGATTCACGCGGTGCAAACGCTTCCGAATGAAGAGTTTATCGTTGCAACCGACAACGGCATTTTCTACAAGATGCAACAGCTGGCGCCCAACAAAACGTTGATTGAGGCGCCCACCGCCGGCAACGGCGCAACCTGCCGAAGCTGTGCCCATTGTCCCTGGATGGCCATGAACGGCCTGGAGAATCTGCTGCACGTGCTTGAGCATGGCGACCAGGAAGTGCATGTGGACGATGCGCTGCGAGAAGACGCGCTGCGCCCGCTGCGCCGGATGCTGGACTTCACCGCCAACATGAATCTCAAGGCTGCCGGCAACGCCTGAAGGCTTCGGGGTTATTCCTAACCGGCTTCGCGCGCCTGAAGCCGGTTAGTCAGCTCACCAAGGCGCTCACTCACCACCTGGCGTTCGGCGGAGCCGGCCGGCAGTTTCTCCTGGGCCTGGCGCAATTGCCGCTGTGCTGATTTCAGATCGCCCATCAGTACATCGTATTCCGCTCTCGCCCGGTGTACGCCGACAATATTTCGCGCCATACCTTCGGCTTCGGCCAGTCTCAGCCACAGTTGCTCCTGGCTGGGCAGGCGGCGAGTCAGCTCCCTCAGGTGGTCGGCAGCGGCGGCCCCGTTACCATCGGCAATCTCTATGGCCGCCAGCGTGGATGTGATGGGATAGTTGCCGGGATTGCGTGCCAGTGCTTCCTGCATAAGTGCTCTGGCATCGGCAAAACGTTTCTGGCTGATCAGAACCTCCGCCAGTGATACCTGGAACGTGATGCGCCCGGGGTTGGCTTTCAGTAATTCCCGCATTAACTGTTCGGCCTGGTCATAGCGCCGGCTTTCCTGATAAGCCACCGCCAGGCCGTAGCGGATGCCATCGTTGCGCTGGGCGTCTTCCCGAGCCAGATAGGCCTCGAAGGTTTCTATCGCCGTTTCCGGGGATTCGCTGTAATGCACCTGCAGGCGGCTGCGAACCAGGTGATATTCCTGTCCGTCCTGCACCCGGGTATCAGGGTATTGTTCGGCCCGGTTGCGGGTGTCGGCAACCCGGTTCTGGGTCAGCGGGTGAGTGGAAAGGTATTCCGGCAGGCGATTTCCCTGCAGGCGGTTCTGTCTCATCATGATTTCGAACATCTCGGGCATACCTCTCGGGTCCATGCCGGCACTGGCCAGGATGTCCATGCCAACCCGGTCGGCTTCCTGTTCGTGGGAGCGGCTGTAGGCCAGCATGTTCTGCACCGCCATGGCCTGGGTGCCGGCGATGGCGGCAATGCCAATGTCTGACTGGGTAACCGCAGAAAGCACGATACCGGCGATCATGCCGGCCAGGGTTAACGGAGCGCTGGTTTCCTGTTGCTGCATTCGGCGGGCAAAATGGCGCTGGCTGAGGTGGGCCAGTTCGTGGGCCAGGACCGAGGCAAACTGTTGTTCGGTGGCGGCGTTCAGAAACAGGCCCCCATTTACGCCTACTACGCCGCCGGGCACGGCGAAAGCGTTGATGGCCGGGCTGTCAATCAGAACCAGTTTCAGGTCGCGGTTATCCAGCGGTGCGGACGGCACCAGACGATAAATGATCGCGCTCAGGTAGTCGTAGACCAGTGGGTCCTGAAGTTGCGGGGCTGAACGGCGAATGGAGGCCATAACCTGTTGGCCAATATCGGCTTCCATCTGTCCGGAGATCAGGCCGCCGCTACCGCCGATGCTTGGCAGGTCTGACGACTGCGCGCGTGTGGTCGGGCTGGTGACCGCCATGCTGAGGGCCAGAAAAACGATCAGGGCCCAGGGGGAGCGGTGTTGGCCTTCGTTCTGGTACTTCATATGTCTGAGGATGCCTCGAATTCGTGGTGCCGGTTTGACAAGGCGGCAGCCGGCAAGTTCTCCGGAGTATTACCAACTCTTGTGATGCAATAGAGTAACACCAGCGGCATAATGCCTGCCTGATTACTGTATGAAACGTAATGGTAAATGCTGATTATGGCTGACAGAACCCTGGATGCCAGCGGCCTGCGTTGTCCCATGCCGCTGCTGAAAACCAAGCTGGAACTCAATTCCATGACGCCCGGGGAGGAATTGGTGGTTGTCGCCACGGATACCGGCTCACTGAGGGACATACCTGCCTGGCTGGCGTTGTCGGCCCATACGCTTGTCAGCCAATCGGAGAGTAATGGGGAATACCGTTTCGTGATAAAGTGCGGCGGTTAATTTCCGGAGTCATTCATGGTCAGAATTCTGCGCGGTCTAGCCCACAAGTATTTTTCAGACGAAGAAGCCGTCATCCTGTTTTTGCTACTGGTGACAGGCACCGTCTTTATCATCTGGTTCGGGGCCATGCTGGCGCCGGCCATCGCTTCCCTGATTGTCGCGTTCATTCTGCAGGGCCTGGTGTCAAAACTGAACCGGATGGGTGTGCCTGAGCTGATCGCCGTGATTGGCGTGTTTGTGGTGTTCCTGGGCGTGCTGGTGGGTTTTATCTTCGGCTTGTTGCCGTTGATCTGGACCCAACTGAGTACCCTTGCCGGCGAAGCGCCACGGATCATCCGCGAGCTGCAGTCCTATCTTGAGGTTCTGCCGCAACAATATCCGCATCTGGTTTCTGCTGAATCTGTGAATACCATGTATCAGCAGATCTCGGCCGAAGTAGGGCACCTGACTCAATGGCTGGTGTCTTTCTCGCTCTCCAGCATTCCGGACCTTGTGGCCTTGCTGATCTACATGGTTCTGGTGCCTATCCTGGTCTTCTTCTTCCTGAAAGACCGTCGGGTCCTGGTGAACTCATTTGCCCGCCTGCTACCTCCGCAGCGACCAATGATGGTTCGCATCTGGCACGAGGTTAACCTGCAGTGTGCCAACTATGTCCGTGGCAAGGCAGTGGAGATCCTGATAGTGGGTGGCGTCACCTATGTCGCCTTCAAGTTTCTCGGCATGCCCTATGCGGCATTGCTTTCCCTGTTGGTGGGGCTGAGCGTGGTGATTCCCTACATTGGCGCTGCGGTGGTCACCATTCCGGTGGCCGTGATCGGCCTGTTTGCGTTCGGCTGGGGCAGCCATTTTATCTGGGTCATGGTCATCTACGGCATTATTCAGGCGCTTGATGGCAATGTCCTGGTACCGATTCTGTTCTCGGAAGTGAACAACCTGCACCCGGTGGCGATTATTGTTGCCGTGTTGTTCTTTGGCGGAATCTGGGGCTTGTGGGGCGTGTTTTTTGCGATTCCACTGGCGACGATGCTGAAAGCGGTTTTCGCGGCCTGGCCGGTGAAGGAGTCGCCTCCGCCACCAGCCATTGCGGAATAGGGCGTTAAAGGGCCTTGACGGCTTCCAGCACCTCGTCGGCGTGCCCTTTGACCTTGACGCCGCGCCATTCCCTGCGCAGCACGCCTTCCTTGTCGATCAGGAAGGTGCTGCGTTCAATGCCAAGGTGCTCCTTGCCATAAAGCTTCTTGAGCTTGATGACGTCGAACAGCTTGCACAGGGATTCGTCCTTGTCGGAAATCAGGTGGAACGGAAAGCTGTATTTCGCCCGGAAGTTATCATGGGCTTTCAGGCCATCCCGCGAGACGCCGAATATCTCGGTGTCCTCGGCAGCGAAGGCTTCCATTCTGTCCCGGAAGTCCTGGCCCTCGGTGGTGCAGCCCGGTGTATTGTCTTTCGGGTAGAAATAAATAACGATGTTCCGGCCTTTCAGGTCGCTCAGGCGAACGGTCTGGTCGCCAGTGGCCTCAGCCTGAAATTCTGGCACGGGTTGATTCAATGCTACGGATGACATGACATCTCCTTTAATTCCCTTGTGTCAGTTCGAGCCCAACATTACCATATCGGTTTTATTCGGACGGAGCTTTTATGATTACGGGTAGCCTTGTCGCACTGGTCACGCCCATGTATCCAAACGGTGATATTCACTGGGAGGATCTGGATAAGCTGGTGGACTTTCATATCGAAAACGGCACCCATGGCATTGTTGCTGTGGGCACCACTGGCGAATCCGCAACCCTGGATCCGGAGGAACATATCCGGACGATCGGGCACATCATAAAACGTGTAAACGGCCGGATTCCCGTTATTGCAGGTACCGGTGGTAACAGTACGCGCGAAGCCATCGAATTGACCACCGAAGCCCACAAACTCGGTGCCGATGCCTGTCTGCTCGTAGTGCCTTACTACAACAAGCCGACCCAGGAAGGCCTGTATCAGCACTTCAAGGCCATCGCGGAAGCGGTACCGGGCATGAACCAGATTCTCTACAACGTACCGGGCCGCACGGCCTGCGATATGCTCAACGAGACGGTCGTCCGCCTGGCCGATATCCCCAATATCGTTGGGATCAAAGACGCGACCGGGAACATTCCCCGTGGCGCCGAGCTGATCGAAGCCCTGGATGGACGCCTTGCGGTTTACTCCGGTGACGACGCCACGGCGGCAGATCTGATGCTGGCGGGCGCGAAAGGTAATGTTTCGGTAACGGCCAACGTCGCTCCGAAGGCCATGGCTGAGCTCTGTGAAGCCGCCATTGCGGGCAACGAAGACGAAACACGCCGCTTGAACGAACTGCTGATGCCGCTTAATCGCAAGCTGTTCCTGGAGGCCAACCCGATTCCGGTAAAATGGGCGCTTTACCACATGGGCATGATCGGTGAGGGCATTCGACTGCCTCTTACGCCGCTCAGCGAAAAGTTCCACGGCGAGGTGGAAGACGCGCTCAAGGCTTCAGGTGTTCTCTGAGGCCACCGTTACCGTTAACCGGAGTAACCCGATGCAGGTTCCTGCAAGAGCCCGTAAGAAAACCGTTTTGTTCGCTCGACCTGTTTCGGCATTGGTGCTTGCCAGTGCCCTGGCCGGTTGCAGCCTTATCGATGATCGTTCCGAAGGCTACGTCAACGCACCGGAAGGCGAGCCGATTCAGGTGCCTGAAGGTCTCGACAGCTCCCGGCTGAGCGAAACCATGCCGATACGTTCTATCAACACCGCCGATTCCCGCAATCTTTACCCGTCGTCGATTCCCCGTCCGCCAGATATGACATCCGAGATTCTGGATGAAAACTATGTGATTGAAGAGTTGGACGGCCGTATCTGGCTACTGGTCAATGAGGTGCCAGGACGGCTCTGGCCCGTGGTCAGTGCCTGGATGAATGAGAGCGGCCTGGGCATTGCCCATGACAGCCCGCAACTGGGGATTATCCAGAGTGAACTGGCGAATTTCAGCAAGCGCAGCCGAACACTACTGGGGCTCGCCGATAATCCGACTGCAGCAGAACCCAAGGTGGTGATGCAGGCCCGCCTGGCCCCTGGCATCCGGCGTAAAACCACCGAAATCCGCGTCCGTATTCTGGAGCTGGAGCAAGCTCCGGAAGAGCTTCTGCCCTGGGACAGTGGCACTGTTTCGGATTCACCCTCCGAGCAACAACAACGGGCGCTGTTGGCCGAGCTGGGGGATTTCCTCAAGCAGCGTGAGGACAACAAATCCTTCTCGCGGGCGGCCTCAGGCATGGTATCCGAGCCGCTGGTGCGCTTGCAGTCGGAGCAGGATGAAGCGGTTGCCATTCGAGTGGAACTGGATTTCGGCCGCACCTGGGCAGAGGTCAATCGGTCCCTGGAGGAAATGGGGCTGCCGGTACTGGATCTGAATCGCAGTGAAGGCTGGTTGCAGGTGGATTTCCGCACGGAAGACGAACGCAGTCCGGGCTGGTTCTCGTGGTTCAGTGATGCTGAAAAGCCGGTCCACACCCACACAATCCGGATTCAGCAGGGTGCCGACGCCATGAGCGTTACCGCCGAGCAGCATGACAGCTACGAGGGTGAACGCAGTTCAGCAGATCTGCTCACCCAACTCTTTGAACATCTGTATTGATTAACGGGGTGGCCGTGGCCACCGGCCGTTTGGAGAAAGTAATGGAAAAGCGCGAAGAGCTTTACGCCGGCAAGGCAAAATCGGTTTACCGCACGGACGATCCCGAGCGGTTTGTTCTGGTATTCCGCGACGATACCTCGGCCTTTGACGGAGAGAAAAAAGAACAGCTGAACCGCAAGGGCATGGTGAACAACAAGTTCAATGCCTTCATCATGGAAAAGCTGGAAGCGGCCGGCGTACCTACCCATTTCGAAGGGCTACTCTCTGATACCGAGTCCCTGGTCAAGAAGCTCGAGATGATCCCGGTTGAATGCGTGGTGCGCAATGTGTCTGCGGGCAGCCTGTGCCGTCGCCTTGGCGTGGAAGAGGGTCAGGAGCTGAACCCGCCCACCTTTGAGCTCTTTCTGAAAAACGACGCGCTGCACGATCCGATGGTGAACGAATCCCTGGCGGTCAGCTTCGGCTGGGCCAAGGCCGATGAGCTGGCCCGGATGAAAGAGCTGACCTATAAGGTCAACGACGTGCTGAAAAAACTGTTTGACGACGCCGGCATGCTGCTGGTGGACTATAAGCTGGAATTTGGCCGCAGTGGTGGTCAGATCGTTCTGGGTGACGAATTCAGCCCCGATGGCTGTCGTATCTGGGACAAGGAAACCCGCAAGAAAATGGACAAGGATCGCTTCCGCCAAGGCCTTGGCGAAGTGATTGAAACCTATGAAGAAGTCGGTCGTCGTCTCGGCATAAAGTTTGACTGACCGGCTAATACAACCACAAAAACGGGTGCGTTATGCGTAAACTGATGATTGTTGTAGGTGGCTCTCTGGCCCTGGCCGCGCCACTGGCGAATGCTGATGTACTGGGCGTTGGTGCCAACGTTAGCTACTGGGATTCCGATTTCTCCGGCGAAGTGGTCAACAAGGACTCGGCCGTTGATATTGAAAAGGATCTCAACCTCGACAGCGACAGCAACGCGAACTTCACAGCGTTTTTCGAACATCCGATCCCGGTGCTGCCAAACGTGCGGTTGAATTACACCAGTATTTCCCAGAGTGGGCGTGGTGAGATCGGGCTGGAAGCGTTTGATGACATACCGGTTGGTGCGGAAGTTAAGTCCGATCTGGATATCGATCAATTGGATGTGACCCTGTATTACGAAGTACTTGATAACTGGGTGAATCTGGATCTCGGCCTGACTGCCCGCCGATTTGATGGTGAGCTTGTGCTTCGCGATCAGACTCCGCTTTCCACAAAAGTAAGTGAAACCTCCGTCGACGCCGTCGTCCCTATGGGCTACCTCGCTGCCCGTTTTGACCTGCCGTTAACCGGCGTGTCTGTGGGTGCTGAGGGCAACATCATCAGCTACAGCGGCGACTCCCTGCACGACTTCAACGCTTATGGCCAGTACGAATTCGCCATGCTGCAGCTGAGGGCCGGTTACCGCCAGATGTCTATCGACTATGAAGACGATGATGACAAACTGGATGTGGAAATGTCCGGACCCTTTGCCAGTGTTGGCGTGGCGTTCTGACCAGGACAGTAAAAGGCGCCTTCGGGCGCCATTTTTCATGGAGAACAGATCTTGAAAATCCTCGTTACGGGAACCGCCGGCTTTATCGGCTCGCATCTTGCTCACCGTTTGCTCGATCGTGGCGATGAAGTGATTGGTGTGGACAACGTCAACGATTATTACGACGTCAATCTCAAGGAAGCACGCCTGGCCCAGCTGCTGAACAAGCCCGGTTTCACGGAAGTACGCCAGGACGTGGCCGACCGCGAGGCCATGGAAGCGGTTTTTCGTGAACACAAGCCCGAGCGGGTAGTGCACCTGGCGGCCCAGGCTGGAGTCCGGTATTCCCTGGAGAACCCTCATGCCTATGTGGATGCCAATCTGGTCGGGTTAATGAACATCCTTGAGGGTTGCCGCCATAACGAGGTCAAGCACCTGGTGTATGCCTCCAGCAGCTCCGTGTATGGGGCTAATGAGACCATGCCATTCTCCGTGCACGATAACGTGGATCACCCACTGAGCCTGTACGCGGCGTCCAAGAAAGCCAACGAGCTGATGGCCCATACTTACAGCCATCTGTACAACCTGCCCACCACCGGGCTGCGCTTCTTTACCGTTTACGGCCCCTGGGGCCGGCCGGATATGGCGCTGTTCATCTTTACCAAAAAGATACTGGCCGGTGAGCCCATCGACGTGTTCAATCACGGCCATCACAAGCGGGACTTCACCTACATCGACGATATCGTCGAAGGCGTTATCCGTACCCTGGACAACGTAGCCCAGCCGAACGAAGACTGGAGCGGTGCCCAGCCGGACCCGGGTACGAGCAAAGCGCCTTACCGCATCTACAACATCGGCAGTAATAACCCGGTGGAGTTGTCCCGTTTTATCGAGATTATTGAAGAGCGGGTGGGCAAAAAAGCCGAGAAGAATCTGCTTCCGTTGCAACCGGGTGACGTGCCGGCCACCTACGCCAATGTCGATGACCTGATCAACGATGTGGGGTACAAGCCGTCTACTGCGGTGGAAGAGGGCATTGCTAACTTCGTGGACTGGTATCGGGATTTTTACAAGGTATGATTTTGCCTGCTTGATCATTGCCGCAGTATTCGGCCCGCGCCGGTGCTGCTTAAGATAGTAAAAGGCCAGCGAGATCGCTGGCCTTTTTGCTCAACGGTACCTTGGAGGTTAGGCAGTGGCGGCCTTCCGGCGAGCTCGAAGTCCCAGGCCAAACAGGCCAAGGCCGATGAGGGCCAATGAGGACGGTTCCGGCACCGATGCAGACGGTTGGCACGCTGGGTCCGTCGGATTGAGCTGACAGAAGTCCAGGGTTTCCTGAAGCTTTTTATTGGCGAAGTCTGTAACGAAGTTCTGCACGATGGTCTGGTCCGTGGTATTGAACAGATTCAAGTCAAATACCGTTCCGCCATGATCGGAGATCAACTGTTGATAGGATGCGATTGTGCTGTTGTTTCTCAGAACGCCGTTGTAGAGCGCGTTATTGCTAGTCAGTAGTCCGTCAAGAACGCTTTCAGAAACCGCCTGGCCTCCTACAGATCCACGCCTGATGAAATCGCCATTGGAAGGCTCGTCGGTCAGTATAATGATGTTCTTAACCGCGTTGTTGCGGAAGGAGAACAGGCTGGATTGGCCATCTAAACCGTTGAGCGCGAATGCGGTAGCGGTATAGCCCGGCTCCGAGGCGCCATTAGTTACCAGCCCTTGCGCCGCGGTTGAGAAATTTGTGGCATCGGTGAAGTCCGTAATCAACCTTGGAGCGGGAGAGCCGCTTCCATACCCTACCAACCCGTACTGGGCATTGACCTGGCCCGTGCCAGTCAGAATGCTGGCAAACAGTCCGATGTTAGTCCGTAGGTTTGCCTGAACATTACCCATGGAGCCGGATTCATCCACAACAAATACGATATCGCTAAGAATGGGGGCGGCGTGCGCAGGCGATACTGCGACGGCAGTCCCCAGAATAAGGCCGGAGAAAAACTTCTTGAGATTCATGGTTCACCTCATCCAGGTTGAGTCGTTTCTATGGGATCCATTCCGTACTGCTCAATCGGTGGATACCGGGTTGTAGCCCATGTTGGCTAAAATAATCTAGGCAAAAGGTGAGCCATAATTTTCATTTAGACGAATAATGCCTATAAGTCAAAATGTTACAAAGGCTTGGTGGTTGCGGACATAGCCGGCGGCGAGCTGGAGTGTATCAAAAGCTGACATTTGTGAGGGTGGGCGTCAGGGATAGCTAACAGGTTGGAGGTCTATACAGAGATTTTAACTACTTTGCCTAACATGGGGCATTTGAACTCCAGGTAGATGGCCTCTAGTTCAAGCACGGTTGACCGAGCGCCTCCATACAGCCGATCCCCGACAATCGGGTGCCCCAGGCCGGCCAGGTGTCGACGGATCTGGTGTTTACGGCCGGTTTCGATTCGTACCTGCACGTCCGTTGTGTCTGATTCCTCATCCCGGCCCAGTGTCGTCACGCGGCTGATTGAGTCCTTGCCATCCAGTGGCGTGTCGAGGCGAAGATCATCCGCCATCAGGTTGCCGGCGACCCGCGCCCGGTAGATCTTGGTCATGGCGCGCCCGGCAAACAATTCTGAAAGGGCCGCCGCGGCCTTGCCATCATGGGCAATCAACATCAGGCCCGCAGCGTCAGCGTCCAGGCGGTGTACCAGAAAGCAGGGTGTGTTCAGTTTAATTTCTGCCAGGCGCAGCAAGCTGCAGTGGTCGCCCCATTGAGACCCTTGTGATAACAGCCCGTGGGGTTTGAACCAGATACTGTAACGACCTTTATTCTCCAGCAGCTTCGGTGTTTCCGGCTTGCGCGCCAGCACCTGATCATCGTAGAACAGCTGAATACGGGTACCGGGTTTCAGTTCCCGCTTGGCCTTGCGCAAACGCACCTGTTTTCCCTTCTGTGTCCACCAGCACGCGCCTTTGGCCATGGCATCCTTGATGCGCTGCTTGGGCAGGCCCGAGGCGTCTGCAAGCGCATCCACAGTCGTCGTGCTCTGGTCTACGGTGACATCAAACTGTTTGCGCATTGGAGTTTTGCCCGAAAGGAGAGGATTCACGATGATTGCCGGCAATAATACGGAGCGGGGAAAGTGTCGACAAGGCGCTTGTGCCTCAAGGCACATTGATGACAGCAAGCGCTGAGAGTGTACACTGAGTAAAAGCCACCTCAAGGAGTTATCGACATGCCAATGATTGGCTGGCTGTTTATATTCGCCGCCTTCGCGATGATTGTCGGAAGCCTGCTTTTACTGCGAGATGGGGCAAATATGAAAATCCCCAAAGAAAAGCTTGAGAAGATTCGTCAGCGCAAAGCGGAACAGGAGGCGAAGGATAAAAAAGACGGGGATAGCTGGTAGCGTCAGAACCATGAACCAGTTCCAACTTTCCAGCTTAGATGATGGCCAACGAAAACTCCCGGACACAAAAAAAGCCGCCCAGCAAAGCTGTAAGCGACTTCTTCTGCAGGATTGGTAGGACCACGCGGATTCGAACCGCGGACCTCTACCATGTCAAGGTAGCGCTCTAACCAACTGAGCTATGGTCCTGTCCTGCAACGGGGTGGAAATATACGGATTTCGGGTGCCCTGGTCAACCTCTTTGCGGGGGATTTTTCGCTTTCATCAGGGCCTTGATGGCGCGGCTCAGGGCGTTCCAGCGATTGACCAGAAGCGCGGCAAAAATCAGCGCGCAGCCGGCTATTTGCAGCAGGGTCATGGTTTCGCCGAACCAGGCAACCGCGAAGACAGCAACCCACACCGGTTCCAGTACCAGTATCACTACACCGTGGCTGTTAACCGACAGGCTCTGGGCATAGGTCTGCAACAGGAAACGTCCCGCTGTGGCAATCAAGGCACTGGCCAGTACCCAGATATAGAGCATGGGTTCGGGGTTGGTCAGTGTGTGAGTCCAACGCTCGCTGATGGCGGACTCCGCCAAGGTCACGGTCCCAACGGTAAGCAGGGCAATGGCCGTCAGCGGCAGTGCCGGTACTTTCTTTTTCTCCACCGATTTGCCTTGCTTGTCGACCACGATGCGTTGGTTGGCGGCGCGGGTATTGAGCGTGAAGTACAGGGCAAAGATGGTTGCCGCCAGAACGAAATAGAGCTGCCCCGGGTCTGGCCTGAAGCCGTTTTCGAGGGACAAAAGCGCCAGACCGGCCACCGCAATCGGTATCGCCAGCCAAGTGCTCAAAGGCTGCTGTTCGCCAAATACTGTACGGGCAATGATCGGGACAATCACCACGCCCAGGCTGGTCAGAAACGCGCCTTCGCCCATGCTGTCGGTGTGATACAGCCCCATGATCCAGCAGGTCATGGCAATGCCGAACACAAAGCCCACGCCCAGGCTTCGGAGTATCTGGTCCCGGCTAAGCCTCAACAGTGAGGGCAGGGCCAGCAGGGCGAGAAAGCCGCCGGCAATCAGAAAGCGAGCCGCCATGAACATCAGCGGCGGCATCATCAATACCGCCTCTTTCGACAGCATCCAGCCGATCGCCGCCAGCAGGGTAACGAGTACCAGGTAAAGATCGGATTTGTGGGCGTCAGACATGATTGAACCGGCATCAACAAAAATCAGAGGGCTCAATCTATAGTTTGCGAATTAAAAAAGATAGCAGCGAAAACCGAGGGAGTGGCTCATCCCTGAGCCGTTGCAACTACGATCGATCAGTTGTTGAGTGTGGTATAAACAAGATTGGACAGACTGGTCTGGCTGGAGTTCGGCACTTCAATGTACTGGTCGCCAGAGCCCCAGAATTGCCACCAGGCACGCTGATTGTAGGTGCGGCTGGCGAAGTCCACACGCAGGCCGTTCAGGGTGGTGTTGTTCACCACGGGGACAGCGGTGTTGCCGGTCTGGGTATTGATCACGTCGCCATGGTTGGCGCCCTCGCTCATCAGCACCGGGTAGTGGTTGTAATACAACCCGGACGGGCCGTTCTGTCCGCTGACTTTACCGGCCAGGCTGATGCTGTTGGAGCAGGAATCAATACCGCTGGCACTGGTTGCTCCGCAGGCTGAATGGGTGGGAACAACGCCATCGTCGGTGCCATCAATAAAGGGTTTGGTGATACCTCCGTAGGATGAGCCACCGCCAACGAACCGCAGGCGCGGAATGCTGTTGGGGCTGACGGCCAGGTTGCGGGCAACGTTGGTCTGCAGGTCGTTGACCACGCCCAGATTATCCGGCTCCGGGTCAATGCCGGTAAAGGCTTTGACTGCCTGTTTCACCGGCCAGTTGTACCAGCTGTCGTTGTAGGCAATGCTCACGGCCAGGTCGGCCAGTTCCGTGCCACCACCGGCACCGGCCATGTCCAGTACTGCCAGGATTTTCAGCGGTTGCAGGCCTTCCGATTGCAGCCAGCGCGCCTGGTTTTCCAGCAGGTGGCGGGTCACCAGATCACCGGTGGAATGAGTGACGACAACGCAGTAGTCATTACACAGCCCTTGCTGACTGATTTGCCGCAGTTGCTGATAAGCCTGCTGGGCGATCTGACCCTCTACCCGGCCATTGCTGGCCCAGTCGATACGGGCTTCGGCGCGGTTCAGCCAGTATTCCCGCCAGTTATCTTCGCCGGCCTGCTGGATTTCCTGGAAGTTGGCCGGTGGGTTCGACAGATCATCCATCATGAAGCCGTGAACCAGAATCACGTTATGGCCGGCCAACTGCGCACTTGCGCCGGTGGCAAACAGACCGCCTGCCAGCGCTGTCGCGAGGGCGGTTTTCTTCAGGCATCCTCTTCTTTTCATTGTCATTGGTTGCTCCGTTTCTTTCCGATTTATTGTTGTGGTGTTATCAGAACTTGTCCGCCAGCTGCCGGAGCAGGGCGGCCCGTTGCTCTGATTCGGGATTCATCGCCGGCTGGTCTCGGAGGCCGTCCAGATCCGGCGGTGAAAATTCATAGCCTTCCTCGGGGCCGAAGGCGTAATCGGTCCGGTCGCCCGGGGTGGCGGGTAAACGGCGTATCTGCAAATGCCGTAGTTGCAGGGGCCCCTGAATGTCGCGATTGGCTAACACGCTGCCATGGGCTTTCAGGCGAATGACGGCCGAGCTGCTGCCCAGAGACGTTTCCTGTTGCAATTGGGCCAGCGGGGTTTCCCCACTGTAGAGCTGGGCAGAGAGGGCGTAATAGCCGGATTGTTCCGGATCGAAGCGCACAGGGATGACCAGGTCGTTCCCAGACACATAGGCGGTTTCCAGACCCTCGAAGCTGCCCAGATCGGGTTCGATGGTCAGTGAAGACACATGTCGAACGGGCTTGCCGTCTACCCGGGCCTCCACAATCAACCGGTACTCGCCGGGGGGATGATCGGAACTGACGGTGCCCTGGTAATAACCGGGGTCTGCATTCTCCAGCTCGGCAGAGGCTACCCGGCCCCGCTCTCCGGCCGTCTCCAGAGTGGCGGACAGAGACTGGCCGAACACCTGACGACCATTCAGTGACGCCACCACCAGAATCGGCTCACCCTGGCTGAAGCGGAATTTGTCCAGCGTCACCACAAAGCGGCTATCACCCTCGAGCGGGAGCACGACCGGGTGGTAGCGGTTGCCTTGGTAAGCCTCTGCCTGAGCTTTGGTCAGCGGCACCGAATAATCCGGGTACCGAATGGTCTGTTGGTATTCCTCTGCAACACTTGCCAGCATGAAGCCCAGCGCATTTTCAGAGGGTGGCTCGGGAACAGGCCCGGCAGGTGTGGCCGGAGCTACGGTATCCTGGTTAGAAACCATTTGGGGCGCGGAAGGGTTGGTGTCTTGCAGCAGGCCCCGGAAACTGCCCTCGTTCTCGGCAGAGAGCAGCCACACGGTGCCGGCCACACCGGCGGTGATGGCCAGGGTTAGGCTTAATGCCCGGTACGGCATTGTCAGACCCCGTTATTGTTGTTGATGGTTGGGTTAACTTTTAACCATAGGGTCGGATTGTCCTAAACGGCAAAAATTTAGGCCGGAATTGCGGGGGTTTTGTGACGTTTTGAGAGGCGGTTCTCAAAGTCAGAACCAGCCACTGTCTTTGATGGCTTCAAAGCCGAAGCGTAGCCGCACCTCATCTCCCACCAGTCCGTTTTCCAGGCCGTAGGTCATGCCCCAATCGCTGCGGTTGATGACAGCCTCTGCGCTGATGCCCAGGGTGTAGTCCTCATGGCCGATGGGATACTCCGCCGCTTTGTTGAGGGTGACGTTCACGTCGACCGGCCGGGTCTGTCCCAGCAAGGTCAGGTCACCGGTCACTATGCCGGTATTGTCCCCGGTTTTTTCAAAGTCACTCACTACAAAGGTAATGTCCGGGTGTTTGCTGGCGTCCAGAAAATCCGGCTTGCGAAGGTGGTCGTCCCGTTTATCGTGGTTGGTAAAGACACTACTGGCTTTGAAAACCAGTTTCCCGGAATTCAGTTCTCCGGTTTCTTCGTTGTATTCAAACTGGCCTTCAATATCCCGGAACATGCCCATCACCGGGGCATAACCGATATGCATGATTTCGAAGCTCATGGAGAAGTGTTCTTCGTCCACTTCGAACTTAGCCGGCTCTGCAGAAACACTGGTAGCGGTGGCCAGCAGGATTGAGGTTGTCAGAGCTTCAGGAAATGAAAGCTTCATGATTTTGTCTCCTTTGGTAGAGCCAGCGCACGTCCAGATAAAAGGACCAGGCAAGCAATGCCAGAGCGAGCCCGAGCGTCAGGCTGGCGAACAATGCAGGGGTAATGGGCACAACGGCGACCATCAGTGTGACCACCTGCCAGACACAGATGGTCTTCCGTCGGAAGCTGTCTGGCAGCGGGTTATTCAGCCAGGGCAGTGGCCAACTGGCCAATACGAACAGATAACGCATCAGGCCCAGGGCAAGCACCCAGCTGCCGGCTTTCTCCAGAGCCAGTGTGGCAACGCACAGCCCGAGGATAAAGAGCGCGTCCAGCTCCATATCGAAACGGGCACCGAAGGCGCTATGGCTTCCTGTTGCCCGGGCGATTTTGCCGTCGACACCGTCCAGCAACAGGGCGATCAGGCTGATAACCGCATAGCTCCAGAGCTCGGTTGAGGTTGCTGAAGAGGAGTGGTCACCGAGGAACGGAGCCCAGCCAACCAGCGCCAGCACCAGAACCGAGCGCAGCAGCGTGGCGCGGTTGGCCCAGCCGAAGTCGGCCCTCCACCGCCAGTGCCGGAGGATAAGGACACTTTGCCCGAGATAGAACGCAAAGGTGATTAGCCAGAAGCCGGTTGGCAGACCAAAGGCTTTGGCCAGAAAAAACGAAACGCCAGCCAGGCCCAGCATTCCCAGGATCAGATCACTGATGGGGCTGAAACTTCCTTTCATTGAGGTGCTGGTGGAATCCATACGCCATTGCGTCCGTATAGCCTGTGAGTGGCGTTCGCAAGCTCCCATTCTATGACTATAGTTTGGAGAGACTGCTTTTGCGTACGCGGCCATTCATAAAATGGACTATTCATGGACGTTGAGAACAACACTGCCTTTTGGATTACCGGGTATCAGGAGGCCGAGTTACGGCCAGTACCCGAACCGACATTTCCCGCTTCTGAAACACCGTATGTGATCGTTCGTTCCCGCTATTCCGGCATTAGCCGGGGGACGGAATCCCTCGTCTATAACAACCAGGTTCCTGAAAACGAATACCAGAGAATGCGGGCACCGTTTCAGGAAGGTGACTTTCCGTTTCCGGTGAAATACGGCTATGCCAGTGTAGGAGAGGTTGTGGACGGGCCGGAAGCCCTGCTGGGGCAGAACGTATTTTGCCTCCACCCTCACCAGCAGCGATACGCGGTGCCCGCATCCGCGGTTCTGCCTTTGCCAGCCAAGGTTCCAGCCGAGCGAGCAGTTCTGGCGGCCAACATGGAGACCGCCATCAACGGCGTCTGGGATGGGCAGCCTGCGGTTGGTGACCGGGTCGCGGTGATTGGTCTTGGCGTGGTGGGCTTGCTCGTGGCCTGGCTGGTCAATCGCATTCCCGGCGTGGAATTGATTGCGGTTGATACCAATGAAAGGCGAAGATCGGTGGCTCAAGCCCTTGGCGTACGGTTCCTTACCGAACCGGACATCCAGAACTGTGACCTGGTATTTCATGCCTCCGGGCACCCCTCGGGGCTGGCCAAAACCCTGTCACTGGCGGGGCCGGATGCCCGGGTGGTTGAGCTGAGCTGGTATGGAGACACGCCTGTTTCCGTGCCGCTTGGCCACGCGTTTCACCCGAACCGGCTGACTCTGAAATCAAGCCAGGTAGGCCAGCTATCGCCGGAGCGCAGGCCGCGCTGGAACCATCGCCGCCGTCTGGAACTGGCGCTTTCCATGCTGTCAGAGCCGGCTCTGGATGCGTTGATCAGCGGAGAGTCGCGCTTTGAACAGCTTCCGCAAGTCGCCGGAAATATTCTGATGCCGGGCGCCGATGCGCTCTGCCACCGAATTGTTTACTAACTCAGGGAGAGACTATGTTCAGCCTGACCGTTCGTGATCACATGATGATCGCCCACAGCTTTAACGGTGAGATCTTCGGGCCTGCCCAGGGCGTTCACGGCGCAACCTATGTGGTGGATGTTACTTTCGAGCGCCACGTGCTCGACAACAACGACTTGATTGTCGACATCGGGCAGGCTTCGGCGTTGCTCAAGGACGTGTTGTCGGAATTCAACATGAAGAACCTGGATGATATTCCTCAGTTTGCGGGACGAAACACCACCACAGAGTTCATGGCCAAGGTGGTGTTCGACCGCATGGCAGCGGCCATTCACGCCGGGCGGCTGGGTGAGGACGGAAAAGGCGTGGTCAGCTTGAAAGTGACCCTCAGCGAGTCGCACATCGCGTGGGCCAGCTACCATGCCGGCATCTGAACTCTGGTTCGTGGTGCCGGGAGACCCTGGCCAGAACACCGGCGGTTACCGTTATGTTCGGCGCCTGGTCGAGGCATTGGCCAAGGCGGGCATTTCGGTAAAGCTGACCGGGCTGGAGGGAACGTTTCCCAAACCGGATGACTTTGCCCGGCAGTCGCTGGATCGGTTCCTTGCGGGCTTGCCGGACGGAACCCGGGTCGTGCTGGATGGCCTGGCGATGGGCGGCCTGCCTGAGGTTTTACAGCGACACCAGAGCCGGTTGAACCTGATGGCGCTGGTGCATCACCCGCTGGCGGATGAGAACGGCCTGAGTGAGCAGGAGCAGGCCTGGTTCAAGCATTCGGAAACGACGGCATTGGCCTGTGTCGGCGCCGTTTTTACCACTAGTCATTACACGGCGGAACGGTTGCAGGCATTCGGAGTGACGCCGGCGCGGGTGACCACTGCCTTGCCCGCTGTCGACGA
>Ga0114900_1000860_pt1 | contig 21094 bp, 20 predicted proteins | sample MalvireepMed_231_FD_89685 | JGI IMG/M metagenome (GOLD analysis project Ga0114900, IMG submission 89685) | Marine viral communities from the Global Malaspina Expedition - Malaspina viral metaG DeepMed_231 | ecosystem: Environmental > Aquatic > Marine > Oceanic | place: Mediterranean Sea...
AGCCTGGCGCAGGAAGGTGTAGAGCTCTTCGATCAGGGCCGGGACCGAGGTCTTCTCGTGCATCGACTGGTCGGGCAGCGGGCCGAAGTCCGAGCGCAGGGCCGCGACCATCCAGCCCGACAGATAGAGGTAGCGACGGTCGGTGTTGCCGAAGTGCTTCTTGATCGAGATCATCTTCTGCTGGCCGATGAAGCCGTGCCAGCAGCCGAGCGACTGGGTGTACTTGGACGAGTCGGCGTCATAGGCCTCCATGTCCTTGCGCATGATCGCCGCGGTGTAGCGGGCGATGTCCAGGCCGGTCTGGAACCGGTTCTGCAGCCGCATGCGGGCCACGGATTCGGGGTTGATCCCGTCCCAGGTGCCGTTCTTGCTCTGGATGAGCTCACCCATCTTGGTGATGTGATCTTGGTAGGCCATTACGCTTCTCCTCGAAATCCGCCGGGGATTTGAGGGCGCTCCTACAGGGGATGACCGCCGGGGCGGAACCCCCTGTGAAGTTGGGATGTCAAACTTTACAGAATTTGCTTGTAAGGTTGTAAGGACGCCTACGTCGCGGTAGACGATCAGCATGTCCACCGAACGCCGCCTCTATGTGGGCGCTAATCTGCGACGGATGCGCCGGGACCTGGGCCTGACCCAGGCCGACATGGCGTCTGACCTGGAGGTTTCTGCCTCCTACATCGCGCTCCTGGAACGCAACCACCGCCCGCTCAGCGCCGAGATGCTGCTGCGCTTGGCCCAGACCTATCGCATCGACGTGGCCGCCCTGGCCGGCAACGCCGATTCCGACGACGCCGCCCGGCTGCAGGCGGTGCTGAGGGATCCGATGTTCGCCGACATCGATCTGCCGTCCCTGGAGACCGCCGACGCCGCGACCAACTTTCCCGGCGTCACCGAGGCCCTGCTGCGCCTCTACACGGCGTACCAGGAAGAACAGCTCGCCCTGGCCGACCGCACCGCCGAGGCCCACGCCACCGGCGCAGGAAGCGCCGTCGAAGCGCCCGATCCCGTGGCGGAGTCCCGTCGGTTCCTGGCGGCGCGCCGCAACAACTTCCCGAGCCTTGACGACGCCGCCGAGCGCCTGGCCCAGAACGTCGCCAGTCATGAGGGCCTGACCGGCTATCTGAAGGCCCGACACGGCCTGCGTGTGCGCCGCCTGCCGGCCAGTGTGATGGTGGGTTCGGTCCGGAGGCTCGACCAGCACCGCAAGGAAATCCTGCTGGACGACTCCCTGGACACCGCCAGCCAGACCTTCCAGCTGGCCCTGCAACTGGCCTATCTGGAGATGCGCCCCGAGGTGGCCGCCGTGCTCGCCGAGGGCGCCTTCGCCACCGAGAGCGGCGAGCGCCTGACGAGAAGGGCCCTGGCCAGCTATGCGGCCGCCGCCATCCTCATGCCCTATACCGCCTTCGCCCGGGCGGTGGAGGCGCGGCGCTATGACGTCGAGGCCCTGGCCCGGCAGTTCGCCGCCAGCTTCGAGCAGACCGCCCACCGGATGACCACCCTGCAGAAGCCAGGCCAGGAGCGGGTGCCGTTCTTCTTCATCCGCGTGGATGAGGCGGGCAATGTCTCCAAGCGCCTGGACGGGGCGGGGTTTCCCTTCGCCCGCCACGGGGGCGGCTGTCCCCTGTGGTCCGTGCACCACGCCTTCCGCACCCCCCGGCAGATCGTCACCCAGTGGCTGGAGCTGCCCGACGGCCAGCGCTTCTTCTCCATCGCCCGCACAGTCAGCGCCGGCGGCGGGGCCTATGGGGCCCAGCGGGTCGAACGGGCCATCGCCCTGGGTTGCGCGGCCGAACACGCCGACCGGCTGATCTATACCCAAGGCCGCCCAGGCCCGGAGACGGCCACCCCCATCGGCGTCACCTGCCGGCTCTGCCACCGAACCGACTGCACCGCCCGATCAGCCCCGCCGATCGGCCGCCAAATCCTGGTGGACGATATCCGGCGGACCAGCGCCCCCTTCGGATTTTCCGACAACTAAGGCGCAGGGGCGACGCCTTCCCCAGGATGGGCGGTGGACTGCAAGGTTTTGCGTCGAGATGCCCTCGCCTGCGCAAACTTCATCCTGCTATCTCCAGGGGCGGCCGGCAGGCAGGTGCGCGCCGACGGCTCCCCTCCATCGCGATAGGGGCTTCAAAGCGACGCGCTTCCGTGCAGTAAAGCGGCCGAGCAAGGACGTCGCCATAGCGTGGCGGCGTCGAGAACGCCTTATCGAGAGCCCGGTTACGCGCATGGACATCAGCAACACCCTTTCGGTCGACGATCTTCTGCACGCCTTTGTCGAAGGCGAGCTGCTGCCGGGCACGGGCGTAGAGCCGAAAGCCTTCTGGGCGGCGCTGGAGACCATCCTGGCCGACTTCACCCCGCGCAACGCCGAACTGCTCGAGCGTCGGGACGAGCTGCAGACCACGATCGACGCCTGGTGGCGCGAGCGCCGCGGCCAGGATGTCAGCGTCTCCGAACAGACCGCCTTCCTGCGCGAGATCGGCTATCTCCTGCCCGCCCCGCCGGCCTTCAAGATCGAGACCCAGAACGTCGATCCCGAGATCGCCAAGCTCGCCGGGCCGCAGCTCGTCGTGCCGGTGTCCAACGCCCGCTACGCCTTGAACGCCGCCAATGCGCGATGGGGCAGCCTCTACGACGCCCTCTACGGCACCGACGCCCTGGAGCCGCCCACCGGCGGCAAGGGCTATGATCCCGAGCGCGGCGGCAAGGTCATCGCCTATGCCCGCCAGCTGCTGGATCAGGTCGCCCCGCTGTCGAGCGGCTCCCACGCCGACGCCGCCGGCTACGCCATCAATGGCCAGGATCTGGTGGTCCGCCTGAAGGACGGGACCGAGGCCAGCCTCGCCACCGAGGGCCAGCTGGCCGGCTGGCGCGGGTCGAAGGACGCCCCGGACGGCGTGCTGCTGCGCCACAACGGCCTGCACCTGGAGATCCTGGTCGACCGGTCGAGCAATATCGGCAAGGACGATCCCGCCGGCGTCGCCGACGTGCTGGTGGAGGCCGCCCTGACCGCCATCCAGGACTGCGAGGATTCCGTCGCCGCCGTGGACGCCGAGGACAAGACCGGCGTCTATCGCAACTGGCTGGGCCTGATGCGCGGCGATCTGGAGGCGAGCTTCCCCAAGGGCGGCCGCACCGAGACCCGCCGGCTGGAGGCCGACCGAGTCTATACCGCTCCGAACGGCTCGGACCTCACCCTGCGCGGCCGCAGCCTGCTGCTGGTGCGCAATGTCGGCCACCACATGACCACCGACATGGTGCGCTATGACGGGCAGGACGCCTATGAGACCGCCGTCGACGCCCTGATCACCGTGGCTGCGGCCCTGCACGACCTGAAGGGCCACAAGGCCAACAGCCCGGCCGGCTCCATCTATGTGGTGAAGCCCAAGATGCATGGGCCCGACGAGGTGGCGCTGGCCGTGCGCCTGTTCGACCTGGTCGAGGACGCGCTGGGCATCCCTCGCAACACCGTGAAGATCGGCGTCATGGACGAGGAGCGCCGCACCAGCGCCAACCTGAAGGCCTGCATCTACGCCGCCCGCGAGCGGATCGTGTTCATCAACACCGGCTTCCTCGACCGCACCGGCGACGAGATCCACACCGCCATGGAAGCTGGCCCCATGGTCCGAAAGGACGCCATGAAGGCCGAGCCCTGGCTGCCGGCCTATGAGAAGCGCAATGTGGAGATCGGCCTGGCCACCGGCTTCATCGGCCGCGCCCAGATCGGCAAGGGCATGTGGGCTGCGCCCGACATGATGAAGGACATGCTGGCCGCCAAGATCGGCCACCCCAAGGCCGGCGCCAACACCGCCTGGGTCCCCTCGCCCACCGCCGCGGTCCTGCACGCCCTGCACTATCACCAGGTGGATGTGGCCGCCCTGCAGGCCTCGATGGACGCCACCGAGCCGACGGGCCTTGAGGATCTGCTGACCGTGCCGCTAGCCAAGTCCAACTGGAACGCCGCCGATGTCGCCCAGGAACTGGACAACAACGTTCAGGGCATCCTCGGCTATGTGGTGCGCTGGATCGACCATGGTGTCGGCTGCTCCAAGGTGCCGGACATTCACGATGTCGGGCTGATGGAGGACCGGGCGACCCTGCGGATCTCCAGCCAGCACATCGCCAACTGGCTGCACCATGGCGTCTGCACCGAGGCCCAGGTGCGCGAGACCTTCGCCCGCATGGCCAAGGTGGTCGACGGCCAGAACGCCGGCGACGCCCTCTATCAGCCGATGAGCCCCGACCTCGACTCCAGCGTCGCCTACCAGGCCGCCCTGGAGCTGGTGTTCGAAGGCCGCGTCCAGCCCAACGGCTATACCGAGCACATCCTCACCCGCCGTCGGCGCGAGCGTAAGGCCCAGGCCGGGGCCTGATCTCCTGCCCGCCCCGCCGGGGCGGGCTTTGACCGGCGTCATGGCAGGACCGCCGCAGGCGGCGTCCTCTCAGGTCCGCGAACCTGGAGACGCCGTCCTTGCGCCCGCTGACCATAGGCCTGCTCGCCGCTCTGTCCCTGGCCGTCCTGGCCGGCCTTGGGCTGGGCGCGCTCGCCTATCATCGCGACATGGCCCTCGCGCGCGCCGCCCTGGTTGGGCGCAGCCAGGTGGTCGAGACCGACTTCGGACCGGTGGAATACGCCGAGGCTGGCCAGGGCCCCGCCGTCCTGATCATCCACGGCAGCGGCGGCGGCTTCGACCAGGGTCTGGCCTTTTCCGAGCCCTTGAATGGCGTGCGACGGATCGCGCCCTCGCGGTTCGGCTATCTGCAAAGCCCCATGCCGGCGAACGCCACCCCGGACATGCAGGCCGACGCCCTGGCCGAGCTGCTGAGCGAACTCGGCGTGGATCAGGTGGTGATCCTCGGGGGCTCAGCCGGCGCCCTGTCGGCGACCCAGCTGGCCCTTCGCCACCCGGACCTCTGCCAGGGGCTGGTCCTGGTCGCGCCGGCCCTCTATGCGCCGGACCGGCCGCCGGGCGCCCGGGCGCCGGCTCCGCCCCTGGTCGACGCCCTCATCCGGGGCGCCCTGGGCTCGGACCTGGTGTTCTGGCTGGGGATGAGGACGGCCCCGGACCTCATGACCCGTACGGTCCTGGGGACCGACCCGGCCCTGCTGGCCAGGACCACGACCTCAGAGCGCCGTCGGGCGCGGGAGGTCCTCTTCCACATCCTGCCGATTAGCCGGCGACGGGACGGCCTGATCATGGATGGGGCGACCTCGGGCGCGCCGCCGCCCTACGACCTGGACCAGATCGCCTGTCCTGTGCTGGCCATCGCCGCCCGCGACGACCTCTATGGAACCGATCGCGCCGCCGCCCACGTGGCCCGAACCGCGCCTGACGCCGAGCTGCTGATGTTCGCTGACGGCGGCCACCTCTGGATTGGCCACGACCAGGCCCTCTGGGCGGCGGTCGCGGCCTTCATTCAGGCCCTGCCCCAGGCTGGCTAGAGATGGCTAGGGGCAGCGACGGCGCACGAGCCCGGCCGCGCCGTCACTCACATCGGTCAGGGTCTGGCCGTCGTCGGACAGCTGGAACACGCGGCTGTCAGCCCAGGTCTCGCCTTCGCCGCGCATCATGGCCTCGATGGCCAGGCGGTTGTCGGCCTGGAGCCGTGTGGCGCTAATCTCGCCCTGGCTTTCGTAGAACTGGATGGTGTCGGCGCCGATGACCAGCCGGGACTCATGGGCGCCCCCGCCGCAGGCGGAGAGGTCAGCGTTCCATTCCCCCTGGAAGGCAGCCGGCGTGGTGGTGGAGACCGCCCCGGCTTCAGGCTGCGCCTGGGTCTCCGGCGCTGGAGCCGCATCCGTGGGCGGCTGCGCCGGCTCGCCGGGCGAGCAGGCGGCCAGCAACAGGGGCAGGGCGAGGGCGGCGGAGAGGATGGGGCGCATGGGGGCCTTCCGTTCAGAATCGACAACGGCAGGACAACGCCGGGCCTCGGCTTGGGGTCCTGCCCCTGAGCCTCTCAGCGCCAGGCGAAGACCGGCTGGTCGAGATCGGCGACGCGGGTGATCCGGCCCGCGACCAGCTCACGCAGCTGATAGACCAGGGCGGCTGTGGGGGCGTGCAGGTGCTGGTCGCCGATCCGCATACGGATCACCGGCCGCGGGCTTTCCGGGATCGTCTCGAAGCTGACGGCGGTTTCGTCGCCGATATGGTCCAGGCGTATGCGGTGGGCCGAAGCCACCTCCGCCGGGTTCGGCCGCAACTCGCAGGCGCCGTCCAGCCAGGCCACCACCGGGCTGATCACATAGCCCGACCGGGTGGGATAGTCGTCCAGCACGCCAAGGATCTCCGAGGCCGGCAGGGAGACGCCCAGCTCTTCCTCCAGCTCCCGGAGCGCCGCCTGTTCCAGGGTCTCACCAGGATCGCAGCGTCCGCCCGGCAGGGCCCACTGGCCCGCATGGGCCCGCATGGCCGCCGCCCGCCGCGTCAGCAGAAAGGCGGTCTCGCCCGAACCGTCGTCGGCCTCCACCAGGGTGATGGCCACAGCGGCGCGCTTCAGGTCCTCGCCCGTATAGGCGATGCGCGGAAAGGCTTCGCAGGCGCGGGTCAGGGTGTCGCGGAACGGGGCGGCGAAGAGGTGGCTCATGCTCCATCAGCTACGCTACGGCGCGCGAGGCGTGAACCCCGATCCGGCTCAGACCACCTTGAGCCCGAGCCCGATCAGCAATTGGGCCGCCTGGGCCTTGGAGATGAAGGCGCCGCGAAACCGGCCGGCGTCTGAGAGCCGCAGCTCGCCCAGGTCCGCGCCCCGCAGGTCGGCGGCCTCGAACCGGGCGTCGGCGAGATTGGCGTCGCGCAGATTGCAGTCCAGCAGCACCGCCTCGCGAAAGTCACAGCCGACGAGGTCGGCGCCCTGCAGGTCCAGGGCCTCAAGTTCGGATTTGCGGAAGCTCAACCCTCGCAGATAGGCGTTGATCAGCAGGCAGCGCTCGAACCTCAGCCCCAGCGCGCTGACCTCATGAAACTGCGCGCCGGTCAGCTTGCAGTCGCTCAGCCGGGCCGCCGCCAGACGCGCGCCGCGCCAGCGGGTGTTGTTGAGATCGCAGCCGCTGAACTGCGCCTCGGTCAGATCCGCGGACCCGAAGTCGGCCCGCCCGGCGCGGCAGCGGACAAAGGCGCAGCCGGCCAGGTCCAGATCGCTGAGATCGGCGCCCGCCAGGTCCCAGCTGACGAACCGGCTGGCGCCATGGGTGGCGACGATCGCCGCCAGGGCCGCCCGGTCCGCCACGCCCGGCGGCGCAGGTGACTCAAAGAGATCGGCGGGCGGCGGGCTCATCGGCCCTGGCTAGCCACCGCCGCCCCCCGATGCAAGCGAGGCGAGGGTTCAGCCTCGGCGGCTGGACCAGTAGTTCCGGAAGAAACTGCGGGGGTCCGACACGGCCTTCGTCGGCGCGCCAAACACCAGGGTCGTGCGGGCCTCGAGATCATAGGCCTCCCAGGCCGGCGTGACCGCGTTGTTGGGGTCCCCCGTCGCGGCCAGAGCCACCCAGGCCGAGGCGATCTCTCCAGCCAGCCGCTGATTGTCCGCCGTCGGGCCAGCCAGGGGCGAGCGGATGTCGTACATGGCGTAGGGCACGTCGATGCCGTGCACCGCCCCGTAGCGGCCGCCGAAGGCCGGGCTGGGGCTCGCCCAGAGATAGGACCACGACTTCGCGCCGCCGGCCGCCAGCCTGCGCTCCAGCATGGTCACGGCGCCCAGGCGGAACGAGGTGTCGCTGGCCATCCTTGCGCTGATGACGAAGGCCGTGGCGGCCGGGTCCTCGTCGCGATAGGCGGCCAGCAGCGTCTCGGCGTCCTCGCCCACCCGGCGACGGAACCGCTCCAGCACCTCGTCCCACCCCATGTCGAACTTGACCTCCCGATAGGTCCGCTCGTCCAGGGCGGTGGAGACGATCAGCGGGATGTCCAGGGACTCCGGCGGCGCGCCCGGCGTGAACGGGTGGTGCGGGATGGCCGCGCCCAGGACCGGCGAAAAGGACTGCGGCGCCTCGCCCCGGGAGCGTTCACCGGCCTCCACATCGGCCTGGGCCGCCAGCAGGGTCTGGTAGGGCACGGCCTGAAGCTCGCGGATCTGGCTGGCCTTCAGGCCCAGGCGCTGCAGGAGCTGGTCGGCGACCTTGGCCGCCTCGTCCCGCTTCATGGCCACCAGGCGCGAGCCGCTCATGACGCCGGCGCTGGAGAACAGCCCCTTGGCCGAGGGCATGCCCAGCAGGTGGCTGACCTTGGCGCCGCCGCCGGACTGGCCGAAGATCAGCACCCGGCTGGGATCGCCGCCAAAGGCCTCCACATTGCGCGCCACCCACTGCAGGGCGGCCACCAGGTCCTGCACCCCGGCCGCGCCGGAATCGGCGAACTCGCCCTCGTCGCAGAGATAAAGATAGCCCAGCGCGCTCAGCCGGTGATTGACCGTGATCACCACGCAGTCGCCGAACCGGGCCAGCATCTCGCCGTCCCCGCCCGGCCCGTTGCTGGAGCCGCCATAGAAGCCGCCGCCATGGAAGCGCACCAGGACCGGACGCTTGGCCCGCCGGCTGGGATCCGGCGTCCAGAGGTTGAGGACCAGACAGTCCTCCCCCATGCCGCCCGGCTGCACGTCGTTGAGGATCAGGTCGGCATAGGCGTGGCGTCGGTCCCCGGGGATCTGCGGGGCGATCTGGCCATAGTCGAGGGCGTCGCGCACCCCGGCCCAGGGCGGCAGCGGCTGCGGCGGGCGGAAGCGGTTGGCGCCTGCGGTGTCGGCGGCGTAGCGCAGACCCTTGAAGCTGGCGATGCGGCCCGAGGACAGGCCGCGCACCTTGCCCTCGGCGGTCTCGACGATGGGGAACTGGCGGGCCTCGGCCTTGCGGACGGCGGCGAACATCGTCTCGGCTTCGGTCATGTCGGTCTGGGTGCTCATGGCGGGTCCTTGGGCGTTCAGCGATGCAGGGTCCGACCCATCTGCTGGGTCTCGTAGCGGGCCATGAAGTCACGCTCCGCGGCATGGGGGTCGTGGGCCAGACGTGGCGGAACCTCGAACAGCATCGTCGGCCGCTCGGTCAGGTCGTAGGCCGGCCACTGGGGAATGGCGGCGTTGTTGGGATCGCCGGTGCGGGCGAAGCTGATCCAGCTCTCGGCCATGGCCTGGGCCATGGCTTGGGTCTCTTCGCTCTCGGGACCTGTCAGGTGGGTCGCATAGGCGACGTTGTCGAACATGAAGGGCAGGTCCAGCGTGTGCTGGCTGATCTTGCGCCCTTCCTCGGCCGGGGAGCGCCAGGTGAGCTGGTAGACGAAGGTGGGCGCGGCGTTGGCCCGCACCCGCTGCTCGGCCATGATCGTCTGGTCCAGCACATAGCCGCGGGCCGAGGTGACGGTGAAATAGACCTCGGTCGGCGAGGCGCCTGGATTGCCGGTGCGGAACACGCTTACCGCGTCCTCCACATCCTCGGCCGGGATGAACTTGGCCAGGCGGCGCTTCATCTCGGCCTCGTCCATGTCGAAGACGCCCTCCTGATAGCCGAGCTGGTTGGAGAGTTCCGTCCGGGTCGTGCCGACCATCATCGGCAGATGGTTCGACTGGGCCGGCGCCTCCGGCAGGAAGGGATGGTCCGTAAAGGCCAGGCCATCGAGCACCGGCGAAAACCGCGAGCGGGTCTCGCGCATCACCTTGATCTGAGCCGCGCTGAGGGCGTCCACTGACACGTCCAGCAGCCGCTCGACCTGGTTTGGCGCGATGTCCAGAATCTTGAGCAGGGCGTCGGTCAGCGAGGCGGCGTGTTCCGGCGACTGGATGCGCAGATGCGATCCGCTCTGGACGATGCCGCGGTTGAACAGGCCCTCGGCGTCGTGGCCGGCATAGCAGAGGCTGACCTTCCGTCCGCCGCCTGACTGGCCGAAGAGGGTGACATTGTCCGGCGCGCCGCCGAAGGCTGCGATATTGTCCCGCACCCAGCGCATGGCGGCGATCAGGTCGAGATAGCCCACATTGCCGGCCGCGGCGTATTCCGGCCCCAGCCGCTCGCCCAGGAAGCAGTGGCCAAAGACGTTCAGACGGTGATTAAGGCCGACCACCACCACGTCCCCGCGCAGGGCCAGGCGGGTCCCGTCATAGACCTTCTGCGAGCCGGAGCCGGCCTCGAACCCACCGCCGTGGAACCACAGCATCACCGGCCGGCCCGCGTTGTCGGTGTTCGGCGTCCAGATGTTGAGCCGCAGGCAGTCCTCGCTCATCGGTCCCTTGTCGGCCAACATGCTGCGCATCTGCGGCGACTGGTGACCGTATTCGAAGGCGTCCTGAACGCCCGCCCACGGCTCTACCGGCTGGGGCGGGCGGAAGCGGTTGTCGCCGCCGGTGGACGCGCCGTAGCGCAGGCCCTTGAAGACGCTGACGCCGTTCGCCCGGCGCCCCCGCACCTTGCCCTGGGCGGTGTCCACCACCGGGGTGTCGACGGACATTTCGGTCACGGAGGACATCAGCTCACCTCTTGTTGGGGGTCGGGGTTGGCCGGCGCCGCGTCGCGCCGGGCGATCAGATCGATGAGGGTCGCGGCCTGCGGCAGGTCTTCGAGCCCGTCCACCGCCTCAACCACGGCCCGGGCGCGAACCTCGCCCAGCACCGGGCTCATCAGTTCCAGGGCCTTGGCGACCACGTCGGCCTTGCCCATGGGGTGGGAGGGAAACCCTAGAACGTGCGGCACATAGGCCGTTTCGCAGCGGCCGTCGGCGCAGGTGACGGCGACCCTGGCCGACTCCGTTCGCGGGTGGCCCGGCGCGGCCTCCTGGGCCGGGTCGTGGCGGATTTCCACCTTATCCATCAGGGCGTGGACCGCGCCGTCGCCGCGCATCCGTTCGAGCGACTGGGCCGAAACAAAGTCCAGCCGCCCGTCCAGCAGGATGATCGCCGCCAGATAGCGCAGGTTCAGGGCCGGCATGGCCGCATCGCGGAAGGCCTGCCAGCGGCCCGGCATCTCGATCAGGACCGAGGCGACCTCGGCCGTCCCGATCCGGTCCCGCAGCGCCAGCAGGGCCTCGACCGCCGGCTGGGTCGGCCCGCCCACCGGATAGAGCTTATAGGCCGTCAACGGCAGCTCCGAGCGCACGCCCAGGCCTTCGATCAGGTAGGCGCGGTCGGCGTCGCCGCCGGAGAAGATCGAGGCGCGCATCCAGCCCGACGGATGGTCCAGGCTGTCGCGCACGCCGCGGAAACCCGCCTCGACCATGAGCGCGGCCTGCAGTCCGTCCCGGGCGCCCATGCCGGCGAAGACAAAGGCCTTTTCGATATGCTCGACATCCAGCAGCCATTGCCATGAGCCCGAGGCCTGCTGGGCGCAGTAGGTCAGGACATGGGCTGTCTGGTCCTCAGACAACCCCAGGAGGCTGGCCGCCGTGGCCGCCGCGCCAAACAGCGGCCCGATTCCGTGATTGGCCACGCCGGCCCGGCGCAGATTGTTGACCCCAAGCGCCTTGGGCGTCCGCCCGGCCAATTCGTAGCCGATGATCACCGCCCGCAGGACCGCGGCCCCTGACAGGCGCCGCGCCTGGGCGAGCGCCAGGGCGACCGCCACCACCGCGGGTCCCGGCTGCACGAAGGCCGAGGGGATGAAGTCGTTGATCTCCGCCCCGTGCCCGGTCATGGCGCCGGCGAACACGGCCTCCACCAACCCCGCGCGGTCTTCCGTCCCCAGGATGGTGACCGCGCTGGGCCCCTCCCCGCCGCTCAGGGACCGGGCGTAGTTCCGGGCCAGCACCGCCGGCTCCAGGTCGCGACAGGCGACGATGGCGGCCAGGGTGTCGAGGATGTGGCGGCGCGCCAGTTCGGCCTGCTCCGGCGCCGGCGCGCGGCCCTGGGCCCCGGCGATGAAGGCGGTCAGAGCCGGCGTAACCTGGACGACATCGGTCATGTTCTGGCTCATGGTCTGTTCACCGCCTCGGCCATGCGGGCGCAGGTTTCGAGAACCGCCTCGGCGATCGCCTTCGACTTGCCGGCGTCCAGCCGCGCCTGCGGCGCCGAGACCGACAGGGCGGCGATGGGCGCATGGCCAGGGCCGACGACCGCGGCGCCGGTGCTGACCACGCCGGGGCTGTAGCCGGACACCGCATAGCCTCGGGCCCGGACCTGATCGAGCTCGGCCAACAGCGCCTCCACGTCCAGCGTCCGCCGGGCGGCGATCCGCGCCAGCCGCTCGGGCGCGTCAGCCAGCCGGGCCAGCATGGCCTTGCCGCCGGAGGTCAGGGGCGCGGCCACGCGGCTGCCCACCCGGGTGCTGAACCTCACCGGCCGCGGGGCGATAATCTTGTCGAGATAGAGGACGTCGTCGCCGACCAGCACGGTCAGGTTGACCGTCTCGCCGGTGTCGCGGTGCAGGTTCTGAAGATAGCCCGAGGCCACGCGCTTGATCGGCAGGTCAGCGATGACGCCGGCCCCCAGCTCCCAGGTCTTCAGGCTCGCCGCGTAGAGCCCGGACGCTTCCTGCTGGGCGTAGCCGAGCTCGCACAGCGTGCCGAGGATGCGGTGGACGGTGCTCTTCTGCAGACCGGTCTGCGCCGCCACGGCCGACAGCCGCATGGGCCCCGAGGCCTGCGCCAGGGCCTCCAGTATCTGAAAACTGCGCGAGACCGCCCGATCCAAACTGCGTCCGCCTCCCGGTCCGATCAGGCGACGCTAGCATCGGCGAAAAGCCAATTCTATTGTTCAGTACGGAATTCCGTCAGGTGGAACAATGCGGGTCAATGAGCTGCTGGCACGGCCCTTGGTCGCCGGCCTGATGGCCCTCGGGCTTCAGGCGCAGGCTGAGCGCGGTTGAATTGTCGGGAAATCTGGAGCGGCCGGGGGGAATCGAACCCCCGACATTCAGCTTGGGAAGCTGACGTTCTACCTCTGAACTACGGCCGCGCAGGACTTCCTATCGGGGTCGCGGGGGGGCTGTGTCAACCGCCCTCGGCGATGGCTTCATCCTCAAAGATCGCCTCGATGGAAAGGTCGAACACCCGCGCGATCCGGAAGGCCAAGGGCAGGCTAGGATCATATTTTCCCGTCTCGATGGCGTTTACACTCTGCCGCGAAACGCTGAGACGGGCGGCCAACTCCCCCTGGCTCCAGTTGCGCTCCGCCCGCAGGACCTTCAGGCGGTTTTTCACCTGTACCTCCAGCGGGCCAGCAGATCGGCCACGCCCATGGCGACACAGAAGATCGGGAACAGCCAGTGGAGGGGCAGTCGTGGCGCCCCGGCCAGCAATTCCAGAAATCCCCAGACCGTCGAGATGACGAGGATGGCGCCCAGCCCCCAGAGCAGGGCCTCGACCATGCGCACCTTCAGGAATTCGTCCGTCTCCTCGAAGAGATAGAACGCCAAGTACACTGTGATTCCGACTAACGGCAGGGCCGGTAGGCACGCCAGAAGATAGGCGCCAAAGGCCGCAGTCGGGGCCTCAATGATCCAGCCGACAGTGGGGAGCAGGACCAAATAGGCTGCCATCAAGGGCCAGAACCTGTTCATGAAACGGCGCATGGCCGGCGATTTGGGCTGGATCATCCCGGCCACCTTAACGCACGCCGCCCAGGGCGCCGGCGGCCGTCGTCATGGCGACGGCCGCCGAGGCCGCCACGCCGGGCGCGAGGCTGAAGGTCCGCAGCAGAGGCGGATGAGCCGTCACCGCCAGGCCGAACAGGACAAAAAGTGTAAGCTGCGTCATGGCGAGGGCCACAATGATGCGGCCGGCGACTGAGCGGGGGAACATGCAAGCCTCCTTGTCTTAGTGACAAGGAAACACGACACCCCCGCCCTGTCAAGCACACTAGACACGGCTGAAATCGCGCTTGCTTCCCCACCCGTCAGCCCAGCTAGCCTCTGGGCCTGAAGATGATCGGGGAGGACCGACCTATGATTGGCTATGTGACCTTGGGCGTCAGTGACCTGGAGCGCGCCAAGAGCTTCTATGGGACGGTGCTCGCGCCCCTCGGCGCCAAGCCCGCCTTGGGCAGCGACCGGATGCAGGGCTTTTCCAATGGGGCAGGCCCCATGCTCAGCGTTTGCGCCCCCTATGACGGCGAGGCGCCGAGCGCCGGCAACGGGACCATGGTGGCCCTGGCCGCCCCTTCGCGGGAGATGGTCGACGAGATCCATGCGCTGGCCCTGAAGACCGGGGCCGCCGACGAGGGCGCGCCGGGCATCCGCATTCCCAACTTCTACGGCGCCTATTTCCGCGACCTGGACGGCAACAAGCTCTGCATCTTCAAGATGGGCTAAAGCCCTGCCGTCAGACCCAGGGGCGGAAGTGTTTTGACAGCTTCAGCCCCTGGCGCTGGTAGTGGGAGCCGCCCTCGCCATAGAGCCGCTCCGGCTTTTCGGTCAGCGGCTCATAGACCAGGCGGGCCACGGTCTGGCCGTCCTCCAGCAGGAAGGGCGTCTCGTGGCTGCGCACCTCCAGCACCCCGCGCGAGCCGTGGCCGCCCGCCTCCTCGGTGCCGAAGCCGGGGTCGAAGAAGCCCGCATAGTGTACCCGGAACTCCCCCACCGAGGGGTCGATCGGCGTCATTTCGGCCGCCTGCAGGACGGGGATCTCCACGGCCTCCTTCGAAGCCAGGATGTAGAATTCGCCCGGATCGAGCAGCAGTTCCCCATGGCGAGGGACCAGGGGCTCCCAGAAGTCCCGCGGGTCGTGGCCGTCCTCCTTGTCCATGTCGATCACGCCGGCATGGCGACGCGCGCGGAAGCCCGCCACCCCTTCGGTCAGGTCGACGCCGACGCTGCGCAAATCCAGCTTGGGCGGCGCGCCACGCTTGAGGCGCAGCTGGTTCAGCCGCGTTCCGGTGCGCACCAGGATGGAGAAGGTCTGCGGCGCGATCTCCATATAGATCGGCCCGTCATAGCCCTCGGCCACGTCGTCGAAGGCCGCCCCATGGTCGGTCAGCAGGCGCACGAAGACGTCCACCCGGCCGGTGGAGCTCTTGGGATTGGCCCGGGCGGCGACGCCGGGCGGCAGGGCCAGGCGCTCCTGCAGCTCAGCAATATAGACGCAGCCCTTCTCCAGGACGGCGCCGCGCGCGAGGTCGAGCTCGTGCATGGCCACGTCCTCCAGCCGCTGGACCACCTTGCGACCCAGGCCGGGCAGGAAGGAGGCGCGCACCCGCCAGGCGCGCACGCCCAGGCGCAGGTCGAGGCTCGCCGGCTGCACCTGGTCGGCGTCGAAGGCCGTCGGGCTGGTGATCACGCCCTGGGCGATCAGGGCGTCGATGGCCTGGCAGGGCAGGATTCCGGGCGAAAGCTTGGCGTCTGTCATCGCTGGGACACTCGCCGCTGGCCCCGAGTCTGACAAGACGCCTCTGACAAGCCGGAGTCTGACGCCGCTGCGGCCGCCTGCGGCCCTTGACCGGCAAGCCCTGAGGCGGTTGATGCGCACTCCGAGCTTGCCTGCCGGGAGGAGCCCCCATGGCCGAAGATCCGCGCGACTGGAACCTGGAGACCAAGCTGGTCCGGGGCGGCATGGCCCGCACCCCCTATGGCGAAATCTCCGAAGCCCTCTTCCTGACCCAGAGCTTCGCCTATGACAGCGCCGCGGCCGCCGACGCCCGGTTCGCAGGCGATGCGCCGGGCTTCATCTACCAGCGCTTCGGCAACCCCACGACGCAGATGTTCGAGGACCGGCTGGCCCTGCTGGAGGGCGCCGACCTCTGCCGCGCCACCGCATCGGGCATGTCGGCGGTGCATGTGGCCCTGACGGGCCTGGTGCGGGCCGGCGACCACATCGTGGCCGGGCGCGCCCTGTTTGGCTCCTGCCGCTGGATCCTGTCGGAATGGATGCCCCGCTTTGGGGTCGAGGTGACCTATGTGGACGCCGTCGACCCAGAGGCCTGGAAGGCCGCCGTGCGGGAGAACACCAAGTGCTTCCTGGTGGAGAGCCCGGCCAATCCGCTGCTGGAAGTGACCCCCATCGGCGCGGTCGCCGACATCGCCAAGGCCTGCGGCGCGAAGCTGGTGGTGGACAATGTCTTCGCCACCCCGGTCTTCCAGAAGCCCCTGGCGCTGGGCGCCGACATTGTCGTCTATTCGGCCACCAAGCACATCGACGGTCAGGGCCGCGTGCTGGGCGGGGCGATCCTGGGCGGCGAGGAGCTGATGCTGGAGGCCTACAAGGACATCCTGCGCCACACCGGGCCTGCGCTCTCGCCCTTCAACGCCTGGGTGCTGCTGAAGGGCCTGGAGACCCTGGACCTGCGGGTGCGCCGCCAGAGCGACAATGCCGCCCACGTGGCGAACGCGGTCGCCGCCCACGCAAAGGTGCGCCAGACCGTCTATTGCGGCCGGCCCGACCACCCGCAGGCGGCGATCATCGCCAATCAGATGACCGGCGGCGGCAATGTGCTGGCCTTCGACCTGGGCAGCCGCGAGGCCGCCTGGCGGTTCCTCGACGCCCTGCAGATCATCGACATCTCCAACAATCTCGGCGACGCCAAGTCGATGGCCACCCACCCCTGCACCACCACCCACCGGTCGATGCCGGCGGCCGAGCGGGAGTCCATCGGCCTCACCGAGGGCTGGGTGCGGATGAGCGTCGGCCTGGAGAACGCCCACGACCTGCAGCGCGACGTCGAGCGGGCGCTCGATCAGGCCTGATCGGTATCAGCGCCGGTCAGGCTCTCGGGCGTCATCCGGTAGGTCTTGGCGCAGTACTCGCAGGTGACGTGGATGTGGCCGTCCGGCTCGACCATGTCGGCGCGCTCCTGCGCCTCGAACGAGGCCAGGACGCCGCGGATGCGGTCCTCTGAACACCGGCAGACGGCGGCCAGGGCCTGGTCCTCGAACACCCGCACCCCGTCCTCCTGGAACAGGCGGAACAGCAGGGTCTGGCCCGATATGGTGGGATCGAGAAGCTCGTCCTCGCCGATGGTTTCGAAAAAGGCCTGGCTGCGGGTCCAGGCTTCTTCGGTGGAGCCGCGGGCCTGATCCTCGGCCACGTTCTGGATCAGCATGCCGCCGGCCCGCCAGCGCAGGCCATCGCCCACATCGGCCTGACCCACCGCCAGCCGCACCCGCGTCGGGGTCTGTTCGGACTGGGCGAAGTACTGCTCGGCGCACAGCGCCAGGGTCTCGCCCTCGATGGCGGTGACGCCCTGATAGCGGTCCATGTCCGGGCCCTGGTCCACGGTCATGATGAACACGCCGCCCCCCAGCAGGGTCCGCGCGCCAGGCCGGATGAAGCCCTGGGAGGCCTCGGCCACCGCGTCGGGGTCGAACCGGCAATAGCCGCGCAGGTGGCCGGCGGTGTCGTAGTCGGCGACCACATAGCGCACGGGACCTTCGCCTTGCGCCTGGACGATCAGCCGGCCCTCGAACTTCAGCGCCGAGCCCACCAGGGCCGCCAGCGCGCAGGTCTCGCCGAGCAGGTTGGCCACCGGCTCGGGATAGGCGTGGGCCGCCAGGATTTCATCGATGGCCGGGCCGAGCCGCACGAGACGGCCGCGGACCGCGGCGTCCTCGATCTGGAACGGGCCGACGACGTCGTCGGGGATGGGGATCGCGTTCTGGGACATGGCGAGGCCATATAGGCGCCCCGGCTCCCGATTGCGAGCCCCGAGCACGCCGGCTCAGATCGCCCCGAAGCACCAGGCCAGGATCGACTTCTGGGCGTGGATGCGGTTTTCCGCCTCGTCCCAGATGCGCGAGCGCGGGCCATCCATCACGGCGTCGGACACTTCCTCCCCCCGGTGGGCGGGCAGGCAATGGAGGAAGATGCCGTCCTTGGCCGCCAGGTCCATCAGCCCCTCGTCCACCTGGTAGGGCTCGAAGGCCGTCAGGCGCGCATCGTGGTCGGTGTCGCCCATGGAGACCCAGGTGTCGGTGATGACGCAGTCGGCGCCGCGGACCGCAGCCCTGGGGTCTTCGGTCATGGTCACCTGGCCCTGCATCTCGGCGGCCCGGGCGAGGTCGGTCAGGTCGGGGTGATAGACCGTCGGACAGGCGATGTTCAGCTTGAAGCCGAACTTGCCCGCCGCATGGATGAAGCTGGCGCAGACATTGTTGCCATCGCCGACCCAGGCCAGCGTCCGCCCCCGCACGGGGCCAAGGTGCTCCTCGAAGGTCAAAAGGTCAGCCAGGATCTGGCAGGGATGACTCTTGTCGGTCAGGCCGTTGATCACCGGCACGGTGGACGCCATGGCCAGGCGCTCCAGGTCCTCGTGGGTGTTGGCCCGGATCATGATGGCGTCGACCATCCGCGACAGCACCTGGGCGGTGTCCTCGATGGGCTCGCCGCGGCCCAGCTGCATGTCGGCCGAGGTGGAGATGATCACGTCCCCGCCCAGCTGGCGCATGGCCGCATCGAAGGAGAAGCGGGTGCGGGTCGAATGCTTCTCGAAAATCATGGCCAGCACCCGGTCGCGGGCCGGCGCGTCGGCGTCGGCGCGGCCCTTGGGCCAGCCGATGCGGGCCGCCTTCCGGGCCTGGGCGTCGTCGAGGATGGCGCGCAGATCGGCGGACTCCATCCGCCAGAGGTCGAGAAAATGTCTCGGAGTGGGGGTCATAGGGGGGAAATCCCATCGGCCCCGCGCTTGCGCCGGAAATCCGAAATGGCGCGTCTTGGGCGCGGGGTCCTTGATTGATGAGTCCCGGCGATTGGCCGGGTGTGAAAGCCCTTTAGGCGGCGGCGCGCGCCTTGGCGCGGGCCCGGTCACAGGCGCGTTCGAAACGCTCGACGGCTTCGCGCGCCTCATCGAGGGTGAGATTCAGCGGCGGCAGCAGGCGGACGCAGTTATCGCCGCCGCCGGCGATCAGCAGGTGCTCGTCGCGGGCGTGTTGCATGAATTCGCGGTTGGGCGTGGCGAGCTTGACGCCGATCAGCAGCCCCTTGCCGCGGACATCCACCACCACGTCGGGATAGCGGTCGCGCAGACCCGAAAGCTGCTGGGTGAAATAGCCGGCCACTTCGCGCACATGGGCCAGCAGCTCGGGCTTGGCGAGCTCGTCCAGGGCCGCGCCGCCCACGGCCATGGCCAGGGGGTTGCCGCCATAGGTGGAGCCGTGGGAGCCGACGCTCATGGCCGATCCGGCTTCGATGGTGGCCAGGCAGGCGCCGACGGGGAAGCCGCCGCCCAGGGCCTTGGCCACGCACATGATGTCCGGATTGGCCTGCCCGTCGGCCCAGTCATGGGCGAAGAGCCGCCCGGTGCGCCCGAGGCCGCACTGGATCTCGTCGAAGATCAGCAGGACGCCATTGTCGTCGCAGAGCTGGCGCATGGCCGTCATCTCGGCCACCGACATGGCGCGCGCGCCGCCCTCGCCCTGGACCGGCTCGATGATGATCGCCGCCGTGGTCGGGCCGATGGCCGCCTTCAGGGCGTCGGGGTCGCCGAACGGAACCTGGACGAAGCCCGGCAGCGGCGGGCCAAAGCCCTCAAGATAGCTCTGATTTCCCGAGGCGTTGACGGCGGCCACGGTGCGGCCGTGGAACGAGCCGTCGAAGCCGATGATGTCGATCCGCTCCACGTCGCCGCGGGCCCAGTGATATTTGCGCGCGGTCTTGATGGCGCATTCCACGGCCTCGGCGCCGGAATTGGTGAAGAACACCACGTCGGCGAAGGTCTCGGCGCAGAGCCGCTTGGCCAGCGCTTCCTGGCCCGGAATCTTGAAGATGTTGGAGACGTGCCAGAGCTTCTCGGCCTGGTCCTTCAGGGCCTGGACCAGGCGGGGATGGGCGTGGCCCAGCGCGTTCACCGCGATGCCGGCCATGCAGTCCAGATAAGCCTCGCCGTCCGTGGTGAACAGTCGCGCGCCCTCGCCTCGTTCGAACGCCAGCGGAGCGCGGTTGTACACGCCCATGATGTGGTCGCTGGGAACGGTCGCGGCGGACGTCGCGGTCTTTTCGGTCACGGGAGGAGGCCTCCAAAGGAAACGTCCCCGCACGCCGGGCGACGGGGACTGGAAGGCTGGATGTTTTCCGGCGGGAACCGCGCTCTGTCAATGATTTCGCGGGCCAGGCGACGGTTCGCGCCGCCCTGTGTCCCGGCCGCCAGAGTCAGGTCTTGAGCTTGTAGCCGCTCTCGAACATCCACAGGCAGACGCAGGCGAAGGCGATGGCGATTCCGGCGGTCATGCCGACCCCGGTCAGCAGCGAGCCCTCGGCCGTCCCGATGAAGCCATAGCGGAAGCCGTCGATCAGATAGAAGAACGGGTTGAAGTGGCTGGCCGTGCGGAACGGCTCGGGCAGGCGGTCGACCAGATAGAAGGTCCCCGACAGGAAGGTCATGGGCATGATGATGAAGTTGGTCACCGCCGCCATGTGGTCGAACTTCTCGGCCCACAGCCCGGCCATGATGCCCAGCATGCCCAGGATCATCGACGCGACCATGGCGAAATAGAGCACCGCCCACAGGTGGGTCAGCGGCAGGTTGGCGAAGGGCAGGACCGCGATCCAGGTCACCGCCCCCACCAGCAGTCCGCGGGTCGCCGCGCCGAGCGCAAAGCCGGCGACATGTTCCAGCGGGGTGAGCGGCGGGGTCATGAAGTCCCCCACCAGGCCGTTGACCTTGGCCTGCAGCAGGCTGGAGGAGGCGTTGGCGAAGGCGTTGTTCAGGATCGTCATCATGATCAGGCCCGGCGCGATGAAGGTGGCGAACGCCACCCCGCCCACCGCCGGCCGGGCGCCGCCGACGGCGACCACGAAGACCATCATATAGAGCAGCGAGGTGACCACCGGCGCGCCCAGGGTCTGGGTGCCCACCTTCCAGAACCGCTTCACCTCCCGCAGGTAGAGGGTGCGGAACCCCGGCCAGTTGAAGCCGTGATAGGCCCGCGGCGCGGGTGGAACGGCGGCGGAGATCTGGGCGGCGCGGGAGGGCGACATGTCGTTCATCCCGCACATGTGCGCCCACATGGCTCAGCCTGCAAGGGCGCGACCTTACGACGCTATATCTAGTTCCTGTGGATGGAAGCAGGGGCGCCTATTGTGGCCTTTAAGGAAGTCTTTACGATATCTAGTAGTTCGTGGGGCGCGGCAACCGCTTCCCCCACAAGATGTAGTTTCGTTCGGCCGCGCGGGGCGGCCCTCGAAACACGCGGCCGTTTTGGGAGGCTCTGATGGGTTGGACTGACGAGCGAGTCGATACACTCAAAAAG
>Ga0114900_1000862_pt1 | contig 21047 bp, 25 predicted proteins | sample MalvireepMed_231_FD_89685 | JGI IMG/M metagenome (GOLD analysis project Ga0114900, IMG submission 89685) | Marine viral communities from the Global Malaspina Expedition - Malaspina viral metaG DeepMed_231 | ecosystem: Environmental > Aquatic > Marine > Oceanic | place: Mediterranean Sea...
CCCCTATCAGCCGTTCACGCCAGAGAAGAAAGAGCCGTTGAGTTCTTGGGTAGGGCGATGACCGAGAAGGTTGCGAACCGTAATCAGAAGAAGTTTATGAAGCTGTTGGAAGAAGCCAAGATACGCTGGAAAGACCGGTTCGGTATCCCGCTGACAGATAAGCAGCTAAAGAACTATATGCTTCTCAAGTACGAGCATGATCTGCCGTTCATGTTCAATGACGATATGATTGCAGGTTTTACGGCGCATCTTTACGGGGCAAGGGCTACGCCGGAGTTAAAGCAGAAGGTGCTGGAAGATGTAAGGGCCGGGAGACCCATTAGAAGGGACGATGCTTATTACGAGAAGCGTATCGGGACTGATCCTTGGAAAGGCTTGAAGTTTCAAGAAGCCAAGAAACGCTTCAACTCTAGGGGTGAAGAGGTGGTTTCCGAGGAAGAGAGTCTTAGGTTGATGAAGGGTGTGAAGCGTCAACTGGGTATCGAGGACGAGCCGGGAGCCGATCCGCAACGGTTTGCCACCGACAAGGGCATGATAAACAAGATTTTGCAGGACACCGAGGGGCTTGGCAGACACAAGTTTCAGAAGGTGGACGCAGCGTATGAAAGAGAGCTTGCTCGTCCTATTCCTGATATGGATAAAGTCAAGCTTCTGGTAAACGAGGCTGCAAGGCTTGGCGGGTTTTTCCCACGGATGGGTTTTCATGGTACGACAGACATGATGGGCGGCACTCGGTTTGATGTCTTAGACCCGGAAAAAATCGGTCAGGGTATAGGCATTTCTGAAGAGATAGGCTTGGCACACGTTTCGCTAGACCCCAAGGTAGCAAACCAAGCCTCTGGTTATCCGTCAAAATTGTCTGGCAAATCACTTGCCGCCAGAAATGTAACAGCCGAAAGTGATTTATTTAACGTCTATTTCAAGGCTGAAAGGCCGCTTGTTTTTAATGAGGATGCTGGTGCTTGGACTATACCACAGCTTGTGAATCTTTTGCGTAAGTCAAATATGGTTGCACTCGCTGACGATCTCGAAAGAACCCTGCTTGATCCCGGTGTTGACGTACGAATTAGGAGGTCTAAAGATGCTTCAGAAGGCGGAGACGTTCGTGAATTTCTCGAACTGCGGCAGCAGCAGGCAGCAGAAATGCCCCCGGTGGCTAGGGTTCTTGAAACAACTGATCCCGCTTACGCAATGTCAAAGACCGAGCGCGTGGATGCCGTAAGGTCTATCCTAAACGAGCATGGTTATGATTCTATAAAGTACACAAACCAAAACGAGATATCCAGGCTAAAGACTGATTGGGCAAACGACTCGTACATAGTTTTTGAGGCCAACCAGATTAAGTCTGCCGATCCTGTTACACGTGATATAGACTCAGACAGGGTTATACCTTTGGGCGAACGCTTCGGGCCGAAGCCTAGCATGAGATACCAAAAAGGTGCAGTCGGTGAGCGTACTCTTTCCGATGATGAGATCGCACTCTTTGCTTCCAGCCGTGACCGCGCCAAACACATGGCGGAAACCTTCGACAAGTTCGTCACGGACATAGGGGCGTTCGATCCCGAACGGCGTATACTTTCGCCCTTAGAGGGCAAAGAGTACACGATGCTTGTTGATCCCCGCTGGTGGCTTCAGAAACTTCAATACTCCATAGCAGAGACAGATCAACTGCTGGTGAGGCCGTTCAAGGGGCTGTTAAATTCCGAGATCACGGACGCCACCAAGAAGCAGGCTTTGTATATTAGGGACGCGCACAACAGGTTGGAGATGGTGGAGAAGCGTTACATTGGCAGGTTTGTAGAACCTCTGATTATGGAGCTGCGGACTTTGGGATTAAACAAAGCAGATGTAACGCTGCTTGGACGCTACAGAACCTTGCGTCGTATGGTCAGAGGACGAGAAAGACGAGACTTCGATGATACCCCGGAGTTCCGCAAGGTAAGGGACGAACTCGACAAGCTTGAACCACAAATCAAGGGCAAGCTTCACGCAGCCAACGAGACACTCGACAGGTTCTTCACGGAGACACGCTTGGAACACGCAGCCAACGGGCCGATGGTCTGGAGAAAGAATCGCTGGGTAAAGGTCAGCAACGACCCGGATCATGTGGATAAGACCTATGATCCGTATATGCTGAGTCGTGATGCCTCAACGATCCTTCGTAAAAAGTCCCACACGAAAGAAGGCAAAGACTTACAGGACAAGATCATCAAGCATTGGAAGGAAGAGTCTAATCTTAGTGAAAACGAGTTGCGTGACACACTCTTGGAGTACGTCGCCGTCATCAACAACAAGGATAGTTACAAGACAACCGGAGGTGAAACGAAAAGTCTTGTTGGTGCGTCGAAATTCCAGGCGTTAAGGAAGACGGAGGGTTTGAGTATGCCGGTAGACTTGATAGACCCTGACCCGTTTATACGAGCGCAGCGGTATGCCGGACGTTTCGCCAAGGACATGGCGTGGTATACCCAGATCGAGAGTGATAATATCGTACGGGCAATACGTGATCTTCCTGACCAGACGGGTATGTATACACACCGCAAGGTGGGTGACAGAGAGCCAACGACACCTACGCTGAAGGAACACTTCGGTGATGATGTGGATGTCGGCTACGGTGATCGCGCTCAAGAGACTTTTAACAATCTAGATGAGGTTCATGCGGGTTTTCACGATGACATGGATTTGTTTGTCCTGAGAGCCAACAGGATGATAACCGCAAACTGGCTTGGTTTGTACTCTGGTGCGCGTGACTTTGCCACCGCTTTCGAGAAGGCTTCCCATTACATGAGGCTACAGGACTATCCCCTGATGCTGAAGGCAGTAACGCATTTTGGGGATGCGTGGAAGCAAAGTCACAGGGCCGGTGCGAATCGTGACAAGTTTTCTTCTATAGAGTTTGCAATGGGCAGCGTGGACGAGGTGGCAGATTCCTTTTCTACCGTGGCTGATTTCTCGCAGAAGTGGTCAGGTCGTGAGCTGTTCGAGAAAGGCACACGGGCTATACAGTTTAGCCTAGGGAAGCTGCTGATGCGTAGCTACCTTAACAGCGCATCCAAAGATCCGCACGTGCAGCGTATACTTACAACGATGGGGCGGTTTGCAGATGTTGATACCGTCAGGCTTCGGAAGAATCCCACGGAAATTACGGAATCCGATATCCAAAAACTTGCGACAGCTTGGGTAGAGATCAATCAAGGCACGTATGGCGTTCGCGGCGTACCGTCCACAATGATACGCGGCAAAGGTAGCTACGTCTTGTCTTTATCCAGATGGTCTGTGGAGAAATTCAACCGCTACCAAAAGGACGTAATCCTGCCCATCCTCGACAAGAAAACCTACGGCAAAAGAGACTTTAGACCGCTCATCAAGGCTACGCTTGGCGCGGCTGTTATGGGTACTGCGCTCAATGAGATTGGCAAGATGATGAACGGGAAAGAAAGTTACGAGCCATCACTTGAGGAAGTTCTGGAGTCACCGTCTGGTATGACAGATTTCATTTATCATGCCATGCACTTGGCTAACCTGAGTGGTTACTTTGGCATACTGTCTGCACTGGGTAATGATCTTGTTAGGATGTACACCGGTAAGAGTGGTGCGGCTGACTTTTCTCTTGTGACTTTTCCGGCTTTGGAGGGGCTTGTTTTCGACAAGGGTTTTCTAATGTCAGCATTCTCCTACCTGAGATCAGGAAACATAGGTGACCCGTCTACCTCACTACGCTTTCTGGAAGACGTTATGACCAACCTTAACCAGACGCTGCGTATTGCCCGTAATCAAGCCTTGGCCCACACAGAGGTTGCACAGACGCTGGACGAGGCCTTGAGTACAGGTGTGTTTAGGGGTAGGGCTTCTGAGTTTGAGCGTGCAAAGATGGATCGTGACCTCAAGGTCTTTAAGCGTCTCTATCGTGGTGACTACGGCTCACGGTTTATGGCGAACCTTGACCGTTATGAAAAGACACCTGCGTCTGCTTTCCGCAACTCTGAGACCTTGGAGCAGTTACAGGATACTGTAAAGCCGTTCATGGAGAGTGCTTGGAAACGCTCGCAGACCAAGAGTGGCGTAGACCCAAGCAAGTTCAAGCGTCTTCTACAAGAAGGATACGTCAAGCACAAGAAACTTCATCCCAACGTGACTGATGCTTTCTCACTAAGGGAATCACGCAAGTTCGCAGACTTCATCGCTCGAACAAAGAGCAAGGAAGCTGTGCGTGATATCGTGCTGCGTGAACAGAGGGACGAAGCTTTGTCTCAGGTTCGCAAGCGGCTAGTTCAGGAGGGTCTTAGAGATTTTCTAGCCACCAAAGGTTACTAAAACACAGGGAGATAAACCTTGACAAAGTAGGCGTTTAAGAAGAAAAAGAATGAAACGACACAACTTTAGCCTTTGCCTGAATCAGAACCAACAAAGAACCGCAGAGCCATTGGACAACGTGGAGAGTTTCTGGTTGCAGAAAAATTACTCGAACACGGTTGGAACATAGCGCACCCACTAAGCGACAGTTCTGCTTTCGATCTTCTAGCCAGCAAGGGCCGTAAAATCTGGCGAATACAAATTAAGACTACGCAGAGTCTTGTCCATTACCCCAGCGAGAACTCACCGAACTTCCAGTTTCAAACCAACCACGGGTGCAAGACGAAAGTTATGTACGATAAATCCACGGTGGATTTCTTTATCTGCTGTGCTTTGGACTGCTCAAAGTTCTGGGTGTTGCCCTTCGATGCAGTAAAGAGCGTAACCTTAAAGATTTACGGCGGTAAAAAGTGCAAGTACACCATCTACGAGAATGCTTGGGAGCTACTAGAGAGCGACGATAAATCTTGACTTCTAGCCTACGCCACAAGATTCTCTTACAGTGGCTGTTGGAAAAAAGGGTGGGTTCACGCTTATTGAACTGTTAGTAGTGATTGCAATAATTGCGATCCTAGCCGCCCTACTGTTACCATCACTGGCTTCTGCCAAGCGCACCGGCTGGCAGGCAGCTTGCCTCAACAACCACAAGCAGTTGAATCTAGCTGTTAAAGAGTTCGCTGACGACCATAGCGACAGGTTCCCGTATGCTAGCGCGTGGCACAATGAACCGTCAGCGCGTTGGTCATGGGTGGCAGACTCGATGAGCGGCGTAAGCGAGTGGTCTACTTGGGCGCAGACTGATCGTGCGCTGTTCTGGTCGCCTCTGAAAGACTACGCAGGGATGAGGATATTCCGCTGTCCCGGTGATAAATCAACAGTCAAGTGGACAGGCCGTTGGGAGGCTGTTGGTGAGGGTAGCGGCACAAACGTCCAGCAGCAGCTACGTCCGCGCAGTTACTCGATGAATATCTTCGTGGGGGGTTGGTCAGGCTGGCCGTTCATGTACGACAATCAGTACAAGGTGCATCACACCTATGCAGATGTGGGGTCTGCCTCCCAGTTATTCACGTTTATCGAGATGCCAGCAGAGTCTATCAACGCGGGAAACTTCCGCGTTGTGCCGTTGAAGACGGGACAGAAAAGCGTCTTCAGCATGGATTGGCCCGGTGTATACCACAACAACGGCAGCGTGATTTCGTTCGTCGATGGCCATGTGGAGTTCCGGCGATGGTTAGAGGAAGACACAAAGCACATACCGGGAGGCGCAGGAACACCAACTACACGATCTACAATAGTCGTCTCCGATGACAACCGCGACCTCGCTTGGCTACGAGACAGAGCCATTGTGCCTGACCCGAACAGTCACGATTGGTATAGTTTAATGGGTGGTATCGGCAGATACAACCGAGAGTGGAATGCAACAGAGATCAACGGCAAGCGGTATGATAGTTGGGGCTGGTACTGGAATGGGAGCTGGTAGTTAGATTTTCAGCTTCCTGCGTAACTCTTCGATCTGCTTGTGTTTGGTGCTAAAATCCTGTGCTAAAGTCTCGTGTGAGAGTTTGGTTCTTACCCGCTTTGGTGGTTTCTTCAGCTTGCCCAGGTCGCCTAACAGTTCATCTAGTTCGTCTAGTTCGTCTTGCATAAGTCTTCGTTCTTTTTCCCACCACGTTAGATTAGGTTTTGCCACCAATCGAATGCTTTCTTGTTATCTTTCCACACCATACACAAACCTGTGGCGAGCCTGCGTGTCATCTGCTCGTCACCCTCTTCCATCTTGATAGCCATTACGTAACAGACAGCGTGAATCACCTCGTGGAGAAACGTATCGTGCAAGGCCTCGGCTGACTGTTCCGGGTTTAATGCGATAAGCTCTCTGCTAAAATCCACCCAGCCGTGGCTGTCACAAATCTCCTTGCTGTCGAGGTTGATAAACTTCAACTTGAATACGAGGTTGGCTATTTTGATTTTGGAAGGTAGACTAATTTCCCCCCGCGTTTTGCCGCCACGATCTGATCGGTTTGCATTAGAAACTCTAGTGCTGCCTCTAGTTCGTCCTTTTTCAGATCGCTGTGCCAATCTAGCCATAATCTCTTGTGGGATACCCCGTCGTCTGCGTTGTTTATGTACTCACCAAGCTTGCGCGTAAATTCGTGTATCACATTCCTACCTGTTAGGTCATAGCTAAGGTGCATGAAAATCTCTGTCTCTGCAATGAATTTCTCTGCCTCCTTAAATGACTCCAGCTCAACCTCTTTGGACTCTGCTGATCTGCCCATCTGCACGGCCAAGGCGAGCTTCTGTAGGTGGATGTTCTTCCGGGCGTAGTACATATCCAGCTTGGGGCTGGTGTTGATTCTGTTGTTTATGTACGAGCCGCTCTCGTAGCGTTCTTTATGGTAGGCCGCGCACTTCTTCGACATAGGTACGGGGCCGCAGCGTTTGGAGAGTTTCTTTATGTGCTGAACCAAGTCTGCCCTAGCCTGCTTGTGCTTGTCATCGAAGCCGGTGAACTGCCGGAGGAAGCGCGGCTGATCTTGGTAGACTACAACAAAGCGGGAGGTGAAGCCTTGGGATATAAGGTTCTCATTGAAGCACTCGCGGATGAACGCCGGGGTCGTGCCTGCTATCATCGACACGCACACGTTTTGCACGTTGTCTTTACCCTGCTTCTTCGTGTAGTAGCGGTAGTTGCGAGCATCGTAGAGTTGGTTGAGCATATTCACGGTGTCCTCGGTTCGTTTCTTTAGGAAGACTCCGAGTTCCTCTATCAGCATCATACAGGATGCATGGACGTATTCGCTGCCGTCGTCGAGTTCAAAAAGCTTCGTGCATTCTTCGGCCAAGTATCTGCTGAGAGCCTCTGCCGTGATGCTGTCTGCGGTATAGGGAAAGAGCGGCTCGGTATCTTTCTTGTTCTTGCTCATAATGAGTAGGTCAGAGTCCTGTATGATGTCGGAGATCATGGAGATCAGGCGACTCTTACCGCAGGCCGGTGGGCCAACCAACAGCATGAACATATTAGGGTAGATTGCGTTGATACCCTGCGAAGTCCATATCCTACGTTGCAGGCAACTGCTTATCATAAAATAGAATCCCCAATCTATGTAGAGGTTTGGGGATTCAAGGTCTTCCAGATACAACCGCCACTTCTCCAGATTCGTCACGCCAGACCTCCCCATGTATCACCGACACAGGCTTCGCTTCTCATTGAGAAACTCTCACCGCGTGGCGAAACTAGATCACAGTTCATTATGGTCATGGTTTCCTTGGCCACGTAGTCCGAGTGTTCGGGTGGGCATTGGAGTAGGACGCTATCGTGGTTGTTCTGTAGGATGTCCACGTTCATGGAGGATAGCGGATCTTGAGGGTTTTCTATTTTCTGCTGCATCTTGGTAAACGTGAGGTTTGTTATCGTACCCACGGTTGACTGTGGTACGAATGCGTAGGCTTCCCTATACATGGATTCGTCTATGTTGGCGGTGAATACACGGGGGTAGCCGAATAGATTACGCAAGATACCCTCACGGCGCAGTGTATTAACCGTGTCCATGTGCCACAAGCGTATTTCAGGAAAGAGGTCATGGTAAGTGTTCAGAAATCGTTTGGCCTCGGAGAGGGATATAGAGACCTTGCCTTCGGATTTCTGTAGTAGGTTAACCCTGAACGTGGGAGGCCTCATGCCATAGTTGCTGGCATGACAGACCATCTTGGCTATGAAGTAGTAGCGTTTGGATGCAATCCAGTTGTCGCTGGACTTTATCAGACGGTCGAGTTCTTCCCATCCTCGCAGCGAAGCAACTTCGGCAATTGGCGAAAGGCAGAACTCATTGACCGAACGGCCCATTTCTGTAGACCACACTTCGGCAAACAGACGAAGGGCAACGTACACATGACTTTTAATCCCATGTAGAAAGAGGCTGCGAAAGTTACCCTCGTTAGAAAGATAAGCAACGACAAGGGCTTCTGCTCCCGATTGATCGACCTGTACGAAGACTTTGTTTTCATCTGGAATGAAGAGTTTCCTTAAACCCTTGGGAAAGTTTTGCACATTAGTACCCCATCTGCCAAGCAGTCTTTTAGAGGCTAGGCGAAAGGTGGTAGTCCCGGCCAGATTGTAGGCTGTGGTTATCCTTTCCTTGGTTGTTCCACGTGGAACGTACGGCGGGAACTTCAACTGGCCTGACTGCTTGGCTATCTCACGGTACTTCAGTATAAGCGTGAGTACGGGATTCGGGTGCTTCAGTCGCAACTGCAACAGGTTCTTCTCGTTCGTCAGGTCTTTAGCTGGCTTCTTGTAAAGCATACCCTTGTAGAGATAGTTCGAGACCTGCTTGGGACTGTTGGGGTTGAGTTCGTAGCCGACGAGAAGCCGCAGCATACGAGAGACTTGGGCGCAGTAGCGGGTGTTGTATACCATCTTGTCCTCCAGCCCACGTTTGTTGTAGTTGATACCTTGGAACATGGCAGTCAGGTACGGTATGATGCTGTCGTTTACCTGGTCTATGCTTTCCTTGGCGTAGAGTTGTGCCGCGTGGCGTTCGAGTTTGGGTTTAAGCAGGGCGAGACTTACCACATCCTTGGCGTTGTAGTGGTAGAGGGAGAGGATTTGCTGCTGGTTGCGGGGTTCAAAGACGCCCTCGTTTTTGTGGTACTCGCGGTCTATGTAGAGAGAGATGCAATGGCCTAGGGATTTCTCGACTTCGGGGTAGAGTCGGTGGTGCGAAAGCATGGTGTCGTAGACTTTGCGGGGGAATGGGATACCGTACTTGTGGGCCATGACGAAGAGGTCGAACATGGCGTTGTGGATTACCACCGTATTGTCCCGAAATGCCACCGCCAAGGCTCTTAAAATTCTGGCTGTACCCTGACCCCCATAGTAGTACGCCTGACGCGGGATTTCGTACATAGGGACACAGATAGCCTCGGCATCCGACCACCCGTACCCAAAGCAAGTGAGCGTCAAATCGCTCATGGTCTCGACATCGAAGAACAGGTCTTTACCCTTGGTCTCCGTGAGGTCTCTGACTACATCCTCAAGCTCCGGGTAGATTACCTCATCGAAATCCCCCATACTTGGCTTTACCATAAGATACCGACAGACCTTGCGGATATCCTTCCGTAGCCAAAACCTCCAGTTCTGCCGCTTAGTCTTCCCGTGTGTTACCTTGTCGTCATCGCTGCCCCCGGCGTAGTCTTCGTTGGGGTTGAAGTAGTTCTTACGGTCAAAGGCATCCTGCGGCATATAGGACGCAAGGTAGATTACACCATTCTCCAGCCAAGGATTCCCCCTCTGCTCATCAAGACTCACTCCCGGCTTGTGCTGGTACAGACACTTACGACCAAGCAACAAGACTACCTTCGTCTCCGGCAACAACCCTGCACCCAACGTAGACATAGTACGCAGGTCACAAGAGTACCGACCAACTGCAAGCGTAGAGTCAAAAAACGCCCCCGCATAACCGCTCAAAAGAACGTGTCGGTCAAACCGCGAGGGCGTGTCTATTACAACAGTTAGTCCAGAGTACGCCTCGGTGGGCTTATGACGCATCGGTTGGAAACTCCAAATCCATGAGTTTCTCCGTGGCGATCTCTTCGGACTCCTTGTTAAAGTCCTCGTTCTTCTTGAAGTGATCGTCAGCGTAGGTTATAACCAAGGCCGCAGCGTCTTGGAAGCCGGACTTATACCCGACGACCATTACCTTAGCCATTAGATCCTTTAGCCTATGCGCCAATGCTTCACAGTCCTGCGTCTTCTTGGGAGCCAAACTGTCCAACTCTTGTTTTATTTGTTCAAAGACCGTCATCTTCGTGTCGTAATGCCTTGGCCAAAAGGCGTGGTGTATATTGATTGAGCCGCATACGCTTGTCTCTGGCCTTTGATTTTAGCCTGCGGTGCAAAGACTCCGGTATCATTAGAGAACAATACCTTCTGACCCTGCTATCTGATCTGGGTTTAGTTTTGCTTTTTTTCATGTTTATTTTCTATAAGTGAGACTTGCGTTTGTTTCAGAGGGAAAATAAATTTAACCCGCCGTAGGGTCTCCCTACGTACCATACCGCAAGTCTCGTTAGAGACTAGAACCCAGACATATCGTGGTCTTCAGCAGCTTCTAGTCTGCGTTCCACGTTGTAGCGATAACTCGCTAACGGTTGCCCAGTTATGGGGTCGATCATGGGATTACCCGTGATCTCGTCCATTCTAGACTCTGACTTTGTGTAGAGTACAGCCTTAAATGCTTTACCCTTGAGACCCTCTGCAATCTCGTCGTAATCCTCCAACTCGAACTCGTCGGGCAAGTTGAAGATTTTGTGATACTCCTTTAGACTCCGTGATGGAATCAGCGGGTAGTCCCTGACTTGAACACCGCTGACCTCAACAAAGCCGCTAGGCCCGTTGACTTCTGCGGGTTCTACAACCTCAGTTACAATGGCAACCATATCGTTGCCCTTGCTGCTGACCTTGCGCTCTGCCTCGACAATGCGAAGCGTGTATGTACCGTTCGGGAGGTAAGGCCTGCCCGAACTTTCCGTAATATCTTTTAGACTGATCTTAGCCATTAGTTATTATGTATTGTAGTTTATGTTTATCGTAGTGTATCTTACACGTATCCCCTACACTCATAGGGAAATTCATTACAGTATAAAATTACTATTCGGCCCACCAACGTAGGGAGATTTCTTGTAGGTTTCTAGCTCTTCACCAACGCTCATGGGTACATACCACTGTAGTCCGTAACCGTAGTCTCCGTCTGAACCGTTTTGTAAAATTGAGTTCATACTCAAGCGTAAGTAAACATTCTTGTGCAAATCTGCAAAGACAAAGTTCTCAACAGCATTCTGCTTTGCGTAGTCGAGAAGTTTTTTGTCAAAGCTAAACGATTTGTTCTGCCACAAGACTGATTTAGCAAAAGGAAACTCACGTATGATGTTGTTCTTTATGTGTTTTCCTATGAACCTATACGAACCGTTAAACTTTATGTAGAGTGCTTTGTTCTTTGTCATTTCCAAAACTGCCACCATCTAGATAGAGGCAGACAGTCCTCGGTGTTATTAGCTGCCCGTTCTCTGGCTTCCTTTAGCTGCCCGTCCGTGAATAGATATGGGACAGGTCTGTGTTTGCCCTCAAGGTACGTAAAGATGTACGACCTGTTGGCTGCTCTGTGTTTGTGGTCGTTTGATACCACAAACAACCGCCCTAATGTTACCCTAGGTTTCTTAGGCATAGTATTCCTCTGCTTTCTCCAGCACCGTCACGATGTCATTGGGGATGAGTAGCTCATCGAACATACCCATTGGGGTCTTGGCTGACGTAACACCATCCGTGTTAGTCTGGAAGAAGTATTCCATTTCCTCGGTCTTCTCATTCTTGCGAACCTCAGTGAACAAGACCATGAGGAACTCCTTCTCTATCGCGCCTTCGTGGACTTTACCCTGCACCTTGACCCTGCGATGCGAGGTCTCGCCGCCTGTAATCTGCGGAATCTTCACGATGTCGTCTACGGCGGTGAAAATAATTGTAGCCTTATCGTTCTTGATGGAGTCTAACATATTGCGGATAGTCCTGTTGTAGAACGACCAGATATCGTAGCCCTTGAACGAGTTGGTAGCCAGCGTGTGAACCTGCTCCACGTACTTGGTGAACGATTCGACCACCACAACCTCGCAGTTGTCCTCCTTTAGAACCTTGTCCAGTTCCCTAGGGAAAGCGTTGGCGTTCTCCACGGGAATGATGTTGAACCTACTAGCGTTACGGAAAGGGAATCCCTTGCGCTCCAAGTCTAGGATGTAGGTTGTCTTCGGGTCTAGGTTACGCAACGCCGTACTCTTGCCGCTGCCACTATGACCCACAATTGCGATCAATGGTTTATACATTTTCTTTTTCTTCCTCTGTCTCTGCTCCTGTTGTTATTTCTATCCTAGTCTCTGGTTCAATGACACCGTAGAAGGTGTCAAATTCTAGCTGTTCTTCCTCCGGCCATTGCTCCCGCAGAAGCATAAGGCCTATGAGTCCGTAGTTCGCAATGTCCTTGAAGGTATCCTCCAACGGTTCGTTCTGCGGATCTTCCTCCTTGTCCATTAGCAGATTTGCGAGCCGCTCCACCTTATCGTAGAGGCGCACGCTTAGACCACGAACACCAAACCTAGTGATGTTCTTCGGCCCGTAGTCTTTCTGCTTCTTGTCCAGCAGACTAACGCAGTCGGCGGCTACGAATAGCGCACGCTTGCCTGCCACGGTATCCAGTTTTATTTTCATTTGGTTACTAGCCTCCCTACCATCACGGACATATTCTGCAAAGACTTGTCCAATGCGGTTAGCTTACTGCCCAACATATCTGCCGCCGCAAGTATCGCTGATGTGTGACTTACACAGTCGGCGGTCAGTATGCCTGTCATTTCGTTATCCTGTAGCGTAGCTTCAAGAGTCTTGTTGAGGGACTCCATAGCTGCCGTGTAGCGTAGCATGGTAAAGTTATCCATGCCGTCCAAGTAGGCGTCGTGCCTAGCCGTTAATGTTTTCTGTGGTACTTCCATGTTCTTTCTCCAATTCTTCTAGTCTTTCTTCCAACTCATGTACCCTACCCCATGCGAAGGCCAGCGAGCTATACGATGTCTCATACGCTGCCTCCAACTTACGAGTCAGGGTTACTACCTGATCTACTGCGCTTATGTAATAGTCTTGTTGCATCATAGTTGAAACTGTAGTGGGTCGTAGACTTTGTTGACGTAGTCCATGTTGACGATGGACTCCCTGTCACGGCTTGAGTTCGCCGTGCAGAGGGGAGAGAACGAGCAGAGTCCAAACCTAGTCTCGCAGCAGGCAAAGTTACTGAGAAAGATATCCTCGGCCTCGGACTCTGCTGACCACTTCATGCGAATCTTCATGGTACTCATTCTCAAGATAAGCCTGTTGACCATGTCGTCGATGTAGGCCTTGAACTTATCCAGCATATCCTTGCTGAACTCGTAGATTTCGCTGCGCTCGAACTTGTTCTTGTTAGACCGGCCAAGGAACAGACCGTTAATCATGCAGCCTACGTTTTCTTCGGGAAAGATTGTACGCCAGATGAGGTTGTAGAACATTAGCTGGGGCGAGACTTTGTAGGATGCGAAGTATGCGGCGGGGCTGTAGGCTGCTGTGGATTTGTGGTCTACGATGACAGGCCTACCGAAGTAGGTTCCGACAAAGTCTATAGTGCCGCAGAAGATTATGTCCAGCTCCGGTGTTTGCTTGTAGGGGTAGGCAAAGCGCATCTCCACCAATGAGTCAGGGTCTTTGCGAACCTCAAGCCCCGTGTCCTGTTTGAAGTATTGATTGAGCAGGTTGACCAGATGGGCTAGGTCACGGAAGTCCTTGTCGGGTACGAGGACATCAACATAGTGGTCTATCGCCGCGTTGACGGCTTTCTCTTCGTCACCGTCAGAGTAGTACGACTCCAAGGCTTTGTGTACTGCCGTGCCGTACTCCATCTTATGATTGGTGTTCCGCTTGCGTAGACCACGGCATAGCATATACCATAGCCTACGCTCGCAGGCTGATTCTTTTATAAGGGACGCATCTATCTTTAGGATAAGCTTGCCCTCTTCGGTTTTTTCTAGGTTAAGTAATTCCATAGGTTTTCTTTAGTAGTTCCATTTCGGCTTGCAACGAGGGCTTCTCTTTAGGCACACGCTTCTTTCGTGTCCTCGGCTTGGCTAACTCTACCCTCGGTTCGGTTAGCTTTAGATAACTGTCGAAGTGTTGGAGTAATTCCTCATCCGACATGGACTCTAGTTTCTCTACCGTGCAGTCTAGTAGTTCCTCAATGGTCATGTAGATCTATGATAATGAGGACTATAAATAGCAGGGTAAAAAATATAGAGGTTGCGGCTATGACTACCAAGGGCATTATCTTACGACACTAAGCGTGTCCTTGACCGTGTCGAACTCGAAGTCTACAAGTTTCTGTTGTTCTTCCAGCCACTTGATATCTTCGTGCTTTATAATTAGGTTCTCACGCCGGAAGGTATCCATTTCCTTGGCGTCCTGTAACCAAGCGAGAAACTCCGCCTTCCAGACTTTAGAGTCTGCGAAGTCGTACTTCATTTCCTTGGCTTTGATCTGATTACGTATGGTGTCCTTGAAGTAAATCAAGACACCGGTAGCAGTCTTGCGGAGCGCAACTTGAGTACGTAACTCCGCATAGATTGGGCCATACTCCGTAGAGTTGTCAACCAAAAACTTAAAGCCGTCCGATAACTTTACATGGAGGGTGTTGACTTTATATCCTGTTTCCTCTGCGGTAACTAGGATATCCGTGTTCCCATCAAGTAGCTTATCTATAATCGGCTTTACTTTATGTGCGTTGGTTGGGGTATATGTTGATCTGCTTATGGAACTCCTTGATCGTAGCTTACGAAGGAGAGCCGAGTGATCCTGTAATGTTGTGTCTTTTTCCATGGAAATTATAAGAGGGTAGCGCAGTGTTTCACCAAGTTGAACGCTAGTAACTACTCTGTTCGTGGGTCTCCCACGACACCATGCTACGCTACCCCGATTTGTTTAGGCCGATTCGGCCATTAGTTCCTCCATACGAGTAAGCAGTTCTTTGCCCAAAGGAATATCCCCAGATGCGAAAGCCAGCTTAGCTTTCTTGAACAGCTTGCCGGGAGTCTCCCCGCCGCCGCTCTCTGGAGTCCACTTGTCGGCATCCTCCTTGGTGTAGATTACCAAGTCAGGGTGCTTCGCCAGTAACTCGGCCTTCAGTTCTTCAGTCGTCTGGCCGTTAGGCTTCAACGAGTTCTTTACCGTAGACCGGATTCGTGCGCTGATCTGCTGATTCAGCAGGCCAAGCGTTTTCTCTTCTCCATACCTAAAGACTACGTCAGCCGTAGCTTTGAACTCTGGTACGTTAAACTTGAAGTCTTTCCAATCACCAGACTGGAAATGCTCCACCTCGTAGTTTGTATCTATCGTTTGCATTATGCTTTTTATCTGTTAGTTTCGCGCCGTGTAACTGTTAGCGCAAATTTTTTGTGTGTTAAGAGGGAAAAACCTCTTAACGATTAGTAATAAGCAGGAATCGTGCCAACCCGGTTAATAGTTAAAAGTTTTTCTTTAGTCTATGTAAATCTGGTAGTCCGGTGATAGATTTACCTGCACCATAACCTATCGCTACATTGTAGTCACCAGTTGTAATCTACACTAGGGCTATAACCTATCGCTACGTTGTGTGTACCTGTGGTTATCGGAAGTCCAAGTAGTCTCGGCCTAGGACTCTATACTGTTTGGCCAAGCGCAACAGTTCTCGTACGTTACCCATGAGGACTCCCTGCTCTGGCTTTATGTTTTTCCACGCTAGACCAAGCAAGTCTTTGGTTTCTTCGTCGGTCAGGATACCCTTGAGGATAAGCTCCGCGTCTTTTATACGCCGCCTCAATGGCTTTATATCCAGCCTAAAGGTTGATATCCTTTGGTATAGATCATTACGAAAGTTGTCGCCTAGCGAGTTCGAGGCAAAGACGAACCTGCCTGTGAACTTTGTGTCCTCGTTCTCCCCTATCCTACGAAACAGGCGTGTCTCTATCAGACGCAACAGCATCACCTGTATGTCAGGGGCTATGTCTCCGATCTCGTCTAGGAAGAGTGTACCTTTGGAGGCTGCAACCAGCAGACCCATACGGCTGGTGACAGCCCCGCTGTAGCTCCCGCGCACATGGCCGAAGAGTTCGGCCTGTACCATAGTGTCAGGCATGGCAGATAGATTCAAGGCAATGAACCTGCCTGTACGCCTGCCGTGCAGACGCTGGGCTATGATCTCCTTGCCCGTGCCACTCTCGCCTACGACAAGCACGGCATCGTCGAGCGGCGCAAGCTTATCGGTGGCCTTTAACATAGCGATACAGTCCGGGTCTTGGGTTATGAAACCCTTCGTATCGTAGATGTTCTGATTCTTAAACTGCTTTAGCTGGGCTGCTAGGCTAGGCATTTTTCTCCTTTACCTCCACGAACTTTCGCTTGATTAGCTTCTTGAATGTCTTCTCTATCTTCTTCGTGTCCGTTAGACCAGAGACATCGTACCAGAAAACTAGCTCCGTGCTGTCTTTCTGTATCATAATGTCCTCGTCGTTGAGTGTATCCATTGGTATCTGTGTACCGTAGCCACCGTCAGCATGGTAGCCGTACTGTAGTCTGATCTCGTCGGACTCTAGCTCTTGTAGGTGGAACAGGAACCGGCGCATCATAAAGGTAGCGCACATGGAGATACATAGCCTGTCGGCGTCGATCATTTCTTGGAACTCCTTGATCTTGACGTAGGTTACGTGGGCTTCACCGTTTCCCCTACAGGGAAAGACTGCTATGACTTCGCAGCCGAAACCCAAGGACTCTAGGCGGTCTATAGCCTTGTATATCAAAGCCCCCCTATGGAAGTAACACTCCTCCGGTATGCCATTGTGGTTCCAACAGTTGACGTAGACCGTAAGCAAGCGTTTGCCTGCCGCTATTACGGTATCGGTTTCTTCCTCTTCTAGGAAGTGTTCGGGGCCAGCGTCCGTGACGGCGGCCTCTATGTTTACCATGCCGCCTGCGATAGTCGGGACGTACTCGGTAAGGTACTCTTCGAGAGGGGCGACAGACTCCACGATGGAGTCGTCTACCTCAGTTTTCTCTAGTCTATCTATACCCCAGCCTCCAGCGTCGAGAAGGAATACAGCTTCCGTCCACGACTTCGTACCGTACCACGCGTCGTCGTCTGTCTCGGTATGGCTGGCGTACTTGCGTAGCTTCTTGATGTCGCTACGCTTGGGATCCTTGTCTAGGGCAGAGCGGAACTCTTCCCATGAGTATATGGTTTTGTGTGCTATTTTCATGGTGCTTAGAAGGGAGCCTTGTCGTCGTTGTCTAGGATAGTCTTGATGTCGTCGGGTACGGTAGACTTGGTGTCCTCGTCCTTCTTCGCCGTGATAGACTTACGCTTCTCGCTGTAGACTTCGAGTAGCCTACGGCGTTGCTCTCCCTTGACTGAGCGGAATACCGTAGCGTCCAAGGCATCGAACTCATCCCATCCTGCTTTGGCCATTAGGTTAATGCACTGGCGTAGGTTGCGCGTGGCAAAGATTACCCGTATCTTGTTGGTCTCGGCGTACTCTCGCATCGCTTGGAACCGTTCGATAAACTTGTGGAACTGAGTCTCAGTTATCTTTGGTTCATCGACTACCTTGTACAGAGAGAACGTCCATAGTTTCTCTGCATCGGTATCATACGGCCACTCGACGCAGACGAACTCGTTTAGGAGGGCTACATCTAGGGCGTTGCGGCCTACGTACTCACGGTCTGGCCCTAGCCCCCATGTATTTGCGGTACACATGAGGTGGCAGTTAGGGTTGACCTCCTGCATACCGTACGGCATATAGATATAGCCGGAGAGTATGCCCTTGATAATCATCAGCACATTCGAGTTGCCGTTGTCTATCTCGTCGATCACGGCTAGCCCACCCTCCTGGATTATCTTGGTGAACACACCGGGAACGTAGTTGCCTGTCGCATTGTTGAAGCCTATCAGGTCGTGCGTTGCAGTCTGCTTGTTGACTGCGCGGATAGCGTAGTGCTTTGCGCTCAAGGCATCCTTGACTGCGTGCGTTACCCTAGTCTTGCCGCTGCCCGTAGGCCCGATAATCATGGCGGGTTCTCCAGACCCCATGACTTCTAGCAAAGGCTTGAGCTGGTGATGCTGGCCCTTGAGCGAGGTGTAGTTAATCACGTTATGGCTAACGTGCTGCTTGATTTCCAAGACTACGTTCTGCTGTGTAGTCTCAGCGATTCTCTTGTCTAGCTCGGTGAACTTGTCAGCGAACTCGCTCTTAACCGACGCTATGATTTCGTCGGTCATACCTTTCATCCAGTTATTTTCTGTCATGTTTATTTTCTCTTTCTTGGTCTTGGTCTTGGTCTTGTAAGCTGGAGATTACCCAGCCTACATCTATGTATCTATCTAGCTTGAACATTATACGTCCCTTAACGAAGCCATCTTTTTTGCTGCCTAGGGCAGCGCAGTTATCCAAAGAGTAGCCTTTGATTTCATTGTTGTCCTGTAGGAATTCGAATATTATAGGCAGGTTATGCTTATAGGTCTCGAATATAGCCTCTATGTCTGTTTCCAGCATGAACCTATGGTTCAAGTCTATATATCCTGTGTCTTCTGGGTTCATGTCAGTAGAATAGCATGAACCCTAGGCCTAGGCCGACAAGCCAGCTTACGATATAAAGCGTGAGCCAGCCTAGCCATGATGTTAGTCTGTACATTAGTTCGATACGTGTTTCGTGTTTGTTCATTGTTCTTCGTGGTCTAGCATTTCATTCGTGTGCATCATATCCTCGACGTCTGCCTCGGATAGATAGCAACAGAAAGCCTTGATTACTATATCTTTGTCTAGGATACCCTCCTCGATCATTTCCAACAGTAGGTTCGTGTATTTTCTAGCTTCCATAGTACCTCCTTATGGTGTTGTCTCTGGGTGGTAGTATGGTCAACGGCGGCATCCATAGTGCGTGTACCCCGCACGGTTCCTCTACGATACCGTATCCTCCTTGGCCTGCGGTATCATCGCCAACGCAGCCCCATGTACGACCGCTGTACACGAGTCTTGCTCCGCTATCTTGATGCGGACTTTCTAGGTAGTCTAGCAGATGTTTCAGTGTTAGGTTACTCATTGTTCTTGTCTTTCTCTATGATGGTTAGGTTTTCCTCTTCTAGTTCTTCGTACTCTTTATCGGAAGCTATATCCTGCTGTACTGTACCGTCAGTGAATACGTTGACCCAATTCTCACGGGAGCCTACGCTTGCATTGATACAGTCTAGCTTAGCCTCGACCTTGGCACATACCTTCTCCTCGATGGTGTCCCTGTACCATACGACTTCTTGAGTTGTGTCGGAGATAGAGGTGATACGGTGGCCTCGGCCTAGTGCTTGGACTAAGTCTATGGCCGACCATGTCGGGGGTATGATTATATGCCGTGGCCTAGCCTCCTTGCGGTCATGGTGCAGACTGAGGCCTACGCCACCTGATCGCATGGTAAAGAGTAGAACATCGGCTTCACCCTGCTGGAACTTCTGACGCTGGGCTTCGCGTTGGTTGGGTGTCTGGCCTCCGACGATGTGGGATATCCTATCCTTGTCGAGGCCTAGTCTAACGAGTTCCTCGTACACCATACGCATGGGGTTCACGAAGTTACAGACCACAATAGTCTGGCGTCCACGCTCCACCATGTCTATCGCACGCTTGGCCATGCGTGCTGCCCTAACTTCTTCGGCTCCCTCTCGGAACTTCTGCATGGCGACTAGGATTTCGTTACGGCCAAAGTTAGCGTTACGCATCTGTTCCTCACATTTCTTTTTGAAGGCTATGAAGTAGCCATCGTAGTGTTCGCGCTCAGCATCGGACTCGAAGTCGATCAAGCGACATCGGGTATGAGTCTTGTGCTTGTAGCGTACCTTGGGTACGAACACAGCGTAGGGTTGCATCGCATCGCGTAGCCTTTTCATCTGCGCTTGGCATAGCTGCGTCGGCCTGCCCCAGCGTGCTATTTGCTGGAGTAGGCTGGGTACGGTGTCTGTAGTACAGGGTTCTTCACCGTAGGACACACCGACACCGAGGACTACGCTACGCGCCTCGGAGACTTTCTGGTAGGGTGTGGCTGAGATAAAGACACGCTTGATTCCCTGTGGGATAGACCACGATAGCTGAGTCTGGGATGAGGTGTCGTTCTTTAGCCCTTGGCACTCGTCGAAGACTACCATAGACGGCATCGCGCTAGCCTTCCAGTTGTACAGGAAGGTATTGTAGTACGGATGCTGGGTTTTATCCCAGTAAATCTTCTCTCCCATCTTACCTCTAAACGAGGCGTAGGATATAGGGAAGATCGTACCAATCAGGCCGAACTGGTGCATAACCTCTAGAGTCTGGGGTATTACCGCAGCCGGTGACACCCATAGGATAGGCATAGGCCAAGTAGACTTCAGCTCTAGTAGTTTGTTGTCTAACAGATACTTGATTACAGGGAGTATCATGTAGGTTTTACCTAGGCCAGCATGGGCTTGTAAGAGTATTCCCTGCTGGTTCTGTATCTTAGAGACTGCATCTACGGCAGCCTTGATCTGGAAGGGCATCTTCTCTACCCCTGCATCATCGACTATCTTCTCGATAGCCTGTTGGACTATGTCCGTACGCTTAGGTACGGTAGTCGTGGTTTCTGGTGTTGTCATTTTTTCTCATGTGGTTTGTGGTCTATGTTACTGGTATCCATTCGCTACTGGATATGATTCTATTAACTTCGTGTGTACCGTAGTGTTGCTCATGCTTGTGTTGCCATACGCCTTCGCGCTTGCCTAACTCTGTGAGCAAACCGTTTAGTCTATCTCTGGTCGTAACCGTAGGCCAGGTTGCTAGAGTCACGTGTAGTCCCTTGACGTTAGTGTACTCTGCTATTAGGTTGCCGTGTAGGTACAGTTGCCTGTTAGGGTGGCTATCCTCTGGCGTTCTTTGCTCTACCTTAACAAAGGTGTTGCCTCTGCTAAAGTTTCGGCCTTCGATAAAGGCCCGTGCTGCATCGTAGGTTATTTTTCTCATTGGTCTAGCTCCCAATGTTTTTTATTCTCTCTGTTGACGCTCATTTCTTAGCCTCCTCTAGTCTACCTTCTAGTCTACCCTTGGCA
>Ga0114900_1000867_pt1 | contig 20984 bp, 15 predicted proteins | sample MalvireepMed_231_FD_89685 | JGI IMG/M metagenome (GOLD analysis project Ga0114900, IMG submission 89685) | Marine viral communities from the Global Malaspina Expedition - Malaspina viral metaG DeepMed_231 | ecosystem: Environmental > Aquatic > Marine > Oceanic | place: Mediterranean Sea...
CAGTTGGCTAGTCTCGGTGGGGATGGGCGGGCGTCCGGGTCGCTACTGGGATTGCTCGGGACATTACCTGATCCACGGGGAGTACACATAAGCGTTAGCGAAAACAAAGAAATCTCAAGTGGTGTTGATGGTTGGGGATACTCGGGTAGATTAGGTATGTTGTACAAGATGGCGCCCAAAACAAATTTGGGCATTTCCTACATGTTCGAGAGTAAAATGAATGATTTGAAAGGGAACGGAACAGTCACTGCGGTTGACGGTATCGCCGGAAACATACCTATTGAAGGACAAATACGAGTTTTGAATTTTAATACTCCTGCCAAATTGGATGTAGGAGTGAGTCATCAATTCAGTGACAAATTACTGCTCGCTTTAGATGTGTCTCGGGTTTTCTGGAAAGATGCCCTGAAGGATATTAAGGTGGGGTTTACCAGTGACGCCGGAGATGTTGATCTAAGGCTTCCTCAGAATACGAAGGATCAAACGATAGTGGCGATTGGGGCTTCGTATGCCGCGACCCAAAATGTAACGTTGCGGGCAGGATACCGTCAGGCTACTCAGCCATTCAATGATGAGGGGTTGTTGGCCCTGATTCCAGCAGTTCTGAAGAGGCATGCAACCATAGGCATTAGCTACCAAGTTTCAAAATCAGGTAGGTTTGATGCTGCATACTCTCGAGCCCTTGAGAATAGTATGACCAACCAGTCGGCTTTTAACACCTCATCAGCTGTCAGGTCGTCCATTGCGCAAGATAATTTTGTTTTTGCCTATACTCATTCATTCTAGACATGATGTCTAGAAACTTAACAAATTGAGGATGAATCGATGGAACTTATACAGTGGGCATTTTGGGTGCTGGCGGCGACGGCTGCGGGCGGGTTGCTGTTCGGGCTTCTGTTGGCAATGAGGGCGCGTTATCCCTCTTGGTTCGGCTTGGCGCATGGCGTGCTGGGATTCGCCGGTCTCATAATGCTGGGCTATACCTTGTATACTGCTGGGCCCGACACCGCGATCCCGCAGACCGGATACTGGGCGATGGCCCTGCTGGGCGCGGCGTTTCTGGGTGGGGCGCTGTTTTTTGGCGTGGTGTTCCGTCAGGCCAAACCCCGATGGGTGATCATGACTCACGGCGGCTTGGCGCTGGCCGGTGTTGCCATGCTTTATTTTTCCGCCTATTGAGGCGCACGGTTCCCGGGCTTGGCTCCAGCATCTTTTGGAGAAAGCGCGCCAGCAGATTGCTGAACTGGAAAACCTTTGCGAACATGCTCCCCTTGCTTACGCTGTTCAGAGATTCAATGGCGTTGGTGGTGTAAACTGCCCTGCGGATGTCTTCAGGGTAATTAAACAAGGTGTTGAGATTATGCCAGTGCGTACGCCATGATTTAGGGAAATGGGATGGACTCCCCTCGTACGGTTCTTATTTCATTATATTTTGAACCGCCTCGCGTGTATAAATTTTTTAGCCCATTACCTCAACGGCACGTGGAAAGATGCACCGCTGGAAACTTATTGTCGATAATTTAGCTCGGCTTTAAAAAATAGTAAGTTGATTAATTGCTTTTACTTTATCTGTGATTACACTACATAAAACCATTATAGATGTTTTAAAGGATTATGCGTTCAATGGATAGTTATAGTGAGGAAGCAACTAAATTAGAGAATGCTGCATTAAAGCGTGAGTTATCCGACCTCAAACGTGAACGAGATAAGTATAAAACGCTTTTTGACACCTCGGCTGACGCACTTTCAATCATCGATTTAGCCACTGGAAAGTTCATCGAATGCAATACCTCCGCACTCGCAATGCACAACGTTCAAAGCGAGCAAGACTTTTTAGCGCTTAGCCCCGCCGATTTGTCTCCGGAATATCAACCATGTGGCTCTCGCTCTGCTGAACTCGCAAAAATCTATCTATCTAAAACAGTCAGCGAAGGACCCCAAACATTTCGTTGGGAACACGAAAACTTTGGCGGAGTTAAATTTGAGTGTCTAGTGTCTCTCAGCGCTTTCAAGATGCCTGAATCAATGCTCGTATTGGCTGCAGTGCGTGACATATCAGATATCATTAAGTCAAAAGAGGCAGTGGTAAAAGCACATACAGAAATCGAAAAATATGAATCCGCAATACAACTCCAACAAGAAAGATTCAGAGCGTTTGTAGAACAGGCTCCGGTAGGGATTGCAATTAATCGATTTGCTGATGGCGCATTTGTGTCAGTCAACAAAGAGTTTACTGAGTTTTCAGGGTACGAACTCGATGAAATGAGTAAGCTCAGCTATTGGGAGTTGACACCATCGAAATACGAGGATGAGGAAACAAAACAGCTTTCACTTTTAAATTCTACTGGCCGCTATGGTCCTTACAGAAAAGAATATATCCATAAAGATGGACATTGCTATCCCGTATTACTTTCTGGTGTGAAAATCATAGACGAGGAAGGCGTCCCTCTAATTTGGTCTGTTGTTCAAGATGTCACTGAGCAGGAAGAAGCAGAAAAAGAACTCCGTAAGGCAAAAGCGCAAGCAGAAAACGCTAATGAAGCCAAAAGTCTTTTTTTGTCTAACATGAGCCACGAAATTAGAACGCCAATGAACGGCGTCCTTGGTATGCTTCAATTATTAGAGAAAGAGCCACTCTCGGAAAAAACCAAGAAGCTTGTTTCCACTGCCGTTTATTCGGCCAAAACACTGCTACGCATTTTGAACGATATTTTAGATTACTCAAAAATTGAATCCAATTCGCTCAGCCTTGAAACAACAGAGTTTTCTATCGAAAAGACAATGGAATCGATTTTGTCGTACGAATTTCCTAAGGCTGAATCGACCAGACTTTACTAGACAGACTTTCTTTTGAATTCTTCTAGCTTTTCATAAGCCAGTGGAGGCATATTATTCGCTTCACCATGCTTGCGTCTAGAGTTATAAAACATTTCGATATAATCGAATATGTCGGCTCTTGCATGTTCACGTGTTTTATAAATTGTTCTCTTGATTCGCTCTCGCTTAAGTAGTTGGAAGAAGCTCTCTGCAGCGGCATTATCATGACAGTTTCCTCGACGGCTCATGCTGGCCTTGAGATTATGCTCTGTTAAGAAGTCACTCTATTCATAGCCTGTAAATAGACTACTTTGATCTGAGTGTATGAGCACCTGCTTTTTGGGCTTTCTTCGCCATACTGCTGCTAGTAGCGCTTGAGTAACAAGCTCAGATTCGATGCGAGAACTCATCGACCAACCAACAACAGCGCGAGAGTATAAGTCTAAAACGACGGCAAGGTAGAGCCAGCCTTCATGAGTGCGGATGTAGGTAATGTCAGTGACCCAGTATCTGTTCGGTGTAGCTACTGTAAATTGCCTATCAAGTACGTTATCGGCAACAACAGCAGGTTTGCCGCTGAAGTGTCCTGTATGCTTTTTATAACCGACTTGTGCCTGTATATCTTCTAGCCTCATTAACTTAGCCTCACGATGTTTACGGTACTGCCAAAGTAATTTGATGAGACTTTTAGGCCATCAGAAGAAACGGCGTCGAGCGTTAACCTGGTTCCATCTTGGATAAAGATAGTGTCTTCAGCGTATTTGACCTTTTGAATAACGTCTGCTGTTCCGTAGGAATAGCAAAAGTACCCATTACCCGACTTATCGAAACTGAGGCTCGCGAGGTAAGGGCCCATGTTACCCGTCTAGAACCCAATGACGTGTGAGGGTGCCGTCTCAGCCTTTACCTGCACAAAATTGTTGTTAAGCATATCATCAACGGGAGACTGGCATCCGGCTAAAGCTAACGAGCCTAAAACCAGATATTTGCGTACATTCATAATCGTCCTTAATGTGAATAGGTGTGGTAGGTACCAGTGTAGTACGGAATAACCATAGTACGCGTGATTTTGCAGAAAAAACACAACCACATGCTAATCACTACGGCAACATACCCCTATACCGTCTTGCTAAACTTCCCGCAGCTTCGCTGCGGCGGCGGCGCGCTCCGCGCAGTTGGGCAGGGAGAACGTGAGAAATTGGTGAGTGAGTAGGGGAGGTAAACGAAAGTGGGTCACAGGTAGTGGACAAGTAACGCACGTTTAGTATGGGGCAGGCTGGTGGATGTATAGTGGTGTGGGAGGTGAGTCTTTTTGTTGTGGGTGAGGCGTCCTCGTTTGTGCTTTAGTCAATGAGTCCGGCTAGGGTTCTTATGCTGGGTTGGTGAGAAAGGGTTTATTGGTTAATGGGGGGGGGCAGGGTATGTTGCCGTAGTAGTCACCCTAACCACTACTCTTCAAGTCTCTTTGCTCAATTAGACAAAAGTATAAAGTATGCTATATTTACAAGGCTACAAGTTGTCTATTGACAATCATTGTTTAATCCGCATCATTTTAGGTGCGGATTTTTTTACAATTGTAAATTGTCACTCTCTCTAAGCCTTTTATAGCTAGACTTATTTGGTTTATCTATCCTTATCTACAATAGTGTAAACACTGCCATATTTTTTTCTTTACGGTCAACATAGAGGAGCGTTCATTAAACGCATTTAGTGAAGAGTAATATCGATCGTCATAACTTCCATGTAGTTCTTAAGACAGACTCTCAATTAAAATATAACGAGATAGCGATATCAAAAAATAGAGTATAAGGAAGGTTTCGAACCACATTGAAGAAGGCAGTATTCGTTCAGTAGTTTTGTGTATTAAGATATGTACCCCCCTTTACAATTAACGTAAAATTATACTAACTAATATATTTTGACACCCTGTATTGGAGGTGAAAGTGGAAGGGAAACAAGTAGATGTCGTCCCGCAAGAACAAGGTAAGTCACATGGTGATAAACTAGTTTTAATTGTTGACGATGTCAACTTGATGTGTCATTTCTTGTACGAGACCTTAAAGCCAATCCCAAATATCGAAACCAGAACTACAGGAGACTTCTCTGCTGCTGAGTCAATTTTAGTTAATTCCCAAGTTGATTTGGCCATCATTGATATACATTTAAAAAACGCCTCAGGTCTGACGTTAGCAAAAAAAATTAGAGAAGGGCGTTACCTTTGTAGGCATGATATACCTATTTTGATTTTTTCGGGTAACACTTACAAAAAAGAAATTCAAATGTGCTTGGCTTACGATATAAGTGACATTCTAGCAAAACCTTTGAACGCCGGAACGGTGAGAGCTAGAGTTCGCAAAGCGCTTAAAAGAAATGTCCAATTAAAAAGCCCTGATTATTACAAAGCGATTGTGTCGACAAGTGGCGAAGCATATAAGACTGAATTTGCAGGGGCTTTTGTTAAAAACCTGCCTCCGCCTACTGCTAAGAAGAGAATTTCCACGAATCCAACTGATGAAGTCAAAAAACACTCATTTATTAAATGGCCGGAAGACCTTTCATCGGGATATCATCAAATAGATAGACGATTAAAACATGTAACATATCTATTAAATATGTTACACCATAGAAAGAGAACAACAGAAAAATATCCAAATATTGTCGAGGATATAAAAAATATTAGATTAGCAATTGACGATATACTTTATGTTGCAAAAGGATTAAAACAAAGCAACGCTGCAGATAGTATATGGCGACTTTTGTTTCAACGATTATCCGATTTTTCTAAGATAAAGTTGGAAACATTTGCAACAAAAACAAGCAACACTCATTACGTTAACAAGCAATTTAAGGAGGTTCGCTCTAAATGGTTGATTGTCTTGAGCAAGCCAGTTATGAAAGAAGTTCAAAGTGAAAAGCATAGATGATGTTAGGGGTCTAGAAATCATAGACATCAACACTTTTTTCTATAACTATGAGGGGCTGCCTCCTGAAGTACAGCGTGCTGCACTTTCTTCTTTCTTGCATGAGGGAGATGAATTCGTTAAAGAGATTCTTGACTCCGTAAATATTTTCGACAATGAATTAGAGAGAGCAACACACAGTTTGAAAACAATGAGTAAACTCATTGGTGCGATTCGAATCGTGAGCATCTGTGAATTGCTGGAACAGAAGTTGAGAGCGGGTGATGATGACGTTTTAAACCAAGCTCTTGCATACGAATGGGAAGTTCTTAAGAAACTGCTTGAAAATGAAAATTTTATTTTCAAGCATAAGTAGTGTGGGGAGGGAGAAAATGGTTCAAAATGAAATGTCCCATGTTAGATAAATTAATTTTAATTGTAGAAGATAACAAAATGGTATCCGATGTTGCCGCATATATTCTCAAAAGCAGTGGCTACGAGGTTATTGTTAAAGATGACTATGAAAGTGCAATCGAATGCCTTTCTACTCGAACAGATATATCATTACTTTTGACAGATATTATTTTGCCCAATGGTCGAAGAGGAACAGAAATTGCTGCGTTTGCCAGAGAAAAGTTCGCTAATTTACCTATTATTTTTACATCTGCGTTTTCAGATCAGCATTTAAATTTTTCTTCATCAACCTGCACTCATTTTATCCAAAAACCTTATAGAGCAAAACAACTCAAACAAACTGTGGATAACGTATTGTGATATGCCCTCACCACATTTTTTCCATGAAAAACATAGCGTAATTTATGCGTCGTTTCGTTCATTTTGCATTTGATGTAACCATTGAGCTATTTCATTTAACTCGAAAATATCGTCTGCCAAGTTGGCATCAATGGCTGCTTTAGGCATACCAAAAACCACCGAAGAGGATTCATCTTGTGCAACTACGTATCCTCCCGCTTGCTTTAAACTAGTGAGCCCCTTTATTCCATCATTTCCCATACCTGTCAGTATTAAAGCCAGTGATTTATCACCTAACGCTCTACCTACAGACTCAAACAGATAGTTTGCTGAGGGCCTGAACCCATTTATCGCTGGCGAACTACTCAAAAAAATACGCTCGTTAGAAGTAATTCCAATGTGGCTGTCATTTGTGCAGAGATAAACTTTACCACTGTAAATGCGCTCTCCCCCTTTGGCTACAATCACTTTTAGTTTCGTTACAGATTGCAACCATTCCGCAAACCCATTCGCAAAATCCGGTGCTATGTGTTGCACAAGCAAAATTGGTAGCGGAAAAGTATCGTCGAGATTGGTCAATATTTTTGCCAAAGCCTGGGGCCCCCCGGTTGAGGTTGCAATAGCAATAATTGAGTGCGTGCGCTTGATTTCTCTTTCAAGGTCTTTTTTTTGATGAGTTTTATACTTTCTTCTAAATTGTACGGTCTTTACATCTGATAAGGCTCTAATATGGTTTATGAGGTGTGTCACCTGTTTTTTCGAGTTACCGTGATTAAGGCCAGCAGGCTTTTCTAGAAGACCTACAGCACCGCACTCCAATGCTTTGATTGATAAAAATTTGTCTTGAGGATCACCTGTCGCCGTTATAATAATTATAGGCGTTGGACATCGGCTCATGATTTCGTGAGTAGCCGCAAAACCATCAACTTCGGGCATATGCAAGTCCATCAAAACAATGTCGGGCCTAAAATCTATGGTGAAATTTATGCCTTCTCGACCGTTTTTAGCAACAGCAACTATTTCAATATCATCGTATTCAGCAAAAATGAGTCCAAGATAAACGCAAACAGTAGGGGAGTCTTCAACTATGAGCAATCGAATTTTTTTCACTGGCCAATTAATCCTTTAATTATCTCTAAAAGGCCTGACTGATCAAACTGCCCTTTCTTCATATAAGCGTTAGCACCAGCCTCTAAACCTGCTAATTTATCACTCGAGTTTTCTCTTGCTGTAAGTAGGATTACCGGTATGCTTTTAAGAGCAGAAGTAGCTCTGATTTTTCGAGTTAACTCGAATCCATTCATAATGGGCATATCAACATCACTAACAACAAGGTCGATATTATTTGCGTGAAGGAGTGCCAACGCTTTTTCTCCATCTTCCGCAGACAACACTTTATAACCAGCCTCTTCCAGTATTGCGATTTCCAAAATTCTGGTTGTTATAGAGTCTTCTACTACTAACACAGTACGCGAGTTTTTATTAATAATATTAGTGTTCTCGGTAAAACCTCGGCGTGTAGGACTTGTTAAATTAAAACTTACAACGTGCGCGACATCAATAAGAAGAGCGATATCCCTGCCATCACGAATAGCTGCTCCGCTCAGACCGGGGCTTTCTCCAATCTGTTCAAATAGGGTTCTGACGATTACGGATTCTAGCCCTATTAACTGGTCAACTATGAGAACATATTTATGTGAATTGTGCTTTAAAACAATAGCTGCTTTAGCTAGGGTCGCCTTTCCAATGAATATTGGTGGTAGTTCAATGATAGGGTAAGTTTTGCCTTCTATCTCAATTAAATGGTTATGGACATTTTTATATTTGTATGATGAAGGTAGCGAGCAAGTATACTCAATATGATTGGGGTCTATTGCGATATTGGTATCAGCTACAGTTGCTATTAATACGTCGAAATTAGCTAAGTCTTGTGGGATAACCAAGTCAAATTGTATACCATTCCCTGGCGTCGACTCTACTGCGATGCTCCCCCTCATTTCCGAAATTGCACATTGGACAGCATATAAGCCAACCCCACGACCAGAGACTTTTGAGACTTTTTCACTGGTGGATACACCCGGCTGAAATAGTACATTCAGGTTGATATCGTCATTTAGGGACACGTCACCAAGCCCAACAATCGCTTTTCTTAAGCGATCGCGGTCGATACCTTTACCATCATCTGCATACAGTAACCTAATGTTCCGCCCTTCCTTGCGAACCTCAATTTCTATTTTACAGTGTGGGGCCTTCCCTTGGCGTACCCTCTCTTGGGTATCTTCAAAACCATGCTCTATTGAGTTTCTGGCTAAATGCATCAATACTGTTGTTAAGCGTTCAACGATGTATCTGTCAGTACTGTGATGAACTCCTCGAGCTTCAAAATTTACCGTCCGCTCCTCCGAACGAAGAAAAGCCTGTACCGGCTCGCACGCATCAGAGATAGGTTTCAGTCGAGATTTAAGAACAACTTTTTCTAGGGTTTTAAGTCGATTTTGTAATTCTGAGGATATTTTTTTTGTTTGCTCTTTAAGGGATGAAAGCATTTTACTTGCTTTGTCTATATCTTGTATAGCCTCTGTACGATTGGACGTGCAAAGATGAGATAAAACTTTTTCTACTTTCCCTATATTTTCGAGTACAGAGTTTCCCGAGCTCACAAGTAACTTAAGCTCCGACGTATTTGCCAGTAAATCATCAAGAATAAATGAGGGTAGGCGTATTGACTCGTTCGCATAATTGACCGCACCACGAACTAATGAACGCTGAGTTTCCTCTTCATCTTGTTGCAATGATTTACTTAAATCATTGTCTTTTGGTAATATTTGCTCTCCGCTGTTAGAATTTCTAAGTCTTTTAAGCGCTGTTAAGTTTTTTAGTGCAGTAGCTAAATCATCTTTGGAGATAAGCTTATCGGACTTTTTGAGTTCTGAAAGGAAACTCTCGAAAACGTGGCAAATATCCTCCACCTGACTATTTCCAACTGACCTCGCTGCGCCCTTTAAACTGTGAGCTGCCCTGAATAGCAAATTTAGCTTATCTTCATCTCGGCTATTGAATTTCATCCCTGGTATAACTTCGGACATCACTTGTAAATGCTCGTCCATTTCTAGATGAAACGTCTCAATTAGTCGCTTTTGAAGCTCCTCTTCATTCATGAGATCATCCTTTTACAATATCACGAAGCTTTGTTCCTAAATCCGATAAAGTCCCTGCTACTTGCTCATTTTGCTTCGAAGCGGATACAGTTTGCTGTGTAGCAAGCTTTACATCATCCATTGCTTGCTTAATTTGTGTTATTGCGTTGACTTGCTGGCCAGAAGCGGCAGATATTTGTATTGCTGCTTGAGCGTTTGTATTTATCGCCTCAACCAGGTCTGTAATTATTATTCCAGCGTTATTTACTGTCTCTGTAGACTCGTCTATTAACTTACTTTCCTGTTCAACGCCAAGCACGGCTTGATTAGCGGAAGATTTAATTTGTTCGAGTATCTCGTTTATGTCAGCCATGGACTTTTTCGACTCTAAAGCCAACTCTTTCACTTCCTTCGCTACCACGCTAAAGCCAAGACCATGTTCCCCGGCTCTAGAAGCTTCGATGCCGGCGTTGATACTTAATATATTTGTCTGTTCTGATATTTCTGATACAACTTCCACGATGTCGCCAATCGATTTCGCACTGTCAGCTAAGTCGAGTATCTTTCGTGCCATTGCATCGCTTTGTTCGCGTACACGCGCAAGCGCATAAACACTCGCTTCGACACCTTGAACACCATCTTGTCCCAACTTCGATGCGCTTTCCGCCGACTCGCTTACGATCTTAGCTTTGCTAGCGGTTTGATTGGCGCTTTGCAAAAGTTCTTCGACAGTTGAAGTCGTTTGTGCAATCGCTGCGGCTTGTTCTTTCGCACCAGCTGATTGTTGTGCTGTACTTGCTAGAATTTCTGAAGCACCACTTCCTAACGCCCCTACTGTCTCTCCCAAAGTCTTAAGCAGCGGTTTGGTAACCCATACAATTAAGCCTGCGGCAACCATGTAAATAAATACAAATATTATTTGCAAGTTATTGGCATAAGCAATCCTGTCTTCAGAGATATCATTAAAACGTGATATTGACGCCTGTATCCTTTCAATGAAAACGTCAGTCTCCTGAGTTAGCAACGCAATCATTTGAGTTTTTGAACCAATATTTTCTTCAGAGATCAGTTTTTGAAATAACGGTCTTGTGCGCGATTGCCACTGTTGCTCTCCTTCTTCTAGACGAGATAGTAGCTCAGGATCATCGGTGGGTTGGATACCCAGTTTTGGCTCTCCTTTTCTTAATATTTCAAAGCGAGCGTCAATTTCCCCTGAAAGTGAAGCTATTTCGCTTTCAAGTTTACTTGTTCTAGTATGCGCTGAATCATTTTGCTGTAGCTCCATCAGAGCCAAGTTAAGTTGTTTCTGCGCTAACGTACGCCCCCACCCATAAAGGTCTGCACTATTACTTAAGCCTTTCAGAGAGTTTACAGCCTGAATGCTAAGAGTTATTTGTGTGCCTGCTGTGATGAATAAGATACCGACGAGGAACCAAATTCTCTTCTGAAGACCCATCGATATCATTTTTACTTTTTTCACATCTTGCATACTTCCACCTTACTTGCTCTGTATCATCTTGTTATATTTATTAAAAAGTAATTTGCCATCAATAAACCAAATATTATTGTTTCTGGTTATCAGCAGCTCTTGCTCTATCCATTTTTCATTATCAGCTTCGGTAAAGATCAGTGTGGAATCTATTGTGATTAACTCCCCCACTTCGCAAAGGAATGCAAACCCTTTCTCGGCTTTTTGAAGTAAAAAAAGGCTTTCGGGCTGCTTTAACGCTTCATTCTCTTCTAGCTCAAGCCATTTAGATATATTAGCGATAGGAACTATTTTCCCATTCAGACTGGCTAGTCCGTTTACTAGTCCCCCGTTTAAACTTATTGATGTCGTGTGAGGCCGTTTGCATACCAAGCTAACAAGAGAATATTCAATAGCAAAAGTGTTTCCATGCAGAGCAAAAGTCAGCCAATAGTCTTTTGAAGCATCGCCTTCAACGTCAATTGGAGTGGCTAAGCGCTTTGTTCGTTCTCGCATTATCCTTCGCTCATTTTCACCAATCAGGTCACTCCAGTTATCATTGTTTGTCACGACTAACTCCCATCAATTTAATTAGTTCTTTATTTATCGCCTGTCTAAGATCCTCAAAATTATTTGTCTCTTTTGTAGTAGAGATTTCGCTGCTCGATAATATTTTATTGGCAAATAAGAATTGCTTTTTTGCTAAATATTTTTTATTCAAAGCTAAGTAACACATTGCTTTGAAATAGATATAAACAGGATGCACAGGTTCAAGGTACAACGCTTTAGTTAACGAATTCTCTGCTTCGGACAAGTTCCCCCCCTCCCATTGTTTCAATGCTTCCTGAAAATAAATTTCTGGTTCCATCGACACAGGAATTTTCGCTTTAATTAACTCGTGATTATGTGGGGTAAGCCCTAGTTCTTGTTCATTTTTTGATGTGTTAGTGTTTCTTGTATTTATAGAAAAGCGATGCGAGGCTGTCGGACTAGGTATTTTAGTCGCTCTGCGTAAAACACTAACTGAGCGGTCTATAGAGCTCGGGTGATAATGGTTAACATTTGAGGGTAATGTATTTCTCTTAAGTGTTACCGGTTTTTGAAAAACAAGGCCATCTGTCGTTTCTTTTGGCATTAATAAATCAAGATAAGTTGTAATTGGGTCGGAGGGACCTGGTATAAGCCATCCACCAGGTTTCAACATTTCAATCAATCGAAAAGCAAGGTCATTCGTATCCGCGGGTTGAAGATAAATCATAAGGTTACGACATAAAATAAAATCAAAACGGTTAGAATACTCACCACCTTCATATTCAGATGATTTCAACAGATTCTCACACTGAAACAGAGTTTGTTTCTTTACCTCATCTGTAACGCTGTGTTTACCGTTCTTATATTCCCTCAAATAGGTTGTAAGGTCAGAAAAGGCATTTATGTTACGAAGTGACCAAGATGAGTAATTACCTTCTTTAGCATTCCGAATATTTTCACTGCTGATGTCAATGCCTCTCACTGTGTATTGCACGCCTGCTTGTTCTAATAGCATCGAACAGCTGTACGCCTCCTCACCAGTTGAGCATCCCGCCGATAAGACTTCATATTGTTTTGTATTCCTGAGGTCATCACGCTCGACTTCTTGACGAATAAATACAAAGTGTCCCTCGTGCCTAAAAAAATACGTTTCTCCAACCACGAGTTTGTCTATAAGGCGCTGAACGGCGAGGGGGTTCGACTTCAACGTTAACGCTAAATCGGATTCTAATTGGATATTTTCCTGAATGGACCATTCTGATATCTTAATTTTTGCGTCCGCGACTCTGCATTCAGCAAGCCCTAAATTAAGAAGCTGTGAGATTTCTGCAAATGTTTCTTTTGAAATTGTGCCCATTAGTGCGTTTTTTCTTTAGAAGAATCATTCTCACAGTACTTATCAAACATTAGTTCGTAAAATTCCTCTTTAATATCGCTAGTTATCAATGTTGATAGATCACAAATTGAAACAGCATCTGAACTTAACTTCATTAAAAGAGGAGCACCATATTTTGTTGTCAACGTGTTCTTCTTATGCAGTTCAGACGCAACAAAACTGATTGTTCCAATTATCTCATCGATCATGATCGAGAATCTCATTTCATCGCACTTCAATACTAAAAAATAGTGTGAACGAGACACCGCTGAGGTTCCAAGACCAAGCCGTTTTCTTATATCGAATACAGGTATGAAGTTCCCCCTACAATTAAACGCACAATCAAAGTAATTATTTGTCGAAAGCGTTTCAATTACATTTACAGCAAGCTGTACCTCCACAACATGGTGAATAGGTATAGCAATCGCAAGATTTTTGACCTTAACTGAGAAAAACTCTTCTGTCTTTTTATTCACAATTATGTCTCGAATAACCACTGGAGGCAGACCTATACTTTAGTCGCACAATAAAGTAATGTAAACGGAACTCTCGTCAAGTAGGGGGATCCACCTATTTATGATAAATGATATAATTCAGATACTTAATTATATGCCGATTTCTCAGTAGGTTAATACTTAATCTAGTTGTGGAAAGCGTGAAATAGAGGGCGAAATTTGGACTCAGTTTTAATTTTAGATGATGAACCTGATATCGCACTGGCGTTCAGCCGTGTAGCAGAAACAGTGGGTTACAAGAGCTCTTTTACAGTAAACCCTGCCGACTTTTTAAAACGGGTTGTTGATGAGTGCCCATCCCATATTTTATTAGATCTTCAAATGCCGGATATGGATGGCGTCGAAGTATTGAGACATTTGGCAGCAATGGGGTGTAAAGCGAAGATAATCCTAATTAGTGGCTTTGATCCAAGGGTAGTAACCGTAGCCGCAAAACTTGGAGTAGAGCAAGGATTAACAATCTGTGAAGCACTGAGTAAACCACTGCCAGCCAGAGAGCTTAAGGCAATTTTAACTAAGTACCGTTCTATGTTCGACTGTAGCCCTGATGCTTTGAGAACGGCATTGCAAAATCAAGAGTTTTTTTTGAAGCTTCAACCGAAACTTGCTCTTAGAGAAAGAGTGATATCAGGTTTCGAGGCGCTACTTCGATGGAATCATCCTCAGTTTGGAGAAATTTTGCCAAACAAATTTATTCCTGAATTCGAAAAGCATAATTTATTCAAATTATTGTCAGATTATGTGGTAGAGCACTCATGTATTTCAGTTAAGAAAATAGACGCTTCTGGTTGTGTTCCAATTCAAACTTCAGTCAATATTTCTGCCGGCGACTTGAGTGATCTTGAGCTAGCGAACAGACTCAAACGTATCTGTTCTAGTAATTTTGTAGACCCTCGCCAAATAACTTTGGAGATAACTGAAACAGTGGCAATGGCAGATCCAGTCACTGCGATGGATAACCTGACACGTCTTAGGCTTGCTGGGTTTAAGCTGTCGCTTGACGACTTTGGAACCGGCTTTTCATCGCTAGCCTTTTTACGAAACATGCCCTTTAATGAGATTAAAATAGACATGTTATTTGTTAGAGAAGCACTGCGTTCAAAGAGTGACCAAACCATCATAAAAGCTATAAATTCTTTAGGTAAAGCATTCAATATGAGCGTTGTCGCAGAGGGTTGCGAAGACGCTGAAACCCTTGACCTTTTAGAAAAATTAGAGTGCGATTTCGCGCAGGGCTTTCACATTTCGCGTCCCCTGACTGTTGATGATGCTATCGAGTTTCTTCACAGTCACTCGAATTAGGAGCAAATAATGAACAACGACAGTGACTTGAGGCGATCAAACGCCAGCAGAGCGGATATTTTAGTTGTCGAGGATAGTCCTACACAAGCACAGAAATTGGCGTGGCTGCTGGAGCAAGCGAACTATAGCGTGCGAACTGTCTCAAATGGACGTGAGGCATTGCAAAGAATGAAAGTACAGTTGCCGGAGCTAGTAATAACCGATGTAGTTATGCCGGAAATGGATGGATATGAATTAAGTGAGACCATACGAAACGAATTTGGATTTGATGTTCCCGTAATGCTAGTCACAAGCTTAAAGTCCGCCAGTGATGTTTTACGAGGATTAAAAGTTGGTGCTGATAATTTTCTAACGAAGCCTTACCAAAATGACTACCTTTTAGACCAAGTAGATTACTTGTTATCAAACAGACGACTACGTGGTAAAAGGAAAATGGAACTCGGCATAGAAATTGAATTTGGTGGAGAGCGACATTTTATTACTGCGGACCGACAGCAGATTTTAGACCTTCTGATATCCACATATCACGAATCGGTCTATTTAAACCAAGAGCTTGAACACCAGTCAATGAAGCTGAAAAAGCAGCTCCAACTTCAAAATATTCAGATGAGACTTTCTAACGACTTACAAGCGTGTTTGTCAATAGAAGAACTATTTTGTACAGCCTCTAAATTACTAGTCTCATTAGAGCAAGTGGAAGCTGTATGGTTTTGCGAAGGGGTGGAAAATGACCATATCAAGGTTTTAAAAAGCACTCACCCTCACCTAAAAAGTGGAAAAATTGTACCTCAATGTACGTGTATGAAAACTGTGGCAAGTGACGCGGAAAACTCCCCTAAAGCTTGCTTATTGACAGAATCGCTGCAAAGTCAAGGGAAGCATCATTATCTCCCTTTAAAGTTCGATAAAGGACATGCTTACTCGTTACATTTTTTCTTGACTGAAGAAAGTATAAAGTACGAGGATTTATCAACATTTTTTGCTACATGTTTACAACAAATAGAAACTAACTTAGATCGTATCACTCTTCTAAACGCTCTTGAGAAAAAAGTAGAACTCCGTACAACCGAGTTAGCCAATTCCGAGAAGCGATTTCGTGCCATTAGTGAATCAGCGTTATTCGGCGTTGCCATCGTTAGCGGTGACTTAATTGTCGAGTTTTTAAATGATACCGCGAAGTCATTATTGAAATATCAAAATTTGCAAGACATTAAATTGCGGGAAGTCATTAATCTGAATACAATTCCAGCTACCTTTAATGAAGATATTGACGCATCGTGGATGGGACGTCCATTCCCCGGAGAGATGATAGATGCAGACGGAAATGCACTTTCTGCGCTGTTAATGTTATCACCATTAAACGATGATACACCGTCGTTATTGTTATCATTCATAGATTTAACTGACTTAAAACAAGCAGAGGACAAGCTAGCACACATGCAAAGGCTGGAAAGTGTTGCAAGTCTTTCTGGGGGAATTGCACATGACTTTAACAACCTACTTTCCATTATACTAGGCAGTACGGATACGCTCACTGATAACACAGCTACTCTTGAGGAAAAAAGGGAGGCCACGCAAAGTATTATAAGAGCTGCTTCTAGTGGTTCAGAACTATCTAACCAATTACTAACTTTTGCACGTCGAAAGCCTGTTCGTGGCGAGTTTATCAAGGTCAGCAGCTTCTTTACTTCCCTTAGCAAATTTATTCTACGGTTATTACCTACCAATATCCAGTTGAATTTCATCTGTGAAAACCCTGACCTAGAAGTATTCACAGACTATAGTCAGTTGGAAAATGTCTTCCTCAATCTGGCTATTAATTCGAGAGACGCAATGCCCAACGGAGGTCAGATAATAGTAAGTGCTGAACTTGCCGAAAGGATAAATGATGTTGAAACACTTACCGATTCTGCAATTAAAGGTGACTTTGTCAAAATGGAGGTTAAAGACAACGGAATAGGAATTCCTCCAGAAATTCAAGAAAAAATTATAGAGCCTTTTTTCACAACAAAAGAGGAGGGAAAAGGCACAGGATTGGGGTTGGCAATGGTGTATGGCTTTATAAAACAGTGTAACGGCTATATAAAGATCGAATCCAACGGTGAAGGTACTACTGTCACTCTGTTGTTACCGTTAGCTCACTCGATTGACGTTAGGTTGAAAGAAAATTCTCTTCTTACAAACGCCACTAATAGCAGCGGTGAGAGTATACTCATTGTGGAAGACAACGAAGAAGTTGCCTTAATTGTAAAAAGACACCTCACTGCATTGGGTTACAAGCCTTTACTGGCCACGAGTTTCCAAAAAGCGGAGTTATTGCTTACACAGAATTGTGAGGATATTGCGCTTGTGATTACTGACTACTTTCTCGATGGAAAGCATACTGGCGAAGAAATTGTCTCTTTAGTAGGTAAAGTCTCACCATCAATGCCAGTCATATTAGCGACAGGGTCTGATTTTAACGGCTTTCAAGTATCAGGTAACAATCACTCAAAGTGTAGATTACTAAGAAAGCCTTATCGACGTGAGGAGTTAAATAACGTCATAAAAGAATTATTACCTAAAAGTTAGAACTGGATATGAAAAATGTTTCAACGACTTAAGTATTTATTGCTAACAAACAGGGGAAGGATGTGGTTAGTTTTTATTGCGACGTTGATTTTATTGTCTGCTGCTAGCTATTCAGTTTTTCAAGTTACCAAGTTAAGTGTAATTGAGGATGCGAAACACGACTCTCTAATCCATGTTCAAGCAATAGACCGAGAGGTTCGCTTTCTATTATCAGAAGCCAGCTCTGTTTTGCACATTCTCAGTTTAAGTACAGAATTACAGGGTGAGAGCTGTAAAACTATTTTGAACAGTACGCTTAACTCATCTTCTATTAATTCTCGCTTTGGTGGTATTGCCTTGGTAAGCGATAGTAAGCAAGTAGTTTGCAGCACCTATTCTGATAGCGAAGGAAAAGATTTAAGTTCGCTCAATCTATTCAACTTGGAGGCGGAAATTGGCCAATTGAACGTGGGACGGTTAAGGAATGGTGAACTGTCTGGTAGTCAAGTGATTCCTCTTGCGATTAAGTTTGTTAATAAGCAGGGCACGCCTTATTTTCTCGCACTAGCAATTAAAGTTGAGTCGTTATTCTCAATTCTTCAGCAACAACCACTGGACGAATATTCCGCAACATTCATCATCGATCATAACGGTATGATAATAGCATCTCGCCACCCCAAGGGAGCTAAATACTGGCAAGGCCGCTCTGTGTTGAAATCTCCACTTTACCAACAGGTACATTCCGAGGACATTGGTGCCAGAGTTGGGCCTGGCTTAGACAACATCACTCGGGTTTATGCGTTTAAGGAAGCGAGTTTAGACGGTATTCACATGCATATCGTTGCCACACAGGAAAGGCAAGCTCTACTCCTAGATTTCTTTGGTAAGTTGGGGGGCCCTATTTTCGTTTCATTGTTTTCAATGTTAGTTTTTTTAGTTCTGATGACAGCGCTTGTATACCTATTTTATTATAGAAGTATTCAAGCTCTAGTCGGTTACGCGTTCGATATTTCCCAAGATTTGAGTTGGGAAAACGAAAATCCCCCAGAGTCCTCACCGTTTACCAGTAACATACTGGAAGTAGAAAATGCGATCCTTCAGTTAAAGCACGCCAAGAGTTTACTCGAGAAACGCACCACTGAACTAAGATTTACACAGGAAGTTGCAGGAATAATCTCTTGGACATTTGAGTACTCAAGCAATGAATTTTTACTAAGTGGGCCATTTAAACTTGTTTTACCGGAGCTGGATATTAATTTGAAATCATTGGACGATTTATCCAAGTACTTAAGTTACCCCGAAAAGAAAAATTTTTCTAAGGCGTTGAATGAGCTTTTCAATAAGCATGAAGTATTGTCAATTGTTCTGCCGTGTCAGGTTCCCGCAAAAGGTGGACCTATAATTCATCAGATTAAAGTTTATGGCGAATTTATACAACGCGCTGATATTGAAAAACCCAAATTTATCGGCTTTATTCAAAACTTAACGTCCTATATTTCCGTCACAAAAAAATTGGAGCGAACAGAATATTTTTTAAAGGCATTACTTGATAACTTGGAAAGTAGCGTCATTGCTTGTAATGCGAACGGAGTAATAGAAGTTTTTAATTCCACTTCGGAGAAAATTTACCAAAAGTCATATTCTGCGATTCACGTCACTGAATTACCTAGTTATTACTCAATTCATGACTCCAGTGGCGAAAACCTTCTGAAGCCTAACGAGTTCCAACTACACCGAGCGTTGTTGGGTGAGTATATTTCAGATGAGCTTGTTACTGTAAAACCTAAGGGTCTAAATCCTAAAAATTTACTCGTTCAGGGACAACCTATACTTAACAGACAGGGGGAAAAAGTTGGAGCTGTGATAATTCAAACGGATATTACGCTCAAAATGGTTCGCGAACTAGAATTTAAAAAGCAAGAAGAACAATTAAGAACTGTTTTTAATTCAAGCTTTGACGGATTAATTCTTTGTACAACATCTGGTAGTATCATTCGAGCTAATGATGCTTTAGCACGTTTATTTGGAAAAGATAGAAAGATCAACGTTGGAGATAATATTCGCAATTTATTCAGAGAAAAAGAATGGCATTCATTGCTAAATAATATGGTTAGCGTCGCTGATAATAATGCACAGACCTCTGAACTCAGCCTATTCTCGAATGAAAAAGTTGACATGACGATAGAGGTAAGATGCGCAAAGCTTCAAAATGAAAAAGAAAACTTATTATTATTCGTTATTCGGGATATATCCCAGAGAAAACAAGCTGAAGAAAAAAACATATCCATTCAACGTGTTGAGGCTGTTTCTCAGTTAACGGGAGGGATAGCCCATGACTTTAATAATCTACTTCAAGTGATATTTATGAACCTAGATTTACTTGAATGTGAGCTAGAAGGCAATAAGGCTGTGATGCCATTTATTGAAGCCTGCCTAAAAGCGGCTACTCGCGGGGGGGTGTTAACCAAACATCTACTATCTTTCACCAAACAGCGGTCAATGTATTTAAAAGCCGTAGAATTAAACAGCTTGCTCAGCGAAATTAGCGAGTTTTTCTTAGCGCTTTTCGACAAAAAACACAAAATTGAGTTAAGGCTATGTGATGAGCCAGTGCTAATTGAAACAGATGAAGCTCAATTTAAAATGGCATTGACCCATTTGGTAATTAACGCGTCTGAATCCTTGAATGGAAGTGGCACCATCCAAATAGGAATATTAAAGGAAAACAACGTCGATAAAACTGTATCAGAGTGCCTAATTTTCGTCTCAGACAATGGTCAAGGAATGTCAGGTGATACCGTTAAGCGAGCTATTGAGCCATTCTTCACAACAAAAAAAATTGGTCAAGGGTCTGGGTTAGGGTTATCAATGGTGTACGGGTTTGTGAAACAATGTTCTGGTGATTTAAAGATTGAAAGTAATCTGGGGGAAGGAACGAGGGTTACAATGACCTTTCCACTGCTACCCTCAACAAATTAGATGAAATAGCCTTTTCAGCATTAAATAGCTCCGCTACAGAAACAGGAAGAGACTTCCGTGATAATATATCCCCATAGCGCTTCATAATAACTTGCCAAATTTTACATAACCCTTGTTATGAATTTCGACCGTAGAGCAATAATTAATAAGAGTAATTCCTTTGATTTTTTCCGATAGAGTCGTTTGTAGGAGTAGGAGGGAAAGGAGTAGGGAGCTGCAATCACTGGTTATCTAAGCAAGAATCAATAGCAGATAAAGTAGTTCGACCTTCTATGGTAAGCTGAATCGACCAGATTGGTCAAATTACAATTCAAACACTATTTATAACTAGCTAAAAGCAATGGCGCTGTTCACCCGTCTATCACTCGCACGAGCGCCACTAGACGAAAACCAAAGGACAATAGTTACTACCCAGTAAACCCAACTTATTTAGCTGAAAAATCACTTCAAAAACGCTAGTATCGCTAGTGTTACAGTTAAGGTAATTTTCCCCTTATGATAAACGTTGACCAATACCCAGTTTTAAAGTCTCTCTTATGGGATATGCAAAATGTTTCTGAATTATCAGAGGCTGATGCATACCTGTATTACGAGAGCAGGTGGCGATTTGTTGATGAAGCTGAAATGACCCAAGCTGAACATGCACTTTTACAGGAA
>Ga0114900_1000869_pt1 | contig 20977 bp, 31 predicted proteins | sample MalvireepMed_231_FD_89685 | JGI IMG/M metagenome (GOLD analysis project Ga0114900, IMG submission 89685) | Marine viral communities from the Global Malaspina Expedition - Malaspina viral metaG DeepMed_231 | ecosystem: Environmental > Aquatic > Marine > Oceanic | place: Mediterranean Sea...
GGAGACATGGCCTGATCTAGAAGCTGAGGAGTCTGAGTCCTGTGCTGAGTTCGCAGAGCAGTACGGTACGGGCTATGACCGATTGACCTGTTTCGATCACGACAAGCTGCGTGAATGGACAAAGCTGATCCACACCTCAGATGACTAGATACCGTGGGCACAAGCTGAGGCCGCAATCGATGAGGCCACCACCGGGAAAGAGGAGTGGAGAACTATGTACACGTATACAAAATTACCGCAAGGTCTCAGGGACGGTATGCGAAGATATGTTGAGGACGGTCGAGTCCCCGGACATTTCCTGACTGCAGTATTAAAAAACAATTTGAGAGAGGCAGTGATGCGAGCGGACCCTGCAAACTTAAACGAGCTGCCTAACATCATCAGATGGATGCACTGGGAACTGCCAGTTGAGGCACACGGTTCGGCTGAGGACGTAGGCAAGTGGGTGGCATACAGAAAAGGAGCCAGCGCGTGAGTAAGACAGAAACTAAACCAGAGATGTGGCAGCGATTATGTCATGCGGCGTTAGATGCCTTGAGCGATCTAAATTACATGAGGGACGAATACCAGGATATCCTGGACAACTTGCCTGAGAACTTGTTAAGCAGCCGGTACTGCGCGAAATTGGAAGAGGTTTGCGACCTAGATATTGCTGGCGCTCTCGACACTATAACTGAGGCGTCGGACATCGATCTGCCGCTCGGATTCGGGCGGGATTAAATGAGATCGATGATTGAAACATCACATGGAGTCTGGCTGGTATCCGACGGGCCGGGGCCGGGAGTTAAGGTCTATAAGTGGGACCCCTATGGGTGGAGTTGCTACGTCCACGGGCCTATCGGCGCAGAAAAGGAAGGTCGCGACGAATGCGACCATATCAAATTTGTTCGATCAAGGCAAGCAAACTATGATGATCGAGAGGCCCCAATCCACAGCGATTTGTGGACAATCGATTCGGCTCACGACAGTGGGTTACGCGATCTCGAATCACAATTCGGTGAGGAGTTTTAGCGATGACGCACACAAAAGGCCAGAACGCATATGAAGGGATGCCCTATTGGGGACCAACCGCTCTGCGTTGCCCTCATTGCAACGGCACCTACGAGCTGCATCATTTCGATTTTTACTCTGTCGAGTGTAAGCTATGTAAGAAGGAGGTCTTAGTAGACGATCTAGAGGTAGTTAATCCAGAAGAGGAGGATGAGGATGGACGACCACAAACGGCGGAATAGACGTGTGACACCATGGGAGAAAAACACAGTGCGGCGGCTGCGTGAGATAGGCAAATCCAATGAGGCAATCGCAGACTCGCTCGATATCCAGCCTAGACGTGCGGAATACATCTATCGTAGATACGTCATGCGGCAGCCGACACTATGGCGGCGGATCTTGAAGCGCATCAGGATGGTAGTGTAATGCGTAAAATACGAGTCGTTGGCCAGATCCGCAACGGGCGTGTCGTGCAAGTCAAAGGCGTGATCTATAGTTGAACTATTGACATGATATAAGTAATGTAGTGTATACTACACACGGATTTAAGTACAAGGAGGCACAGTCGTGAGGAAAAACAGCGACAAGCTACCTGGACAATTCATGACGCGATTCAACGTCGTCGTAACGGAGCCTAGCACCAAGATGGCGCGAGGCATTGATGGTAGGCCGAAGTCGGAATGGTTCGAGTCGGGTTCCTTCGAGCAGTCGACCACATATAACGGCGTCCTGACCCGGCTTGATCGGCGCTGGACGCTGGAGCTTCAATGGGTAGACCTCGACAACGTCGGACATCGAGTCGTCCTACCGAACAAAGTAGTTGAGGCCATACGCTCCGGCTACGAGCGGGTAATTGGCCAGAGCAATTCAGCAGGGGCGCGTAAAGCGGCCCAGACGCGGAAAGATTCAGGGGTGATTCCATTCGAGCCAAAACATCGGAGGTCAGGCAATTAAGATTGTAAAGGTAAAATGATGACGGGTCAAAGATTGACGATGACACGAAGGAACTTGTCATAGAGTAGGAGACATATGGACGCTGACACAGAAAAAGCGTGGTGCCTAGAATGCGATGCCAAGACGACGCACACAGACGAGGGTCTCACCTGTCTCTCATGTGTCGAAAGGTTCAGCTCAACGGGTATGCCACACGACTACTATGCCTTTGAAGAGAAGGAGATCGAAGAATGAAACGCATAAGGAATCATCTCTGGGATGAATATACGTTGGAGGATCTGTCGAAACGAACTGGATATAGCATGGCGTACCTACAGGATGTGCGACGTGGCGCTCAACCCACACGTCCGCGATTTCGGATGCTCGTCAGCAGATTCTTGGGCGAAGGTGAGGATATATTATTCGCTGAGACTAACGGTGAGATATGAGGCAGCTAGACCAGGAAATCCTAGCCATGTTCTTTGTCATGCAGGAGGCACAGCGTCAGAGGCTGTGGATGCAGCGCATCTGGCACCCTACCACGTTCCGTTGGGCGGGCGGCCCACCTAAGGTCACGCACACGGGCTCGATACGGAAACAGGCTCTGGACGATCTCGGATTTGGGCCAAGCCACTACGATAGGATGCTAGTCGCTGAGAGAGACGCCAAAACTGAACTGGAGCAATTGGCGACTGAGCATCCCCTAGCCGAACATTTCGCGCTGATCAGGGGGCTAGGCTCATACCTGTGCGGTTCGTTCGTCGCCGCTGGCGGCGATATAGAACGTGCCCCCAGAGTATCAAGTTTTTGGAGGGGGATGGGACTCGACCTGGTAGATGGCGTACCACCACGTAGAGAGCGCGGCAAACGTACTGTCAGACCGCTCCCAGCCTATCCCCATGTGACGCGAGTCGGCGAACAGATACGTCACGCGATCCTGCGATCCCGTGGCGTCCTGAAATCAATGTACGACACCGTCCGGGCTGAGGTGGACGCCAAAAACGTCGATAGAAAAAAGATATGGAATCATAAAGGTGCTTTGCGTATAGTACAAAAACGACTCTATGCCTGCCTCTGGCGCGAATGGCGGCTGGCATATGATCTGGATGCGCCTGATCCATATGCCTTCGCAATCCTGCATCATGATGACGGCCATCGATTAAGGATAGAGGATTTCTACGAGAAGTAGCTGGAATGGGCGGGCAACAGAGACGTTGGGCGTCACAGAGTAGCGAGGAAAACATGTGGTTTAAGTGTCCATATTGTGGCAATCCACTAAATGGCAATTTTGAAGCGCAGTTACACACGCAGGTCGCGCCTAAAATGTGTGGCTATCGCGCTAGGAGTAACAATGACTACGTTAGCTGGAATGAATATCAGGTATCGGATCAGTATATCAACGACAAGCAAGGGATTACCAAGTTGGGAATGCACCATTGATTCGCAGGATTCGGGGGCTTCAGTAGCCCGCATCGAAGCGGAGACACACGCGCTCGTGCGACGACTAGCCGCACGGTATAAACCGGGTATAGCAATCATCGATGAAACAATGAACGGCGGAAAGGAAAATGAATATGACTAATGAGAATCTAGCGATCATCCCAGAGGTGCGCCAGGAGCTGGTGCAACCAGAGCGAACGCCCGCTGAGATAGTGGAACGTGCGCAAGAGCAAGCTGACGTCCTGATGAAGATCGTAAACGACAAGAAACTCTACACCAGGATCGGCGGCAAGGACCACCTGCACGCGGAAGCATGGGAGACCATCGGTGCGTTCAACTCCGTCGCTGCAAAACCGCCAAATAACGACGCGGTCAAACCTATATATGAGGGCGATGAGATAGTGGCCTATCAGGCATACGTGGAACTCGTAGATATTCGCACCGGGATGATACGCGGCGGTGCATCGATGACCTGTGGCCTTGACGACTTCCCCTGTCGGAGTTTCGACGGCTGGGCCAAGCACAAGGCGGCAATGAGTGCCGCACAAACTTGGGCAACCGCCAAAGCACTGCGCCTCAATTTCTCCTGGGTGGCGGTCCTAGCTGGTTACTCTCCGACTCCCCACGAGGAGATGCTGGGCAAGAAGGAAGAAACAAACACTACGGAACGCAACCTGCCCGCGTGTGATAGGTGCGGCAGTCCGACTGTAGTTAGAACTCGGAAAAAAGACGGCGTAGAGTTTTTGAGCTGTTCAGCATGGCGCACTGGGGGCGCCGGGTGCAATGGCCCATCTATAGACATGAAGAACGATTTCACTCAGATGCCGACAATCAATACCGTGCGCGATCAGCCGGCCATGACGATGGATGAATTCGGTCAGGCTCTCCAGCAGAATGAGTGGACAAACCAGGAAATCATCGAGGCGTTGCAGGTGGACCAGTACATGCGTGAGAATCCCGGAACTAAGCTCAGTTTTGCAGTGTCCTCTTGGGTGAACTCCAAGCCTGGTCGTACCATATATCAGGCGTGGGACCAGTGCAAAACACATATTACTAACCAGCGTAGCCGGGCAATAGCACCAGATGACTTTGAGGATCACACAATTGACGATGCCGCTGAGGCTTGGCTGCGCGAAAGCGCAGAATGAATGCAACATGTGACCGATGCGGTGGCTACATGATCGCAAACGACGAGGAGCGGTATTGCGTGGTCTGTAGCCACCGAGATTACACGCATCGGGCCTTTCGGCCTCTCTTTTTCGGCGTCATCGTCCATAGGCAGGGTGCCAGAAATATCGAGGAGTCTCAGATGCACGCCTGGAGCCTCGATATGTGTACGGTGCACCCACGGGGCGAGATCCATCTGGACATAGAGTATTGGCTGCACCGACAAAACGGCGCAATCGTAGCGGAGGTCATGGACTGCCTCGGATGGCCATACCAGCGGTGGGCGAGACCAACATCGATAAGATATGCGCGTGTCGTAGGAAGAGCTTTCGCCTCTCAGGTCGGATGGCGGCTGATGGGCCTAGATGCCGCCATAGAGGCTGGACGGCCCCATACCAACGTGAATGGATATCAGAAACGACAATATAAACGAGGTGGATATGATGTCTAAACCAGCAATAGCGCCCCGAACGGTAGCCAATCCGCCACATGTGTTGTACCCTGTGGCGATACGGGGTCAATTCGTAGCGCAACGAGCACCCCAAACCAAACACCATTGGCTCGGCATACATGGCAGCAAAAACGCCCAGAGTGTATCCATCCTGGGCCACAACGTAAAAGGCTCAGACATATTCCAGTACTTGGTTAAATTCGATGACCAGTGTGAATACTACGCTAACCCCTGGGAGATTGTGGCGGCTATAGCCCTTGAGGGTGATGAGAACGGCGTCACAGAGGAGTAATGACCTCAGAATAGGTGTTGTGCATGGTAACAAAACTAATACGGCCCCTACGTTACCTGTTCTGGTCCCTACCTGGTCGAGGATTGGCTGGGATCTGGCATTGGATTTGTGCTCAAGGCCGACTCCTAAGAGCCTCACCCCTAGCGTTTTACCGTATGGTTTGTAGGCGTAGGGACTGGGTATTTGCTAAGATTGAGTACGCCCACCAGGAATCAGCGAAGTGGCGGGCGGTCTGGACAGCGGCGAAGGCTCCCTACAATTTACTTAGGTATTTTGGGGTCTCACCGCAGGTTGCTGTGGGGTTACTAGTTGCAGGATCTACCGCTGGAACGGGCGTTATCGTAAATGAAACGGTATTTGCGAACAAAAGTTTCAGTCGCGGAGACCCTGGCGCGTATATAGCGCCTATGGACATCCCGGCTATTGCGTATGCAGAGGGAGATAATACCCTCTTGATCCAGCTTTCGAGCGTACCAGTAGCAGAAATTTCTCTGGACTCCATTTCCGTAGGCACTTCTTACCCCAATTCAGCACTACCGTCGGGCGAGACGAATGCTATCGAGATAGGTGGTTCAGCAGCGAAGAATAATTACCTGGAGGTTGGTCACCTCATAATTGATCGGTGGCGATGCACGACTTTTCGGATGGAGGATACTGAGACGCACACTCTAATAGTGCGAGGCACGCGAGCGGACGGGTTATCAGTGTCGCCGACTGTAGGTACGCCCATTATGAGGGGCATTGGTGGCGGAAATCGGGCTGAGAACATGGCCGTTGCTAACTCCACATACGACCAGATCCGTATCGAAACTCCGACCCTAAACGTTAACGGCCAGGTTGATGTCCTGCGAATAGAATCCCTTCTGACAAAAGGCGGAGGTTGCCTCATCAGCCGGGTTAAGGCCGACACAATTACAGTAGACCGTATAGTCGTAGGTGCCGGGAACGGGCTCGCCGTAAAAGACATGGTAATCGCCACGACCACAGTGTTCAAGGTCGCTGACCTTGATTCAAATACGGAAGAGTTGATAAGTCCGCCCTAGCAGGAGGTAGCATGGCCTTTGGAAAACTCCGACCACAAATAGCACTGAGTATCCTATGCGCCACAGTGTTTTCCATCACAGCATTGGTCATCGGCATGGAGATGCAGGCCACGGAGATTGTCACAGCCGTCATCGGCGGTATATTCGGTTTCTTAGCAGGTGTTTCGCTCAAGGTCTTGGAGAATGAATAAAAGAAAACCCGTGGATAATTCCACGGGCTCCCTAGTTGGCGTCAACCAACAGACAGATAGAAGGGGTGACAACTACCAGTCTTAACACCGGCGCACTCAAGGCTCCGTTCATAACGAGGAGGACTCTAATCACCAAGTCATTAACTAGGCTCTGTAGTGCAAGTGCCGTTTAGATGCTAGCAGATATCTAAACTCCAAGTCAATAAAACCACGTCACCTACGATAGCTGGGCTCTGCGGCGGAGCGTGGATAATAGAGACCTCTGATCCCACGTCTCGGTCATAAAACCTGGGATAGCGTCTACGGACGTACACTACAGAGCCAGCAGTGTAGGGCAGGTGCGCACTTATGGGCACGGCCAGGGGATCGGGAGTAAAAAGTGGGTGTCACAGTGGGAGGGGGTATGATTCGCTATGGAAGGGAAACAGGAAGGGGGATCAGAATGGTAGGAACATCTGGAGCGCCGTGCATACATTGCGGAGTGATATCTGAATCTGCGTATGAGGACGATACCTGGTATCACCAACTCCAGGCTAAGTTTCCCCCGTTACCGTCGGAGGAGGTATGCGAGGCGTTCTTGGAGAAGTGGGATATCTCAGATCAGACTGCGGAGGAAACTGTAATCCAGATATGTGCAAAACTAGCATGGGACGATAAGCGGAAGGTGTGGTGGACCTCAACTGATCGTGGCAAGCGCACATACGTGGATCTATATAGGGTCTGGCAGAGCTGGTGTATCAGTAATTCCAAAACTAATCGTAATCGTAACCACAACGGACATAACGGATGGAAGCCTCAAGCGCCACGGTCACGATACATATGACCGATCTAGCTGAGTTTTATACTGGCAATAAACGAGTGTCCTGGGCCACACTCATGGACCAGTGGAACGTGGTGGTACCTGACGAGCGGCAGATATATACTGACGTAGACCAGTTCGCACGCGATTGTTTGAGAATGAAAACAACTCGATCCATAAGTATCACCATTAGTCCCGATGCCCGGCTGTCTAAAAACGGCCTGCGTAGAGCGCACTGGTGGGAATCAGGCAGCTTGGTGAGGAAGGCGCGTGAGGACGCATATATGCTGGGCCTAGAGGCGATAGCCGAAAACGGCTGGGTAACTCCCGACAAGGTTATGGTAACCGTAACCCAGTATTATTCAGGCAAGCCCTTCGATTGGGACGGACTGGCCTGTGCCTGCGGTCCTACCATAGACGGTCTGGTCGATGCCGGAGCTGCGATAGACGATGATCCCGCACACATAATCAGATATACAATGATATCTGAGAGGGTTAAGAAAAAGGCCGATACCTACGTGGAGATCACCTTCACAGCTTTAGAGTAACCAGGCGGCTATGAGAACTTAATGTATCCGTCTGGAGTCCATCGTTCCCATTGACCATCACAGACTCGGCGCCTTGTTAGTTTTCTGCCCCCACATAAATGGGTGCATCCTGTCTCTCGCGTCCACGGACCAAGCTCGTCTTTGCTGCCTCCCATATACCATCGGGCATGGCCCTCATCGATCAGTGCCTGATTGAGGTTGCGGTCCTCTATCCATAGTGTGCCCAATATCCGTCCGAATTTTCCCGTACCAGCCTTAGTGGTTTCGAGAGTAATCCATTTGGCGCCACGTTTACTCACTGGGGCTTGTGAAAGTAATTCCTTGAGCCTTGCCTTAGATGCCAGCCCAAGCACCTTCTCGCGTTTATTGGCGGTACGTGACTCTGGAGTGTCGAGCCCCATTAGCCTGATACGGTCCGCGTACATGATCTTGAACCCTAGATCAATACTGGCGTCTACGGTATCACCGTCTATAACCCTGGTGACCTTACATCTGTAAGTGCGATTAGCCATTATCGCACTTCTTCGACGACGACCTCACAGATGCCTCCGCGTTGAGCCAGTGTATTAGGAGCTGATAGATTATCCGACCTAACGTCCTGAGAAAAACGCATAGGCGGCATGAGCCGCACATACAAAGTACCTGTGGCGCCGTATGAGAACGCTGGCAGGGTAGCTAGATCCCGTGCCGTCTTTAGGGCACTTATAATCTGCTCGACTGTGGTCTGATTGTTGGCTGCCGTCGCGTCAATATCAATGACGAAACGGAATCCCTCTCGATAGTCCGTTGGTTTGATGAAATCGATCTGCAACTCACGTAGTCCGGGAGTATCGGTGGTTGTGCTGCTATCGCGGTTTAGAGTTATCCTCAAACCAATATTGAATCCCTCTTTGCCCTCGCCACTCGATCCAAAATTCAAGGCTGTCGTACCATTGACGATATTGCCGAGGGACGTGCCCGTGCGCGACGACGAGTTCACACCAAACGAGATGGCGATATACTCTCCGTCCGTGTCGGCACTAAGGGACGAGGCGTTGACGGCAGTCTTTACCCAGGTGCCGTTTGTCGTCGGAAACCCACCGTCAGTGTACGGGAGGTCTATAATGCCGCTCTCTGTACGAACAATCGATACCCCTGACTGCGGGTTTGTCGTGGCGTGATTGATATACGCTGCTACCATCGTAGTCGAACCGGTGCGGATACCCCAATGCAGTCTAGGCGTACCATCGTCGTCGGCAGAGAAATCTAACCACTGACTCTCTCTGTCATCAGACGAATCCTTCCAGATACTGTGCCATCCCTCCCCGTTATGACATAGGACCCTGGCGTGGCGCGATGCCGCGCCACCGCCGATAGTGATGAATAGAAAGTCGTTCACCGACTTCATCCATCGCACAGGACCTAACAGATCAGACGGCACTCCGTCACCGACGTTTAGACCCAAACCAGCCTCAAACCGCCTCTCCGACCCCATAACCTCCATGCGATAGATCGGTGCAGGGCTGTCGTTGTCCACTCCCTGAGCGAACCACAACGCTCCGTTATGCACTGTCATTCGTTTACAGTTCGAGTTATGCGGAGGCATAGGATAGATCATGCGAAACGTCCAGGTAGATGGCGCCGTATCGATCTCGTAGAGGCCCTCACGGGTACCTAAGAGCAATTTATCTTCGTTGTCAGTGCCAACCATCACAGCGAGGCCCTGAGGGCCGTTCCCAGATCCTATATCGATGCTCTCGTCGGTCCAATCGTCTCCTGCGTTGCTGCTTGAAAAGAACGTTATGGTGCCCGCTGACTCATGCCAGACCGCAGCAATAACCTCTCCGCCGATATCGGCCAGCAGACCAGCGTCTATATTTTCGTTCGCCGTTACGTTATTAGTGAGCAGTGCAGCAGTGAGTTGCGTCGAGGCCGCAGACCAACTGGCTCCGTCTGTGGAGCGCATGATCTCGTGATCGTCTTCCTCCGCGTGGAGCGAAATGAGGTGGGTTTTATGAGCTAAAAGATCCAGCCCTACCTTGACGTCCGAGCCCCCTACATCGACGTTCCCGCCACCGCCCCATGTAGTGCTAGATCCCGTGAAGTCGCGGGCTACTATATCTCTGCTACTGTCGTCCTCCCAGATAGCCCAAATATCGCCCTTGAACGCCGCGCTAGCTCTTAGGACCTCTAGCCCGGTAGACGTAGCGGTAGCCTGATTTAACGGTAGGTAGGTGATAGGCCAACGTGTGTCGCAGGTAGCGTCGTAGAAACGCCTGTACTCGGCGTCGCTCCGCGTTTCTTGACTCGTGATGCGGTCTCGGCCAAAACCGCCGGTTAGAGGACCGAACGTGCGGGAGCCGACCTCGGTACGAGCATCCTGATCGGATTGACCCTGAGTATATCTCGGTATGAACGATGGGACAGCATATTCTTCTATGAGCACCTGCTGCCCCATGACGCTCCGAGGACGTAACATGTACTCAACCCCGTTGAGCGATATGTGTCCTTTGCCCATTAGCGTATACCGTCAAATACCAGATATCGTCCGCTGGCGTCCTCCTCGGTATGCCATGTACCGTTAGAATTCTCGGCACTCATGGGCATCATGGATAATCCGGGCTGGCGCAGCATCTGTAATACATTGATACCTGCCTCTCTGGAATCCCTTAGGAATTGATCGCGAGACTCCGGGGACGCAGTACGCCCTGATAACATACGATAGAGTATCTCTTTTGCCTTTTCCACTATCAGGTTGACACGCTCTCCGTCAACCTCCGTGGTGGCAGTATCACTACTAGGCCGGGTCAGTAAATCCATCCCCTCAAGGCGTAAGATCCGACCTGCTGTAGGTATGTTGGCCTTGCCGATAGAATAGTATGGCCCCTCAGGATGGGTCTCACTGTCTTGCTGCCGAACGTAGTACGGACCACGCTGTAAGGTCGTAGGAATCGTATACTTATAGATCGCACCTATATCCAAATATGACCTATCGAAGTATCCTACCTCTCCTCCCGCTGCCACCTCGCATATGGCCTTCACCTGTGTGGCAGAGGACGGCACCGTAGCCGTAGCTCCTAGCAGCTCCCACTGATCGCTTCCACTGTGATAAGCACTGTTTTTGAAATTGGTGCCGTCCCAATCTAAACGAACCCTAACAACGTCCGCAGCAGTAGCATAGACCCAGCATTTGAACGATGCCTGCTTATTAGTAATCTCATTTATGTTGATTGTCGGCGCCTGAGTTAGTTGCCCTACAGCACCGCCCCCGGACGTAACCTTTGCTGCCTGGCTGCCATGTATGACAATACTCGTCTCTGCGGCCAACGTGGGACTCCCTACGCTAGTCCAGGAGGTGAACGCACCTCCTGAGAATGTCTCGAAGTCCGAGTTAGCCAGACGGTCATCGACAAATAGGGTCTCGTCCCTGATAGGCAGATATAGATACGGGAATAACTCCTCGATGGCCCTAAGGATGGCGTTGTCCTTATCGACTGGGCTCACTCTAGGATGCCACTCGTAGGTGTGCGTGTTGGCAACGGTGCCAGAGAAATTTCTCGTGGGGGCTATCGTGGTTGAGGACGCCGTGTAACCGCTACTACCCTTAATCCTCCGAAGGTCCCCGCTAGCAGCGCCAGACGTCATCTTAACCCAGCCCTGTATACCGTCGTTGCTTTCCGTATAATCTGCCAGAGCTGTATCAACCAACGTCGAGGTACTGCCGCCAGTGGCCGTCAGGGAATAGTAGTCCCCGATAGCCTCACTCAACCTCTGCCGCATGGTGCTCAGAGTAGTTGTAGCCATACTATATTAGGAAACACTCCCCGAAGGCAGGGAACCCGCGCTCTGAGCCTGTGTGTATAGCGTGGACAATAGGGACGCAGTGTTCACCGCGGAGAAAGCCAAGGAAAACTGTTCTGGATGCGTCCAATCAGCGTCCGCTGTGAGCTTGGTTCGGTAACGTACCGAGATACGCTCCCTTACGAAATCGATTGAACACTCCGTGATTTCGTAAATGTCCGCTCGAATCTGGCTGACGGTCTGCGTAGATCCCGCTGTAAGTGGCATCTTTACTCCTATCCTGCTCCTATGACAAGGAGGGAAATAGTGAGAGCCCCTCCTGCTCGGTTTTCAAATTCTATTACACCATCCCTGATCGATACGGTAACCTGTCCGTCGGTCCCTGTGCTACCGCTAACGTCAGAGGTGCTCACAGCTATTGTGAATGCCCCTCCCTGGCTCAGGATCGTGGCTGCGGGGGAGCTGGCGGCCCGTCCGCCGATCAGGGCAGTCGCTACAGACGCCCCTGTGCGGCACGTAACCAACATGAACAACCCACCGATGGTGGCAGTGAGGAACGTGCAGGCCGTATCGTCCGCTAACCCAGCGTTAAAGCCGCCCCACATTTTAGCGGGATATGTATTCCAGTTCGTTCCGCCAACGTTTTTGAGGTGCATCAGTTCTTCGTCGGCGGACGCAGGGAATATGTTGATCCCGTGGGTCAGGGAGAACCTGTCCTCAGATTCGTCCCAAAACATACGAGGTGTACCATCCACCTGCACAGTCAACAAGTCCGTGTCGGCGTCACTGCCGGGTGTGAAATCTATCCCGACAACACCATCCAGATCAATGCCAACATTTGCAGTGAATCTATCGTCCGAATCGTCCCAGAATATCTTTGGCGTTCCAGTTACACCAACCGTCAGTAGGTCAGCATCGGCATCGCCCGTAGGATCTACGTCAATGCCATCTTCATCGACGGTAATTGCGGTCAGCTTAGTAGTAGCGCCGAGGGCTACTCCATCTATATTAGGAGGGTGTATAAACGGCATTATCTACCCCCTGAACCATAAATTCAAAATTAAGCCGGTTGAGGGATCTCCGCTCCCTGTGGCCGACGTTGTACAGGCATATGTCAATGCCGTATCAAACTCTATCCCATCGGTAAAATCCTTGTCCATTGCACCGTCGTTACTACCTGAACCTGCTGGTACCAGTAACGACAACTTTGGGGTAGTCGAGCCAACTGTAACGCCGCTGGTCGATGCGTTGAACAACTGGAGATAGGCATCAGCAGTATTAGTGTTAGATACCTCTATGCCAAAAAGGCGAGTACCAGTCGTTCGCGCCGCCTGGGCACTATTGTCCCCGTCACTATCGAAATGAGTGTCATATCCCGATCCGGCCATTAGATCACCTCCGCGGGCGCTTGGCCGCCCTGGCACGAGCCATCTTGTCCTTATCAGATTGTATCTTCTCAGAGCTGCGCTCTGGAGCTGCCGGTACGGGAACAGAACGTAGTGTCGCTGCCTCGAAAAGATGCCTCTGGAATGCCCTGTCCTCTTCACGCTCAAGGGCCTCTCTCTCAGACTCTATCGCAGCCCACTCCTCTGAATGTCGATGGGACATATGCACCTGGAGCTGATACGCGGAAGCGAGATTTGACTTCACGCAATGGGCAAGCCCTAGTTCGTCAAAATACTCACGCTCTGGATCGTCGGCATGTAACCGACACTTGATCCGTCCCATTTTAGGTGTGATGGGATTACCATTATCGTCAACAGGTCTTCGAGTGCTGAATACGCGAGTGCCGTCAGAGCGCAACTTACTGAGCTGCGTCGGTAGCATATTGCGATTAGTAGTGCTACGGTCCCCTGTTATAGTGTCGTAGATATAGTAATAACCAGCACTAGAGACTTGAGTAACGCCCATAGGCGCTGGCAATCCTTCGTCCCCACGATGAACGATATCTTTTTCACGGGTCTCGCCCGGCTCTGGCGCAGTCTCAGCGCCCTCTAGCAGAGACTCTAGGTATCCCTCGGTAGAGGTTTCGGTAGTCATGTTGGCTCCCTTGCTTCATCTCCATTGCGTCCCAATATCCCTGGACCAAATCTAGGCTAGGCGCTTGTATCACAAATGGGTTGTTCCTCATATCCTCCGCAAACGCCTTGAGTCGCCCAACAGTTTCAATAATATTGCACGGCCATCCGTTGGGATCATCATATCCCGGTATTCTGAACTGGTTGCTATTAGGGAAATTAGTTCTAGGACCTAAGTCCTCTCGATACTCAGCAAGAGTATCGTTTCGTACCACGATGATGATCTGATATCGGTGCCAGCCGTGATTCCCAGGAGATTGCTGATCTAACTCCGACAGGTTGTAACATCCTTCGTTAGGATCTACCGTATCAACCTTTAGAACTATTCTAGTCCTGTCGAGTACCATCTAGCCACTCCTACTTATTGGTTCCCGTATAGTGCTCCTGCTCTCGGCCACTGATCCTGGCTGACTGGTGTCAGGGGTACTCCAGTATCCTTAGGAGTATCAGATTGTTCACGCATTTTTGCGATCTCTGCGTTAAGCGCAGCGATCTGCTCCTCCATCACCTTCACGGTGATGGCTTGCTCACCGTACATCTCTACAAGCTGCTTGATATTTAGTTTCATATTTATTCTATCCAGGGGACCCCCAGTTATCCTAAAGGCCCCCTGGATAAAGCTCTAGACAGTCCAATCACGATTGGCGGTAACAGAGACATAATCCAGCCATGCGTACTCAATAGCAGCACTTCTGGCCTCTATCATAGCCAATAGGCCTACATCGGTACCTGTAGCGAGTGCGCCCGCCTTAGTCTGCTTCAGCACACCGTCAATATACCAACGTGCCGTACCGTTAGGATCAACCTCCAGACGTAGTATCTGGAATTCACCAGCTACCGCATCGTCATCGGCATCAATGCTGGCAATAGTAGTCTCACCGCTTGTGGTACCACCGTTATAGGCCATAATCCAGTCTTCGTCGTCGGTGGCTTCTGAATCTAATAGGAACCCACAAAGATCCGATGCCGAGAGGGTTAGGCTCGCACCTGACGCAACAAGTTGATTGCCTTCAAGAATAGTCGTGTCACTGTTCACATCGGTGAACCCGAACCAGAAGGCTTTTGTATCTAAATCAGGAAACTGGACCCGACACTCGGCAACGAGCGTACCCATTTTGCCTGCATCGAATACCAGCCCTGTCGTGACACCACAGCTATGGGCGTCCTCGTTGGTTGTGGTCAATACGCCGACACCGTTCAAGCCATTCGACTCCAAAACGGTAATACCTGAGTCAGTCTCAGCAATGCCCTGTCCTACGACCCGGAATCCTGAACTCCCAAAAGCCCTAGTTACTCCCGTGTTCGATACTATATCCTCACCTGATAGGAAGTCCTCGAATAGCTCTATTCGACCTCTTCCACTCTGAACTGTTGCCATTACGACCTCTCCTTATTCTGAAGCTGTAGCTCCAGCCTTCTTACCCGCGCCCTGTAGGGAGCGATTACCTGGCTTATATTGTCCGTCTTGCGGGGGATAGCTGCCAAGTTACAAAGTCTATCGTCCCACATATTGCCGTTGAGGTTATGCACGATCCACCCCTTAGGGATTGGACCGTGCGCCTCAGACCATGCCGTTCTACGTGAGTTCATATTTAACTGGTAGGAGCAGTTGCATCACTGTACAACTCGTACAACCATGATCCCGCCGCACGTTCGCCGTATGCGTACTCGTCGTACAAGAACACACTGTCAGCGCCACCACCGATATGAGGCTCTCTACGTGTCTCAGTACGAGGCATTCGCGCCTGTACAAGCACTATGGCCTCCTGCGCGAATACTCCTCCCTTAGCGTCGTCAGATCCATCAATAGTGATGTTCCCGTCCTCGTATACCTGTGCGCCAGCGACTGACCCAGAGAAGAAGTCTGTAAACACTCGTGCGCTCAACCCATCTGGAACTGGATATGTCCCGACCACAGCGAGCTGGTCATGGATATCCTTTATCTGGAATCCGTGCAAAACCACCCTGTATGGCGGATTTCCGGGCTCCGTTGCATTGGAGCTGATACGATTCCTGCCTGCGGCGATATGACCGGATGTGAGTGCAGTTCCCGCCCCGCAAAGAGAAGTAGTGGCTCCGTCTAGGACGGTAAGGCCGTCTTCGTCCTTCTTCCTCTGAATCGCGTTCTGGGCGAGGCTACCTAGCTGTGCGTAAGCAGCCGATGAAATACGCGCCCTTACCCTGTCGGTCAGCAAGGTCTGTACGCCCACAACCGTGGGAGTAATACTGAATAGGGTATCGCTCATCTGCTGAGGATTGTCCAGTCGTTCGTTTTCGGTTACTGACTGAGCCGCCAGTGCCGCCATCGAGACCTCATGCCAACTATTGCCAGTACCCTCAGGTAGCGTCACCTTGTCCACAAGCTGAGGCATGACGCCTTCAAACTCACGGATCTGACGTGCCTGGGCGATAACCGTGGGCAGACTGTCGGCTAGTGATTGAGTAGTAGTATCACCACTTGCCATTACGATTCCTCCTGTTTGTCATTTATTTTTTTAGACCAAGGCCCCGTGATATCTTAGCGGCCCTTTGATGGTCATCTGATTTGCCGGTAGCATACTGGTTATAATACCAATGACTATCGGTCATACTTTGACCAGCACTTGAATTGCCGGTACTCATGTCGTGGACATCGGCATCGTCCAAGGCTTCTTTACGGGCCTGCCTCTTCGCTTGTGCCAAGTTGTCCTGTAGCTTCTTGCGTTCTGCCAGACGACCAATACGCTGAAATACTCTGTTCACACGGGTCATTTCTCGATAGTTCTTTCCTGAAACAGCGGCGTCCCAGCTATCACGAAGCTCTTGTAGCTCTGGGATCGTATTTATGTCCAGCAACGGCTTACCTTCAGGGTCAAGCATCGCTTCCTGAATCGACTCCCATATCTCTTGACCTGCTGAATCAAAGTCTTGCTGTTCTCTAACTACGGCCTGCTGATTTTGGATACCCTCTAATTCTTCTGGTAGAGATTCGACCTCTCCAGAACTTAGACCTCGTATGAGTGCGCCGTTCGATTGCTCAATAGCGCCTATTCGGTCACTGATCTCTGACATCACACGATCACGGTCACGTTGACGCATGGTACCAACGTTTAGCGCCTTAAAGTCCTGCTCTAGCTTCTTAGTCTTAGTACGTTCGGCATCTAAGAGCGCCTTATAATCGAGATCTTCCTGCTCATCCTGAGTCTCTACACCGTCTGCTTGCTGATCGAGAACCTGATCTTCTGCCGCATCGGTGTTAACAACAGCCTGAGCATCCGTCTCTGATCGCTGCACCATCGTCTTCCTCCCAAAATAAGACCCAAGGCGTTCGGCCCTTGGGTCTGAATCGACCATATACCGCTATATGTTACCTACGAGATTACATCGTTTTTCGTTGGCTTGTCAATACAGTATGTCTATCAGTGATCATACACCCGCCAAATTTGTCCAGAATGCGTCGCATCTCCTTGTTGGAAACGCCCCTATTTCCTCCCTTCATACGAAAGACAGCATCCCGACACTCTGTGTAGATACTGTTATTTCTATCCTCACACATTATTCTCACCCATATTGAGAAATTCCTACTAAGTCTGCTAGTTTATAAGTCCTACTAACTCTGCTAGTGTCTTGTGCACGGGAATAGTACGTTGATCCGTGTCTTGGACTTGTTGCGGTATGCTTGGACTTGTTGGTGACGGAGTATAGGCCGGTGAAGATGCGAGCTGTTCCATTTGTTTTATTAAGGCAGGAGACCTAAGTTTATAGGTAAGTCCCCACTTATATAACAACTCGTCTATTATAGAATGTTGTTCTCGCGCTTTGAGCTTTAATTCCGTCGCTACCTTAAGGGCGATGTCTAAATCATCATTTTCCCGGCCTTGTCTAAAGACCTGTTTCTTACCTGGTCCCAAATCCTGATAGTACGCGTACTTTTTCTTTATGTTCTGCTTCTCCATCACCATTGATGTTATGTAAAAATAGCCCTCATCTAATATCTTCATGTCGTCCATATACTCTTTAATTAGAGGTGTTCTATTTGGAGTAATATTCATCTCTACATACCTTTGTTCTTCAGGAGTTAGCGTGGCCATAAACTCGGATCTTACGTCATCCCATTGCTCATCTTGCGATGCACCTGAATCCTTACCGAAATACTCCGTTACTAGCTCATAGTATTTATTTCGTGCCGCTTCTACCCCACCTTTAGGGGTCTTATACTCCCTCTCCTCATATACCTCTATGGCCTCGCGTTTGGCATGTGTTGCTATCTGACGTAGTCTTAAGTCTCTTACCCATCTATCCGGCCTCAAACGGGGGGCACCGAATTCGGTGTCCCCGGCATATGGCATCGACTCTATCCACCGTAATAAATTACGGTCCCAAACGCCTACTCTTCTATCTGACACTATCTGATCGTCGTACAGGTCCTCAATCATCTTGCGTGATTTTTTCGACGGGAGCTCTCCTAGTACATCACGATATTCCCTTATGGACGGATGGTTATTGAGTTCCGCAACTTCAAACGGCTCTAAGCTATCGTAAGAGCCGTCCCATTCTGGCATCCCTGTCTTCGCCCGGCGCTCCCTAAAATTGTTAGATTCTGCCAATTTAAGCATTCGCGAACGAACGGATTCAGCGTGAATAGGCAGGCCTGTCCCCGACGTTAGGTTACCAAACAATCCTATACGAGGCTCATTCGGGTTAAAGATATAGTCCAAGCCGAAAGATTGCCTAATAATCTCTGCTAACGAAGCAGCACCTATCGGCAAACCAAGGTCTACGGCAAGCTGCGCGATACGATCTTTCCAACCCTTAATCTTATATCCCCCATAAGCGGTGCTAGTTACCTGTGTCGTCCCCGCACCTGCGATAGTGCTAAAACGGTCTCGTACAAACCGCTGAGGATTTGAGATTAATCTCAGTACTGTATCGGCCTGTCCCAAAAGATCTATATGTAGTTCTGCGCCGCCGAGGCCCGTAAAAGGCGCATTAGGACTCAGGAAAAGATTGTTGAAGCCCCATCCAAAATCAAAATTGAATGGTATATATCGTTCTGCGGGCAATGGCTTCCCCTGTGTACTAACCATATGGATCGCGTTAGCCATAACGACAAGCGTTATGCCCATACCGAGCCAATATTCTTGCCATAACGCTTTGTTTTCTCCTGACACAGCTCTCAAGGCCTGTTGTAGCCAGGCCTCTGTTTCGTTCGGACTGAAAAGAGCGATTCTGGACCACTGCCTAAACTGAGGGTCCTTTAGGATCGACTGCCAAACAGCCTGGGAGGAAAACATAAAGTTAACCTCCAGTGCTGCATCAGCAGAAATTAAGTCGTCCGACCATGTGGGATGAATCTTTGCTAGCTTAGGCACTATAAAATGCCTAAGTGCGTACTCCTGTGACAGGGGCCACGCATTATCGAACAGACCCTCTTTGAACCAGGCATAAAGTCTGTCAAGTCGTCGTGCGATTGTTGGACCCATACCTGGGGGAGTAGTAGTGGTTTTAGCGATTTCTTCGATAGTATCTAAGGTGTCCCTCTTAAGAAGAGAGATGTCCCCGCCTGCATTCCAGCCATGCTGATATACCGTCGCCGGTGTAATATTACGGCCTTTAATGAAAGGCTCGTTAGATATAATTCGCTTAAGTAGCTCTTCACGCTTACGCGGAAAGAACTGTCCCGCAAACATCCTCCCTATATACCGCCAATAAGGCACTGATATAAGGGCGCCGCCGCCGCTCATCACTGAGGTCTTAGTCGCAGCCGCAAACGTAGTACGAGCACCTAGGTCAAAATGCTGGAAAAATGTTCCAAATAACTTTACAAGTTTTGTGGTTGTGCCGAATTTATCTAGCTTCTTCAAAAAACTATCACCACTATAAGGAATGCCATAGACACTCTCAAGCTCATGAGCCCTAGCATTTCTTACCGCTAAACCATTAGTCACATCATCCAGCTTAAGATCGCCTGATTGCCGAATTCCGATTTTCATTCTTGGTTCAAATGGAGCACCTATCTGAGGTACTCTCCATTTTTTTGATAACTTCTTGCCGGTATTGATATCTATAAGGGTCCTACCATAATCTTTTGAACTGACTGCTATAACTTCATTAGCGATCTCCATTCGCTTTGCAACTAAGTCTAATTCACGTAACTGGATTCCAGCCATCCGACGAAGGGCTACCATATGCATCGGATTCCAGGACAAAGGTACAAATCCTGCCTTAAACAGATCTTCAAATAACATGTCTGTGCGCTGATACAAGAAAAAGGCTTTATCGAGCGTCATGGGTACCCCGTGACCATCTTTCCATAGTCTAGGGAAATAGGTCCCCGCAAGCATCTTCTTAGAGAAGCTGTGGTCGTAAGCCAACATATCGCTTTCTTCGATCCTTATATATTCCTTCAGCTTCTCAAGGTATTTCTTCCATTGTAGAGGTGCCTCTCCTTCACCATGTAGATGCTTAAGTAACTTATATCCTAAAGTTGGAGATATTTGAGGCTCACCACTTACTATTTTGATCCCTTCCTTAAAACCCTGAGCATCCTTCTTGCCAGTCGCCTTTTTATAGATTTCCTTTATCGCTCTATTACTATCGTTCGACCAGTCCTTTAGCTGGGCAGCCGTATATTTGCGGGCACCGTCAAACTGTTGAACGGCGATCCTCCCCTCTTTCGTACCCACTATCCCAGGAGACATAATCATATTAAGAAGACCGGCTGATGAATCATTAACAGCAGAAGTAGGAGGAGGTAGACCTTTCGCTTTGGCCCGTAATTCCATAATTGCCCGTCCGACCATGTAAGGATCACCGCCTTCTAACCATATTTCGTTCACTGCACGTTGTATCACGCTTTTTTCATTGCCGTCTAAACCTCTCTCTTTGATAAGATCTTCAAGACGAGGATCAAGTTTTACTTGGCGGCGTGTCTTTGGGATATCAGGAGCATGTACTATGTCATCTATCTCCCTCATAATCAGTTCGTATAAGTCGCCGTCATACCCTCCCCTACGTATCCCGACCTCTAATCTATTCATTTCAAATTTAGAGACATCGTGGAGAATCTCTGAAATAGTAGTTTTCCTACTACCTCCGTGTCGCCTTGCAATAATGTCAAATAACAAAGATTTAGAACGTATGTCAGATGTCCCTAAACTTCGCTGTGCAGCTATAATCTGACCATATATCTCATCAGTGAGTTCCACGCCTCGTCTACTCATCTCTTTTGTAAAAGACTGAATGAGAATATCCCTCTTGGCGGCGACTGTGGGCTGTGCGGCACC
>Ga0114900_1000885_pt1 | contig 20706 bp, 24 predicted proteins | sample MalvireepMed_231_FD_89685 | JGI IMG/M metagenome (GOLD analysis project Ga0114900, IMG submission 89685) | Marine viral communities from the Global Malaspina Expedition - Malaspina viral metaG DeepMed_231 | ecosystem: Environmental > Aquatic > Marine > Oceanic | place: Mediterranean Sea...
ATGATAAAGATAAAAATTCCGTTGATACTTTTTTGTTTATTTAGTATGGTATCTTATAGTAAACATAGAGAGTTATTAAAAATTCCCCTAGAAGAATAATTATGACAGAAATATTAAAATTAACAGAAGATGCTAAAGACTATATGATAGATATATGTAATAATGAAAATAAAAAGTATATACATTTATCTGTAGTTGGAGGAGGGTGTGCTGGGTTTTCTTATAAATGGAATTTTGTAGATTCATTAGAAGACAATGATGAGGTTATCCTTATTGAAGATAATAAAAAATTAGTCATAGATAATATATCTGTGATGTATTTAATGGGAATGCAAATAGATTATAAGAGAGATATTTTTGGTTCTATTTTACACATAGATAACCCTAATGTAACTTCTAGTTGTGGATGTGGAGAATCTTTTAATATTCAATAATTTATAAATGATGATAATCTTATAAAATTAGGAATTAGTATATAATGGCAACATATTTAACTTTATCAAATAGAGTTTTAGAATCTCTTAATGAAGTTACTTTTTCTACTACAGATTCAGGAACAGAATTTAATGCATCTAGAGGTATTCAGACTGCTATAAAGACTTTTGTAAATCAATCAATAAACGATATTTATAATTCAGAGTTACAATGGTCTTTCCTACATTCAGATGGAACACAAGCAACTACAGCAGGTACGGCTGAATATAGTCTTCCTTCTGATTTTAGGCATGTAGATTATGATACTTTTATTATAACACCTACTCAACTTGTATCTACAAATACTTTTGCAGCAGATTCAAACTGGACTCATTCTAGTAGTTCTATTAGTGGTGGGTTTCTTGTACTTGATCAGAACGATTCGGCTCAACAGACTATTACAACTTTTGTAGATAATAGACAATATAAAGTTACATTTAGAATTACAGGAAGTACGGTTACTCTAAAAGTAGGAACAAGTTCAGGTGGAACTGAAATTAAAAGTGAAGATTTTACGATAGCTAATACAGGTGAAGGTCAAGTACATACTACAACCTTTGGAGCAACTGCTTCCACTCTATATATAACTTTAACAAATACTACAAGTACTCAAGCAAAAGTAGATTTTATTAATATTACAGAAGATGTAAGTCCTAAAAGACTTCAGTATATTACTTATGAACAATTTGCTAGAGACTATAGAGAAACAGATGCTTCTATTGATTCTAGTAGTTATGGTACACCAGAATATGTGTATCCTACTCAAGATGGTAAGTTCGGATTACATCCCATACCAGATAGAGGGAACTATACAGTACTGTTTGAATATTGGACTACTCATACAGAGCTTTCTGCTTATGATGATACTCCTACAGTTGCTACTAGATATCAAGATATTATCGTCAGTAAATCAAAATACTATACGTATATGTTGAGAGGAGATATTCAAATAGCTCAGATGTGTTTACAAGAATATCTTAAAGGTATTGAACGAATGAGAATTGAATTAATCAATAGAGATGAAGTTATGAGGTATGTATAATGTATGTAAATCCAGATGATGATAAAGTAAAACAATTACATGCTGACATTGGAAAAACTTTACCAGAACAGATTAAGCTTACTAAAGGAACTCCAAGTTTATATGGTGGTGGTAAGATTAAGAAGAAATATAGCTACCGTAGAGGTGGAATGACAACTTTAAGAAAACCTAAGAGGAGTTAAGATAATGACACAAAATATTCCTAGACCACCAAGAGATAAAGGAAATCCTTATCCTACTCTTGAAGAGAGTGATTGGAATGCACGTAAGTATTTTGAATCGATAGTAAGATGGGCAAGAGACAATAAGAAAAAAGCAAGAGAAATGGAACTAAATTTACCAGAGATTGAAAAAACTTTAAAAGATCTTATGAAAGAACAAAAATCAGGAAAATCAATAGCCCCAATGGTTCCAAAAAGTAAACCTCAACCAGGGGGAAAAAAACAGTACCAATTACCAGGAGTATATATAGATCCAGAAACTGGAGCAGTACTACGTGAAGCTGCTAAAGGTGGTAAAGTCTATGGTAACTCTACTAGAAAATCTAAGTATAGTACAGGTTAATGGCTACTAGAATTATTAATGCTGCTGCTTCTTTAGGAGATACAAGTTTAACGAATATCTATACTTGTCCTACTAATTATAAAGCAGTTGTAAAGGAGCTTTGGCTAACAAATGTAGATGGTACAAATGCTGTTGATGTTACAGTTAAGTGGACAGATACTTCAGCAAGTGCAACATATGCAATTATAAGTACCAAGTCTGTAGCAGCAGATAGTTATCTTAGAATTGATAGTGCTAATATAGTTCTTGAGGAAGCAGATATTCTGAAGGTACAGGCAGGAGCAGCTAATGATTTGACTGTATCGGCTTTTGTAGAAGAGATTTATACACCAACGTAAAGGTAAATTATGGCTAGTAATGTACAAGCATCAGCTATAGCAACAGATGGAGGTCTGGTTCTAGATAGAGATCCATTCTCTATTCCTCCTGGTTCTGCTGTAATTCTGGATAACTTTGAAGCAGATGCTGATGGTGGGTATAGTCGTATCAAGGGTACAGTAAAGTATGATACGAATGAACTTAGTGAAGCTACCATAGCTGGTGCTGGTTCTAGTGATATGCTTATGACAGCATTGTTCACAACTACAGCTACAACTCCTGTTAACATGGTTCTGGCAGGACGAGGAACTATCATAGCAAAGAGTATTGGAAGTGGATGGACTTCTGTACAAACAGGCAGAACAAGTGCAGAGAAATATTCCTTTGCATTATATAATTTTAATGGAACAAATAAGATTATAGTAGCTGATGGTGCCAATGCTGCAATGTCTTATGACGGATCTACGGCTACAGCAATTACAGCAAGTGGAGCACCTTCTGATCCAGAAGTTGTAGAGGTATTCAAGAATCACATCTTCTTTGCTGGAATGGCAAGCAATAAACAAGAGGTAGTATTTGCAGCACCTTTTGCTGAGAATGATTTTACTGCTGCAAACGGAGCAGGATCAATTAAAGTTGATAGCCCGGTTGTAGGACTAAAAACATTTCGTGATAAACTTATTGTATTTGCACAAGATGAGATCTATCAGATTCTAGGTACAAGTGGTGCAGACTTTCAAATGAATCCTATCACAAGAAAACTTGGTTGTCTAGATAGAGGGACGATACAAGAAGTGGGTGGTGATATTATCTTCCTAGCTCCTGATGGATTAAGAACAATTGCCGGTACGGAAAGAATTGGGGATATTGAATTAGGCACAGTTTCTAAGACTATACAAAAAAGAATTAATGAGATTAATTTTGATAATCTTAATTCTTTAGTAATAAGAGAAAAAAGTCAATATCGTTTATTCTATCCAGATGATGATAACGTAGAGACAGTTTGTAAAGGAATTATAGGAACACTCAAAAGAAACTTGGAAGGAACTGTAGGTTGGCAATGGTCTGATATTATAGGTATTAAACCTACTTGTACAGATTCAAAGTATTTCGGATCTACTGAATATATTGTTCATGGAGATAACAATGGATTTGTATATCGTCAAGAACAATCAAATAGATTTAATGGAAGTACAACAAATAGTTCTACTGGAACAACCATATCAGCAGCATATAAAAGTCCAGATATAACTTTTGGAGATTCAGGTGTTAGAAAAAGTATGCAAAGAATTTTACTTAATATTGAATCAGAAGGAGATTTAGATTTTAGTCTTCTAATGAGATACAATTATAATAACTCTGATACACCACAACCTTCTGCAATTTCTATATCTGAAACATCTGGTGTTGCTGTTTTTGGCAATGCTTTATCTACATTCGGAACAGCAGTTTTTGGTTCTTTTGGTTCTCCTTTAATTAGAAAATCAATTGAAGGATCGGGTTTTTCATCTGCTGTTCATATTATAGATACTGCTAGTAAACCACCATATTCTATTAGAGGATTTCAATTAGAGTATACTCCTGGAGGAAGATATTAATGGCTATTCAAGGGTACGATAAAACTTCTACATATAGTAATTTAGCTACTGGTAATGTAATTGAGGCAGCATATTTTACAAATGAATATGCAGAAATCTTTGATGCTTTTAAGGCAACAACCAGTACAACTGCCAGTGGTCATAGGCATGATGGTGGTGATGCAATGGGAGGATATGTTGCATTACTTTCTGATAGTGATAATGATACTAAAATTACTGTAGAAACTATAAGTATTTCTAGTGGAGCACCTAGTTATACAGACTCAGATACTATTACGATTATAGCAGGTAGTGCTACAATTGCAACTATTGATTCAGGAGATATTAAAGTAGCAGCAAATAAAGGGATAACCTTTGGTGATGCAGCAGAGAAGATTGAGGGTGATGGAACAGATCTAACTATTTCCGGTAATAATATTAAGCTCACAGCAACTGCCGATGTTATAATTCCTGCTGATGTAGGCATCACGTTCGGTACTGGTGAGAAAATTGAAGGGGATAGTACGGATTTAACAGTTACGTCTGGAGGAAAAATTAATCTTACAGCTACAAGTGATGTAGTTATTCCTGCTGATGTAGGTATTACATTTGGCACTGGTGAAAAGATTGAAGGTAATAATACAGATATCACTGTAACATCAGGAGCAGACATTAATCTCACGGCTACTTCAGATGTAAATATTCCTAGTGGTGTTGGTGTAACTTTTGGTGATGATGGAGAGAAAATTGAGGGTAATGGCACCGACTTGACAATTAGTGCAAGTGCCGATCTTAACCTTACAGCTACTACCGATATTAATATTCCTGCCAATGTAGGACTTACTTTTGGTGATGATGCCGAAAAGATTGAGGGTGACGGAACGGACCTTACAATCTCAGGAAATAATATTAATCTAACTGCTACGGCTGATGTCAACATTCCTAGTGGTGTTGGCCTTACATTTGCTACCACTGAAAAGATTGAGTCAGATGGAACAGATTTAAGTGTTACTGTAGGTTCTGGCGGCGATATTAATGTTCCTGCAAGTATTGGTATTACTTTTGGTGACGATGGCGAAAAGATAGAGGGAGATGGCACTGATCTTACGATATCTTCTTCTGCTCTAGCTACAGTTGATGCTGGTACGGATATTGTTCTTGATGCTGGTGGTGGTGATATCTTCTTTAAAGATGATGGTACTACTTTTGGGTCTGCAACTAATACTAGTGGTGATCTTATAATTAAATCTGGTACTACTACTGCCCTTACTTTTAGCGGTGCAAATGTTACAGGTTCAGGTACATTTGAAGCTACTACAATTACAGCAAGTACTTCTATAGTTCCTGATGCTTCTGGTGGAGCAGATATAGGTAGTACAAGTGCAGAATGGGGCGATATTTATATTGCTGATGACAAAAAGATTAAATTTGGATCAGGCCAAGATGTTACTATAGAGTATGATGAAGATGGTACTGATACTCTTTTGGTTGCTGGAGGTAGTGTAACAATATCAGATGACTTAAAGTTAAACTTTGGTACTGGTAAAGATTTTTCTATAGAATATGATGAAGATGGTAATGATACTACAGTAGCAGTAGGTTCTGGAGGATTTTCTTTTGGTCCACATGGAACTTCTACTGGTAATACTACTTCTATACAATTTCAGGAACTTGCTGCTAATGGAGCACATTACGTGGGCTTTAAGGCAGCAGATAGTATATCTGCTAATGTTATATGGACATTACCTAATGCTGATGGTTCAGCAAATCAAATTATAAAAACAGATGGTAGTGGAGCATTGAGTTGGACAACTCCTTCTACTGGTGCTGTTACAGCAATTAATAATGCTACTGCAAATGAACTAGTAACAATTGGTTCGACAACGACAGAGCTTGATGCAGAAGGTAATCTTACTTTTGATGGCTCTACATTAGCTTTGACAGGTGATGCAACTATTAGTGATGATTTAGGTTTAGTTTCTGATGCTGCTCTATTAACTTTCGGTGCTAATTCAGAAGTTACTCTAACTCATGTTCATGATACTGGGTTACTACTTAATAGTACTATGCAGTTACAATTTAATGATGCATCACAGTTTATTAATGCACCAAGTGCAACCATTCTTGATATAAATGCAACGGATGAAATAGAGTTAAATGCTACAGCAGTAGACTTAAATGGTACTTTAGATGTTTCTGGAACAGCACAAGTTAATGGTGTTCTTACTGCTGCTGCTAAACTTGATATGAATGGTACTGAACTTATACTTGATGCTAATGCTGATACTTCTATAACTGCTGATACAGATGATCAAATAGATATTAATATAGGTGGAACAGATGTTGTTACTCTAACAAATAGTAGTCTTGTTCTTAAAGGTACTACACCTACTTTAACTATTGGAGATGCAGGGGCTGAAGATACTAAGATTGTATTTGATGGTAATGCTCAAGACTTTCATATTGGTTTAGACGATACTGCTGACGATCTTGTTATAGGACTAGGATCAACATTAGGTACTACTACTCATATGGCTTTTGATGAAGCGGGTACTGTGATCAAGCCGCTTCAACCAGCTTTTTCAGCTGGCCCTGCATCACAGCAAGTTAATTTCGCTGTTACCTCTGATGTAGATATAGCATTTGGAACAGAAATATTTGATGTCAATGCAGATTTTGCATCTAATACTTTTACCGCTCCTGTTACTGGAAAGTATTTGCTAACATATATGATTATGCTGCTCAATCTAGATAGTGCATCGGCCTATTATAGAATAAGATTGGTAACAAGTAATAGAAACTATGACAACTTAAATGACACAGATTTTGGTCAAGATGCTGTGTATTGGACGATATCATCGAGTTTTGTAGTAGATATGGATGCTGGGGATACTGCCTCTGTTCAAGTTCGACAAGCAGGTGGAACGGTGCAATCAGATGTCGAAACAGATTCTCGTTTTACTGGTTGTCTATTAGCATAAAGGAATAATAAAATGGCATTAACAGTTACAGTTGAGATCAATGATATTAATGAGAAAATTCTTTTAAACGATTTACTTGATATTGATGATTGGGTACAGAAGGCAGTTGTAGGAAAAATTAACAAATGCAAAACACGAATGGCAGATAATGCATCGGCAATATTGAAAGCAGATGCATCTGTTGAAACTATGCCAGCTACCGATGATGGTTTAATTGAAGCTCTTCTTGCTAGGTCTGATTATAAGAATAGAGCAGCCAGAGACGCTTAATAAAGTCTTATAGAAATGAAAATACTATGGAAACAGGCATGGCTGTTGTTGATTAGCTTTAGTATAATCTTTTTTTCAGGAATACTGACAACACAAGCATTTGCACAAACTAAATTATCTCCTAACCTTTGTCTTCCCATGGAAAAAAAAGATATAATTTTAAGTAATATTTTAAAGCAATTTAAAGAAAAACAAGTACTAACAGGAGTATCTGTTAAAGGTCATCTTCTTAATGTTTATGTAAATATAGAAACAGGAACATGGACAGTGGTAGGATTTGCTCCTACTAATCATCTATGTATTTTAGATACAGGATCAGGTTTAGAGGTTTATCCTGAAAGTATAGTATTAGGAACTGGCACGTAGCACTGTTGACGAAGCTTATAACGTAAAGGTGGAATAGAATGGCAGACAAAAATAAAACTCCTGCTTATGTAGATAAAGCAATTAAATGGCTGGAAAGTAGATCTCCAGAGGGAGAGAGCTTGGCCTTTATTAATCCTGAAGAGGCCAGACTTCTCAAAGAAGCAGGAGGTAGTGGTGAGAAAGCTGTGGGTGGCATTCGTAGTTATCAAGGAAAAGCACCCGGAGGTTTTACTAATTGGTATGGACTGAGTCAGCAGAAGAAACAACAAGCTGCACTGAAACAAGCTCAAGAGGATAAAGATTTTATTGCACAGTTAAAAGCAGAAGCACAGGAAGCTCAGGCTGAAGCTGCTCCTTCTCCGTTTACAGGTGGTGCTGCTACTTTAAGTGGTGCAGAAGCATTGGGTGCTTTTCCTTCTCCTGTTCCTACAACTCCTGCTGTTCCTAAATTAGAAGTTCCAACTTTATCTCCTGGAGTTCCTGGACAAGAATTAATTAAAGAAGAAGGTCTTGAAATAGGAGAACAACCTACTGTTCTTCCTCCAGCAATAGTTCCAGAAACTGGAGTAGCACAACCCAGTCCTACAAGAGTTCCGTCTGCTGTAACTGAAGCAGCTAAAGTAGCAGATACAGGAGCAGCGGCTGCTGCTGCACAAGCCGCTCCTACTAGAGTTATTGGTGATATTCAGGAAGCTATTCCAACAGAAGAATTAGCAGAGGCTGCTACAGCAGACCTTGATCCGAAAGCTACATTACAATTTCAACTGGGAGAAATTACTTCTTCCATTAAAGAAGGACAGCCTCTACCTTTATGGGCTGCTCCTGCTGCTAGAAATGCTGATTCTGTTATGCTACAGAGGGGGCTTGGAGCTTCTTCCATGGCAGCTTCAGCTAGAACACAAGCCTTATTAGAGGCTGGTCTACCAATAGCTAGTGCAGATGCACAGGCATATGGAAGAATACAATTACAGAATTTGAATAATAAACAAGCAACAGCATTACAGAATTCTAACAATCTTGCTGCCATGAGAACTCAGAATTTGAATGCAAGATTAACAGGTGCTGTAAATAATGCACAAAATTTCTTAGCAATTGATACAGCTAACCTAACAAATCAACAGGCAGCTAATACTCTTAGTTATAATGCTTTTACACAAGGTTTGTTTACTGATCAAGCAGCAGAGAATGCATCAAGACAATTCAATGCTACCACAGAAAATCAAGTAGAACAATTCTTTTCTACTCTAGAAACTTCGGTAGAAGAATCAAATGCAAATAGACTTACGGCAGTAAGACAGTTTAATGCAGGTGAAGTAAATGCTCATGAACAATTTTATGAAAATCAAAAGTTAGCCAGAGAGACTTTTAATTCTAATATGGAAGCATCCGTTAGAGCAGCTAACGCTAATTGGCAGAGATCAGTTTCTACAATTAATAATGCTAATCAATTAATGTCTAATACTTTTGCTTCTCAGGCTGCTCTTGGTCTTAGTGAACGAGAATATCAATTCTTATGGCAAAGACATAGAGATGATGCTAGTTATATATTTCAGAGTACTGAAGCTGGTCTTGATAGAGATGCACAAACTGCCGCTCTTGCACAACAAGCCGCTATTGCTACAGGAAATCAAAATGCCTCGAAGAAAGGTAAACTATTTGATGCAATAGGAGCAATAATTGGTGGGATGTTTGCTAAGTTTTAGTTTCTAAAGGATATGATGGTTATTATACAGTAAATTATTCTAGATTAGTTTAAGAGAGGTTAAGTAATATGGCAGAACAAGTACCAGCTATTCTTGAGGGACAAGATATGAGTTTTCTTGAAATGCAAGGAGATGCACCCCCTATTCCTGTAGAGCAAAGTGAAAAGGATATGCTATTAGGTCAGGGTATGAAACAGTTAAATGATGTTATGATCCATGTTATTTCTAGATATGAAGGTGGTGTAGAAGAAATTATTAGTCTTATAGAAAATGATAAAGAGGCTATTAAATCTTTTAAAGATTCAGATAAGAAATATGATGGTATGCTTGATGATTTAGATTTACCAGAAGGAGATGAGAGTAATGTAGCTTCTTTTGTAGCTTCTAGTGTTCCAGGAGGAAGTCTCACAGGAGATTTACAAGATAATGAAAAAGGAACATTAGGGAAATATCCTTGGGAGACTCCTCCAGAAATGGCTTCTATGACTGAAGCTTTTGATTTTATTCTTAATCAAAAAGATACTTCTTCCAATAAAACTAATATGACTAAATTAATGTATGCCGGTGTTCCTGCTGAATCCTTAGCTAGAACAATTACTTTTAGAGGATTTTTAGAAGGACTGTGGACTCCTGATATAGAAGAACTACTAGTTATTCCTGTCATATTTGAATTAGTAGCTGATGCACAAGATGAAGGAATTACTTCAAGAATTTTTAATGATTTTTCAGATGATGCTATTAGTGAAGAGACTGTTTTAGATGTTATGGAGAATTTAAATCCAGAAGAATTTCAAAGTCTTAAAAGTCAGGCTGATTTTGAAAGTAGAATGCCTGTTATGACAGAACCGGAAGAGCCTATCATGGGCAGTTTTTTAGATATGGAAGGTGAATAAGATGGTTAGTGATGCACTTGCAGGTTTTGCTTCAGGGTTTTCTAGGGTTTTTCTTGAGAATATGAAAGAGCAAGGTGCAATAAAGGATAAGCAAAAAGAGTATTCAGAACTTATTATTGGTACAGCAATCTTACCAGAAGATACAACTCCTGAAGAACTTGATGCTTATAAATTAGATTTAATGGGTTTTCCTCCTAAAATTTTAGAAACTATTTATGGTCGAAGACTTATTCATGGAGATAGTATTAAAATAGATAGAGAGTATGAACCAGGAAAAGGAACAGGGTTTAAATTAGGATCAAATACTCTTTCTATTATTACAGATACTACTCCAAGAGCAGAAACACAAGACCAATATAAAAGAAGAGTAACAAAAGAATTTTTAGCTAACTTTAATTCTGAATATCAAAAAGGTGGAACGACACAAGATGCCCTTAGAAAAACTTTAGATAGTTTAGCAAGAACTCCTGATGGTCTATCTATAAGAGCTATTCTAATTGATGGTGGATTTAAAAGTACTGAATATTCTTTTAGAACAACTCTTGCAGAGAAACAAGGTTTTTTAAATAGAGTCAAGTCTTTTGAAATAGGGGAAGCACCTAGATTTGCTATTACAGAGAACGGTTTTAAAGAATTAGATAGACTTGGATTTCATCCAGGGAATGAAGACAAACAAAGAATTGAAGGTTGGTCTGAACTCCTTTATAATCCTACCGGAGAAGTACAACAAGCATTCATAAGAAATTTACAAGCCTATTTAATAAAAGGAAAACTTCCAGACCAAATAGAACAAGAAGGTATAGTATCAGAACAGGTTGAAAAAGAAAGTCAGATAGTTGCAGATAATAGTATAACTGCAATTGGTCCTGTTATATCAGAAGAAGAACCATCAGAGGGTGTTATACCACCTTCAGTACTAAGTAATTTATCTAGGTATGAAAGTAAGGTGCCTGTTGGTGATGAATACATTTCTGCATTAACTAATACAATAAGGCAACTTGGAAGTGGAGTTACTGCATCACAATTTATAGAGGATCAAGCTATAAAAATAACACTAAAGTATCCTCAGTGGTATGAGGAAGTTTCAAGAAGATTGACTGAACTTTATGAAAAAGAACGTGGTGGTTAAATGGCTAACTTAGATGAACAACTAGAGGCTCTTCGTGTTCCTCCTATAGTTACTGTTTCTCCTTTAGGAGAATCTTTAGAGGATATTGAACAACGTATTTTAGCTAATAAGCCAAAGAGTTCTCTTCTAGGTGATTATAAGACCCTGGATCAAGAAGTGGCTGAGTGGGATAAAGATGAGGCTATAGCTTGGGCTGCATGGATGGGTACTCTAGATACTGTTAGAGGAGTTAAACAGCTTGTTGGTTGGGGAGAAGAACAAGAAGATGCAGATCAAAGATTGCTAAATAAGCTTATGGAACACCCTGAATGGGGAGGTGCTGTTAAAGGTGCTTGGTTTGCTGGTATGCTTGTTGATCCTGTTGGGTGGGTAGTTCCTGTAGCAAAAGCAAGAACTATAGGTAAGATGGCTTGGCAAGGAGCAAAATGGGGTGGAGTTGCTGGTTACTTAGGATATGTTGATGAGAATACTTCAGATAGGTGGGTACAAGCAGCAGGAGGTATGGTTGGAGGAGCTTTCGTTGCTCCTATTATTGGTAAGGGAGGTCAAGTAATAAAAGACTTTGTTTCTAATAGATCAGCTAGAGAATTAACATCCAATCCTGAAGATACTATAAAAAGTTTTACTGGTAGTCAAGCAGAAACTATTACTAGTAAAGTTAAAAAATTCTTTGTAGAACCTTATCAAACATCCGTCAAAAGATATTATGATTTTACTCATAAAAGATTATATCAACCTATATTTGATAATCCTATTCCTTCTATTGCTGGTGGTGCTGGAGCTTATTTAGGATTTACAATAGGGGATGACCCTATACAGTCTACTATTGATAGACATGAACTAGAAAATGATATAGATACAGGTAGTCTTTCTCAAGCTCTAATAGGTGTTACAGGTATTTTATCGGCTCTCATTGCTGGTAAAGGAACCAAGAAACTTATGCAATTACCACAAGGAGAAAGAGTTGCTAATTGGTTCGGACGTGTATTTTTAGATGCATACAATCTTCCTGCTGAGTATACAAACATAATAGAAAAAGTAGGGATTGATATTTCTTCAAAAGAACAAGAATTTATGAGGATAGCTGTTACTTTAGCTGAACAGTCTCCTTCTGTAAAACGTATTGTTTATGAATTTTTGGATGGAAGAAGGCAAAGTCTCGATCATCTAGTAGATCCAACTGGTAAAACACATATCAGTAAAGAAGTTCATCAACTTTCTCTTGATGCACAAAAACTTATTAGAGATTTAGGACAGGATATGGTTGATGCTGGTCTTATCACTAAGAAAGTTTGGGAACAAAATAAAAATGCATATATTCATAGGACATATATAGCAAAAGAATTAAAATCTTTTTCTGGTGATATAGCTGAGAAAGATTTCATTAAAGCTAAAGAAAATTTAGGAGTTATTGGTGTTACTTCAATGGATCGAGGTCATAGATTTGTTGTTAGAGAAACAGATTTTAATAAGATAAAAGAAATAGAAGGTAAAGGATTTGTGAGAGCACATTCTTATATTCATGGTAAAAAGAAGATTAAATATCTTGTATACCGAAAACCATTAAGTTTAATGCAAAGACGAAAACTAGGTGAAGTAGAAGATGCTGCATTTGCTATTGCATCTACAGGAAAGTTAATGCTTAATGATTATTCTGTTTATAAAATTTATAACGGTATTAATGAAAAATTCGGTTTATCTCTAGAAGATTTTCAGCGTTTATCTCCAGTAGATAGAGATACTTATCGTTTAGTCAAACAAGAGTTTGTTAAAAATACAGATAATCAATTAGAAAAATTTGGTAATTTAACTGATAGATATATTCCTAAAGATATCTATGATGATTTAATTACACAAAGATACTTTAAAGATCTGATGGTTGATCATAAAGCATTAGGTACAGTCTTTAAGACTTATCGTAATTTAAATAGAAAATGGAAGAGAGTTGTAACTACTTGGAATCCAACTGTTCATGTTAATAATACTATGTCTAATTTTGTTTTATTAGATTTGCATGATGTTCCTGTTACTAATTTATTTAAATATGGTAGAAAGATATGGACAGAGGCAGGACAAAAATCTTTAAATTCAGATTTTGCTGATCTAGGTCCGATCTATGATGATCTAATTCGTTTTAATGTTTTTGATGCAGGTCTTCTAAAAGGTGAATTAGGCATGAGTAGGAAAGATTTTATTAAAACTTATGCAGATGAATTTCTTAATTTAAAAATAGGAGATAACCATTCTTCAGCAATTGAAGCTTCTACTAATATTGCAGGAAAAATATGGGAAACTTTAGGTAAGAAGGTTGGTGGACTAGATAGACTACAAGGACAGATTTATCAAAATGAAGATTCAATGTTTAGGGTTGCACATTATGTTCATAATTTACAACAACGTGTAATAAAATTACAAAAACAAGGATTGAAAAAAGGAACTACAGAATATAAAGAAGCATTTGAAATGGCAAAGGGAGAAGCAGCAAAAGCTGCAAAGAAAGGTTTTATTGATTATAATATAACAGCACCAGGAGTTCAAGTTTTAAGAGAGACGGCTGTTCCTTTTATTGCATATGCTTGGAGAATTATTCCAATTCTTGCAGAGGCTGCTACAAAGAAACCACATAAGTTTATGAAGTGGGCTACTATAGGATATGCTTTAAATTATGCAGGTAATGAAAATTCAGGTAGAGATGAGAAGTATGAACGACATTTGATGGAAAAAGAAAAGATGAGTAGGCTTTTTGGTATACCTTTTATTATGCCTTACACATATCTAAAAGTTCCTAATCTTTTTTCAAGTGTAGAAAATGTTGTTAATAAAAGATTAGATGCAGAATTAGATTTTAATATTAATGATGAAAGATCTATTTACTGGAATGTTAGAAGATGGATTCCAGGAGGCGATACTCTTGGTCATCCAGAAGTAGGAGACGGATGGTTACCAGGATTACCTGCTCCTCTTCAACCTTCTTTTGGTCTTCTAGGAGCACTTGCAGCACCTATTCTTTTTAATAGAGATCCTTTTACAATGGAACCTATTGATAGGAGTAAGACTACTGATGAGTTTGCTTCATGGTGGACACAGATGGTAGATAGGAGAATAGTTCCTGCTCTAACAAGACTTGTTCCAAACAATCCTTTATTTGGTAGTTATGGCATAGGTCAGTTACCTATACCTGGAACAGATGAGTATATTAGATTAGATGCTTTCAATTCTTGGTCACATAAAAAGATACTTAATTCTTTAGAACAAAGAAGACATTCTAGTATTACTCGACCGGATATACCAGTTTGGATGGCAATTGCTCAAAGTTTCTCAGTTAAACTTTGGCCTTGGGATGAAAATATTGAAAAGAATTTATTTTCTATAAGAACTAGAGGAGCTATCAATAAACGACTAAGTGAAATAACGAGAATATGGGATAATCTTTATTATAAGTATAAAGATACAGATGTCTTCCCAGAAAAAAGAAGAGAAGCTGAAAGACAGATTAAACAAATATATAATCAGATGGATGAAATTGTTTTAGAACAGCAACGAGAACGGTTTCTAGCTAGACGAAGACCTCCCGGTAAAAGATAATGGATGATAAAGATAACCTCGTACAAAAAGATTTTTATCTTATCTTAGGTAGGCTGGAAGGAAAACTTGATTCTGTTATGACTATTACAGAAAAACAATGGTCTTCTATAGAATATCATGATAAAAGACTAGTAAAATTAGAACGAGATAGATCAATGGTATATGGTGCTGCTGCTGTTTTAGGTGTAGTAGGATCTATAGTTATATGGATCATATCAAAATTTATAGGGAGTAATTAGATGGCAACTAGAAGAATTACTTATCTTGACCCATCTCCTAAATATATGAGGACACGATCCTCTAGCACTGCAAGTATTATGAGTACTAGGAGATTTTTAGGATCTCCTGGTACGAAGCTTACTCCAGAGCCAAATTATATTTCTGAATCAGCACAAAGAGTTCGTATTCCAACCGCTCCTTTACCTTCTAATATAACACAGTTACAAGACTTACCTCGTTATAGATTACAGGGTATTCGTACTATTGATACTAGTGCAGGAACAGGTGCTTACGGTCCTACTACTCAAGAGGGTACAGATGCTTTTGAGCTTATAGGAAAAAAAATAGGAAAGACATTTTTTCCTAAAAAAGATAAATCAACTCAACAGGGATATGGGTGACGAAAATAATATACTTTTTCTTTCTGATATTATTAAACAAAAAACTAGAAAACAAAATGAGTTAGAATATTATGAACAAGAATTAGAAAAACTAAAAATAAAGATGATGTTTTTGAAAGAAGAAATAAAATTAACAAATATTATTATACATGTTGTTACAACTGAAAAAATAATAGACATACAAAAGTATATAGAAAACGAGTCTGAGGATAAATAATGGAATTAGTTACTACATTATTGGGTGGATCAATAATAGGATTTGTTACTACTTTAATTGGTCAGATTGTAAAAGCAAAAGCAGAACAACAAAAATTAATGATATCGGCTCTTAATGCTAAACATGCAGTTTTACAAGATGTTAGGAAGCATGGTTTAAAAGATAGGCATTTTGCATGGACACGTAGGATCATAGCATTAACTTGTGTAGCTTGTATTGTTGTTATTCCTTTTATTGCACCTTTCCTTGACATTTCTGTTCTTGTTTCTCATGTTGAAAAGGGAGGCTTCTCAATTCCTTTTATCTGGCAATCTCCAGATAAGATTAAATGGGAAGCCGTTAAAGGTGTAGCTCTTGCTCCTATGTATTTACATACTCTTGCAGCTATTGTAAGTTTTTACTTTGGTTCTAGTGCTGCTAAATAATGTCCGCTGCTCAATTTATTAAACTCTTTGAAACAGTTGGCATACCTGTACTTACGGCTGCTGCTGCCGGGTATGCTTTGTGGTGGTTATTAAAATGGATCACAACAACTTTTAAAGCTAATCTAGAAGAACAATATAAGGAACTAGATGAAGAGATAAGAGATACGAGAGCTACGTTATCTAAGGACATGGGTAAGTTAGAGGTTATTCTTATCCGACTAATTGATAGGATAAGAGTTTTAGAAATAAATTTTATAGAACATGATGAAACAGTAAGAACTACATATGGTCTTACAAAAATAAATAGAAAAAAAACTAGACATGATGTTGTAGAAGAACTTAAGGAACAGATTAAAGATGCAGGTAAAGTAAATGGAGAATAAAAATAGTGTAACTAAGAGTAAAGTTTTTGCTAAGATTCTTTATAGAACTCCTAGTAAGCCAAATATTTTACAAGAATTTAATTATGAAGGATATGATATTCCTCCTGAGTGTCCTTGTTTTGATCAGTTCATGGAATATTGGAATGCTAATATCCCGTCTACCATTCTAGAAATTAAGGGTTTCTGTAAAGAATTCCCTGTTGATAATTATGTCTATCTTCAAAATACATTCACGGTGCATTAAATGAGTAATTTTATAAGTAAAGTAGCAGGAGATTTCAGTGATCATTTTAATAAAGTACCTAATATAGAATCATATTTGAAGCAAGGTATTTTTGATTTAACTGATCCTGATAAAAAAGGTATAGAAGGGGCTATTTCAAAAGTTAAGGAATCAATTAATCCAAGATTTTTTAGATTCTTACAATTAGTTCTAGGTGGTGCATCTCCTCTGTCTTTTGCATCGGCAGCATCAGATCTATTTAATATTCAAGATAGAAGAAGAGATGCAAGTTTTGCCCGTGCTAGAGCCTTATCAGAGGGTGCAGATCCTGATACTTTAATAGGAAACTATAAAGCTCCAAATGGATCTACTCTTTCAATCCTGAATACAGAGACAGGAAGGCCGTATGTAGATACTGGGTCTGTGGGTAGTATTTATGAACAAGCAAGAATGTTTACTGATATGGCAATAAAGGATAATAAAGAAGGTGCTCATAGCGATTCTATGAGATTGAGAACAGCACAACCAGGGGAAGCAGAAAGAATTGCACTAAATCAAATAGAAAAATATAATAAAATCTATTCTGGTTCAGGTGTTTTTGAGAACTTAGACATAATTCCAAAGAACATTAAAGAATTAGGTGAGTATTCTCGTACAAATCCTGAAGCAGTAAAAGCTTCTAAAAGATCACAAGCTTACACCACTCCTATTTCTCCTACAATAAGTAGTGCTGGACTTCCTGGTGCCGGATCTTTTGGGTGGCAACAGGCACCTAGTGCAAAAGATACAGGTGGTGTTGTACAGACCATGTACGATGGCGGGATAGTAAGATATCAATCAGGTGGTGAGATTCCATTAATACAAAATCTTTTATCTGACTTTGTAATAGGAGGAGAATATATAAATAAAGATAGACAACCAATGGCAGAAGGTGGTGATCCATTAAAAAAACTTGGAGAAACACCAGTACAAACAGAGGTTACTCATATACCAAAACCAGTAGAATTGCCACCATTAGAACCAGAAGTACAACAACTATCAGAAGTACAACAACTACCCTCAGGTGAGAGTGAAGTTGATGAAGGGCTGGCATTAACAGATCCTGCAAAATATTTAGAACAACTTCGTAAAGTTTTATCTCCTAAGGTATTTGAACAAGTAAAAAACATTATCGGACCTATAGCTAAGACTATTCCCGTTGTAGGCCAAGTAACATCTTTTCTTAGCGATGCTGGACCACTTAATGTAGGAGAAGAAGAAGCATTAAAATTAGCTAGAGAAGATCATGATGTAGGGTGGATAAAGGATGTTCCCTCAAATCGACCTGATAAATTTTTTAATAAAATATATGAGTATGCAAAGTCAGGTAATTTTAATAGACCTCCTTCAGAATTAGCTAGAATAATAAAGAATAATATTTCTTCTGAAGATTATAATGCACATAAAGAGTTTTATGATTTAGAAAGCCACAGCATATATCCCGGTCAAGAGAATTCTTTAGTAAGAGAAGTTTTACATAATCTATTTAATCCACAAGAGATTCATCCCAACATGCAAAAGCAATTAGAGAGGGCTGCTGATAAGGGGTATACTCTTGGTAATTTAGTGCATGTTGCTGGTAAAGGGGAGTGGGATTCTGATATACCTGAAGTAGAACCAGGACGTAAACTAGAATATAAAAATGTATTTGACATGCATCCCTACATCTCAGAAGATATAGGAATTCATGTCACAAGCCCTAATCCTCAGTTATATAAGAGTTTTCAAAGGGATAAAATAACACCTGGTTCGGCATACGAAGGGAAACGATTTAAAGAAGGGGTTACTTCTATGCCTCTTGTGGCAGATATCACATATGTAATTCAAATTCCAGATATGGGACAGTTTAGATATCCTGAAAGGTGGATTAAGACACTCTCTATAGCCGTTGATCGTGATGGTCATTACGAAGGATCAAGAAGATCTGAAAAAGCTTTTAATTTTTCTCAAGAGCACATAAAAAGAGGAAATTTTGTGGATATAGAAAGAGAAAATCCTCCTATTAAAAGTTCGAATATCAGTGAGTTTCCTGTAAAAAAATTATTTCCTAATATGTATATTCCAGAAAGTGATATAATAAATCCCTTAGATGGAACAAGTATGATGAGTGTAGATACTTGGAAAAAGATAATGCAAGCAGCTTTAGATACAATAGCTAAAAGAGATGATATGAAGAGAAAGGGACATTCTCCCTACATTACAAGCAGTACAAGTAAAAATATTGATACAATATGGATAAATAAATTAAGAAAAATTTTACAGGATGAAGGTGCAGATGCTTTTGGTTATGCTAATTATGCTGAAGGAGAAGGACAAATGAGTTATATGGTCCTTGATCCAAATCGTCTTAAATTTGTGTGGGCAAAAACTTTTAATCCTGAGTCACCTTCTTTAAGTGAGAAGAAGGGTGGCTTAATCAAGACCATGTACGATGGTGGTGTGGTCTGATTTAAACAAGTCTAAAAAGTCTTTAGGTCAGCTTCCAGTTCTTCTACTTTTTCTGTAGCATACATTATAAACTTATGAATGATTTCTTTATTTTCATAGTCAGGATAAGAATCGTTAATTATATTTAACCAATCATTTGGATTAAGAAAAGATTTATGTAATTCTAAATTACCTTTTTTACTTAGAACAATTTTAAATTTAATCAGGGTGGCTTCTGAACGAAGCTTACCCTGATTTTTTTTACTTTTCATTGTCATCATTTAATATATATTTTGCATCTTCAACTTGACTACCATACTCTTCCAACTCTTTGACCCTAGTATGGAGATACTCTAATACATTCTTTCGTTGAACACGATTATAACTACCTAAATTTTCATTGAGGTACTCAAGTTCCATCTCTAGTTCTTGTCGATGATTTAAGATATCTTCTGTATCAACCATTCTTCTCTCCTAATTCTTTTATTCTAATGTATGCAGTCTGAAGCTGTTGCTGCAACAGGTACACATTCTCTTTAAGAGTTTTAATAAGTTCTATCTCTAGTTCTTTTTCAATCTTATTCTTTTCTGTGTGCATCTTTATGCATCGAATCAATTTGAATGTAAGTCAAACCATCAATCATATCTTTAAGAGATTTATTACCATACTTACCAAGTCGATCAAAGACAACCTTTGGAAGTCTTGCCATCACAACACACTTCAGAGCATCGTTAAGTGATCCATGAGCATACACCTTACCACTTGAGGATACCCAGTAACCCTCTTCAGTATACATACCGTTCTCTAACTGGCATGTCTTGGGCCACTCTACGACACCTGCACTTGCTAACACTGGCATTATAACAATACTACCTACAGTAAATACACCTACACTTAATGCTAGAATTAAATACTTCTTCATAATTATTTCTCCTTAATTAATTAATTATATCTACGACTTCACATACATCTCCTGTGCAATTCAATGTTTGACCACCAAGAGTTGTATCTCCTTTTTCGTATTCAGCTAAGTCTTGCCAGTTAATTTCTTTAGGCATCCTACTTAGTAATTCACTATATTTTTCTTTTGTTATATCCTGATATGGAGCTTGCTTGTATGAATGCTCTGTCATAGGTAAGAAACTTATACCAGACATAACATTAAAGTTATCATAAACAAAGTTAGCAACTTGTAACCATTCATTTTCCTTAACACTTACAGTTATAGAAGGTTTGTGTTCACACCAATGTTCTGCATATATTTTCCATAATTCTAAATGTTGTATGGCTGACATAGTATGACGTGTAATAGCATTCTCAGGAGAGTGCATTGGAAATGAAAATACAGCAGTAGCATTAGGCTTATCTAATGAATCTTCATAAGGAAATCCAGATTTAATCATAAATTTAGTTAGTGGATCTTTCTTATCAGCCCGTACCGTTCTAATATAGTATTCATTATGCCTTGG
>Ga0114900_1000902_pt1 | contig 20402 bp, 31 predicted proteins | sample MalvireepMed_231_FD_89685 | JGI IMG/M metagenome (GOLD analysis project Ga0114900, IMG submission 89685) | Marine viral communities from the Global Malaspina Expedition - Malaspina viral metaG DeepMed_231 | ecosystem: Environmental > Aquatic > Marine > Oceanic | place: Mediterranean Sea...
AACATCTCCTTCGGCACCCCAAGCGTTTTCGCCCCAGGTTAAAGCTCCCCAACCAGCTTCGCTATATATAACAATAGTAGGAGTACCAACGGCTGTAGCTATCGCTTCTCCCGAAAGTAAGGCTGTTCCATAAGCTCCCCATGATGAAGAGCCCCATGTTTCACGACCCCAACCAGTTGAAGATTTAGTTATAACTGTGCCTAAACCTATGGATATTAATTGACTATTTAAAGTAAAAGTATTAGTTGCTTCGCCCCAGTCTTGTTTACCCCAACCAGCTCGGCCCCAACCAGAGGAAGGTACTCCAAGAACTGTAGCTAAGGATGTGGTAATACTTTGACCAGTAACATCCAGAGCCAGATCATCTTGATTACCCCATGCACCTGAATTCCATGAAGCTGCTCCCCATAATTCGGCATCCATGGCCATAATGCCACCCATGCCAACACCGTGGCTATAACACCCCCAATAAAAACCAGTAAAATCAGCAGGACTAATTTCTATATATCGAGTTGTTGCAGCATTGAAATCTGCCGGCGTTAACCAATCTCCAGAGCCTACTACTCCATCCAAGTAATAGACTACGTTAGTGGAAAAAACTCCAGCTCGAAATGTAGTAATATTTGTGCTATTAGATGTAGAAAAAACTAACGGATGACCGTCGTTTGATGAATCACTTAAATCGAAGCGGAGTGTGGCATCTGCTAACCATGTGACTGTCCAGTCACCGGGCCTCACTCCGTCGATATAATATACGTCCCCGGTACCACTAGGATATTGGGAACCACTAGCTACGGTGATAGTAAGTGTCTTATCAGCCATAGCTGATTATCTCCTTATGATAATCTCAAAATTGCCGTAGTCGATGTCGCCGCTGGAAATTGTACAGTAAACGTGCCGGAAGTCGCAGTTTTATCTGCTCCAAAATCTAACACACACACTGCTGTTTTTCCAAATGTGGAATTGTAAAGTAATGCTCCTCTCGCGGTGATAGTTACACCAGTCCACGAGCGATCAGCAAAATCTACAAACGCTGTTGTTGCAACTAGAGATGTTAGTTGACTTGCTAATACTCCTCCTTTAGCTACATATTGTCCTGACGCCGCTACTTCATTACCTGTGGTATAGGAAGTAGTTGCCGCACTCAATGTTGCTTGAGAAGTGTATAAAGCCAATTTAAAAACGTCTGCTCCATTTGTAAAATCTTGATCTCCATCTAATAATTCTTTTTTAAATGAACCTGCGACTGCTTGGGTAATTGCCATAATATTCTCCTTATAAGTTTAAATTTATTTTAAATTTCTCCATTCTTCTGGTGAAGGCGACGGCACCGGTATTCTTGGAACACCATCCGTATACTCTCCACGTCGTTGTCGTCCCATTTGTTCTAACGCAAAAGCTTGTCTTTCTTCATTATACTTACTCATATAGAGCTTGTACATATCCATCGGTCCTTTTAAGAATCCGTAGGCCTCACACATAGTTCCATAAAATAAAAGATCAGGAGCTTTTTGACTTAAATAAGTCGTTGTATTTCTAGCAGGAATAGTAGCTGCATCTGTAGAACTATAAAAATGTTCGGGTACTCTAATATAATTAATTTGACAAGTATCCGCTGCACTTGGGACAGGTGCCACTAAGATATATTGCTGATTATTGGTTCTGTGCCAATGTCCCCAATATTTAGGTGTCCCTGTTGTGTCTGTAGAATTATATTCACTGATAAAACTTAAATCTCTTTCGTCTAAAAAAGTTCGTGTTCCTCCCGAAGTAATATGTTGGACTGAACGAACAATCATTAAATCGTCAGGTAGTAAAATATAACGATTACTGGCTACAAAATTAGAAGTTGCTTGCTTACGATCTGAATTAGAATCTACTTCTTTAGAAACTTTCATTTCCGTATCCAAAATAAAACCATCAATAATACTGTCACTTAAAACACTGCTCGTAACTTCAGTATAATTTCTAATCTTTGTTAATAAATCTGAATAAGTCATGTTGTTGTCACCGTTACTTTTCCAAGATAGCTTTGTATAACTCTTTTATTATTCATTGATAAAGGAGTTTCACCTGGTTGCATTCCCGTTGTTCCTGTCGTATAGCCTTCCGATAAAAATTGACCGGGCCAATATTGAGGGCCCAAAGCTACAGTAATACCTGTTTTATGCTGAGGCCGTGGGTGTTGTAATGCCACTGCATCCGCTGCATGATAAGGGGGAGTTAATTGAGGTTGTTTGGATTCAAATTCTGAAGTATGAACCCATGCTCCCGTCCATTCCTGTACCATTTCTCGATAAGGAAAAGCCTGACCAGATCGGTCAGAAATCATTAACGCGTATTCTCCTGCTGCCCATGTTGCCATTAGCTCACCGTTGGATAATAAGTTTGTGGAGAAATATAAACGCTTGTTCGTGCACCATCCTCCGTTAGCGCTCGTTGTAATGAATCTTCATACATCAATTTCAATTGTGATATACGATCGGGTGCTCGTTTAAGAGCTAAAGCCGACGCGACTCCTGCACATAAGGCAGGTAAAAATCTATTTGGGGCGTCTGGATCATTTGTATAAGCTCCAGCATCTTCAACTCTTTTAACCGCGTAATATTTTACATGAGTATAAGTAGTTTTATCTGGATTGGGATATAAATAAATGACAGGTACCGCCGGATCCACACCCTGTCGATCAATAAAATATTGAGAAGGCTGACTTGAGGTTCCTTTGCCTGCTAAAGCTGCGTATTGCGAACGATCAATTTTTGTTAAAGAAATGTCGTTAGAGCTTGTAGCATTATTAATTAAAGTTCCATTATTGGAAATATAGGCTTCCATAATATCACTCGTTCCAGCTTCTGCATTATATTTACTTGTACCTGCAGTAAGTTCTTGAGCAATCAAAACTACTTTCCATAGATTGATTCCTCTATTATTCCAGTCTTGAAGGATTAAATTTAAACTGCGTCTGCCGGTTTTAAGATCATAGCCACTATTGGTACGAATACCGCAACGTTCGTACGCTTCCTCGACAATCTCGTCGATTGCTAAATTGAATGCTGTTGTTCCTGATGTAGCCATTGTTCATTTATTTTTTCTTTTTAGATTTTTTTTCGCCACCTTTTTTCATTCTTTCCATATTTGCGACTTTAGCACCAGCTCTATTAATTTCCATTTGAGCTGCTGTTGCAAATTTGGGTGCAATGTCTGATTTAGCGTACTGTTTCATTCCCATAGTTTCCTCCTAAAATACACCTTTAAAATTAAATCCTCTAACCGCTGCGCCTTTACGTCCTTGTCTTTCAGCAGCTAAGTTCGCTGTAGCTCCTTGTGATTCAAAAGGAACACTTTGTTTTCCTAATACTTCTATTCCGTGTGTTGCTTTGATCATAGCCCCAGTCTTCGCGTTTCTTGCCTTGTTTCTTTTAGCCATTAAAGCCTCCCTGCTTCTTGCTGATTTTTCTGCTCCTTTAATATCAATACCAAATAATTTAGTTTTCTTTGCTCCTGGAGCTCTTTTTGTTAATTTATTAATTAGACTTGGAGTGAGTGTAGCTGCTGCTGCAGCGGCTCCCATTGGTCCGCCCATTAACATTAAAGATCTTCTACCTCCAACTTTCGTTAAAGTTTTAGCTCGACTTAAATATTTTGAAGGATCAGCTCCTTTAAATTTGCTTGCTCCTGCAACTGTAGGGAATACACCTATTACTTTTTTTAAATTTTTAACTAGCTTAGCCATGCCTGTTGTTCCTTTTGTGGCTTTAGCAAGATTTGCTGGTAAGGTCATACCCGTTGTTGAAGCTGCTCTTCTTTTCGCCCAGTTAGATGCGTGTGTTTCAGCAAACGTACTTGTTTTAGCGTGTATCATAGCTCCAGTTGCATGTTTTCTTTTTTTTGCCGCAGCTATTACTTCTGAATGCATAATTGGTGGTACCACACCTTTAAACTTGCTTTGAATATATTTACTTTTAAACTTGCTTTGAATATATTTACTTTTTTTAGCGTGTATCATAGCTCCAGTTGCTTTTTTTCCTGGTTTTTTAGCAGCTGGTGGTAGCACACCAATTGTTTTATCAATATTTTTAAGTATATCTTTTGCACTTGCTGTACCTTGCATATATTTACTTTTTTTAGCGTGAATCATAGCTCCAGTTGCTTTTTTTCTTGGTACTGCATATTTTTTAAATAGCAGCTCCATTTTTTTAGCATGCTCCCTAGTTTGAATATATTTACTATCTTTAGCGTGAATCATAGATCCCCATGCTGCTTTCTTTTTTTTCTTTGCCATACCTTTAAATACCTTAGCTAGATTATAACGTTTAGAACCTGGCGGACAAGTCGGTCCCCCAAATTTAGGTCCTGTACAAACGCCTTCAGTACCTCTTTTTTTAATCGAAGCACTTGCTGCTTGAATCCATTTCTTTTTTTTAGCCATTAGACAACACCCTTTAATTCTTTTTTATAATAATTTCGTAATGAGGGATTTGAAACTTTCACACCCGCGAGTGTCCCCTGAATATAACTCCCATTATAATCAGCACTGACTAATTTCCCATGTGCAGCTTTTTGAGGAGTACTACCATGCTCTTCTGTCCATCGTTTAGCGATGTCCGGGTGATTAGCCCATAAAAATTTTCTTTGTTTTACTGATCTAAACGGCATAGTTTTTCTTCATATTTGTGGGGCCCCATTGCCTCCGTACTCTTTATGAGTTGAACGCCTTTTTACGGTTGTACAACTTCTTTGAGTTTATCACTTTGCTTCTGTACAGTCTAGATTCAAGCGCTTTGGCATACGGATCACGCTTCCAGTTACGTCCTAATCCTGGTTTAAGTTGTTTGGCCATCGATGATCTTGAAATAGCCATTAATCTATGACCTCCCCTTTTTTATATCGCATTTCAGGGAGACCATCTTCATAAGTCTTCCCATCAAAAGTTAAAACCTTTTTTCGATTCGCTCCTTTTTCATTATACGATACGTGTATCCACCCTGCGGAGTCCTCTAAAGGTCGGTAGTATTCGAGAATGCATTGATCAAAATCCACGTTATTGACGAGCCAGTAAGCAACCTTAATATTAGGAACTCCTGGAATTTCGAAATCGACTGCCTGCCCTTTTATGTGTTGGCTAGAGTCACTCGAGCCCAATTTACGATTCACCACCAAACTGCGGAATCCCGAAGTAACCATTATAGGTCTGTCAAAATGAGCGCGAACCGGTTCTAAAATCTCATAACATAAATTTTCTAAATTTTTAACTTCTCCTGCACCAGGAAGATTACTTAGCCCATTACGGGCGGCAATCTGGCTTTTGGTAAATTCCGATAATTTAAAATGTTTAGATAATTGCATTTAGCCGTAAATAAAAGTGATGCTCACCAGTATTATAAATATTATTAATAGAACTATTTTAAATGTTTTACTTACTTTTTTTTTCATCCATATACTCCACAACAACTAAATTTTTCCATAAAAAAATAATGATACACAGTGAATCCTATTATAGTTCCTATGCTTATCCCTATAAATAGGGTCGTATATTTTATCATTTCTTTTTCTCCTCAATGTCATAGAAGAATTTATTAGTATCTGCGGTTTGCCAATCTCTACTATCTTCTACTGTCCATTCAGTATGTTGTACATCCCAGTCCGGAATATCATCTCTCACAGTGAAAGATGAAATATGCCAAAGTATTCTATGATTAGGCTGAGCTGCATAATTACCATTATCCAAGGCTATTATGTGAGCACACTTATGCTCTTGCGGAATTTCTGAATGATCCGTATCTACAATATTACTTTCTGGATGTGCCCAGTCAATGGTGAAGAGATAGGATCCGGGATAAAACTTTTTATCTTTGCCAATATATTTACCGGCTTGACCTGCTAAAGCGTCAAAAACAGTAACACTAGGATAGTAACTAAAACAATTCCACAGCTCCAACTCATCAAGTCGCATCCTAGGAACCTTTTTGACATCAAAGCCGTGCTGAACGAACGCAGAGATTGGCAAACGGTAGAATACACCTCCGTTTTCCATAATTGCGTGAAAGAGTAAAGCACGCCCTGCCATTGATGCGATGCCAAAGACCATACAATCTTCAGCTTCCCCATGATGTTTTTTAAGATCATAGAGATATTCTCTCCGGATCTGACAATAGATCATCGGTATGTTTGCGTTCAGGTAAGCCATGTATCATAAAGCTCCTAGTTAACTAAAAAATAAATGGCAACAATTACTACCACAACAGCGGCAGATATTTTAGGATTAGCTTTTGCTAATGCCCATACTTGTTTTACTTTATCCATGGTTCCTCCTAATTACAGTTATTTTTATCTAAATCAATTGGCTTGTCGCTACCATAAAACCAAACCCATGATGAAATCTTCGTTCCTTCTTGAGTATAGGTACATTTTTTGCCTACCGAGCAGGCGCTTAAGGCAAATAACAGTGCGAGTACTAAAAATAATTTATTCATGCTTCTCCTTAGGTTTTATTGTAATAAAACTTTGTTCATATGTTAACGCTTCTGCGCGATCTTGTTCGTTTTGTTGACAACATTCTCCTTTGTCTTCTTTTTCTTTTGAGTGCGTACCACAACATTTTTTTGGATCTATTGACACGCTTCACACTCCTCTCTGCAATCGCAATTATTACAAGAACATACCCCATACATATCAGAATGTTCCTTTAAAGAACAGTGACAATCACAATTACAATTCTTGCACTTGTTCATAGTTCTCCTATTATAATATGATTAATTTAATCGTAAAAGACTGTTACGAAGCTTACTCCACCAGTGATAGCCACGTATGGCCCTGACGAGCTTGTACAACGAATACCAGGTTCTGGTATGTCGGTTTGATATTCTCCTGCTGCAGCTACCGTATTAATAATAGCTACCGTAGTGCCTGTGGCACCACCATCTTTAAGAGTGATAGTTCCGGCAGTAGCGCTATGAGTATAGTAAACTGATTTTACCCTAGCTGAGCCACCAACGACCGAACCATTAGCACTTAGATGGGTTGATTTAATTGTTGTAAATCCCATAATTCTAATTCTAACTTAATTGCGCTGGGGCGTCTATGACGCCCCAACACTGTATTTTATTACGCCGCTCCTGGAGTTCCGAAGATTCCTCTAGGGTCAGACCATCCGAAGACGTATCTTTCTCTAGCTTTGAATCTAACGTTTCCAGTATCGAAGTCACCTTCTATCGCAGTTTTGATAGGTGCTCTAACGAAATGTTTTAATCCGTTAGGAGCGTCCGTCATTATAAACCATGCATCAGTGTCCGCTAAGTAGTGATTCACAAAATAACCTTGTGGAACCATACCTAAGTTCAATGTTGCATTAATGTCGTTCTTTGCGAAAGTACCGTCGCCAGTACCGCCGGCAGTTGTAGATAAAGGTGATCTTAAAATCCTCTCAGCAGTGAATTGTAATTCTTTTGGAATTATCATTCGCGTGCCTTGAAGAGCAATTTTTAATCCTCTTTCGTCTACTAGTCCTGCTATATCTATCAATGCTTGCTCAAGAGATGTTTCGGATAAATCAGCTGCGGTGCTTAGTATATTACTAAACGTTCCACCACTTGCTAGTGGGTGAGATGCACTGCCTAAGACAACGCCGTCTCCACCTGTGCCAGATGTGAACATATTGTTCAAAATCGTTGCACCCTTCACTTGTTTAGTGTGGGCCATTGATCTTGCCAATGCTCTTGTGTATCTAGCTGCTAGTCTGTCGTATAAGTTATCTTCGATTGCTTCTTCAGTTATAGCAAAAGCAAGAGCCACTGTTTCGTTAGTGTATCTTGCAGTGTAAACTTCTGTAGCTTGATCATAAGTAACCATTGCGCCTTCAGCTTTAGTAGATGCTCCAGCAAAGCCGGATAACATTACTTCTTCTTCGAACGCACGATCAGATGTTTCAGTGATGAAAATAGCTGCTGCTTCATTATCGTATCGATTATATTCAAGCCCAAATAGTGCATTCAGGCCTGGTTCTAGTTCTTTAACTAGCTGTGATCGTGATATTGCCATTATATGCTCCTATTATAGACCTGTATTCAACCTGTAAAAGTGGTTGTTAATTCTAACCAATATATTAGCGTTAGCTGCTCCTGCTTCATCGTTGTCCGGATTTTGCGATATGTCAATTGCTTGAAGCATAAATGCGATTGTTAATCCAGATGCGCTGAAATCGAGCTGCACTTCAGAAATGCCTGTAGTTGTGTTCCCTGAAACGTTTGTTACGTTGAAATCTTTAAAGATATCAGCGACTGCAAACGCACCGTCACAATCCATCTTGCCAACTATATCCGGGTCGTCAAGTACAAACGCCATTATGTCGCTTGCAACAACTGAACCTGGATAGTAATTTTTCCAAGTTGGTTTTTGTGTCGTAGGATCTGTATAGAAACAACCATTAAAAACGCCTACTACAGCACTCGTATTTGCAGCTATATGTCGAGCAATAGTTCCGTCAGCTACTGGTACTACCAGATCGCCTTGGAAAATTGCTGTTCCATAGTTACTTGCTATACGATATCTGTTTTGAGCATTAATGAATGGTGAACCATCCAGTTTTCTTACAGGGCGAAATCCAAATTTTTCGACTTGATTAGCCATGTCTATTCTCCTTAGTTAAACAAATATCGATGTAGGATTATTACTAAAAAATTATTTAGTTTTTCGTCCGCCACCAAAAGTTACCCGAGATTGTCGATCAATATCGATCTTCATTCCCGGTTGCTGTTCCTTCATTAAATTGCGATCGACGGCTGTTATAGCATCACTTGAAATCTTTTTAAAATATTCAGTACGCGATCTAACAATTTCTTCAGGTATCCTTGCCAACACAAGGCCACTAACCCCAATCATACCAGCGTATTTTCCTTCTTGAATTTTGGGATATTCATTTTCGCCAATTTCACTTAGTAGTGTATCGGCTCTAAGAAAGTCCCATCCTTCTCTAAGTTTTTTAGATACATTACCTGCATCTTGAAAACCCATACTCTCGACTCTTATCCATCTCTGGCAAAAGCCTTGAGGCGCTGGTGGCGCATCGAGACTAGACGGTGGCGCCCAAGGTCGATTACGTTCTTCTTTTGATCGTTCTTGTGACGCGCGTGAGGCCTTTTTTAATTCACTCATGCTTCCTCCTTCACGTATTTAGCGTATTCTTCTAGTGGCACCCCTAATTTTTTAGCAATAGCCACCTGTGATTTGGTGAGTCTCACAGTTCTGCGTCCTTGTTGTTTTCTACCTGCAGAAGCCACGGTTTGGACGGGTTTACGTGGTTCTATTTTTTCTTCGGTAGCCTCAATATCAAATCGATCAGGAAAATAACTTTTCATCTGACGATTTATTTCAGTATAATACTCTGGACTGTCTACATCAATACCACGACTTGCAATGTCATCATGGAATACCCATGCTGCATTGGTCATGACTTTATCTTTACCAAACCATTCATTTTTTTCAGCCCAAGCTCTCGCTTTTTCGCTGATTTGAGGTAGTTGTTCAGGTAACTGATCTTTACCGGTTAACGAACTTTCCTGTTTAACTTTATCTTCTTTAGCTTTTCTTTCGTTTTCAGCTATTTGAAGTCTAGCTTTTTCTTTCTCCACCGCAAGCTGGGTTAACTCATCATTCGCTTTCATAATCTTGTCAGCGTCTTGATTTGTTATCGCATCTTTCAGTTTACCTTTAACTTGTTCGCGCTGTGAATCTACTCGAGCATCAAACTCTTTTAGATACTGTTCATCTGCAGCTTTGTATTGATCTAAAGAATGATCATATTTTTGTTGTAAACCTTTAGCAAAATCTAAAGCTGCTTTTTCTCTTCTTTCAGCTTCTCGATATCGATGAGTAAGTTTATCAATTCGTTTTTGAACATTCCCAGAGATTTTGGTTAAATCATCCGGAGACGGTATAGGTTCTTTTTCGGTTACTTTTTCTTTTACTGGTTCTTCTTCTACTGGTACTTCTTCCACAAGGATTTTAGCTTTTTCTTTCTCCTTATCCACGTGCTCCGTGTAACCTAAATCTACCTCGCCTTTATTAAGATCGATTTTTTCCTTTTCGGCTTTTGATTTCTCAGGTTCCTTGACTTGAACATCTTGCGCTTTCGCATCGTCCGTGTCTAATTCTACCTGAGGATTTTTTTCATTTTCTGCCATTAATCCTCCTTAATATAAATGAAGAATATCTTCTGGTTTTTTAATCGTTGCCATAATTTCATCATCATTCAAAATACGATGTTCACCAAATTTTGTTTTAAATCTGGCTCCGGCATAACGTCCATAAATGATGAATTGTCCTTCTTTGCACCAAGGACCATTAGGGAATTTTTTCTTATCTTTATAACAAAGATCTCCCATCATAATGACTAAACCTACTACGGTAGTCATTTCAATCATTTCTTGAGTTGTGTCAGATAAAAGAATTCCACCTTTGGTTTTCTTTTCTCCAGACCAAGGTCTAACCAACATACGATAACCTACGGGCCTCGGAAGAAGTTCTATATATGTCTTAACTCCTTCTGGAGTTGTAGGAACCGGTTGTCGGGTATTAGAATGAGTATTTAATAAGGGCTTTTCAATAATTGTTCGTCCTCCTGATAAGCCCTCAGGTTTGATTAGTTTCGTCGTCGCCATCTATATTCTCCTTTTGCAGGTTCTTAAAGTCCTGAAGCAATGCTTCTAATGCATTGAGTCGACCTCTAGAATACTGGAGTTGTTCCATCGTGTCTACACCATGACAAAGATGGTCTTTTATGGCGTCCATTTCCTTATTGATATGCCTGTTTAATTTTTCTAAAGTAAAAGGGTCAAGCATGTTTTTGAAAAACGATTTTGTTTTTTCCTCTTTCTATAACGTTAAAATGATAGTAATTCTTTAACATATCCCAAATTAAACTCATATTATATTTAGGATAATCATCAAATATAAATACACAATTTTTTTTCGCTCGTGAAGTAAAAAATATAACCTCATTTAATACATCTGTAGTACGATGAGGGCCATCAAAATGAACTAAGTCGTAATGGGTAAGAATAACTTTTTTTTCTCGATAAATAGGAATCCCATCAGCAAAACGTTTAAAAAATTCAGTATCCTCTAAAGTAAAAAGAGTAAAATTAGGGTAATCTAGGTCTTGAAGTAATTTAAGTCGCATCTGGTTGGTATAATCGTATTGAACTTTTCCAGCTTCATCATAATGCTCATAGTTAATATTACCATAAGGATCGATGCCAATATGCCAATGAAGTTTATTTTTAAATGATGCTAAAATAATTTGTGAACCAAGTCCTTCACGAACTCCAATTTCACAAGTTAATAAATTATCGCCTTTAACATGAGTACAAGCATTTTTTAAAATTTCGTACTCAACACTGTCTCCAGCAATAGGCATTATTTTTTCTTAGGCCCACCGTTACGAAATATTTGTGTTCCTTTTATTCCAAAAATGCTCGCTACGACAGTAATCCACAAAGTTTGGAACCATATTGGCAGTGAGCCAAAATGATGGAAGAAAAGCTCCACCTTCTGCATCATTACCGGATCGTCACTGAAGACTCCCAAGGCGAGCACAATTATGGGCGCCGAAATAACCAAAAGGACGAATTCATCCTTAAAATCTGATTGTCGTGCTTCTAAAAGTTTGCCCTGGTAAGATTCCTCACCTCGGGCCATTTTTTCTGCATGCATAAGCTGCGCATCAGACATAGCCATCTTCGTACGTTGGCGGTTGGCGTATATCTTACTGCCCGCTTGTAATGCTAATTTTGCTAATCCAAACCATGCCATTATAATAAACTCCTATCTACGTTTTTACCAATGATCAAGCCACCCGAAGCATGCTTGGTCGCGGTTTTAGCTCTAAGTGTTTCTTGATAAACATCTAAGTCTCTTTGAGATTTTGTTAAAGTATCAAGTTTTTTCTGTGTAGAGGTTTTGTCATATCTGTGAATATTTCTATATTGTCTTGGTGTAAACATGGCTTTAGCTTTACCTCCTTTCCAAGGAGTGATCATTTTAGATTTAACGATCTTAGCTGCTTTAGTGTGCTGTGCTATAGAAAGACGTTTTAATTTTTGAAGTCGTTCGCGCAGCACTTCAGAAACAGCCATTTTTCGTAAGTCTTTCGATTTAAGTCCTTTAGCAAAACCTAATTGTTTCAATTGTGAATACTGATGAACTTTTCGATTCTTAAGCATTGAAAACGCTTTAGTAGTAAATAATTGAGGATATTTTTTCTTGGCTATTTTATAAGCCGTTTTAACACCTTTGGTTAGAAGAGCTCCCGCTAATAATTTCCTCATAGTAAATCCTTATCGACGTTTTTGCCAATGATGAAGCCACCACCACTATGTAGAGTTACACCTGGTTTTTTATTCATCAAAGCTTTAGTAATTTCATTAATTTTTTTCGCATAAGCTGTTGCCTGCAATTCCGTTTTACGAAAAGCACCTGTTGCTAGTTTAGCTTTTTTCTTACTTCCTTTAAAAGCAGCAGCTGTTGTTTTAGTTTGAAGTAATTTAGCGTATTTTGCTAAACCCTCTGCTTTGTGTTTTTTAAGTTCTAATTTTCCTAAAGTTCCAAACTTTCCTTTGTATTTACTTTTAACCCAACTCGTTAATTTTTTTAAGGCAGCTTTAGATGCTGGATCTTTATAAATCATCCTTATGCCTTGACTTAATAATCCCCCCGCTAAAACTTTCACTGGTTGAATTTGTGGACCGAGTGTTTTTTTTGGATTAACTTGAAGAGCTCCCTTCTTGCCATATTTGTTAGCTATAATCCATTGTTTTGGGCTGATCATAATAAATCCTTAAAATAGTCTATGCTGTTTAAAGGCGCGTTGATACCTTGCGGAGCCGGTCCTTTATTAGGGGGTGGTCCAAAACGTTTACCTTTTGAAAATTGTCCTTGGTTTGCTTTTACCATTTTTCCTTTGTTAGCATAAGCTTTAAAATTCCAGCCTGCAAAATCTAAACCTTTATCTTTAGTATCCGTCGTTGAAGATGCTGCTATAGTAACAGGCGTCATATAAGGTGTTTCATCTCTGTCGTCTGGGCCTCCTCCAACAGGAACCGGTTTATAAATTCGTGATTTTGCAATTGTTTCTGGATGTCCTTTAGGAGGTTTGCTTTTTCTTTTACCACCGAGCCAAGACAGAGCGGTTCCAGCCCATTTTAAAGGTGCCGTTCCTGTTGCATATCCTATTCCTGAAGTAATCCAACCCGCTTTTTTCGAAGTTGAAATCGTTCCTTTAGTTCCATTACGAGTAATAGTAGAAGCGCCTCCTGTTGGTCTTGCCGGTGGATGGTGTCCTCCTTGACTGGGTGTTCGATCATAAGTCGCGCCTGAACCCCCTACTGGCATTGGCCTTCCTCCTGGTCGTTCGGGCATTATTTTTTCTTCCTGATCGCTTTAGTTCTACGATCTTCTGCTGTTCGTTTCATTTTTTCTACCTGGAGCTTTTCAGATGCAATTTTCTCAGTTAAATCGAGTTTGTCATCCGCCACACGGATTCTTGCTTTTGATGCGTCTTCATCGTTTTCAACTTTCATTTTTTCAATATCAATCTTTTCTTCAAATTGATCTTCCTTCATACCGATGTCAGCCATTTTTTCAGCTGATTTACGTTGCATGTCCATCGCTTTTAAATCTATTTCTTGTTGCTTCAATTGTACCAGAGGATCTTTTTGTTGCCCAACAATGGATCTTTGTACCAACTCAGTTGTGATTTCCGCGATTCGTTGAGCAATCATCGCATTAATTTTAATTTTAGCTCCTTCAGGATCTTGCTGAAGTTGTTGTTGTAGTTGTGGATTTTCTTCAATCATCATGCCCACTTCTCCTTGAGCCTGTAAACTCACGTGCTGTGAAATATGACCAATCAGTAAGGCATGAACCATTGGATTAATTTGAACCATTCGCGATTGAATAAAAGCTCCGTGAGCCGTGATATGTGCTTGATGATCCTGTTGAGGAAAAGCAAACGGTATTTCCATTTTTAATGCTTCAGCGTTCTCGATCCCCGGATCTTGTTCCTTAGGTTGAGGTTCGGGTTTTAAAAGTTTATCAATATCCTTGGTTCCTAAAGCTTCGTAAACTCTTCGGTACGCTTCTCTTAAATTGTGTAGTCGAGGGTTCGATTGCGCAATCGTTAAATTCATTTGAGCCAGTGTCACCCGCTGCGTTAAGCTGTAAATATTGGGATCGGCTACGGGGATAACATCAACTCGATCATCAAAGTCTTGGACTTTAACCATTCGATTCGCTCCATAGACCGCGTACGGATACACAGGCGGTAAATAAGTTGCGAAAATACTAGCAAGTAATCTGAATTCGTTCCGCATCGCATAATAGCAGCGCTTGTGTACGGCATTCATGACCCTCGAACCTCGTTCCAATAAGGCTATGGTCGAGCCTACAGCTCTGTTTTGAACATCATTACCGGTTGCCATATCCGTAATGGCTGCAAAACGTTGTCCTGCACCTACAACAAATCCTAATAATTGAAATAGAGTAGCACTGGGTTCTTTGAAAGGTAAAAGTTGAAATTGATCTTTAATGTTTCCGCCTGGAGCGTCGACATCTCTAAATTCTCCAGGCTGGAAAGGTTGGTCATCGTCTCTAATTCTGATTCCTCGGGATTTAAAACCGGCTGGCAGATTGCTTAAGGTACCTGCGTCTAGCAGTTGTCTAAGCGCTTGCGTTGCGGTTCGTGAAAGCCCACCGATCATGTGTATGAGTCCGAAGCCATAAAATCCTAATCCAGGTAAAAATTTGTAATGAATAAAATATTCTTTTCTCTTTTTAGTTTCATCGTCTTCTTCGTAATTACGATAAACGGATAAAACTTGATTGGATCCTTCATCGACGGTAACAATGTAAGGAACTTTAACTCTTTTGTCTTTATAAGGAACACGAGTTCCTTGTTCCACGTCATATTCATCTAAATCTAAATCAACGTGCATTTCTAAAATACTAAAATTGCTTGCGTAATCTACTGAAGGTGCAATACCTTCAAGTTTATTATATTTTTTTTGAATATCGCTTTGACCGGTTTGAACGGGTTTAAGTTCGATATCTAAATAAAAACCAGCTTTTTGTTTTTTGAGAATTTCGTTTTCACTCATTTTAACAACGTGAGTGATTCTTTCACAATCTAAAAGATCGGTAGCATAATAAGGAACCACTAAATCTTCAGAAGGAACAAATTTTGAAACGGCTCGTTCCATGACCGCATCGTAATAAACTTTTTTAAAAGCAGATCCAGCTAAAGGTAGAAAAAATAACAGTTGATCAAACTCAGGTGTATATTCTTGCATTTTATCCATGATCATATAATTCATGAATTGTTGTACGCGTTGAGATTGAGAATAAACAGCTGGAGTTTCATCTCCGACAATGGCACATTTTACTGGACCATCAGAAGGTAATAATTCTTTATAAGCTTGTGCTTGGAATTGAGTTACGGCCTCAGCAAGTAACGGATGGGTTACATTTGCTGAGCCACGAAAGGGACGAGTTAACTCGGTATATTTAAATCCTAGAAGATCTAAACCTTGAGTATAACCCGTCTCCCAATCTTTTCTTGAAATTTTATCTTTTTTATATTCGTTGACTAAATTAGTTGCTAACCTTTGAAGAACACGAGTATCCATGTCTTCCGCAAGATTTGCATAAAAATCTTGTGGAGCTTCAACAGTTTCTTCTTCCAAAATGTTTTCATTTGGAGTTTCGATATCTACAGCAACTTCTTCAGCTGCTGGAGTTTCAACAACTTCAGTAGTTTTATCAACGTCTGCCATAGCACCTTAGAACGTTTGTGTAAATAATGGACCATTCAATTTGGTATTAACAATAACGCCGCCTCTAGCTTTAACCATTTTACCAGTTTTAGCTTTAATGCTGCCACCTTTTTTAGCACCACCCCAGAAATCTGAGTAAATTGGTTTCCTTGGAACAGATTTCTTTTTTGCAAATTTAGTGCCACCAGAAATAGCATCAACTAAAGGGGCTTTAATATTCGCATCTTCCACTGCTGCTGTTTTAAGGGTGCTGCCCTTCATGCCTTTGGCTTTTAAATATTTAGAGCCGGCATAAGCTGCACCTGCAGCAACGGCTGCTTTAGCTAGTTTTTTACCCCAGCCTTTTTTAGCTTTAACCATTGTTCCAGTTGCATGTCTTCCAGCTTTTCCTTTTATATGTTTAGTTCTTTGGTAAGCAATATCTGCTTTAGTTACACGATCTTCTCCTTTTTCAGCTTGTGCTGCCTTATAGTAATCAATATATTTACTATGTTTAGCTTTGATCATTGTGCCTCCTTTAGCGGTAACCATTGTACCTGATTTAGCTTTCCAGTCTTTGGAACGTTTGCCCCATTTACCATAAGATTCATCTCTTGCAACTTTTTTGTCGTGCTTGGTTTTTTTCTTACCAAGTCTCATTCCAATAGATTCATCTTCTTCGTCTTTGTAACCTTGTTTTTTTGCCATGATATTAATATCCTCTTAGTTTATAAACTATTAGTATAATACCATTTACCCTACTTGACTACAACGGGCAACAGTCTTTCATAGCCATATTTTCGAATAAAGGGTAAGAGCCTCCGATACCCCTCCTCAAGCCCCGACAGGTCAATCATCGACGAGCATATTCTAAGTGTCATGTTTTTCCTTTCACCCCTATTATATCATGACGACTTTTTAGGAAGGCTCTAGAAGTGAGCAAAGTGAATTGAGGCAAAAAATAAGCATTGCCGCAGTAGGCAATATTTATTTTTCGTAACTATTGTTTGGAAATTTACTTAAAGAAGACTTGGGTCAACATTCTTGCCAATAACGAGACCGCCGACGCTTAATTTAGTTTTTAATTTTTTTCGTAATTTACGAATATCTTTAACATAAGATTTATGAAGACGTTTTATACTTCGGGGCCCCGTTTGCAGCCCTCCAAAATATCGAGTCATTTCAGAGCGCCAGCTTTCAGATCCTTTGGCTCGTGTATCGTGCCAAATGGCTCGTTTAGCGTGTGAACCAACCTTTAATTCTTTTCCTTGCGGTCCATAATGAGTAGTTCTTGCTGAAATAGGGGCAGCACCTCCGCCAGGATGTTTAGGTTTTTGTTTAAACTTGTATCTAATATCTGTTTTAGCTTGTATTCGAGGACCTGTCTTTTTAAGACTTTCTTGTACTCTTAATTTACTCTTTTTTTTGTTTATGAGTTTTTGCGCTTCAGAAAGAAGTTTTTTGCCTCTCTTGGATTTTAAACCAAATTTCCCTAATGTATAAGCAGCTCTAAAAATCATTATTTTAAGAACCAGTCTAAAAATCTTTGTAATGGCCCTTTACCTTTCTTCGGCGAACGGCCCCTGATCCAGGCTTCGTTAAAAAAAGGAGTTGATTTGTCATCCCCTTTATAACGACCTTTTTTGGTTCTAGCTCTTTTATGTTTTTTCATTATAATAAATCCTGATAATAATTAACCATTCCACCTGTATATTTCTTACGAATATCACGAGTCAGCTTTCGATCTACCTTAATCTTTTTTAAAGCTGATTTAGGAAGAACCAAACGTCCCCAACGAGATGGTTTACCTCCTCCATAAGGACCAAATTTATCTGGAACAAACTTCATAAAGAGTTTTTTGCCTAGCTTATGTTCTTTTGCAGTTAAATCAGCCTTAAGAATTAATCGATTAGTCTTCTCTTTAATATTTTTAGCAATTCCTTGAGCCGCGCTTTTATAATCTACAAAATAACGTCCTTGAAATTTTTTGGAAACAATACCTTCTCCATGGGGAGAAGCTTTCTTTTTACTCGCGGCTCTATAAACCCGATAAAGTTTTTGTCCACCTTTAATAATTAATCTTGCTACCATTAGTAATAAACGTATTTTTTTCGTCTTTGATACTTTTGTTCCTCTTCATAATCGGCATAAGTCGAAAGAAAATATCCTTGACGATATCTTAACACAGCTTGAGTCACGGTATCCACATAGTCATCATTTTCCCCATGAGGAAAAGCAGCACATTCTTCAATGACCTCTTCAGCCCATTTTTCATCTTCAGGATACCAGATTTGTCCTGATTCAAAAACAGGTGCCGTAGCGTTGACCCGTGAATGTTTGTCTTTTCCTTTTGAAGGAACAAAATCAATAACTGGAATTCCCATTCGTCTAAATTCTTGACTCAAAGGAGCTCCGGTTGCTTTTTGTTCAATAATCACGGACTCTGGCGACCAAAATTTATAAGTATCTAAAGCAATTGCTTTTAGTTCTGGAAAATCCCATTTTCCTCGTGTAGCATCTAATAAAATTAAAGCATCAGGTTCATCTTCAATCGGAGTAAAAATTCCCCACGTCGTAATTGCTGAATAATCTGCTGTTTCTTTTTTCGAAAATGCCGTATCATAAGATTGAATCACATGTTTGAGTTTAGGAACATCATTAGGCCATTTTCGCCACCACTCTCGTTTGAGAATAGCACCTTCTTCCGAAGTTGGATTTTGCATGTATTGTGCTGACCAATTTCGAACGGGTAAAGACGCTTTAACTTTTTCAAGCTCTTCTAAATTCCAATATTCTGGCCAGACCGGATTACCTGAATCTAGAATCGCCGGAAAAGAAATTTGTTTCCAGCTATCAGCTTTAGGTTCTTTTTGAGATTTGATTAAACGACCGGTGAGATCGTTTTCAGCCCAACGTGTCATGACTAGAACAATCGAACCGCCTGGCTGTAAACGTTGCCTGGGTCCTGATGTATACCACTCATAAGCACGGTCCATGGATCCCTCGGAATGCGAATCCTGCTCTGTGTGTGGGTCGTCTATTATAAGTAGATCCGCACCACGACCAGTAATTGCTCCTCCTACACCTGCAGCGAAATATTCGCCTCCATGATTAGTTTCCCACTTCCCTTTTGCTTTTGCATCTTCTCTTAATCTAACATCTCCAAAAACTTGTGCATACTCTGGTGAGGCTAATAAATTACGAACCTTACTACCAAATCGAGTAGCTAATTCTGTATTGTGAGAAACTTGAATAAGTTTCATTTTAGGATTTCGGCCAATCAGCCATGCTGGAAAATAAACAGAAGCAAATTCAGATTTAGTATGACGCGGAGGCATATTAACAATTAATCGTCCTTTGCGTTGTTTAGCAATTTTAGTGTACTCATTAGCAATAATTTGATGATGGCCCCATTCAGAAGGTTTTGTTGCCTTACGATAGATGAATTCTGGCCATACTTCCTTCACAAAGTACATAAAATTATCTTGGCAAAGTTTAATATGCTCAATCCAGGTCTTTTCTACGCGTGTTCTTAATTGATCAGTGGTGAGTAATTCGAGATTCATAAGTTTTAAAAATTCCAAAAAATTTTTAGCAGGAGTCCCATATCGTTTTCAGCCCCAGTACGTGTGTTCATCTTACTCTTTAGTAAGATTATTTTCAATACTCTGTATGGACAACGTGGGAAGGGAAAGCGGAAGGCGGAAAGATCGCGGAAGAACGAAGGGACCTTCTTTGGTGGGACCAGGCGGCGTTGCCGCCTGGTCTCGTGACTTAGGTTTGTTCTTCGATAAACGTTGCGCTGATAGCTGCGCCGATACCAACAACGGCAAGAGCAAAGCCAATCCATACATCAACCGAGAACAAAACTATTACTCCGCACATTGCGAGAGTAAAGCCAGTCAGTAAAAGAATTAAAGTGATAGCCATGTTCATTTAGCCATCTCCTTCAATCTTCTAGCAAGTGGAAGAGTAGACTCATTCATGTGCTTACCTCGATACTGTACTCTATCAAGTGTAGTCTTAATCTCTTTGATTAAGTATGGCACTCTGTCTCTCTCCTTGCTTGGCAACATCACGAATATATCTCGTGATGTCGCTTTGCATAATGCATCTAGTATATTTTCTAGAAGCTGTTGCATTAGTTAGCCTTCTTTACTTGTGCATCAACACGCTGAACACTCGCGTCTTGTTCTTTGATGCGTTCTTCAATCAGATCAACATCAACTTTAATCTCATTACTTTCACTCGCTTTTAAATATGAGTTATAAAGTTTCGGCTGTTCTTCTTTCAAGCGTTTGCTATCCAATACCATTTTGTCTCTATGGATATACTCCGCTCTACCTTCATAGCCGTCTATGCTGATCATCATGTGCTTTTTATCTTTCATAAAAAGCAATGCTTCAGTAGTTCCAAGCGTGATTTGTTTATTCAAATCACGTCTGTCGTTTTTCATTAAACCAATATTTAAAAGCAATCGTTGTTGTCGCTGCAACTTTCCGCCTTTAACATTGGAAATAGTTTTTTTTGTCATAACTTTTCTCCTTTTGTTAATTGTTAGACTTGATGAGCTTATCAAATCCCATGAAGATAGGTGAA
>Ga0114900_1000915_pt1 | contig 20133 bp, 19 predicted proteins | sample MalvireepMed_231_FD_89685 | JGI IMG/M metagenome (GOLD analysis project Ga0114900, IMG submission 89685) | Marine viral communities from the Global Malaspina Expedition - Malaspina viral metaG DeepMed_231 | ecosystem: Environmental > Aquatic > Marine > Oceanic | place: Mediterranean Sea...
AGACGCCCCTGGGCGATCTCGAAGCCCCGCCCCTCCCCCGCGATCAGGTTCTCGGCCGGCACGCGCACGTTCTCCAGCACCACCTCGGCGTGGCCGATGGGAACCTCGTCATAGCCGAACACCGTCAGCATCCGCTCCACCCGGAAGCCGGGCGTGTCCGCCGGCACGATCACCATGGACTGCTGGGCGTGGGTGGAGGCGTCCGGATCCGTCTTGCCCATGACGATGGTCACGGCCAGATTCGGGTGCGCCATATTGGTGGACCACCACTTGCGCCCGTTGACCACATAGTGATCGCCGTCCCGCTCGATGCGGGTCTGGATGTTGGTGGCGTCCGACGAGGCCACCTCGGGCTCGGTCATCAGGAAGGCCGAGCGGATCTCGCCGGCCAGCAGGGGCTTCAGCCAGCGGTCCTGCTGGGCCGCATCCCCGAACATGTGCAGCACTTCCATGTTGCCGGTGTCGGGGGCGTTGCAGTTGAACACCTCCGCCGACCACAGCGCCCGGCCCATGATCTCGGCCAGCGGCGCGTATTCCATGTTGGTCAGGCCCGCGCCGTCCTCGCCGGGCAGGAACAGGTTCCACAGCCCCTCGGCCTTCGCCTCGGCCTTGAGCCGCTCCATCGTGGGCGGCTGGGTCTTCGGCTCGGCCCGCACCTCGGCCCAGTAATCGGCGGCGGCGGGCAGGACGCGCGCGTCCATGAAGCGCTTCAGGCGATCCTGCCAGTCGAGCGCGCGGTCGGAATGCTGGAAATGCATGAGGTGGAGCTCCGGTCTTTCCCTCCCCGTCCCGGGGAGGGTGGTCGCGCAGCGACCGGGTGGGGGGGCTCGGCAAGGCAGCCTCGCTCAAGGCGCCCCCACCCCGTCATCGCTGCGCGCTGACGGCCTCCCCCGAGGGGGAGGAAGAAATGCAGCCAGGCCGCTTACCGCTTCAGCAGCGGCGCCAGCTTCTGGGCGATCATCATGTCGCCGGCGATCTTCAGCTTGCCCTGCATGAAGGCCATCATCGGGTCCAGCTTGCCTTCCGACAGGGCCATGAAGTCGTCCCAGCTCATGGACACCACGGCGTCGGCGGGCTTGTCCTCATTGGTCACCGTGTTCGGAACCGAGGCGCCGTCGATGTAGATCTGGCCGGTGTCGCCCAGGTCGATCTTGACGGTCTTGCCCAGGCCGGAGTTCTCGCCGACGGCGTTGCGGATGTGTTCGGTAACGGAAGCCAGATCGGCCATGGTCGTCTCCCTTGATCGACGTTTGATGCGATGGGTAGCCCCCGCCGGGCCGGGCCACAAGATCACCTAGCGTCAAGACCGCAACAGTTTCGTGAGGCCGCTCACCCCGCCAGCGTCCGGGCGAGACGCAGGTCATCGACGAACTGGCCCCACGCCTCCTCTTTCCGCGCGGCGTCCGGCACGCGCAGCAGGTACGACGGGTGGTACGTGATCACCCCGCGCCGGTTCTCGAAGCTGGTCTCGCCCCGGCATTTCGTGACCGGCATGGACTTACCCGCCAGGGCCAGCGCCGCCGTCGCGCCCAGGGCCACGATCACCCGCGGCCGCACCAGCTCCAGCTCCTTGTCCAGCCACCAGCGATAGTGCTTCACCTCCCCCGCCGTGGGCGACTTGTGCAGCCGCCGCTTGCCCTGCTGCACGAATTTGAAATGCTTCACCGCATTGGTGACGTACAACTCCGCCCGCGCCAGTCCGGCCTCGGCCAGCGCCCTGTCCAGCAGCTGTCCCGCCGGCCCCACGAACGGCCGTCCCTGCACATCCTCCTGATCCCCGGGCTGCTCGCCCACCAGCGCGATGGCGGGGGTCAGCGGCCCCTCCCCCAACACCGCCCGCGTGCCCCCGCTGACAAACGGGTCCGCCGCCGCGATGATGCGGTTCAGCGCCTCCAGCGTCGTCGGCGTCTGGTCCGCCATGGCGGCCACCGCCTTTTCAGGGTTGCGCTTCATGGGCGTGGACGCCTCCCGCTCGATCATCTCACGCACCCGCGCCGGCGCGCCCCGGATCATGTCAGGAATGCACTGCGCCTCCGGCAGGTTGCGCCAGTACCGGCGCGGCATCTCCGAGGCCATCATGCGCGGATTGACCCTCGCCGGGTTGAAGGTGCTCTCGTAGTAGGCGCGCCAGCCGTCCTCGAACGGGTCGCCGTCCGGCGCATCCTCCCGCCGGGCGGGCGGACCGAAGCTCAGCGCCGCCCCGTCCCAGAGCACCGACCCCAGCGGCGTCAGGATCGACCACCGCATCGACCGGAACCGGTCCACGAAGAACGGCGCCGCCGACTCCAGCACGAAGTGCTCCGGCTCGAACCAGGCCGCGAACCGTTCGCCCCCCTCACCCTCGATCCGGCGAAACCGGACAAAGGCGTGCATCTTGTGAATCTCGCGCCGCACCGCCTTGTCCATCTGCTCCAGCCGGTGGACCAGCGGATCGCTGGCGATCTCGGCCAGGGCCCGCTCGCCCCGACGGATGCGCCAGACCAGCTGGTACAACAGGGCGAACCGTTCCGGGTCCGCGTGGCGCACGCACGACTGGATCAGGGCCCCGGCCCGACGCGGCAGGATCAGCGGCGGGCCGTCCGCCGGCGTCTGCCCGAACAGGGCGCTCCCGCTCCAGTCCACCGTCTCAGGCGCCGCCTCCGCCGCCGCCAGCCCGCGCGCGGCCCGGCGAAAGCCGTCCAGATCAGCGCCCGGCGCCAGGGCCACCGCCCAGTCCATCAGAAGAGACTCAGCTGCCGCGCGGGCGGCGTCAGCATCTCGCGCAGATCCGCCCGGTCGGTCAGTTTCAGGGGGCTGTGGTCCGAGGCGATCAGGAACGGCCGCGCGCGCTTCAGGGCGGGCGACAGCCGCGCCAGATCGGCCATGCCCAGCCGCGTGTGCCGCCGCGCCTTCAGAATGCGGTCCACCGCCCGCACCCCCAGCCCCGGCACCCGCAGCAGCAGCTCCCGGTCCGCCGTGTTCACATCGGCGGGAAACCGGTCCCGGTTCTTCAGCGCCCAGGCCAGCTTGGGATCGATCTCCAGATCCAGCATCCCGCCGTCCCCGCCCTCCGCCACTTCCAGCGGCGTGAAGCCATAGAACCGCAGCAGCCAGTCCGCCTGATACAGCCGGTTTTCCCGCTGCAGCGGCGGCGGCTTGATGGGCAGGGCGGCGCTGGCCTCCGGAATGGGGCTGAAGGCCGAATAATAGACCCGCTTCAGCCCGTAATCCCCGTACATGCGCGCCGAGGACGTCAGCACGTCCGCGTCCGTCGCCGCGTCGGCGCCCACGATCACCTGGGTGCTCTGCCCGGCCGGGGAGAACCGCCGCCGCTCCTCCTTCGCCTCCGTGATCCGTTCGCGCATCTGGCCCATGGCGTGGCGGATGGTCCCGCTGTCCTTCTCCGGCGCGAAGGCCTTCAGCCCCGCATCGGTGGGCAGCTCCACATTGATGGACAGCCGGTCCGCCCACAGCCCGGCCTGTTCGATCAGCCAGGGACTGGCCTCCGGAATGGTCTTCAGATGGATGTAGCCGGCGAATCCGTGATCCTGCCGCAGCGACTTCGCCACCCTCACCAGTTCCTCCATGGTGTGGTCGGGCGACCGGATGATGCCCGACGACAGGAACAGTCCCTCAATGTAGTTCCGCCGATAGAACTCTACCGTCAGCCCCACCACCTCCTCCACCGTGAACCGCGCCCGGGGCGTGTTGGAGGACCGCCGGTTGATGCAGTAGGCGCAGTCGAACATGCAGTAGTTGGTCAGCAGCACCTTGAGCAGCGAGACGCACCGCCCGTCCGGCGTATAGGCATGGCAGATCCCCGCCCCGGTGGTGGACCCCAGCCCGCCCGGCGGCGCCTTGCGCTTTTTGGCTCCCGACGACGCGCACGAGGCGTCGTACTTGGCGGCGTCCGCCAGAATCCTGAGTTTTTTCGAGAGCTTCTCGTCCATGCCCGGACAATGGCACGCGTTCTCTTTTTGTTCCAGCCATCGATGCGACCGTCTTGCGTTCGGGCGCTCACATCTGCTTCATGCCGGATCGGATGCGTTCGGGGGCCGTCGTCCTTGCTGACGCCGGTGCATCCGTGAAGGCCGCGCGGCAGCCAGGGGGCTGACGCGCGCCGCCCTCTCCTCACCATGTTTTTCGAGACTCAGGACCACTGCATGACCCTGGACAGCGACTCCGCCGACGAACGCCCGCGCGGCGCCCTGCACCGCTACTGGTTCGGGGTCGTGCTGTGGAAGCGCATCCTGCTGGCCCTGGTCCTGGGGGTGATCGTCGGCCTGATCTGGGGCGAAGGCGCCGGACAGATCCGCTGGCTGGGCGACCTGTTCGTCCGTCTGATCCAGATGGTCGTGGCGCCGCTGGTGTTCGTGACCATAGTGTCCGGCGTGATCAGCCTCAGCGATCCCCGGCGGCTGGGCTCCATCGGGGTCAAGGCGGTGTCGCTGTACGTGCTGACCAGCCTGACCGCGATCGGGATCGGCCTGGTCCTGGCGCTGCTCATCCAGCCCGGGGCCGGCGTGGACTTCTCCGACGCGATTCCCCGTGAGGGCCTGGAGGCGGCGCAGCCGTTCGCCGGCATGATCGAGATGATCGTCCCGAGCAATCCCATCGCCGCCCTGGCCTCGGGCCAGATTCTCGCGGTAATTTTCTTCGCCCTGCTTCTGGGCGCGGCCATCCTGGTGTCCGGCGAGGCCGGCAAGCCGCTGGCCGATGTGTTCAACTCCGCCTCCGAAGCCATGCTCAAGCTGGTGGGCTTCATCATGGAGGTGGCGCCGTTCGGCGTTTTCGCCCTGATCGCCTGGGTCATGGGCACCACGGGCCTTTCCGCCTTCGTCAATGTGGCCCTGCTGGCCCTGTGCGTGGTGGTCGGCTGCATCCTCCAGATTCTGATTTTCCACGGGGGGATCATCAAGCTGTTCGCCCGGCTTCCCGCCTGGCCGTTCTTCCGCGACGTCACCGACGCCGGACTGGTGGCCTTCTCCACCTCCTCGTCCTCGGCGACCCTGCCGGTGACCATGGCGGTGGCCGAGCAAAATCTCGGCATCAAGAAGCCGGTCTTCTCCACCGTCCTGCCGCTGGGCATGACCGTGTCCATGGACGGCACCGCCCTGTACATCGGCATCCTCGCCGTCTTCGCCGCCCAGGCCTTCGGCATCACCCTCAGCCCGTCCGACTACGGCCTGATCGTGGTCACGACCCTGCTGGTGTCCATCGGCACCGCGCCGGTCCCCTCGGCCTCCCTGTTCATGCTCGCCGCCGTGCTTCAGGCGATCGGCGTCGACCCGGCCCAGACCGCCCTGCTGGTCGGCTTCGTCCTGCCGTTCGACCGCATCCTCGACATGACCCGCACCGTGACCAACGTCATCAGCGACCTGGCCGTCGCCACGGTCGTCGGCAAGTGGGAGAACGAGATTGATGTGGAGGCCTACATCGCCCCGCCGGTGAAGTAGCGGCGCGGCGGCGCGGCCTTACCCTCGCCGCCCGCCCCGCACCGCCAGGGCCACCACGGCCACGCCGGCCGCGACGATCAGCGCGTCCTCGATCAGTCCGCTGCGGGTCTGCCCGATCCGTCGGATGCCGGCCTTGCGCCCCTTCAGGGTGGCGTAGGCCAGCGGCACGGCGGTCCCCACCGCCAGCCCCGCGCCCAGCCGCTCTTGCCCGCGCGGCGCCAGGGCCGCTCCGGCGATGCCCGCGCTCATCACCCGCGCCAGCAGGCCCAGAAACACCGTCCGGTCCGGCGCCGAGCGCATCTTGTCGCCCAGCAGCTCGCCCACGCCCATGAACAGGGCCCCGACCTTGAACAGCGGATGATCCAGCAGCACCAGCCGCCCCGGCGTCCTGCGATGCATCAGCCGCGCCCCCGCAATGGCGGCCATGGGCGTCATGGATCGGGCGCTGGCGACAGCGCCGATGAGGACGGAGGGGAGCAGGTTGAGAACTTTCATCCCGCTTCAACGGCAGGAGGCGCAGGAGGTTCACGGACTACTTGGGTGAAGGCGCAGGCGCTGGCGATTATGTCTGTGAGGTCGAGGTTCAACAGTATTCTCAGTTCTCCACGCGCACGTCGATAATCTCGCCCCGGCTTCCCACGAGAGCGATCTCGATACCTGCAAGCGCGCATCGAGGCGCGAGTCTCTTCGCTAGCTGGAGCGAGCCTTCGGTCCACGGAACGACAGCAATCTGTCTACCAAGAGCGGGGGTCGCCATGAGCATCCCCACGGTTTCGCAAAGTCCCTTGTACAGCCGCGACACTTGGCCGGAATGACGGGTGTTGATGATACCGCCCTTGCACTCGGCGGAGATCGTCGCCGCACCTTCGCCCGCAACGACATCGCCGAGGCCAGACTTGGGTTGCACCACGATCTGGCGTCGGCGGTCGTCACAATAGACGCCGCCGTATGAGGTGCTTCCCATCGGTGTCACTAGTTGGAAGCCGCGCGCGCGAAGCCATCCTCGGAAATCAAACTGCTTCCCGTGCTCGCCGTCAGGATGGATGCGAACAAGATCGATGGGCTCGGTTCGCAACAGGTGCATGGCGTAGGACACCATGACGGCCCCCTCGTAGAGGTGGTGCTCGACAGCATCGTTGCAGCGCGCGACGCGGTTAGGCGGCGGCGGCGCCATCGCGATCAGGTCGTCGAAATCCAAAGGTGTCTTCCTGTTCTATCGATTCTGGAGCCCGTCCGTCAGCTCGACCGCCTGATCGGGATTGTCGGCGGCCCAGATCGCCGTCAGGACCTTTTCCAGATGGGCAGCCGCCGCATCGCCATCGTGCTCCCGCACCTCGGCAATGGTCGCAGCCATTTCCTTCTCGATGTAGGGGCCGAACACGGTTGCGAAGGCGATGCTTTTCGTCTTGGCGTTCAGGTCGGCGAAGAACAGGTCGAAGAGGGTCCGGGGGAGCTCGACCGACCGTCCATCGGTTCCAAGGGGCTCCGACCATTCCCGGTGCAGCGCCGCCGCCGCAGTCTCCAGGTCCGTCAAGATATGGCGTTTCTGGTAACGGAGGGTCTGCCTATCCGTCAGCGGATCGCACACGTCGGTGCCGACATTGCTGAGGTGCTCATAGACCTGAAACATCCCTTGGATGCTCTGGTCAAAGGCCGACCCCGACGGTTGAGGAAACACTAGATGGGCGCGGTTCTCGACAAGCGCCGCCAACACTTCCCGCTGTGTCCTGATATCGGCAAGATCGGCGAGCGCCCCTTCTCCGAATCGTATCGCCGGGATGCAGCTCTCCAGCCTGAGCGAGTGCCAAATGCGGATGACGGGAGCCCCGGCTTCTTTGTGCGCCGGATAGGCGACCTCTCCGGCTTTGATCCGGGCGGCATGGCCCGCGGCCACATTGGCCAATGCGGTCGCCATCGCCATCGGGCCGAGAAAGCGGTCGGCGAACCCCTGCCATTCGGGCGGGATGGTTTTTGGCTTGGACTTGAATAAACCGAACATCGACGCCTTCCCAGCGCTGGGTAAAGCTGTAATCCACCCGCAATGGGTAGTGGGTGGCGAGACGGGTGAACCTGCGGGGCGTCGTTTTGCCCGCATCAAACAAAAAGGAATGGCGGAGACGGAGGGATTCGAACCCTCGGTACCCCTTACAGGGTACGACGATTTAGCAAACCGTTGCCTTCAGCCACTCGGCCACGTCTCCGGTTTGGCTCCGATAGCGGCTCGGACGCGCCGACGCAATCCGGGTTTGCGACGTTAACGCGAAATCCACGGCGGAATGGTTGGATGACGGCCTGACCAGAATGGCCGCCATGCTCTCGACCCAGACCAGACTCGATGACGCGCCCGCTGCGGACGCGCCCGCGACCCTCGACGCCGCCGGGCTTCAGGCCCTGGCTTCCGGGGCCGTGGCGCGTGGGGCGGGCAAGGTCGACGCCCGCGCCCGGCGCGGTCCGTTCCGGCCCGAGGTCTGGCTGAACGCGCGCCAGCGCCACGCCTCGCGCCTCGCCGCCCACTGGTTCCGCGCCATCGACGCCCTGGCGGTGATCGCCCTGACCGGACTGTGCGCCGCAACGGCCAGCCCCTCGGGCCTGCTGGCCGCGCCCCTGTCCGCCCTTCTGCCGTTCGCGGCCGGCGCGGTGGTCCTGCTGGCGGCGCTGAAGGGCTCGGGCGTCTACGGCTTTTCCCGCAACCGGCGCCTCGCGGTCCACATGGGCCGGGTCAGCGCCGCGGCGGCCGGCGCCGGCCTGATCGCCGTCCTGCTGGCGGGCATCCTAGCGCCCGCCCTGACCGGGCCCGTGCTGGTGTGGAGCGGCCTGAACCTGATCGTCCTGTACGGCCTGCACATGGCGTGGTGCGACCGGGTCCGCGGCTGGCGCGCCGACGGGACCCTGACCCCCAATGTGGTGGTGGTGGGCGCCACCAAACACGCCGAAAAGCTGATCCGCGAGGCCCTCAGGCGCCGCGACCTGAACGTGCTGGGCGTGTTCGACGACCGGCTGGCCCGCGCGCCCGACAGCGTCGAGGGCGTGCCGGTGCTGGGCGACACCGAGGCCCTCATGACCCACCGCATGACGCCCTATGTGGACCACATCGTCCTGGCCGTGGATCCCGCCGCCCGCGAGCGGGTGCGCGAGCTGATGCGCCGTCTGGGGAGCCTGCCCAACGAGGTCACCCTGCTGGTGGACCCCCGGGCCGAGGAGGACCGCAACGCCGCGCTGGAGAAGCTGGCCCGCGCGCCCCTGGCCTCCCTCAGCAACCCCGATCCCGATCGCGCCGCCTTCAACAAGCGGCTGCAGGACCTGATCATCGGCGGGCTGATGCTGATCGGCCTGATGCCCGTATTCGCCGTCGTCGCCCTGCTGGTGCGTCTGGACAGCCCCGGCCCCATCCTGTTCCGCCAGCGCCGCCACGGCTTCAACAACGAAGAGATCGTGGTGTGGAAATTCCGCAGCATGCGCCACGAGGCCGCCGACGCCACCGCCTCGCGTCAGGTCACTGCCGACGACGACCGCATCACCCGCGTGGGCCGCTTCCTCCGCGCCACCAGCCTCGATGAGCTGCCCCAGCTGATCAATGTGCTGAAGGGCGAGATGTCGCTGGTGGGCCCGCGCCCCCACGCCATCGGCATGAAGACCGGCCAGATCGAGTCCGCCCGCCTGGTGGCCGAATACGCCCACCGCCACCGCATCAAGCCCGGCATGACCGGCTGGGCCGCCATCAAGGGCTCGCGCGGCCCCCTGCACACCGCCGCCGAGGTCCGCCGCCGGGTGCAGCTGGACGTGGAGTATGTGGAGCGCCAGTCGTTCTGGCTGGACCTGTGGATCATGGCCGTCACCGTGCCCGTGCTGCTGGGCGACCGGGTCGCGGTGCGCTGATGTTCTGGCGCGGCGTCTGGGGCTATCTGCCCGCCAACATCGTGCAGGGCGTGGTGGGCTTTCTGGCCATCGTGGTCTTCACCCGCCTGCTCAGCCCCGAGGATTTCGGCCGCTACGCCCTGGCCTATTCGGTGTTCACCCTGGCCCATGTGGCGGTGTTCACCTGGCTGGAGGCGGCCATGGCCCGCTACTGGGCCGCCGAGACGCCCGAGACCGGCCTCGCCGACCATTTCGCCAGCCTGTACCGCGCCGCCTTCTGGCTGTCGGCCGCCTTCATTCCGCTGGTCATCCTCGGCCTCATGCTGTGGCCGGTGGAGCCCGCCTTCCGCCTGGCCCTGGGCGTCGCCCTGATCGGCGTGCCGGTGCGCAGCCTCGCCAAGCTGGCGCAGGAGCGGTTCCGCGCCTCGGGCGAAGTGTCCCGGGCCGCCGGCCTCGACATGGCCACCGTCATCGGCGGCTTTCTGATCGGGGTGATCTTCGCCCTGGCCGGTCTGGGCGGAGCCGCGCCCCTGATGGGCCTGCTGCTCGCCCCCCTGTTCGCCCTGCCCTTCATCCTGCCCGGCGAGCTGAAGCACGCCCGGGGCGGAAGGCCCGACCCGGCCCGGCTGAAGCGGTATGCGACCTTCGGCTATCCCATCGCCGCCTCCCTGATCCTGTCGCTGGTGCTGGCCTCCACCGACCGCTTCCTGCTGGCCGTGTTCATGGACGAGGCGGCGGTGGGCGCCTATCACGCCGGCTATTCCATCGCCAACCGGACGCTGGACGTCATGTTCATCTGGCTGGGCGCCGCCGGGGCCCCCGCCATGGTCATGGCGCTGGAGCGGGGCGGCCGCGAGGCCCTCCAGACCGCGGCGCGTGAACAGGCGGGCCTGTTCGTCCTCGTCGGCCTGCCCGCCGCCGTGGGCGTCATGCTGGTGGCCCGTCCGCTGGCCGAGGTGCTGATCGGTCAGGACCTGCGCTCCGCCGCCGCCCTCATCACCCCCTGGATCGCCCTGGGCGCGGCCCTGTCCGGGGTGACGGTCTACTATTTCAATCAGGTCTTCACCCTCGGCCACCGCACCGACCGCATGCTGCTGACCATGGCGGTCCCGGCCGTGGCCAACGTGGTCCTCAACCTGATCCTGATCCCCCGCTTCGGCGTCGTGGGCGCGGCCTGGGCCACGGCGGCCAGCTTCGCCCTGGGCCTCGCGGCCTCCATCCTGATCGGCCGCACGGTGCTGCGCCTGCCCATCCCGTGGGAGGCCCTGATCCGCTGCGGCGCAGCCTGCGCCGTCATGGCGGGCGTGGTGTCCCTGATCCCGGCCGTGGGCGGCCCGGTGGAGCTGATCGCAAAGGCGGCCATCGGCGGCGCGGTCTACGCCGCCGTCGCCCTGACCGTGAACGCCGCCGGGGTGCGCGACACCGGCCGCCGCCTCCTCACCGCATATCGCGCCCGCGGAGCCGAAGCATGAGCCGCACCGTCGCCAACGCCCGCTGGCGGGGCAAGCGCCCGGCCCTGTCGGTGCTGATCCCCTTCTACCGGGACGACCCCTGCGACCTGCTGCGCGACCTCAACGACGAGGCGGGCCAGCTGGGCCGCTCGGTGGAGATCATCGTCCTGTCCGACGGCGGCGGCGACGCCGATCTGGTCGCCCGGGTCGAGGCCGTGATCAAGACCATGGCCCTGCCCGCCCGCCTGATCGATCTGAAACGGAACGAGGGCCGCTCGAAAGGCCGCAACCGCCTCGCCGCCGCCGCCCGCGGGGGCAGCTTCCTGTTTCTGGACAGCGACATGCGGCCGGATCATCGCCGCTTTCTTCAGGCCTGGGCCGATCTGGTCGCCACCGAGGATCCCGCCGTGGCCTTCGGCGGTTTCTCCCTGCTGCAGGCCCCGGACGAGCCCCGCTTCGCCGTCCACCGGGCCCTGGCGACCCGCTCGGAATGCGTCCCTTATCAGGAGCGCGCCCGCCAGCCCGAGAAATACGTCTACACCTCCAACCTGCTGGTCCGGCGCGACGTGTTCGAGGCCGAGGCCTTCGACAGCGCCTTCACCGGCTGGGGCTGGGAGGATGTGGAATGGGCCATGCGCGTCTCGCGCCGGTTCCGCGTCGTCCATCTGGACAATCCGGCAACCCACATGGGTCTGGACACCGCAGAGGCCCTGGCCGCCAAATACGAACAGTCGGCCCCCAATTTCGCCCGCGTGGTCGCCCGCCACCCCGACATCGTCTCCACCTACCCCAGCTACAAGGCCGCCCGCCTGCTCAAGCGCGCGCCGGGCATGAGCGTGGCCCGCCCCTTGCTGAAGACCGTGGCGATGACCGACTGGCTGCCCGCGGGACCGCGCGCCTTCTCGCTGCGTCTCTACCGGGCCGCCCTCTATGCGGAGGCCGTCTGATGCAGCAACCCCAGGCCCAGCCCTACAACGCCGACTCCAGCCTGTTCGGCAAGGTGCGCCGCCGCGTCGTGCGCCTCATGCACCGCCGTCCCGCGCGCCTGTCCCACAACGGGCCGGTGGTCAGCTTCACCTTCGACGATGTGCCGATTTCAGGCGCCGAGGCGGGCGCCGCCATTCTCGAAAAGGCCGGAGCGCGCGGCACATACTATGTCTGCGCCGGCCTGTTCGATCAGCCGGGCGACATGGGCCGCTACGCCAACACCGCCGAGATCGCGCGCCTGTCCGACGCGGGCCACGAGATCGCCTGCCACACCTGGTCCCATCTGGACTGCGGCCTGTCGAGTGAAGCCGCCATCGGCGCCGACGCCGACCGCAACGCCGAGGCCCTGACCGCCTTCGGCGCCCCGCCCCGCCATTTCGCCTATCCCTACGGCGAGGTCTCGCCCCAGGCCAAGAAGGCGCTGAAGAGCCGCTACGGCTCCCTGCGCGCCGTCCATTCCGGCGTCGTCAGGGACGGCTCGGACCTGAACCAGCTCCCCGCCGTGGGCATCGAGGGCGACGACGGCGAGGCCGAGGCCATGCGCTGGATCGACCGGGCGGTGGATCAGGGCGCCTGGGTCATCCTCTACACCCACGACGTGCGCGAAAACCCCTCGAAATACGGCTGCACGCCCGCCGCGCTGGCGCGCATCGTCGCCCATGCACAGACGCGCGGCGCAGCCATCAAGACCGTGGGCGAGGTGCTGCCATGACCGCCGACCTGGCCGTCATCGTCCCCACCCTGCGCCGCCCCGACAGTCTGGAGCGCGCCCTGCGGTCTCTTTTCGCGCAAGCCCGCGTGGCCGACCGGGTGTGCGAGATCGTCGTCGCCGACAACGACCCGGAGGGCTCGGCCCGCGACCGGGTCGAGGCCCTGCGCGCCCACAGCCCCTGGCCGCTGGTCTATGTCCACGTCCCCACCCCCGGCGTGGCCACCGCGCGCAACGCCGCCCTGCGCGTCACCGACGCTTCGCTGATCGCCTTTCTGGACGACGACGAGGCTGCGGCCCCCGACTGGCTGGCGCGCCTCCTCGCAGCCCATGAAGCCAGCGGCGCCGACGTGACCTTCAGCCCCATCCACGGTCGCGCCGAGGGCGCGCCGGCCTGGCTCAAGCCCTATCTGGAGCGGTTCTTCGGCCGCGACGGCCCGGCGGAAAGCGGTCTGATCGATCACGCCTACGGCTGCGGCGCCTCCCTGATGAAGCGGGCGACCGCCCTGCCCGGCGCCGCGCCCTTCGACGTTTCGGCGGATCAGTCCGGCGGCGAGGACGACGCCCTGTTCGCGGCCCTGGCCGCGCGCGGCGGCCGCTTCGGCTGGGCCGCCGACGCCTGGGTGGAGGAGTTCGCCCCGCCCCACCGCGCCACCCTGCGCTACGCCCTGACCCGCGCCTTCGCCTATGGCCAGGGCCCGTCCCAGACGGCGGCCAGGGAGAAGAACTGGCCCGCCCTCGCCCGCTGGATGATCGTCGGCGCCGGTCAGGCCGCCGTCTTCGGCGCCGCCGCCCTGGCCATGACCCTCATCGGCCACTCCCGCCGCGCCTTCTGGATGGACCGCGCCGTCCGCGGTCTCGGCAAGGTCGCCTGGATGCCCGGCCTCGAGCCCCAATTCTACGGCGCCAGCGAACTCAGGCGCCTCGAACGGGCCTGAATCCCGCATTTCCCACGCCCACTCCCTTGCGCCACAAGGGATCGGCGCCGCGGACACCCCGATTTCGACCGCCTGCCTTCCAGCGCCCGTAGACTGCCTCCCCGACGGCCCTTGGCCGCGACACGGAAAGGAGGCGCCTCATCAGACTCGAAATCTCACGATCACTGTTTTCGCTGAACAATTTCGCCTCCGTTAGACTCCAGTTGCACTGTTTTTTCGCTCCGGAGTCCAACGCCAGCCCCCGCAAATGGCCCGCCTTGTCATCCCGGAAGCGCCGCAGGCGCTATCCGGGACGAGAAGGCGGATCCCCGTCGAGGGGGCCCGGACGGCGCAACGCGACGATCCGGGCCGAGGGCTGGAAAACCACCACGGGTCGCCCGGCTCAGCCCAGCGGCTGTCCGGGCGGAAAACAGTTCAGCGCCCGCGTCCCGGCTCTCAGCTTCGCTTCGGCCGGGATGACAAGTGCAAGCCCACAACTGTTTTCGCTCAACAATTCCGCCCCCGTTGCACTCGAGTTGCACTGTTTTTCGCGCCGAGAGTCTAACCCAGCACCTTCTTCAGGAACCCCGGCGGCTGGTAGGTGGAGCGGTTCATGACCACCCCGGCGATGCGGCCGCCCACCGCCTCGATCTCGTCGCGCAGGGCGATGGGTTCGGAGGCGCGCGTGGTCTCGGCGGCGATCACCAGAACGGTGGCGTCCACATAGGGGGCCAGGTTCACGGCCATGTCCGAGCGGTCGGCGGACGGGGCGTCCACCACCACGGTCTCGGCGTGCTTGCGCATGGCGTCCCAGTAGCGGGCGTCGTGCAGGGCCTCGACCCGCTGGCCCGACTTCAGCACCTCGCCGCGGAACCGGGTGATCCACAACCGGCCGCCCAGACACGGCTGGGCGATCAGCAGCCGGGCCGGCGCCACCGGGCGTCCGTCATTCGACGTCAGGCGCGGCGACACGGTGAAGAAGCACGATCCGTCGGGCGAGGCGTAGGCGGTCTTGCCCAGCTTGCCGAAGCGGTCCGGCTGGGCGCCGACGGCGTCCATCTGCTGCTGGGCGGTCAGGTCGGCGTCCACCAGCCAGACCGGGCGGCGGGCCCGCACGGCGGCCAGGCGGGCGAACTCGCGCGCCACGGTGGAGGTCCCCTCCCCGTGGTTGGCGGCCACGAACTGGATCACGCGGCCGCGATGGCCGGACGCCGGACCCAGCGCCGCCCAAAGTCCCGCCATTTCCGCAGTGAGGTCGACCATCGAATCGTTACGCGCACCTGTTTGGCCGAAGCTATCACAACCCCCGACGGATGACCTCAGCGGGCCTTCATCGGGGCCACCGCCAGCACCGGCAGCTCCAGCGTCCGCCCCGCCGATCCCGGCGTGGTGAAGCCGGGCCGCAGGAAGATGCGGATCAGCCCGACGCACAGCGCCGTGAACCCGGCGAACAGGATCACCAGCAGCATGCTGGGCATGCGCAGGCTGGTCCCCCGTGTGGGCGGCGAGGCGCGCTCCACGATGCGGATGTTGTCCGCCCCGCTCTGGGCCAGCGAGGTGGCCGCGCGGCTCTGGCTTTCGCGCAGGGCGAACTCGCGGATGTTGCTGGTCAGCACCTCCCGGTCCGCCGACAGGGTGGCGTTGCGGGATTCCAGCTCGGTCAGGCGGGACTGGCGGTTGCGCAGGTCGTTCAGCTGGGCCTCCAGCACCGAGCGCCGCCCGATCAGGGAGTCGCGCTCGGCGGTCAGCTGGATCCGCTCGGTGTCCAGCGACACCCAGATGGGGTTCGGCCCGGTCTGCACCTCGCGCGGCCCCACGGCGGTGCCGGTGTTCACAAAGGCCTGCATCTGGGCGATGCGCTCCTCGATGTCGCGCACCGGCTGGGAGTCGGGCTGATAGCGGGCCAGCAGGTTCTCCCGCTCCGTCCGCAGCAGCAGCACCTGGTCCTGGGCCGCCACGTTCAGCTGCTGGTTCAGGACGATCTCGGCGGGCACGGAGCCCAGCTCGACCCGCAGCCGGGCCAGCCGGTTCGACACCTGGGCCAGCTGGGCGTCCACCGCCAGCCGTTCGGCGAAGACGGTCTGGTAGGACGCCCCCAGGCTCTCGCGGGCCGTGTTGAAGTCGCCGATGTCATTGGTGCGCAGAAACGCTTCATAGGCGCTGTCGGCGTCCATCAGCTCGTCCTCGAACACCTCGCGCTGCTCCTGCAGGGCCGGCGTCATGCGGTCCTGGAACACCTCGCGGCGATAGATCAGGTACTGGTCCAGCAAGCCGTTCAGCACCGCCGCGGCCGTGTCGGCGTCCCGCGCCTCATAGCTCAGCTGGATCACTCCGCTCAGCGGCGCGGTGGACACTTCCAGGTCGCGGATCATGGTGCGCAACGCGCTGCGCTCGGCCGCCTCGGCGCTGACCGCCCGCGCCGCCGCGCGCTCGCCCAGCACGGTCTCCACGCCGACGGCCTGAACCACCCGGCGTTTCAGCTCGCTGCTGTTCAGGATCGCCGCCTCGGCCTGCGCGATCTCGTTGACCTGGGGCACATTGGTGCTGTTGCGCTCGGTCCCCACCGTCGGCTGGTAGACGTACTCCTGCCCCACCGTCGCGACGATCCCGGCCCGGGCCGTATAGGTCTTGTTGATGGTCGTCAGGATCAGGATGACGCCGAGGATGCAGATGGCCAGGAACACGGCGATCATGATCCACAGCTCGCGGAACAGCAGCGCCGCGAGATCCATCAACCCGTAGCGCGGGCGGGTCGACAGATAGGCGGATGTGCGCATGAACGGCGAATCCCGGCAAACAGGGTTAACAGGTCCACAGTTCGCCTTTCCGCGTTAACCATCGGTTACGATTGGAGGGCCAGCCTGACGCCCGAAGCCGCCGCACGAGTCGTTGATGTCCATGGATCGCCGCCATCTTCTGATCGCCCTGGCCTCCACCGGCGCGCTCGCGGGCTGTTCAGGCGGCGCGGGTCTGGGCCGGTCGGCGCAGACGCCCGACTTCCCCGACATCGCCTTCGCCGACTGGAGCGACGCCGAGCCCGAGTATCTGATCTATCCCGGCGACGAGCTGGACATCCAGACGCCCACGGCCCCGGAGCTGAACCGTGCGGTGCGCGTGGGTCCCGACGGCCGCATCTCCATGCCGCTGGTGGGCCAGGTCATGGCGGCGGACCGGTCCCTGCCCGAGCTGGAGTCCGCGCTGGCCACGGCCTACGCCACCCAGCTTCGTCATCCGATGGTGGAAGTCACCCTGACCCAGGCCGGACCGCTGAAGGTATGGGTGGACGGCGAGGTGCGGACGCCCGGCGTCTACGACATGCCCGGCGACATCGAGGCCTGGCAGGCCGTGATCATGGCCGGCGGCTTCCTGCCCACGGCGCGGCGGTCGCAGGTGGCGCTGATCCGGCGCGGGCCAGGCAATGTGCGCATGATGCGGGTGGTGGATCTCAGCGGACCGCGCACCACGGCGGTGGCCCTGCGCCGGTCCGACATCCTGTACGTGCCCCGCACCACCCTGGCGGAGCTCGCCGTCTTCTTCAGCCAGATTCGCGAGAGCCTGCCGGTCAGCTTCAGCTATTCGATCAACGACCGCGCCTACACGCAGTTCTGACCGGCAAGGGCTCAGGCGGCCAGGCTGACGGCGCCCTGGTCGATCCAGCGACGCGCGGCGCGCTGGGCCTCGGCAAGGTCCTCGCGGTCCATCTCTGCGGACAGTTCCTTGCGATAGGTCCGGGCTTCGATCGAGCCCTTCATGGCGGCCAGATTGAAGATCATGTGGGCGCTGACCCGATCCATGGGCGCGCCGCCCTGGCCGGTCGAATACATCATGCCCAGCCGGAACAGGGCGTCGCCGTCCATGTCCGGGGTCGGCAGCGGCAGGCCGCCGTCCAGTTGGGCTTCACAGTCGTGCGCCAGTTCTTGCGCGGTCATCACCGTATCTCCTTGCGGAAGCCGCTCTGGCTCCGTGCTGTGACACGATCAAAGACCGACGCTATTGAAGTTAAAGTTAACGGCGAAGGGCCCGCAAAATGTTTTCAGTAAAGGAGTCCTGAATACTGCCGGGGCGATTCAGAACTCCTCAATCCGGTTGCAAGGTCTCGTTTACCGGGCGCGCTGGCCGAACAGCATCTTCCGCGCCTGTTCGGCCTGTTTTCCGGACGCCCGCAGGTCGCCGCGCAGGTCGTCGCCGACCGCCCGGCCCGCCTGAACCGCCGGTCGAGCGCCGACCCGCTCCATCCAGGCCTTCAGGTGCGGAAAGGCCTCCATATCCTGCCCCTGCAAGGACGGCAGGATCCACGGCCAGATGGCCATGTCGGCGATCGAATAATCCCCCGCTACATAGTCCCTGTCGGCCAGCCGCTTGTTCAGCACGCCGTAGAGCCGGTTGGTCTCGTCGGTGTAGCGGCGCACCCCGTAGGCGATCTGGCGCTGGTCCTTGATCAGGGCCGGGGCGTACTGGCGGAAGTGATGGGTCTGGCCCGCCATGGGCCCCAGCCCGCCCACCTGCCAGAACAGCCACTGGTCCACCTCGGCTCGCGCCCGGATATCCGTCGGATAGAACTGGCCGCTCTTGTTCCCGAGATACTGAAGGATCGCCCCGGACTCGAAGATCGACAGCGGCTTGCCGTCCGGACCCTCAGGATCGACCAGGGCCGGCATGCGGTTGTTGGGGCTGATGGCCAGGAACTCTGGCGTGAACTGCTCGCCCGCGCCGATGTTCACCGGCTTGACCTCATAGGGCAGGCCCATCTCCTCGAGGGCGATGGAGACCTTCCAGCCGTTGGGCGTGGGCCAGTACCAGAGTTCCAGGGGCTTGGTCATGATGTTCCTTTCCAGCGTCACGGTCGATCTGGGAAGGATGAGGCGCCCTCGCAACGGGTGCGCGGAATTAAGCTGAACCGCCCGTTCAGCGTGAATTCATGTCCCGGGAGAGACCTTGGCGCCACAGATAAACGGCCGCCTGCCCCGTAATCCGTCGCGGCCTGCTTGAGAGGATCGCCATGAAAACCCTCGCCAGGGCCGCCGCCATCGCCATCGGCCTGATCACCGTCTCCGCCCCCCTGGCCGCCGAGGCCCAGTCCCGTCACGACCGGCGGGAGTGGCGTCAGGATCATCGTCAGGACCGCCGGGACTATCGTCGCGACAACCGTCAGGACCAGCGCGAATGGCGTCGTGACCGTCGTGAGGACCGTCGCGACTGGCGTCGTGAAAACCGCCACGACCGCCGGGACTTCCGTCAGGACCGCCGCGCTGACCGCTGGGATCGCAATGACCGGAACTGGTGGCGGGGTCGTCCCGAGTTCCGCAGCTACAGCGGTCCCCGGCGCGGCTACTACTACGCCCCCAGCTACGGCTATTACCGGGTCGAGCCGCGCTATTACGGCTACCGCTGGCAACGGGGTCACACCCTGCCCTACGCCTACCGCAGCTACTATGTGCGCGACCCGCATTTCTATGGCCTGCGACCGGCGCCGCGAGGCTATCGCTGGGTGCACGCCAACAACGACATCGTCCTGATCGCCCTGACGACCGGCCTGATCGCGGATCTGGTCCTGAACGTCTACTGATCCTGGTCATCAGGCCGGCAAAGCCCCCGCCCTTCGGCGGGGGTTTTTTGCTTCGATCGTCCGTGCACAACAGTCGTCTGACGCCGCCGTTCAGTTAAGGTTCATGCAGAAAACCTCAACGATGAACACATCGCCGCCAGGGGGCAGCCGAGGGAACAGGACAATGAAACGCTCCATCATCGTGGCAACGGCGATCGTGTCGCTCGTCGTGCCCATCATGGCCCCCGCGGGCGAGGCCTTCGCCCAGGAACGCCGCGATCGGGACGCGGACGTCAGCGAGGACCAGAGACGCAGCATCCAGAATGAACGACGCGAGGCGCGGCAGGACCGTCGAAACGACCGCCAGGACCGCCGGACCGAAAGGCCCGCGCGACCGGATCGCCCGCAGACCGACAGCAGGCCGACGCCGCCGCAAACCGGCGGGCCTCGCCCGGACAGGCGTGAAGACCGCCGGGACCGTCGGGGAGAGCGGCCAGATCGCCCGGGCCGCCCCCAGACCGACCGGCCCACACCGCCGCAGACCGGCGGCCCCAGTCCCGACCGGCGCGAAGATCGCGGCGACTGGGGTCGGGATCGTCGCCCCGGCCCGGACACGCGCCGCGACGACCGCCGACACGACCGTCCCGACGGACGCCGGGATCGCCGCGACGACCGACGGGACCACCGCGGGGATAGACGGGACGACCGCTGGGATCGGCGCGACGACCGTCGGGACGACCGCTGGGATCGCCGAGACGACCGACGCGAGGCCCGCCGTGATCGTCGCGAGTACCGCGAGTTCCGTCAGCGCTGGAACCGCGACCAGTGGCGCCGCGACTGGCAGCGCCGTCACCACGCCAACTGGTGGCGCAGCCACAGCTGGTTCCGCGGTTATTCGGGTCTGAGGGTCGGGTTCTACTATGCACCCAGCTACGGATACTATCAGGTGCCGCGCCAGCATTGGGGCCGTCGCTGGTCCGAGGGCGACTATCTGCCCAGCATCTTCTGGCGCTACCGGGTCAACGACCACCGGTTCTACGGCCTGGGCTATCCGCCGGTGGGGACCCAGTGGGTCCACGTGGACAACCACATCTACCTGATCGACCAGACTGACGGCTACATCATCGAGGTCATCTACGACGCCTGGAACTGGTAGGCGGCCTCCAGCCCGGCGGACCTGTCCGCCGGGCTACAGCCGTCCGGCCTCGGCCAGCTTGTCCAGCATCCACACCCG
>Ga0114900_1000919_pt1 | contig 20051 bp, 26 predicted proteins | sample MalvireepMed_231_FD_89685 | JGI IMG/M metagenome (GOLD analysis project Ga0114900, IMG submission 89685) | Marine viral communities from the Global Malaspina Expedition - Malaspina viral metaG DeepMed_231 | ecosystem: Environmental > Aquatic > Marine > Oceanic | place: Mediterranean Sea...
CCGCGGTAGTCCCGGAGGTTCCAATATGGAGGAGAGGTTATGCAAACCTGATGAGAGCTCGGAGGTAGCTCTCTGAGCCGCTCTAAACAATCTCCGATTAGAACCCTATGATGAGCCATTATGAGCCGGAGAGCTCCAAGTAGGCCGAGACAAAGCATAAAGGAACCATCCCATTGCCGAGAACCTTTAGCTGGTTTATCCGGTTCTCTATCTCTTTAGCCGGTAAAACTCTCGGCCTATCCGGTTCCTCTAGCCACCATCGGCCGCTAATCGTTTTCTCTTTCCATTCCTGGAGGCTCCCTGGAGGGAGCGGAGAGAGGTTAGACCACCTATCCGGCCATTGCATCAACCATGAAACAAAGAGAGGAGAGAGGGAGCCGGAGGCCCATTCCTCGTTTTGTACTGTAGCGTTTAGATGCTTCCTCTTTAGCATGGCTTCTTGGCTTTTACTGCCTATCGGCCCTACTCCCTTATGAATAGAGGATGTAGGAGTAGGCCAAACCTTATGCTCCATCTTGGCTACCCTCGTAGCTAAATCATCTCCTCCGCTTTTCTCTCGGTTCTCTCGGTTAAAATCCGGCCCTGAGATAGAGGATTTAGGAGTAGGAAACCAATTACGGCATCCGGGATGTTTCATCATAGATGGGCATAATTGGTTGGCTTTCGTTATAGGAGTAGCTAATAGCTCATCCTCTCCATCCGTAGATCCATAATCTCTTGCGGAGATGGTTGGCTCCGATGGATCTTGCGGAGCGAATTTTGTACCTAACACAATACCCGCTCTCGGCCAGTTGTCCGAGGAGCCATCCGAAATATAGGGAGAATCTAAGAAAGCCGGGAACATTCTCCAAGAAGATGTGCTCCGGCTCCATTTCGCGGAGAATCCGGAGGAGGTTTTTCCATTGATCTCTTTCATCGAGCTCGGCTTTGCCGGCTCCTGCAACGGAGAATGGCTGACATGGCACTCCTGCCACCACACAATCCACCCATCGCCACGGTTCGCCCTGGAAAGTATCTGCATCGGAGTAGATCGGAAAGGGAGAGAGGGAGCCTTCTTTTTGCCTTTGGATGAGGAGGTTTTGACAGTATTCATCTCGCTCGATTGCACAAACTGTTTTCCATCCGAGGAGCTCTCCTCCAAGTATCCCTCCACCTCCTCCGGAATATATATCCAAGACATTCATCATCCCTCCTGGTTTTAAATAAACCGGCCCCGCTCGGTATGGAGGAGCGGAGCCGGAAAGAAAAGAGAAAGAGAAAACTATTCGAGCCGCCATACTCTCTGGAGATGGCCGCGGTTAGATGTTCGGATTGATGGTTTTAACTGTCCGGTAAATTCCCATTCTTTACCTCTAAAGAGAGAGCCGGCCGCATTGCCGAGGCTAAATTGATCGTAGCCGAGAGAGGTTAGGTAGACATAGGCATCATCGGCTGTAGCGGTTCGAGAGATACGGCTCTCCGCGGCCTTACGAGCTCCCTCCCTGGCTATATCGAGTAGAGAGATCCTCTCCGGATTCTCTCGGCTAACTTTCATTCCCTCGGCTTTGAGCTCCTGAGCCTTAGCCGCATCAAATAAATCTAATTGTTCCATGTTTGCTCCTCAAAATGAGGGAGCCGGTATCGACGGGTAGATTGCCGGCTCCCTCTACAGAAAAGGGAAAACTACTCCGCGGCCGGAGCCTCCGGCTTAACTTTTTTAACCCTGGCAGTAGGATCATCCGTTAGTAAAACGCAGCCAATGGAGAGATTGTTAGCATCGAGTATTTCCATCACGGTATCTTCCGCTCCGAGCTCGTTAATAACGCCCTCCATAACGCTAAAGAGAACATAGGTAACTGCCTCCTCGTAGGCCGCTTTAATTTCGATATAGCCTCTCTCGGAGGAGATCCCATCGCCGGAGGCCTCTACTCCATCGGTTTTGGTGGTATCTATCTCTATAAATATCTTCATCTCGTTTCCCTTTCTGTATGACTAGCCGAGGAGGCCGGGGTAATAACATTCCGTAGAATGCCCATCGTATAAATTAAGGATCTCGGCAAGTTTCACTTTATTTCTCGGATTCCGGATCTCTATTTTTTTAATGGTTACGCCCTCCTCCCCTTCTTTTCTAAAAAATCGAGCCCGTATAACGGCCGCTTTCCGAGTAGCACACCAGCAACGCGGGAAGCAGGTTCCATTTTCACAATTCGATGTATCGTAATATTCGACCTTCCATAGAATCATCTCGTTTCCCTTTCTGTATGAGATGCGTTAGTAGCCTTTAACGCTGTTAAGAATAGGGAAAACCGGAGAGCCTGTAAAGCCTAAAAGCTATATTCCTTTTCTCCCTCCTACCTTAGAAGCCTCGGCCGAATAGCTTGATAATCTAATCCGCTAACCCTGAGCCGCGGCCGTTTAGGGCTCTCGGCTCCTGTTTAGGAGCCGTAGGAGCCTCTCTAACGCATTTTATATAGTTCTCCGAGGGATTAGCCGCGGCTCCTGGTCATCATCACAAGCCTTTAGGCGCTCGGTTTGTACCGTAAAGATGTTGCCGGTTCTAAGGTTCTGTATTTTTGAGACCCCTACTCCGGCCTCTTTCATGTAATAGACTTTGATTTGTGATTTCTCCCCGGTTCCGGAGGATGAGATTAGGTAGAGAACCTGGTTTTTTCTAAATCGCATTCACATCTAAACCTTTCCTAAAAAAGAGAGGCCGAGAAAAGGCTACTAGTCTCGGCCTCGGAGGTAGGCATCCCGCGAAAGTTGGTATTAGCCGGCTAGGTTTTGGGTCATCGTTACCGGCCGGTTTTCTCGGAATGTTGAATCAAATAATTCTGGAGCTCTCGGATTGTATCTCTTAGGGAGCCTACGGTTTTCTCTATCGAGCCTACCCGCTCAGTAAATAGCTCGGCCATTTTCCGCATCTCTCGGTCCCTGGCTGAGAGGTACTTTATAAAGGCTATTACGATGATGACAATCGCCCCTAAAAAGGGAGCCTCCGCTAATATGTTATTGAGCTCCATCGTTTAAAACCATGCTATGTAATCGTAGGTAATACCCGTTATGTTCATTCCATTTACATCGTTAGAGAGAGAATTATAGGCAATAAACCCATCCGGTATAATGCCGAGCCCTCCGCTAGTCTCCGCGGTTCCCGGCCAATCCTCCGCGGAGCTTAATAGCCACCACGGGATGCCCTGACGGGTTTCATCGAAATCCGGCCATTCTACATTGCCCGGAAAGATATTAGAGATGGCGAAATTAAAACGCGGTATCGGCCATTCAAAATTGCGGGATCTGGAGTATACGAGCCGAGGAGTTAGCCCTAAATCTATTGTCTGCTGATCATCCTCCCCGCCCTCTCCGGCATAGGAGCCCATGATCATCCCCTCTCCCTCCCTGCGCTCTCGGTCTACTACCGAGGAGATAGAGCCTCCGGAGGTTATATACTTAGTTACGAGAGCCCCTGGAGCCGTAGGAGGAGTTTCGAGATCGTCGGTTCTTATCAATGATGTATCCGCGGCCCCTGGAATAGAACCCGTTATTATTAGCCATATATAGCCGGTAGAATCATCGGGAAGAGTAAAATTTTCCGCGGCTGTAAGCCTTACGATGTAGCCGGCTATCCTGCATCGGCCTGGAGCTATCGTTAGCGTTAGGCCGCCCCCATCGCTCGGCTCCATGCCGGAGAGAATGGTAGATTGAACCGAGAGCCGATCAAAGCTATCGAGGAGATTAGACTCGGTAGCCGCTCGGCCGGTTCCGGAGCCTCCGATGTCGCTATAAGATGGGAAAACTTCTAAAACCATGCTAGGTAAACATACTCATGAGACGAATGATTCATGCCGAGCCCGTCTAAGAAATTCTCGGATTCGTTATAGGCAATAAACCCATTCGGGATTATTCCGATGCCTCCTCTTTGCTCATCTCCCCTGTAGATCCACGCAAGATCATCGAATCCTACCTCCTCAAACCTGGCGCAAAGATACCGCTGGCCGATGTTCTCCTCATCGAAATCCGGCCATTCTACATTCCCCGGAAAAATATTAGACATCGCCCATCGGTAGTTATCGTTAGCCGTAGCCGATTTGAACCGAGCGACTACGAGCCGAGGAGTTAGCCCTATGATGATCTCCTGGCTCTCTCCATAGCTCCCGTTTCCGGTATAGGTTCCTCCTATCGTGCCGGTTCCCTCCCTGCGCTCTCGGTCTACTACCGAGGAGATAGAGCCTCCGGAGGTTATATACTTAGTTACGAGAGCCGAGCTCGTAGGAGGAGAGGAGAGATCCGCGGTTTCTATCCATGCTGTAGCCGTTACCGCGTAGGAGCCGGAGCCGGTTAACTGGAGCCATAGATAGCCGGTAGAATCATCGGAGAGAGTTACATCCTCGGAGCTCGGTAGCCTTACGATGTAGCCATCTATATAGCATTGTCCGGAGGCTATAGTTACGGTTAGGCCGCCCCCATCGCTCGGCTCCATGCCGGAGAGAATGGTAGATTGCCCCTGGTTAATAATCGTAGCCTCTACGATGTTCTCCTCGGTTCCGATCCGGCCGGCTCCGGAGCCTCCGATGTCGCTAGCAGTAGGGAAAGCCTCTATAGCCATTTCAAAACCATGCTATGTAATAATACTCTCGAAGGTTAGCATTCATTCCCCCCGGCTCGGAGTAATCGTTATAAGCCTCGAAACCTCGCGGGATAATTCCGAGCCCTCCGCCGGCCGTTATTCTTTCATCAAATCGAATCGTATCATCATCGTTACCGCCGCATCTCGTACAGAAAAACGGTAGGCCTCGCCGCTCATCCCACGGATCATCGAAATCCGGCCATTCTACATTCCCCGGAAAAACATTAGAAAATGCCCATTTCCAGTTAACCCCTACCGGAGCATTATTCCGCGCTATTACAAATCGAGGAGTTAGCCCTAAATCTATCTCCTGAAAATCATCGGTTCCCCCATCTCCGGTATAGCTCCCGGTTATCATCCCGGCCCCCTCTCTCCGCATACGATCATCGGTATCCGTAACCGCTCCCCCGGCAGCTATAAACTTAGTTACGAGAGCCGAGTTATCCGGAGGAGAGGAGAGATCCGCGGTTTCTACCCATCCCGGCTCGGTAGCGTTATAGACATCGGCCCCCGGTAGCTGTAGCCATAGATAGCCGGTAGTCTCATCGGTTACTGGAACATTTAAGAAACCTTGATTCCGTATAATATACCCTCCGATGCTCGCTCTCCCTGGCGCTAACAATACATTTAGCCCCACTCCCTCCGCGGCCGTAAAGCCGGAGAGTATCGTAGACTGCCCGATGCCGATGCCGCTGAATTGAGCTATATTTTCCTCAGTAGAGCTCCGGCCGGTTCCGGCTCCTCCGATGTCGTTAGCGGTAGGGAAAACCTCGATAGCCATTAGCCGGCCTCATAGATAAAGGTTATCTGATGGGAGATGGTTAGCTCAAACTCGGAGGTTTTCTCTATCGTAGGAGAGAGGAGAGCCCTGGCTATGAGGATAGAGCCATAGAATAGGCCGATCTCCGAGATGGTGTTATCGTTACCCTCATCGGATAAAAAGATAGTCTGAAAAGTTACCTCCTTATCAGCATCAATCCTCCGATCTATCTGTTTGCTTAAAACGAGAGAGCCGAGGCCGGTATCAGAGGCCGCGGGAGCCGCGGAGCCGGTTCCGATAGCCTGATAATCCGGCCTCCCTACCGCTCCGCCGGTTAGATCCCTGAAATAATTTAGACCCTCATCCGGTATCCGGTTAGCGGCCTTTATAACCTGGAGGAGCTCTCCGGCCGGAGATTTTACCTCGATGGTTACATTCCCTCCGATGCCTATGTTACCCATTCCGTAGATCTCCTATTTTTCCTCCGGCCGCTCTCCTGGAGCCATCCTCGGAGATCCAAACGGTTCCGATATAGGCTCCCGCGGGATCTGCTATAGTCTCCGGCCCCGCAATAGATGAAACCATGAAAACCGAGAAGGGATCATCGGCAAAAGGATCTAAGCCGGTATCCGTAGAGCCGGAGCCGGTGTCCGAGATCATCAAGTTAACCAACCGCTCCCGGATAAAGATGTAAATCTCGTTATCCCGGATCTCAAATACTCGGCCGGCCCTGGCTAACCTCGTAAAGAAATCCACCCATCCCCCAAATTGAGCCCCATCTACGCATTTATAATTGTAGCGGAGCTCTCCATCTCCTCGGTCTTTAGCGGAGAGGCTCTGTATTAGATACTCCCCGGAGAGCCCCTCCCTGGAGAGCTCGATGGTTTGAATTTGGCCGGCCCGGAGAGCTCCCTCATCCGTAGAGATGGATACTATCTCTTTTATAGCTCCGAACCTTTCAAGGATGCCGGAGGCTCTCGATAATGCGAAATCTCCGCTCTCTAACTTCTCATCATCTTCTATCTGCTCATAGATACCGGAGCCGCCCTCGATAGCCGCTCTCTCCTCCTGTTGCGTAGAATCATCGGCCTGGACGATGATGGCTAAGAGGCCGCGGTAGGTTACGCGGAGGATGTCATCGGTTTCTAATATCGAGCCTAAATCTCTATCCTGCTCTACGGTATTAGAGCCCTTCTGCCAGTACCAATTTTTGCCGGCCGCTATCCCGTTAACTCCGATGGTTTGGGCCCCTCCATTAAGAGTTACTATCGGCTCCTCTCCTATCGGGAGCCCTACGGTAAAGGATCTCCGCTCCCCATCTCCCGCGAAATCCTCCGCGTTAGTATTGATCTGTATATCTCGGCCGGCTCGTAGATATTGCCGGTTCCTGTAGCCCTGCCTCGATTGCTTCCGCTTAAGGCTCCGAATAGGTAGAGAGGTATCCGAGTATCCGAAAGAGGCCGCGGTAGTATCCCGATCCTGAAAATAGAGCTTCCGATCATGATCGATATACCAGATGAACCCGACGAGCTCCGAGAGCTCATTTAGAGCATCCGCTACTGACTCAAAGTTAAAATCTACCTGTCCGAGAGTTATCTCTCCGTTTTCTATATTGCCGGCCGTTACGCCCTCGGAGGATAAATACCGATCCCGTATATCCTCGGCTATCTCTCCCGGTAGAGAGCCGGCCTCGTATCTCCTGGCTACGAGAAACCTCGATGCTATAGCGTTATTGTCTACGGCCTTAACCCGGAGCTCCTTAAAGGGAGAGGTTATATCCATAGCCGGCCATTTCTCATCGATAACATCCACGGTTCCCGAAAAGATGAGAGAGGAGGAGTAGGGAGAGAGGATGTTTTTCCGTATATCGAGGCTCTCCCCTGGAGCTACGGTTATATCATTGGCGGGATCTTCTAGGATAAAAGAGGCAGTACCTCGGCTATTGAGATCCTCTTTAATACTTAGAGACTTAGGCCGATAGGCCGAGCTCCGATCCTCTCCTCCGATGGTTATTTCGAGGCCGGCTACGAGAGTAATCGTACAAGTTACCCTCCGAAACGGCCCGAAACCTCCATTTAAGATCCGCGGCTGAGCTTGGCATTCTATGATCGGCATTAGACAACTAGGAAGGTGTCCCCGGAGGCCGGAGCAGATGTAAATGGATCGGTAGAAAAGGTTTTCGAGGAGCCATCGTAATCGAGGATGGCGCGGCCCTGGTACTCCAAGCCTCCCGCCCCTCCGGTAAAGAGTAGCATCCTATCGTTATAGAAATCATCTACCGTAGAGAGGGAGCCTGTACCCTTGATGGAGCTCGTAGTAGAGCCGGTAGTACAAGATCCCTGGAGCATAGAGTTAGCCCCTACTCCGAGAGAGCTAATGCCATCGGTAGAATTATTAATCTTAGCTATATCGGCATCTACTATGCTCGATGCGGAGGCCGGCTGTATTCCGTAGCCGGTTCCATCGAAGAAACTCTCTAGATTGGTAGCCGCGGCCGTATCCCCGGAGATGCTCGTTACATCGGCCTCTACTTTTGTAACCCCGGAGGCCGGCTGTATTCCGTAGCCGGTTCCATCAAACGAGCTTTTTAAATTGCCTCCCGCCGTAAGATCCCCTCCTACCGCGTAGAGATTAGCGATGTTAGACCATGTAACCGGATTAGCGGAGATATAGGCTCCGGCCTTTATCGTTAGAGTTACCGTATCGAAATCATTTTCTCCGCTAGTTATAGGTATTTTATACATCCCCGGAGCATTTGAGTAATCCGGCTCCGTAACCGTACCGGCCGGAGTAGCGGTAGTTACTACCCCTCCTATGTCCTGGAGGAGCCGGAGAGTTAGGCCGGTAGCTCCGGTTTCCGGAGAGTTAGAGTAGTTATTAAACAGATAGAAAAACGCTGTAGTCGCTTTGCCTTTAACCGCCATATTTAGATGCCTCCGAGCCGAGCCTCTAAAACGCTCGGCATTCCTTCTATTACGGCCTCGGATACGAGCTCCGAATCCATGTATAGGTTAACAGTTTGCCGGCCTCCGGTAAACTCTCCGAGCCGATCTAACGGTATGATGGCCTCCGGCCCTGCCTCTCCTGCCAATACTATCTGCGGCCCCGTTAGGATGCCTCCCTGAGCGGCCGCGGCTATTGAGTTTCCGGTAGCCAATACGATCCCGCTTTGGACGCTGGCTACAATCGGAGCGGCTATTACATTAGCGGGAAAAGGGAGCCCTGAGATAACCGAGGAGAAAGCCTCCGCGTAGGTTTTTCCGGCCGCTTTGCTGATGGTCGTCCTGGCTGAGTTAGTAGCTACCGAATCCTCTATTAAGCTATAGAGGAGTAGCTGAACCCCCATCGATATAAGCCTGGAGATAATTGTAGAAGCGATCTGTTTCCATAGGTTCTGCATAGTCTTTCCGAAACTCTCGCCGGCTACGATTGTAGAGGCTAGAGCTCGGCCGAAACCCTCCGAAAATTCGGTCATAACATCGAAAGTAAACGCTCGGAATGCCGCGGAGGTTTCATCGATGATCTCTTTCATCCTCCGGCCCCATTCCTCCCAAACCGTTAGATTCTCATCGAGGAGCGGTTTCTGATCCTCTATTGCTTTCTCTATCGTATCCGCGGCCTCTTTAGTAGCCTCGGAGAGATCTAGCTTAGTCTTTATATTTTCGAGCTCGGCTAACCGGAGAGCCGTTAGCTCCTCCCGGTATTCTCTTAGCCGATCTTTTGAGGAGTCTATCTCGGAGTTATGATCTCCGCTGATCTTGATGAGCCTGGAGATGAGCATCTCCTCTAATGCTATCTGCCTATTCTTTAGAGCTATCTCCTCGGATTCTTTGCTATAGAGAGCCGCGGCCTCCGCTCTAGCGGCTCGATACTCATCCATGATTTGCTTTGAGCGGAGCATGGCTAACTGGCTTCTAACCTCGGCCTCCGTTAGACCTTCCATCGAGGATCTTAGCCTCATTAGCTCGGCTGTAATCTCGAAAGAGGTTCCTAGCCTATCCCCGGCCTCCGAGAGCCTGTTTATAGCTTCAAAGAGCCCATCGGCCTTAGCTCCTGTTTTTGAAGCCTCCTCTTTAATTTTCGCTAGGGCTTTCTCTAAGATTTTGATCCGGCCGAAAGTAGCCATCGCATCCGTTAGATCATGGATTCTCTGCTCCTGCTCGGTCATCGAAACGGCTACATCATCGCTAACGCCTTTCATTTTCGCCGCTATAGCGTTATACGCGGCCATCCCTCCTACGAGAGCGGTTAGCCCTACGAGGAGAGCTACCACGGGATGAGCGGCCATCAATGTCATCGCTCCGGCTACCGCCTGGATCATGAATGCTAATTGTCCGAGCATAAAGAGGAGCGGCCCGATGCCGGCCGCTAGAGCCGCTACAACGATGATCATCGCCTTAGTCGATGGCTCTAAAGCCTTAAAACTCTCTACCCATTCTTTAAGAGTAGGGATAAACGATGTCTCAAATATATCAACTAGGCTTTGTATAGCGGGAAATAGCGCATCTCCGAGCTCCCTCGCTATATCTGTAACCTGGTTAATAAGTTTCTGAATTTCGGCTCCGGTAGTCTTAAATTTCTTCTCGGAGAGATCCTGGAGAGCCGTATTTTCTACCCATGCGGTTTTAGACCTATCGAGAGCCTTAACGAGCCCATCGGTATCTTTCTGTAGAGCTAGTAATACAAGCCGCTGACGCTTCCCGGAGAGCCCTATATCCTCTAGAGCCTGGAATACCGAGCCTCCGCTATCCTTAACATTTTTTAACCCCCGGACAAAGGCTACGAGAGCTCCCGATGCATCTGTTTCAAACTGCCTTTTGAAATCTTTTGATGTTTTGCCGGCTATCTTTGCGAATTTATCGAGCTCCCCTCCTCCCTCGGATACCGCGGAGGCTATCTTAATAAAGACATCGCCCATTGCCGTACCGCCGCCCTCCGCCTGGATACCCGCGGCACTCATAGCGGCCGAGAAGCCTAAAATCTCATGAGCGGAGAGGCCTATTACATCGCCGGTTACGGATAGCCTTTGCGCCATCTCCGCTATAGAGCTCTCGTTAGTCTCAAACTCGGAGCCGAGAACCGTTAGAGAGGTAGCTAACCTCCTAACATCCTCCGAGGATGCCGATGTCTGTTTGATGAGCCGAGCTAATGAAATAGCCGCCTCCTCCGAGGAGAGAGTAGAGGTTTCGGCTAATCGGACTACGGTATCCGTAAACTTTAGGATGCCCCCCCTGGCTATTCCGAGCCGGCCGGCCTCCTCCGCTATCGAGGCTAACTCCCCGGCCGCTACCGGTAGCTCCAAACTCATATTTCGGATACCCCTGGAGAGAGCCTGGAGCTCCTCCTCGGTTCCGGCTACGGTTTTCCTAACATTAGCGAAAGAGGTTTCCCAATTTATAGCGGTTTTAGCGGCTACGATCCCGATAGCCGATAGAGGAGCCGTTAGCCCCATCGTTAGACTTTGTCCGGCTCCCTGTAGCTGTCGGCCCATCCTGCCAAACTTGCGCCCTATGCCCTTGAGAGCCTTATCAAAGGCTTTCACATTGAGCCCTAGCAGAATTTCCATCGAGCCGAGCTTAACCGCCATTTAATCCCCGCTCTCTAACCCTCTCGGAGCTCTCCCGGAGGATCTGATTTATCTTCTCGCTACCCTTTAGCCGGTTCTTTTTCATCTCTGCTCTCCCTGAGAGCTCGTTAAACATCTTTTTAGCATTCGGTTTGTGTTTAAACTGTCCTAAAGAACAAATGAGAGTAGTTAGAGCCCATGCGGTTTTGCTCCTGGCTATCTGATCCCGCTCTACATAGCCATCGGTTAGGCTCTCTAATTCCCGCGGAGTTAGCCTCCAAAATATCTCCGGAGTTAGGCCGAGAGCTCCGAATCCTAAAGCCTGGAGGCCGCTCCAATCGGTATCCGTTAGCCGGCTACCGATACCGCCGGAGATTTTTTTTTACTCTCTACATCATTACCGAAAGCCTCTCCTATTTTGAGGATGAGGTATTCATTCCTCTCGGCAAAAGTAGAGGCTACCTCCTCCGGTATAGACTCAAAGAGATCCCCGGCCTCCTCTACGGTAAGATCCGGCATCTCATGGAGTAGGCCGGCCCATAGTATTCCGCGGATCTGGATAAAGCCTACCCGCTCGATGTCGCTGAATACCGCTTGTATAGAGGCTCCGAGCTCATTCTCTAAAGCCGCTAAAGCATTTAGGCCGAACCGTAGATGCCGGATCTTATCGAGAGAAATATCTATCCCGCTAGGTTTTGGAGCCATTAATTATGCCCTGGTTAATGCGAGAGCCCCGCGGCCGGTAAACGAGATCGAATAACTAACGAGATCGCTCTCCGGTGCATCGAGCTCGTAAGAATCCATGGTGGCGGAGCCGATGTAGGTGTCTCCGGCAGAATTCGTAAAACGGCATCTAACCGGAGCATCAGTATCGGCTCCGAGTTGGTTAGTATCTACGAGGTAATTAAGGCCGGAGTTATTATCCTCCCACACACCATCAACCGAGAAGGTCCACGCTCTCCGAGTAGAGATCGATGTTTCCCATCCTGCATCATCTTTTGACGAGCTATCAACATCGGTCTTTGAGAATGAAAGAGAGCCTCCTCTCTGCTGAGGTAGATCCTGCCAATCCTCCGAGCCCGTATCATCTACATCTACCGCAAACAACCAAGTTAAGCCTGTAACACCTGCCATCGTATTATCTCCTACGCATTATCATTAATAAGAAATCTAAACCTCAAAGTACCATGCCTGTTTAGCAATCCATCCGCGTGATATTCCTTAAAAATATCGGCCGAGTCTATTCTACATTGAGCCTGCGAAAAACTCTCATCGAGGGAGAGAGCGGAGCTCGTAAGGGATTCTATTATGTTCTCCATTATATCGTTAGCCTCTTTATTGCCGGCTTCCTGGCTGAATACATGGAGGAGAGCCATAGCCTCCGAGATTTTCTCTATTTCTAAGGAGACGCTGATTTCTCCGAGCTCTACATATGGAGGAGATATTGTCCCTGGCACCTGATCGTATACCGATGTTTCTATCCCATCCTCGGCATCCGTTAGCCGGCTGTAGATGGCTTTCTGTAGAGAGTTAAACGGTAGCCGCTCGGCCATTAGGCTACCCTCCTCGGCGCTTTTACCATGATGGCCCTCTTAATATTCCGCTCGTAGCTTTTCCGCTCCCCCTGGAAAGCCGGATAGAGAAACGGCCTCCGCGGAGTACCGCCTCTCTGAGCTATTCCCCGGATCACCGGGAAAAGAGGGAGCCCTTTTTTCTCGGCCCATTTGCCGAGCCCTCCCTTAATCCCTGGAGTATAGGCCGATCCACCCTTGCCGGTTACATTAGCTCCGGCCGGAGGCCGGTAGCGGCTACCGGTTCCAAACTCTACAAGATGCCCGTAAAAGGCTCTCCCTACGAAAACGAAACCGGTTAGACCATCGTTATCGGTTCCGAATCTAATGCTCCTCCGGAGCTTCCCTGTAGCCCTCGGAGCTCGGCTCTTAGCGTCCTTTTGTATCCGCTTGCCGCTAACCTCAACTACCTCTCTAACCTCTCTCTTAACCGCGTAGGCAAAGCCTGAGAGCCTTTTGATAAGTAGAGTCTGCTGAGATTTGATGAGTTTAGCGGTTAACTTCACGATGTTTCCTTAGCTACGATGATGAGGAGCCGGCCGGCCTCATCTATATTCTTTAGAGATACGATCTCAAAGTACCTGGAGCCGTATTTTATTCTATCGGTAGACTCTACATCGCTACGGAACCGGATAAGGATGTGATGCGTAGTCTGTAGTTTTAATTGCTCGTTATAAAACCTCTCCTCGCTACGGAGCGGAGTTATCGAGCTCCAAACGGTAGCCCTCGTAGCCCATGATCTAGAGCTCCCGCCTTGGTCATCTGTAGATAGAGACTGGCTCTCTATTACTATTCGATGGCGTAGCCGGCCGATTTGCATCTAAACCTCCAATAATGCAAATGGTACGAGGAGCCGAGTTAGGCCGAGCTCTAATATCCTGGAGATCCTCCCTACGGTTACGGCCTCTCTATGCTCGTAGAGATGGCCTACATAGAGATATATAGCGGCTTTAATCTGATCCGGAACCGCGGAGGCCGCTCCGTAGCCGGCTACAAATCGGATAGTTACCGCGTTTTTAACGCTCCTACGGTCATCCGGCCAAGATTTATCATAGGCTAACCGGATTCTCCCTGGCTCCTGATCCGTATCTATCTCATAGGTAGCTCCGGCTACGGTTTGAGATGCTCCATCGGTATCAATATAGGAGATCGATGTAATACTTTGGAGCTCCGGGAGAGGGAGCTCTATCTCCGAGGTAAAACGATCTATCCGGTAGTCCCATGTAGCCGTTACCAATTGCCGATGACAGTAGCTCTCTACCCATTCCCGGCCGGCCTTGCCGAGAGCGGTTACATAGGCATCATCATCGGTAGTATCTATCCGGAGATGGGCTTTGAGCTCCGAGAGGCTAACCGGTTCCTCGCTAGGAGGAGTTACTACGGCTAAACCCATTATTCACCCTCGGCCGGCCCCGGCTCCGGCTCCGCGGCTGTAGCCTTTACGCCCTGCCCCGTATCGATGAGATACTTTCCCTCGGCCTTATTACACTCGATAATCTCTCCGGCTCGGCCTGGAGCTCTATCTCCGGAGCGGTTAACTAAGAGTCTGATTTTCATTTTGTACGCTTTCTCGCTTTTGGCTTAGTCGCTCTCTCCGCGGAGGGAGAAAGAGAGGCCGATTCCGGAGAACCGGCCTTTCCTTTTACCATCTCCGCTTGCCCTAATTCTATTAGCCGCTTTCCCTCATCGGCCGAGACATCGATGATGTCTCCGGCCTTTTGGGAAAACTTTACGCCGGCTCTAGATATTTTTAGGCATACCTTCATTAGCTAGCCATCGTAAGGAATTTTATGGGATTTGTGCCTGCGTTGAGCAAATCCGCATCGTGCCTAGAGAAGGCAATGAAGCCGGTCAAATCGTTGTCCGCGAATCTTTCAACAAGTTTCCGGAGCCGGAATCCGGCTACATCTCGGATCTTGTAAAGCCGGAAATCTCCAAAGAGAAACGGCTTATTATCCGCGGCAATGTCGGCACAATCCTGATTTATGATGACCCGCCGGCCATAGAGCCTATCGGGTATTCCAAGTTGCATCCCTGGTTGCCACAGGAATTGCCCATCGGAATCAACTAGCTTCCTAACGGCCGCTACCGATGAATCATTCATCATCCATACGCTCCGATCCGAATCCCTATAGGCCGGATCTACGGAATGGAAAAGATCAATGATCTCCGTAGCCGTTATAGCAGTAGCCGAGGCTACAGTAACTCCGGAATCCGTAGCCGCGGTTACTACTCCGTTAGGCTGATCCGTACCGGTTCCGGTTGTAAAATGCTCGTTGAGTATACGGGCAATCCTCTCTCCGAGGAGAGAGCCGAGCTCCGAGGCCAGATTAAAGGCCGAATCCTGGAGGAGCTCCTCCGATACCTTTACCAGTTTAGAGCTATATTTGTACGCATTAAAGGTAGTCGCCGCAAAAGTAACATCCTGCTCCGAAACCGTTCCGGCCTCGGCCAAAATATGGCCCTTGTTGGATGTGTCATTTACGCTAGGCCAACTGAGATCGTTTCCGGTCGCCGTTCTGATAACCGATGAAACTTCCCGCATACCGCCAAAGGCCAAAAACGCTCTTTCGAGCTCGTAAACAAAGCCCTCCGGAATCAAGAAACCGCCGGCCGAATCCGGAGAGGTTTCCTGAGCTCTCATCTCCCTGCGGAGAGCATCATAATTTCCCCTATGGAGCTCGGCCTCGTAATAGTCTTTGCTCGGATTAACTCCGACTTTCCGACAAGCTACCTGATGCTTTTCTTCGAGATCCATCCCGAATTGCATACGAGCCCATCCCTGGAGAGCATTATCATTATCGGCCGCGGTTGGGAGAGCCTCTCGGATAGCTTCCGGCATCTCTGCCCTGGCATACTCGCGGCTTTCTTTCTGCTCGGAGAGAGAGTTTTCGAGCTCTACGGTCCTCTCGGTCATCTCGATGGACCTGGAGAGCCGGTCATAGTCGCTATTAGCCGAATCCCATGCGGCCTCATCATCGGAGCTCCAATGATGCTCCGGATCGTTAGCCTTTTCCCTCATCGCCTGGAGATCCTTAAATATCTCGAATCTCTGCTCTTTAAGAGCCTTAGTCCCTGCCATCTGTTTTTGCTCCTATAAAAAAATCGGCATAGCTCCGAGAGAGTATGCCGATGGTTAGAATCGATTGGTGGAATGGAGAGATATAGATCCCGCCTAAATCATAAGATGGATCGGTTTCTTTACAATAGTCCTATTCCTCTTTTTCTTTACCCTCTAAATCCCCCTCGGCCGGCCGGATACCGTTAATCCTGGCATCTATAGCGATGAGCCTCTGCTCCCTCTCCCATAGATCCCGGCTCCGCTCCGCTCCCTTTACGCTCCGGCTATTAGCCGATGTCGCTGAATACGCGGGAAATGTAACAGGACCCACATCGAGAAGGTTAACATCGGTTATATGCCGGATCTGTTTACCCTCATCGGTATCCCGCCATTCCTCCCCGCCCTCGGCTATCGTGAAAGAGAAAGAGGAGCCGGTTAGATCCCCTCTTTTGATCATCTCTCGTACATCCTTAGCCGTAGAGGTTTCTCCGAGGGAGATAGTATAGCGGAGGCCGCGGCCATCCTCCTCTAGCCGGAGAGTACCCGCTGAGACTCTCCCTAATAGCTTGTCCGGCTCATGATTAAAGAGAGCTCTCGTATCCTGCTGGCTCTCGATGCTCCTCTTAAATGCCCCTGGAGCTATCCTCTCGGTAGCTCCCTCCCATAGTCCAAACTCCGAGCCGGCCGAGCCATCGAAAAATACGGCCGCGTAACCTGTTATCTCTCCGCTCTCGGTAGCCCGGATCTCTCCGGCTCCGGCTTTCTGATTAAATCTCCGCTCCGCGGCTTTCTCTGCCATTTATTTATCTCCTAACCATCGAGAGGAGAGCTCCGAAACGGCCTCTCCTGCTATTTCATTCCGGCTATTCCCATCGGAGATTACCGATAGGCTACCGCTCATTAACTCGAAAAACTCTCCGATGTGATCCCGGCCCTCGGTAGATAGGCTGAGAGCCTGTATAACGGGATCTAACGCCTCCGATACAATATCCTGATTCTCTATCCGCATTCCCTCATCGAGCCATTTAGAGAGAATCTCCGGCTCCTGAGAGGATGCGGCCTCTTTAGCCTTTTTAACGGCTTTTATAGCTAATCGGCCGGCCATCCTCCTGATGGTAGCCTGGAGGATCTCGATGAGGCTCTTACGAGCTCCGGCCTCCGCATCGCTCTCCGGAGAATCCTCTATCTTGATCGGAGCCGGCCCCATGTTTAGAGGTAGGAAAAATTCGGCTCCGGTTCCATCCTCGATAGGATTCATATTTTCCCGGCTCCTAATCTCATCGCGGCTCATCCATCCTCCGTTGATGGCATCCTTATAGAATGCCGAGCGGCTCTTTAGATCGGCCCTAACGAGGGAGAGCCGGTTAAATTCTACTACATGGCTATCCCTGGCTTTCTGGCTCTCGGAGAGGAGTTTAGCTCTACACTCATTCTCCCATGCGATTAACCAAGGATCTAAAGCCTCATTTAGATAGCTTTGATTTTCCTGCTCTAAGGAATTGTAGGCCGTCCTGGAGCTATCTCCGAGCTTATGAGGAGGGACTCCAAACCATGATGCTATGCTCTTAACCTCAAACTCTCTCGTTTTAAGGTATTGGGCCTCCTCGTTACTCATAGACCAATTTTTAAGGCTCATCCCCTCCTCTAAGATGGCTATCTTATGAGCATTCTCTACGCGGCCATGCATCGAGTTCCAAGACTTCCGGAGGTTATCCCTGGCATCCGGATCGAGATGCCCTGGATGCTCTAAGATGGCCGAGGGCTTAGCGTTATTCTTAAAGAATACTGCTCCGTATTTCTCCGCGGCTATCCCTAATCCGAGGCTCTCCCTGGCTAGCTCTACGATAGAGAGGCCGTAGAGCCCTCGTATATGGAGCATATCCTCGGCCGAGATCCGCTCCTCTTTATTATCGATGATAGTTTTATAGCTCCGCTCGTTACCCTTCCAAACCTCAGAGGTAGAGCCTGGAGCTAAAGGGATTAGCTCGGTAGCGGTTCCCGCGTTATTCCGGAGGATAGCCGCGTAGCCGTTACCCCAAATAAGAGCATCCGCGGTTAGAGTCTGTTTAAACTCGAAAGCACTCATAGCCGAGGAGCTCTGATACCGGAGGAGCCGATACGCGGGATGTGCTGTAGCTTTCTCTTTCCCGGTTCCCTCCCTACGGAAAACTACGAGAGGGAGCTTAGCGACATCCTTAGAGATGAGAGAGATTGCTCTCCATACTGGAGCATATTGTAACGCTGTTTGCGGATTAACATTTACTCCGGAGCTCGTAGCTCCGCCGGCTAAATCTAGGAGCCAATCATCCGGAGCGGAGAGAGGAGTAGAGGGATTCTCGATGCTCCTGGAGGTTATGAAGAAATCTCTTAGTGTCGTTAAAATGCCCATTAGAGAGCCTCGTTAAATGAATTGAATACCATCATCGCTATATACTGATTTAATCGGCTCCCCGGTTACGGCTAGCCGGCCGAGAGCCATAATGAGAGCTACGATCCCATCGATCTTCTCTAAGGATCTTTTTTTGCTTACCTTGATATTTCCCGCGGCATCCGTCTCGGTAGCGCAATTTCCCATCATCCACCTGAGAACCGGATGCCCTCCATGATTTAGCTCTTTGGAGTAGATTAGCTTTTCTAGCTCTTTTGTGGGAGAGCTCATAGATGCGTAACCTTGCCCGAAACTGATCATCTCGAAACCATCTCCGGCTAATTGAGTAGTAATCTGAGCGGCATTCCACCTATCGATGGCGATCTCCTGGATATTATACACATCCCCTAGAGCCTGTATATCCCTGCGGATACAATCGAAATCGATGACATCCCCTGGAGTTAGGGTAATGAGGCCGGCTTTGGCCCATGTTAGATACGGAACCCGATCCCGCCGCTCCCTCTCTAAAGCATTCTCTTTAGGAATCCAGAAACGAGGGATTACAGAATAGGAGCCATCCGGCTCCTTAAATACCATGCAGAAGGCCGACACATCCCGAGTAGAGGCTAAATCGAGGCCGGCAAAGCATTCCCGGCCCTGGAGCTCCTCCTCGGATACTGCTCCGGAACATTGATCCCATCTTTGCATGGACATCCATCGCTCCTCCTGCTCGGTCCATATATTGAGCCGGTAGCGCTTAAAAGCATTCTCTTTAGTAGGATTCTCTTTAGCCTCGATAAACGCTGCTTTGAGATCCTCCCGCTTTACGGTTACTCCGAGAGAGGGATTAGCCTTCCGCCATGTAGATTGTTTTTGCCAATCATCATCCGGCTCGGCCGCTCGGATATATGCGAAAAAAGAGAGATCCGCGGAGTTATTCTCTAGGACCCTCTCGGCATGGATTCTCTGTTCATAGCATATTGAATGCCTATCGAATCCCGCGGTAGTTATCGAGATTAGTAGAGGCTCTCTCCTGGAGGCTCCTCCGTAGCGGAGAGCATCCCATAGCCTCCGATCCGGCTGAGCATGGAGCTCGTCAAAGATGAGCCCATTCCAGTTTATACCCTCCTGCCTAAAGCTATCCGCGGCTAAAGCCTTAAGAAAGCTATTGGTAGAAGGTATCGAGAGATGTTTTACAGAATCCCGCGGGAGAACATACTCTCGGAGGAGCGGAGAGGTAGTCGCCATCCTGGAGGCCTCCCGGTAGACGATAGTAGCCTGATCCCTGGAGGCCGCGGCCGTATATACCTGAGCTCCCGGCTCGTTATCTCCCGCTAGGAGGTATAGGGCTAAGCCGGAACATAAAGTACTCTTTCCGTTTTTTTTGGCGATCTCGATGTATGCGGTACGGAATCTCCGGAGGCCGGCCTTGTCTACCCATCCGAATAGAGGATATATAACATCCTCTTTTTGCCATTTGAGGAGTTTTAGCGGCTTGCCGGCCCATTCTCCGATGGTATGCCGGAGGTAGGAGAAAAACTCGACTACATGATCGGCTTTATCCTTATCAAAACGAAAGCCGGCTTTAACGGCTTTTAAATCCGTATCGTTCCTAATGTAGCGTTTTGTAACCTTATCCATTCGCTTTTAGCTGATTAAACGCGGTTAGAGGATCTTTAATGCTCTCCTCTTTATTGCCGAGCCCTACGCGGCCGCTCGGAGATAGTCCGAATTGAGCATAGAATTTTAGGAGAGCTCCTCGGCTTGCATTGATGATCGCTACCGCGGGATGTTGTTGAATGTAGCCGGCCGGAGTTTTAAAGGTTTCTCCCTCTTTCCTAACCGTTTTTACCGCTCGGTAAAACTGGCTCCATGTTAGGCAATAAGCCGCTAGCGCTCCTCGGTCTACCTCATCGAGAATCCCGTAAACCTGGAGCCGCTCGGTTATCCGGTTCCATTCCGCTTTGGCTTCTCGGTCTAACCAAGTAGGCATCCTCGGAGGCCGGCCGGAGCTCGGTAGCTCGGTTCGCCGGCCGGCCTCCCTGGAGCCGATTAGCTTCAAAATTTTGCTCGGCCGCGGAGCCGGCCCTCGTTTTCCCATTTAATCCCCCCCCATAGG
>Ga0114900_1000925_pt1 | contig 19940 bp, 19 predicted proteins | sample MalvireepMed_231_FD_89685 | JGI IMG/M metagenome (GOLD analysis project Ga0114900, IMG submission 89685) | Marine viral communities from the Global Malaspina Expedition - Malaspina viral metaG DeepMed_231 | ecosystem: Environmental > Aquatic > Marine > Oceanic | place: Mediterranean Sea...
ATTCTGGCCGCTTCCGCTCTGATAGCTGCGGCGCCCATGCTTTACGCCCAGGACACCCCGGGTGTGGTAACCATCGAAGGTACCCGCATTCGTGGCGACCAGGAAGTGCCCACGGTCATGTATCTGGTGCCCTGGCAACCACCGGAAGTTGAACAACTTCGGGCGCCAGACGAGCGGCTCATGGTTAATCAGGGGATTGCGCCGCTGGAACGATATGAATTCCAGAGGCTGGTGCAATACCACAACGAATTCCTGAAACAGACACAACCGGCAGATGAATCGCCAGAGTGAGACATTCCTCACATCTGCTCTGTGTTCTTGCGCAAAAATAAACAAACCCTCACACAGACTTGCGCGAACTTACCCTGTCCGGGCGAGCTCGCGAATAGACTGATCTGAAAACGGACCATGGAGTGCCCAGAAAATGATCGATACCGCCGTTCGCTTCTTCCAGGAAGGTGGCTTTTTTATGTTTCCGATCGCCGTTGTGCTGATCATCGGACTCATTGTTGCCATTGAACGTTACGTCTACCTTTCCGCCCAGAAACTGACCAACCGTCGGGATTTCAACCGCCTGCATCAGATGATTGCAAAGCGCGATCTGAAGGGCGCCCTGAATTACACTCAGGAGTCCGGTAGTGCCATGTCCACCATGATCGGCTTCGGCCTTCAGCGCCTCGCCCGCCGCCAGGGTCGCGAAGAGATCGAATACGCCATGGAAGAGGGGTTGCTGGATGTTATGCCTCGGCTGGAAAAGCGCACACAGTACCTGGCAACACTGGCCAACATCGCCACGCTGCTGGGCCTGCTTGGTACCATTATCGGTCTGATTGCTGCCTTTACCGCAGTAGCCGCAGCGGATCCGGCCCAGAAAGCGAGCCTGTTGTCCCAGAGTATCTCGGTCGCCATGAACACGACAGCGTTTGGCCTGATGTCAGCCATTCCGATGCTGCTGATCCATTCGCTGCTGCAAACCAAGACCAACGAGATTGTTGATAGCTTCGAGATGGCCGGCATCAAGGTTCTGAACCTCCTTAGCGATGGCTCCGGCAACAAGTCCGGTGCACAACCACAGGGTCAGACTGCCGCTGCGACGGCACAGGTAGCGACACCGGCCGGTAGCCCGGCCTGATAACCAGCCAGAAGGATGTCAGGCCATGAGACGGAAGCATCGTCGCCTACAAAGTGAGGCAGATCTCGACATCACGCCCTTCATGAATCTCATGATTGTGCTGGTGCCGGTACTGCTGCTGAATATGGTGTTTGCCCACACCAGCGTTCTGGAACTCAACTTTCCGACCGGCGAGAGCCTGTCGGCAGAGCAGGCTGAAGAACTGCAGATCCAGGTTGTGATCTATGAAGATCGGCTGGTTGTTGCAGATAACCAGGGCGGCGTCATCAAGGACATACCCCGGCGTGAGGGCGAGTATGATTTTCCTCTGCTCAAGGATGTCATGAAAGAGATCAAGAGTCGGGTGCCGGACAAAAAGGATGTGATCATCATGCCGTCCCGGCAGACCTCTTATCAGTCTCTGGTTTCCGTGATGGATACGGTGCGCTCCTATGAAGCCGTAGTGGCTGGCAGTGTTGTCGAGGCAGAACTGTTCCCCGAAATCTCCCTCGGAGATGCACCTGCCCAGACCTCGGGCACCGCGGAGGTAAGTTCATGAAAGAATCCGCGAAAGCCCGTCGTCTGAAACGGCATTACCGGCGCAACAAAAGCCAGGGAAAAATGAACCTGGTGTCGCTGATGGATATTTTTACCATCCTCGTGTTCTTCCTGATGGTGAACTCTTCGTCTGACGTACAGGTACTCAACCAGAACAACACCATCAAATTGCCCGATTCGACTGCCCAACAACCCCCGGGTGATGTACTGGCACTAACCGTGACCGACCGGGATATCCTGGTGAACGGCCGGCTGGTGGTGAAACGCGACGCGTTCCAGACCTTCGAGGGGCAGGTTGAGCCATCGCTGAAGCAGGAGCTCGACTACCAGGCCAGTCGTTCGTCGGGGCCAGCACCGGAGGCAGGTCGCCCCATTACCATTCTTGCGGACCGGGAACTTCCTTACGAGCTGCTCAAGAAAATCATGTCCACCTGTGTGGACGCCGGTTATGCCAGCATTTCCCTGGCGGTTAATCAGCGCACGGAACAGGGGGCCTGAAGCTAATGGATTATCGCTACGGATTGCCCTGGAATCAGGAGAGGGGAGAGCGCAAGAGACTGTTGGCGGCGGCGGTTGTCGTGGTGCCCCTGTTTCTGGTTTTCGCGGGCTATGTGAGTTGGGTTGAGTTGCCGGAACAGGATCGGCAGGAACAGGAAGCCTTGCCGCCCCAGTTGGCGAAGCTGATTGTTGAGAAAAAGGAGCCACCCAAGCCGGTATTGCCAGAGCCTGAGCCGCCAAAGCCTGAGGAAAAGCCGGTGGAGCAGGCGAAGCCTGAGCCAAAACCCGAACCCGCTCCAGCGCCGGTTGTTCCAGAACCGGAAGTGGCTGAAAAACCGGAACCAGAGCCCAAACCGGAAGAAGTGGCCAAGGCTCGGGAAAAGGCGAAAAACACCGGGATTCTTGCCATGGGCAACGAGCTGTCGAAGATCAGTTCGCTGGCGGAATCGGTCAAACTGGATAGTCCGGTTACCAATACGGCCGAGCCGATCGCCAGGAAGACCGGTGATACCCTGGCTTCCCGTGCTACCGAAAACACCCGCAGTAGTGGTGTGAATGAAATCGCTTTGAGCCGGGAAACCCGTGAGCTTGCCCTGGCAGAACGGGAGCGCGCGGAGGTGGCCGAGGCGGAACGTGTGGCTGCGGTAAAAGAGACGGTGCGCAGGGAGCAGCAGGAAACTGCCTCGAAATCGCGTAGCCGGGAGGAGTTGCGCCGCACCATGGATGCCAACAAGTCCGCCATTTACAGCATCTACAATCGCGAGCTGCGCCGAAAACCCTCGCTGCAGGGCAGTATCACGCCCGAACTGGTTATCGAGCCGAATGGTGCGGTGTCCAGTTGCTCGGTTGTGGAGTCAACACTCAACGAACCGGCACTTGAGAACAAGATCTGCAACCGGTTGCGGCTGGTAGACTTTGGAGCACGACCAGGAGTCGACAAGACCACCATTCGTTATCCGATCGAGCTGTTGTCGAGCTGACGGTTGGCTCCGGATCAGGGGTGGTGAAGGATCGCTCCTGATCAGGCGCTTTCGACAGTGTGGGGCGCAAACAGCTTGTAGCGGTTTCGCCCCTCCCGCTTGGCACGATACATGGCGATGTCGGCGCCGTTGATCAGTTCCTGAACGGTGGTACCGTCTTCCGGATACAGGCTGATGCCAATGCTTGAACCCACGTTTATCTGGTTGCCGTTGATCTGATAGGGCCGTTTGTTTGCTTCAATCAGCCTGTCGGCCACGGCAAACACGTCGGATAGCCGTTCCATCTCCGGTAGCAGCACAATAAACTCGTCGCCTCCAAGTCGGGCGAGTGTGTCGTCTTCCCGCAGGCAGTCTTTTACCCTGGTAGTGAACTGAAGCAACAGGTCATCCCCCACCGCATGGCCCAGCGTGTCGTTCACTTCCTTGAAACGGTCCAGATCCATAAACATCACTGCAAGCAGCATTTCCTTGCGATGGGCATGGCGAATGGCGTGCTCCAGCCGGTCTTCCAGCAATCGTCGGTTCGGCACACCGGTGAGGGCATCGTAGTAGGCTAGCTGTCGGATCTGTTCCTCGTTCCTGCGATTTTGCGTGATATCCGTGAACAGGCCCGCGTAATGTGTGGTATTGCCGTCATCGTCGGTGATTGCGGTGATGGTCAGAAGTTCCAGATAAAGCTCACCGGTTTTTCGGCGATTCCAGATTTCTCCGCGCCAGTAGCCGTGGGTTTCCAGGGAATTCCACATGCGCCGGTAGAACTCGCTGTCGTGGCGCCCGGATGAGAGCAGATCCGGTGACCGACCGATGACCTCTTCGGCGGTATAACCGGTCAGTTGGGTGAATGCCGGGTTGACGAATTCAATGCAGACGTCTTTGTCGGTCACCATTATGCCTTCAAAAGACGATTCAATGACCCGCTCCGCCAGTTGCAGGGTTCGCCTCGATTTGGCCAGGGCCTGATCCCTTTGTTCGAGGGCTTCGCGAAGATCGTCCAGATACATTTGCTCAGCGCCGGTCAGCATGTCGTGATAACCGATCAGGCCGGTAACCTCTCCAAGCTGATTGACCACGGCAAGATGGCGGATGCGATGATCTATCAGCAGATCGCGGGCGTGAATCAGCGGGTCTTCTTCGTTTACGGTGAGCAGAGGCCGGGTCGCCAATTCATTGACCAGGGTGTTGCTGGTGTGGCGTGCAATAAACCGGACCATATCCCGCTCGGTCAGAATCCCCAAACCTTCTTCGTCGCAATCGACCACCACCGCATCGGCATGATGGCGATGCATGTAACTGGCCACTTCCGCCAGAGACTGGTCGCCCCGAACCACCAGTGGCGGGCGCGGTACGGCCGCCCTCACTTCCCGCAGTCGCAAGTAGGGTTCCAGGCCCTGGTTGAGGGCCAGGTCGGTCTGGGAAAGGATCCCGACCGGTTTGCCGCTACTGTTAGTCACCAGAAAATGGCGTTTTCCGGTATCGCGTAAACGAACCGCGGCTTCACCGGCATCGAGTGTCTCGGGTAAGGACAGCACAGGTGAGCTCATCACTGTACTTACCGGCTGTTGGAATGTTTCGGGATCTGTAAAGTCGATCGCCAGGGCGTCATGTTCTGTCCAGATACCAACAACCGTTCCGCCATCGGTAATCAAAATGGAACTGACCGAGGTTTCGGACATCCGGGCAGCCGCATCGGCAATGGTTGTGTCCAGCTCACACTGAAGCAGGACGCCCGTGTGCATAATGCGTGATATCGGAAGCGGCTGCCCCATGGGCACTCCTGTTATTCTTGGTCGGTCTGTTGCGAAGAATTCGGTAAAAGTGAACCCTCGCTCATTTATATTGAAGTCTATCAACCCCCGGCTTCCGATGCCTTAACTTTTACGTAGCTTCCAGGCGCGTCCTCAATCGCCTCAAGCGGGCCTTCCCCGGGCTGACGGGGCTGAACTTGCTCTCCCTCGAATGTCACCAGCCATTCACGCCAGTGTGGCCACCAGGATCCAGGGTGATGTTCTGCGCTATCAAACCAGTCATCCGGCGAGCCTGGCAATTGGTTATTGGTCCAGTACCCGTATTTTTCCTTGTAAGGGGGATTAATGACCCCGGCAATATGGCCGGAACCGGACAGAACGAATCGCACATCGCCGCCGTAAACCCCGGCGCCCCGATAAGTCGTTTTCCATTTAGCGATATGGTCCTGGCGGGCGGAAAGGAAGAAGGAAGGTACCCTGATGGCGGAAAGATCAATGCTTTCACCCGCAATCGTGAGGGCATCCGGCTGCACCAGTCGGTTATGCAGGTACATTTCCCGAAGGTAGTAGCTGTGCATTCTGGCGGGGAGGTTGGTGCCGTCGGTATTCCAGTACAGCAGGTCGAAGGCTTTGGGTTTCAGGCCTTTGAGGTAGTTGTTGGTCCAGTAGGACCAGAACAGATCGTTTTCCCGCAGCAGATTGAAGGTAAAGGCCATGGCCCGGCCATCCAGGTAGCCTTTGCGCTCCATGGTTCGTTCGATACCGCGGATTGAGTGATCGTTAATGAAGACGCCGATGCCGCCGGGGTCTGAAAAATCCAGCAGGGTTGTCAGATAGGTGGTGCTGACGATCGGGTTACGTTGTTTTTTTGCCAACCAGGCCATCGTGGTTCCGAGCAGGGTGCCGCCAATGCAGTAGCCGATGGCATTCATCTGTTGCTCGCCGGTCGCTTCAGTTACAGCATCAATGGCAGCCAGCGGGCCCAACGTCATGTAGTCGTCCCAGCCCCGGTTTTTCTGGGCTGGCCCGGGATTCCGCCAGGAAACCATAAACACCGTCTGGCCCTGGTCTACCAGCCAGCGAATGAAGGAATTGCGTTCGGTGAGGTCGAGAATATAGAACTTGTTGATCCAGGGGGGGACGATCAGAAGCGGGCGCCGGGCCACGGTTTCAGTTGTTGGCGAGTACTGGATCAATTGCATCAGTTCATTCTGGTACACCACTTTGCCGGGCGTTGTTGCCAGGTTGCCGCCCACCTCGAAGGCCGAACGGTCGGTCATGGCGACGTTGAACAGATTCGGGTTCTGCCGGATATCGTCTACCAGGTTGCGGGCCCCATCCACCAGATTCATGCCCTTTCGCTCCCAGGTTATCCTGAGGACTTCCGGATTGGTCAGCGGGTAGTTGGAAGGTGAAAGCGCGCTCGTCAACTGGCGGGCGTAGAACAGCATCTGGTCGCGACTCGGGCCGGGGAGCCCCTCCATACCTTCAACCCAGTTCAGGAAGGCGCGGGAGTTGATCAGATAGGCCTGCTGGAGCACATCAAACGACAGATGCCGGTGCCAGTCCTCCGCTAGGAAGCGCCGGTCGTCCGGGTCCGGTTCGGCGACCGGTTCCATCGGTTTGCCGGTGAGTCTGGTCAGGGTGTAGCGAGCCAGCCCCAGATGTTTGCGGGCAAGATCGATTTCTGCACTGGCGAACCGGAGCGGGTGCAGCAGCAGATCTTCGGCCATGGTTCGATAGGCGTCCGAGATTTCGCTCAGCGTCGAGAGTTTGGTGTCCTCCATCATCCCGGTGTCGCCGAGCCATTTTTCCAGCTGTTGCTGGCCCTGGCGGACGTTGTCCTCGAAGGTTTTCACCAGATTAGTGGCGGTTTTGCTCACGAAATCCAGACCGAACATAGGGCTCTCCTGCCGCTGAATAAAAAACGGCCGGAATGGATACCATTCCGACCGGTTTTGGTCCTGCCTTTCAGGCTGCAGATTTGGAACCGCTGGCCTTGGCGGTTGGTGCCTTCTCTTTGGCAGGTTCGCTCGAATCCTGTTCAAAGGCTTTCTGTATCTGGTCACGGGTTTCGCTGAAGTAATCCTGCCAGGCTTTCCAGTCCTGGGTGAACTGGTCACTGAGGGATTTGAGGGTCTCTGCCTGGTCGGTGGTCAGTTGCTTCAACCCATCCAGATCGCGAACTTCGGCGACTTTTCGAGCCTGGTCCATGGCGACATCGGCATAACGACGAAACGCATTCATCTGCATTTCGGCGGCCTTGCTGAACTGGGTGAAAAGGGTTTCGTTGAGGCGGTTGGCCTTGTTGATCATATCCTGATTCATTCGTTACAACTCCTTTGTAGTGATTGTCGGAACAGGTAGTTTAGCTCAGCTTCGATGACATGATTTTGACAGGCGTCAAACCGGCTTTCACCCTATCTCCTAGTCTATAGTTAATTCGATAACAGATAGATCCGGGAGACATCCGATGGCAAACCGAAAATCCGAGCTGGAAACCCTGAAAGCAGACCTTGAAGCCAGGCTGTCCCGCTACCAGGCGCATCAGCGCAGGGAAGCGGGGGCACTGGAAAAGGATTTCGAAGAGCAGGCGAGCCAGACCCAGAACGATGAGGTAGTGGATTCCCTGGAAGCGGAAACGCGATCGGAACTCCAGCAGATTGATCACGCCCTGGAGCGGATAGACCAGGGCGTCGGCAACGAATGCGAGCAGTGTGGTAACGACATCGATCCCAGGCGGCTTCAGGTATTGCCGTATACCACGGTTTGTGTAGATTGCGCGTCAGACTGACAACCTGGATGCAAAAGAACAGGATGAACAATGGCTGAAGTGCAACGCAACGACGGAACCCGTTCCGGGCTGCCGAAGAGTCAGGTAACTGGTCTGATCCTGGGGGTGGCGTTCCTCCTGGCAACGCTGGCCCTGCCTGCGCCAGGCTCCATGGGGGCGGAGGCCTGGGCGGCGCTGGGGCTCATGCTGCTGATGGCCACCTGGTGGTCCACCGAAGCGATACCGATTCCGGCCACAGCCCTTTTACCGATCGTGCTGGTACCCGCGCTTGGGCTTGGCACTATCGGGCAGGCAACGGCGCCCTATGCCAATCCGATCATCTTCCTGTTTCTCGGTGGGTTTACCCTGGGCCTGGCGATGCAGCGATGGAATCTTCATCGGCGTATTGCCTTGCTGACGCTCAAAGCCATGGGCGATCAGCCCAAGCGACAGATTGCCGGCTTCATGCTGGCGACGGCTTTTTTGAGCATGTGGGTGAGTAATACCGCAACCGCTATCATGATGCTGCCCATTGGCTTGTCCGTGGTAGCGATGATGGACAACTCGAACCCGGAGGGTGTTCGGAAATATGCAACAGCGCTGCTTTTGGCCATCGCCTACTCCGCGAGCATTGGCGGTATTGCCACTCTGATCGGGACCCCGCCCAATGCTTTGCTGGCGGCCTATCTGAGTGAAAACCAGGGCATCTCGGTGGGCTTTGCCCAGTGGATGGTGCTGGGGGTTCCGGTCACTCTGGTAATGCTGGTGCTGACCTGGTGGTGGCTGACCCGGAGGGATTTCGGGATTGGTCAGGCATCGGACAGCGGCCAGATGATTCGGGATGAACTGGCCAAACTCGGAGTCATGAGCCGGGGAGAGCGTTTGGTGGCCGTGGTATTTGTCATCACGGCAACGGCGTGGATTTTTCGCCCGCTGTTGTCTGCCAGTCTGATGCCCTGGTTGAGTGATACCGGCATCGCAATCGCGGCAGCGATCGCCATGTTCCTTATCCCGGTAGATACCCGTCAAGGCACGTTTGTGCTGGATTGGGATTCCGCCAACAAATTGCCCTGGGGAGTACTGTTGCTCTTCGGCGGTGGCCTGGCGATGGCGGGGGTAATCAGCAGCTCCGGTCTTGCGGAATGGATCGCCGGCAGTCTGGGCGTGGCTGGTGTATTGCCAACCATCGTCATGATGGTGATAGTGGCCTCAGTGATTATTTTCCTGACCGAAGTGACCAGCAATACCGCCACTGCCGCCGCCTTCCTGCCATTGCTGGGAGCTCTGGCCATGGCGCAGGACGTGTCTCCGTTGCTCCTGACGGTTCCTGCCGCGATTGCAGCCAGCTGCGCCTTCATGATGCCGGTGGCCACGCCGCCTAACGCGATTGTCTTCTCCAGCGGTCATATGCAGATTTCGGACATGATCAAAGCGGGTTTTGCCCTGAATCTGATGGGCATTGTGGTCGTCACTCTCATCACTTACGGGTTGCTGGGGCTGGTGTTCTCGCTCTGATGCTCCCCGCCACTTCATGGCTTTGCCTCCGGTCTTGAACCAGTTCTCATACCGGTTCCCGGAGGCCCCTTCTGCAGCGACAGATTTGAGGCACAGTTATCTTTAAGCCAGTTGCGATTTCGGTATCGTACGGTAACAACATGTAACCCGATAAGTTGCACGTCTAATAAAAACAGGGACTTTCCAAAATGCTGCTGGTGCTGGCCGGATCCATTCTCACGTTCACCATGGTGCAGGAAGCCACCGAGGTCGAGCCATTCGATCGTGGCACGATTGTTCTGGAGCAGAAGGTTGATGCCAGCCCTGTCGAGCTTCGATGGGACACCCGGGTCGAACCCCTGGTGGAGCAGAAATTCCGCAATATCGTTCGTCAGGCGTACGACTACAGTTGCGGCAGCGCAGCCCTGACCACGGTGCTCAACTTCTATGTTGGCCGTTCTCTGACCGAACGCCAGGTGATGGAAGGTTTGCTGCACTACGGTGAGAGCGAGCGCATCGTTGAGCGCCGCGCTTTCTCCATGCTTGATATGAAGCGGCTGGTCACAGCCCTTGGCTATCCCTCTGGCGGTTTCAAGGCAGAAATCGAGGACCTGATGGAGTTGGACCATCCGGCAATCGTTCCCATTGATCACGCCGGATTCAAGCACTTTGTGGTGCTGAGAACCATCCGGGACGGGCGTGTTTACCTTGCAGACCCGGCGGTTGGCAATATTTCCTTCACCGTGGCGCAGTTTCAGGAGAAGTGGGACGACAACGTACTGTTCATTGTCTTCCCGGGCAGCGACAAACCCCTGGATAACCTTGAGTTGAAAGAGGAAGACCTGCGCTTTGTGGATGACCAGACAATGACTCTGCTGGCCATGCAGCAGATTCCAGCGTTCCACGAGTCAACGGAGAGACGCATTCAGAACTTGCTGGAACGCCAGAAGAATAATCCGGACGGTAGCGTGGAAAATACCCGCAAACAGCTCCATTACCGTCGTCATTAATTTTCCCGGTTGTTTGATCGGGCAGGAATAAAACAAATAAAAGTAGGGAGTCAGGATGAATCGTTGGTTTGTGCGAGGTTTTATCCTTGTTTCCGCGGCTGGGCTGCTTCCGGGCATGGCCATGGCTCAGGAAGGGAATGTGGATCAGGCGCGGGAGGCACTGGCGCGTCAGGAAGGGGATGAGGATTCTACCAAACAGCTGGAGGAAGTGTTCCAGGCTGCCGAAAAGAACTACTCACTGCAGAAGAAGGGCACCCACTCCCTGAACTATTCGTTCGATTATTCCTATACCGGCGACCAACGGCTGGATCTGGCGATATCGAACGGCTCGGTGCGTAATCTGGACGTTGTTCCATCGGCCACCCATAACTTCACAAATGCCTTTTCCTACGATTACGGGTTACTGGATAACCTGACGATCGGCACCCGTGTTCCACTGGTGGTGAAGTACGACACCCAGGACGAGCTGAACGTTTACGACTTCGGCGACATCTCCTTCACCGGACGTTGGCAGCCGTTTGCCTATGTGCCTGGCAAGATGTCGACCACCTTCTTTGGCACCCTGAACAGTAAAACCGGCGTCAGTCCCTACGAAATTGACATCAACGAGCAGTTGTCCACCGGCAGTGGCTATTACTCCGTGGGCGGTGGCCTGAGTATGTCGAAGGTACTGGATCCGGTGGTGGTCTTTGGCTCGGTCAGCGCAACCTACAACCTCACTGTCGACGGTCTGGAACAGGTTCGGGGCGCCCGGCTGCTACAGGAGGTGGAACCAGGGTTCGGCTTGTCCGGTTCTCTGGGTTTTGCCTACTCCCTTTCCTATGACATCTCTCTCAGTGTGTCTGGCCAGCTCAGCTACAGCGACGAGACGGTGCTGACCTTCTCCAACGGTGACCAGGCCGTGGCCCAGGACCAGATGACTGGCTTCCTCAGTATGTCGCTGGGCACGCGTCTCAGCGATATGACCATTGTGAATACCAGCCTCGGGATCGGTTTGACGGAGGACGCGCCGGACTTCTCCCTGGGTGTATCCCTGCCCATCAATTTCTCTGGCCTCAAAGAGTGATTGAAGTCGAGGACGTTTCAAGGGAAGGGGAAGGATTTCATGGGACAAGCTAGTCACAAGCGACATCTTCTGGCCGCCGCTATGGTCGCGGGCGTATCCTGCGGGGCCCAGGCACAGATGACGCAGAACCTGACGATACACCCGAAGGCGCTGGCACTGGGTAACGCCGTTACAGCAGATCCCCCGGGACTGATGGCCATTCACTACAATCCAGCGGGCCTGACCAAACTCGACGGGCGCCAGCTTGAGGTGAACCTCCTCAGCATCTATCTGGATATTGACGCCGACTTCTACGCAGATGAAGACTACGAGATATTCGGAATCAGCGGGCTCGAAACTGACCCTTTAACCGGAAAGCAACGCGACCCGATTGCGAACAGCAGTAGTCATACCAACAACGTAGCTCTCTATGTGCCGGGTTACGGCATTCTTCGTATGCCCCCTGGCCCTGCCGTTGCACCATCAGCGGGTATCAGTATCAAGCCGCCGGGTTCGAAGCTGACGTTCGCCAACGCTTTTTATCTGCCGATGGCCGCAGGCTTCTACCGGGATAAAAACGACCCCGGTCGCTACCTGCCCCAGGCGGCCACCCTCCAGCGGACCACCTACCTGTCTCCCACCGTCGGGTATGAGATCAATGATGAATGGTCTGTGGGCGCGGGCATTCATCTCTCGCATTTCGCCTTCGCAGCGGACCAGTACATGCGGGCGCCAAACCTGCTGATGGGGGTGGCAGAGGTTCTGCAGGATGCGTTCAACTGTGAAAGCGGCGACGAACCGCTGCAGCCCTGGCTTGCGTTATGTGGTGGTAATGTCGGCCCCTGGGACGACATCGGAGCCATGAGTCTGAATCTGCAGGAAACCATTTCACCCACCTACGCCCTGGGGGTGATGTGGGAGCCGACAGACTGGTTCCGCTGGGGTGCCAGCTATACCTCTGAAGCCGACATGAATCTCAAGGGGCAGTTCGAGATTCAGTACACCGATGACTGGTCCGGGTTCTGGCAGAGTGTGAATGGCTCCATTCTGGGCGCCATATCATCGGCCATTCTGAGCCTGCCCTCAGGTGCACCGCGGGAGGCAGGCAACGTCAGCATGGATCTTGTCTACCCGCAGCATTTTCAGACCGGTATCAGCGTGGATGTCCATCCCAAGCTGACCGTGAACGCGGATGTGGGCTGGACGGATTTTGCCCAGTGGGATGCCTTCAATTTCCAGTTTGATCGTAACCTCGAGTTCCTGAACGCGGCACGCATTCTGTCGCCGGACAATGCCACCTCGGATACCCTGCGCTTGCCGTTGGGTTTCAAGAGCCAGTGGAACTGGGCTTTTGGTGTGGAGTTCCATGCATCATCTCGTCTGGATCTGCGGGCTGGGGTGGAAATCCGGGACTCGGTTATTCCGGACGACCAGCGCTCGATTATGGCGCCATTCGGGGGCGCGAACCTGTACAGTATTGGCATGGGGTACAAGTGGGATAAGGACACGGAAATTGATATGAACCTGTCGTATCTGCAATCGATTGAGACCATTCCGGCCGACACCAGTTGCAACGTGAACTGCGACAACATCACCAACATCATCTATAACCCCTATGCCGACCTCACCATCAAGACTTCCCTGCGGGTGGTGATGGCAGGCTTGAGCTTCCGAACCAAATTCTGATCCTGACAGGGGGGCTGTGATGGGACTTGGTCGATACAGCGGACTGGCGGTCGGTGTGTTTGCACTCGTGTTGCTGGCAGGTTGTCAGACCGGCGGCAGCGGCGTTGCCGAGCGGGAAGGCTACTTTTCCTGGGTGGATGAGCAGGGCAGGGTACGTTATTCCCGGATTCCCGACGGTCAACGCGAAGACGCTACCCGTAGGGAGCCGGATGCCGAGCCCGTAGCCATCTCAGGCGAAGCCACCGGGTCTGAGGCTTATCGGCCGACCTCTGGCAGCGACCGCGGCGCCGCCGCAAAGCTGGAAGAAAACCTCGAATACACCACCGAGAATTATCCGGATGGTGAGGAGCTGGCGAAAAAAGGGTTTATCCGGCCTGGCCAGCGGCAACCCTATTTCACCTGGCGTGATGCCGACGGCATTGTCCGTGTCAGCTATTACACCCCGGATATGCGAACCGAAGAGCAGAAACAGGCGGATCAGGCGCCGGTCATGCTCAGCGATGCCAGCGTATACCTGCCGGTTACTGTAGATGACCATACGCCGGTTGAGGGCCATGACCCCGACGCCTTTGCCATACTGGGGATTGAGGAAACGGATTCGTTTTTCCGGGTATTTGCCGAAAGCTGTTGCCAGACCCTGCCTGCCCGGGATTTCCTGCAGTGGCAGGAAGGCCGTGAGTTTGGTGTTGATTTTGAGGAAGACACGCCCCGCCACCGTTTCAGCACGGGTGATTCGCCCTATCGGCTGATTGCCCTGCCGTCCAGTACCTTTGTCCCCGGGTTTGTGATGCGGCTGCGTTCCTACGCCCACAATGGCGTGCTGGTACCCAGCCTGGCATTTCTCGACAAGGACTTTCAGCCCGTGCGGGTAGTGACGGATCTGGTTATGAACTACGAACCGGAAAACTGGCGCCGTCGTGGGTATCTGGAAAGCTGGGTACCGGCGTTTCCCGGCCAGGGCGAGCGCTGGCTGGTGGTATTCACCCGCCCGGAAGACCTGGCCGGCCAAACGGTGACGGAAGCGGGCGACACGCCCAAAGCGATTCCACACGTTGAAACCGGAGAAATCGGCATCACGACATTTGAGGAGTGATAGCGACCATCAGTCTTCCGGTGCGTCCAGATTCAACCACTGCTGGGACAGCCAGTAGAAGCTGCCGTTACCCGCCGGATGGGTACAGTTGTATCGGAACCGACGGCTGTTGATGGCTTTGGGTGCTTGGACCTCTATGCTATCTCCCACCACTTCAAAATTGATTCGACCGAGTCCGGAAGCGAAACAGGTAAGCCGGGAGGGGCTGATGGCATCGGTGGGCGTAAACCTCAAGCGCGGCGGATTCTGCTCGAACACCCCGTCGGGCAGGTCTTTGGCCGGTACCGGAAAAGCCTTGCTCATCAGTTTGTCTTTCAGACTGCCCAATTGGCCGTAGGCATTGGCCATGGGGAAACGGGGCAGACGGGTTTTACCTGAGTATTGTCCGATAGCTCCCGATTGTTGCCCGTATCCAAGCCAGCCTCTCTCGCTGAGCTTCTGTTCCAGGTCTTGATCGAATTCGCCGTAGGGATAGGCGAACAGAGGTTCCTCCACGCCAAGACGGTTCTTCAGCTCTTGCTGAGCCTCGTCCAGGCTGCTGGTAATCCGGTTTTCCCATGCCTCTTCGGGTTCACCCCGTCTGCGTGCCAGGTGAGCGTGATCCGTACTGTGATTGGCGATGGTCGCCAGCTCGTTGTCTGCCATTGTGCGGAGTTGCTCCCAGGTCATGTAACCCTTGGCGCCCACTGCGTCAGTATTGACGAAGACAGTGTATGGAAGCCCGAGCCTGTCCAGTAACGGCGCAGCAAAGGTATGGACGGATTCATAGGCATCATCGAACGTAATGGCCACTTCATTGGTGTCAGGGTGTTCGCCGGCCAGTGCCGCCCTGGTGCCAGCTTCCAGCGGCACCACGTCAAGGTCAAGATCCCGGATCATGTTCATCTGCGCCTCAAACAATGATCGGGACGTGCTGGTCGCCGGAGGTGTACTGTCATCCACGTGGTGATACTGCAGAACCACCAGGTCGGCCTGAGCCTGTGTTCCGGCCAGCAACAGGGCACTGATCAGGGGATACGCAATCAGTTTGTTTATTCGAAGCATGGTCTTGTTTCCTGACACACGGGATCTCGTAGGATGATTTAGGCGTAATGGGCTTTCAGAACCGAGAAGGCCTGATTCAGTTGTTGGATTTCTCCGGTATCACCGCCCCGGTCCGGGTGCGCACGCATCACGAGTTTTCGGAAGCGCTTCTTGACGGTAGCGAACTGCCCCGGTAATTCATCGAAACCCAGCGTCCTGGCCGCCTCGGCGGCTTCCGAGTGCTCGGGCCGGGACAGGGTATTGCCGGCCCAGAAGTTGTCCATCATTTCCTGAATGGCGGCTTCGGAGAGAAAGTACTGTGACAGATCCAGATAGAACTCACGCAGGGCATCGGTAGAATCCGGCAGTGCCGTTGATTCGGTGCGCGTCAGCATTTGCCCGATACTGAGCCGAAGCGGAGAGATATTCAGGCTCTCGCCCTCCAGGGCAATCTGATCGCGCAGACGGTAGAGTACGTGGAACAGCAGGAAGTGCACCGGGTACAGCCGATCGGGCTCGTGAAAGTCAACGGTGCCAATCAGGCTCCAGCGCTCGCCCTGCAAGGCCCGAATCAGCTCCAGCTCGGATAGCCCGGCTGGGCCTGCGGCCCGCAGCTCGTGCTCCACTGCAACCAACAGGTGCTGGACCTGTTGCTGTAGCCAGCTGCGCTCTTCACCACGGGCTTCGGGTGAGTCATCGAGTATCTGGTTATCTGCGGAGATGGTCATGGCCATCATGGTATGCCAGTCAGCCTTCGCTTGAAAGCCTGGTCAGGGCCGGGAAGCCGCCCAGAAACAGCTGGGTGGAAAACTCAGCCGCTGTTCTGGCTTCGTCCTGGGCGTGTTCCGGATTCTGATGTGCCCGCCTGGCCACCAGCATGCTGGTGTCGTAGGCCACGCCAAAGAACGCGGCACAAAGATAGTCCGCATCGACCGCCGGCAGCAGGCCCCGGGTCATGGCGTTGCGGACGTCTTCCTCAAGGGACAGCATGGTCAGACCCAGAATATCTGAACCAAACAGGTTTCTCAGGGCGCGCTGATTCTGATGGGCCAGCTCATACACCACCGGATCTTTCGCGGTAGTACTGTAAAGCGCCAGGTAGGCCCGGTAGACAAATTCCCGGGTTGAGGATGCAGATTGTCGCTGCTGGCTCATGTCGTTGTTGAGCGAGGTCAGGAAATCGCTGAGCAGGGCCGCGAAGATATCCTGTTTACTGGAAAAGTAGTTGTAAAAGGTGCCAGCGGCGAGACCGGTTCTGCGGACGATGTCCCGAATGGTGGCGTTGTCGTAACCGTGTTCCTGGAAACAGTCTCTGGCCGCCCTGAGAATGGCGTGACGATTTCGGATACGGTTGAGTGCGCGCTTGCCCGTGGCTTGTGGTGAAGTCAATTTCAACATATCCATGTTGCTATCCTGTCCCTGATGGTTTGTGGCGCGTATAATTGCCCGCTCACTTACCTTGTGAGCGTGAAAACGAATGCCCGAAGCAATGACTGCCAGCCCTGAAAAGACACCTGTTTCTGATTACGAACGTCGCCAGAAACTGGAGCTTAACAAATTGCAGAAACGTCTGCGCCGTGAAGTTGGGCAGGCGATTGCTGATTTCTCGATGATTGAAGCCGGCGATAAGGTGATGTGTTGTCTGTCCGGTGGCAAAGACTCCTACGCCATGCTGGACATTCTGCTGAACCTGCAGAAGAGCGCGCCGGTGCGTTTTGAGCTGATTGCCGTGAACCTGGACCAGAAACAACCGGGTTTCCCCGAGCATGTCCTGCCGGACTATCTTGAATCGATGGGTATCGAGTATCACATCATCGAGAAAGACACCTACAGTATTGTTAAGGAAAAAGTGCCTGAAGGGAAGACCACTTGCGGGCTGTGTTCACGCCTGAGGCGGGGCATTCTCTACAATTTCGCAGAGGAGCATGGTGTGACCAAGATTGCCCTGGGCCATCACCGGGATGATTTGCTGGAAACCCTGTTTCTCAATATGTTCTATGGCGGCAAACTCAAATCCATGCCACCGGTGCTCCACAGCGACGATGGCCGCAACACGGTTATTCGTCCTTTGGCCTATGCCCGGGAGAAGGATATTGCCCGCTACGCGTCACTTCGGGAATTTCCGATCATTCCCTGCAATCTCTGCGGCTCCCAGGAAAACCTTCAGCGACAGGTCATCAAGGAAATGTTCCAGACCTGGGACAAGCAGCATCCTGGCCGTCTGGAAACCATGTTCCGGGCCCTTTGCAATGTAGAGCCGTCGCACCTGGCCGATCCGGAATTATATGACTTCAGGGAAGGGCGGCGTCTTGGCGGCAAACGTCAGGCCGTTCAAACCGCGGAGCCCCAGCAGGATTTTGGCAGGCTGGACGTGCTGAATCTCTGATCGTCAGTGATTCAGCAGGGCCTGGAAAGGCAGCGTCCAGAGGCCGAACAGGATTAACAGCAGGCCGCTGAGCTTGCGGAAGCTCTGGTTGCTTTTCAGGCCTCGTATCCAGTTGGCGGCGAAGCCCGTCGCCAACATCGACGGCAGGGTTCCCAGTCCGAAGAACATCATCGTGAGAGCTGCGCTGCTGACGGTTGGTTGAAGCGCCGCCCATCCCAGTGTGCTGTAAACAAGGCCGCAGGGCAGCCATCCCCACAAGGCACCGAGAGCAAGGGCCTGGCCGCCATTGTGAACCGGCAGGAACTTGCGGGTAAGCGGCGACAGGAAGCGCCATGCCGGCGCCCCGACCCGCTCAATGTAGCGAATACCCTGCCACCATTGCCCCATGGATAACCCCATCATGATCAGCAGCAATCCCGCCAGGGTCATCAGAGCCAATCCGGCACCATGCCACTGGCTGGCGGCACTGGTGCTGAGCAGGGCAATCAGGGTTGCGATCAGGGCGTAGCTGGCAATCCTGCCAAAATTGAATGCCAGCAAGAGCAGGGTCTGCCGAAAGCGGAAGCCCCGGCCTACCGGCAATGCCATGGACAGCGAGGCGCTGATGCCGCCACACATGCCCAGACAATGGGTACTACCGAGCAGTCCTATCAGGAAGGCACTGGGGTAGCTCAGATAGAGTTCAGGCTGCATCCGCTATCCTGTCAGCCCTTGTCGGTATCGGTATCGGTTTGCTCCGCGTCGTCTTTCTGGCCGTCAGGTTTCGACTTGTTACGGCGGGCTTCCCTGGGAATCATATCCTTGTCATCGTCGTAGAGAATGCGATGAGCGGGGCCGTCCATGTCATCGTACTGCCCGTTCTTGACGGCCCAGGAAAACAGAAGGACGCCCAGCGCCACCAGGATGAGCATAAGCGGAACCAGTATCATGACAATCTGCACGATAACCTCCTGTTCATAAGTGTATGGCCCAAAGTATCAGGCTGCTTCTGGTGCGCCAAGGGTGGCCTCCGGGGGCGGTGTGCCCTTGTTGGACCGGCTGAGTCGTAAGGCGTTCAGCACAACGATCAGTGAGCTCAGGGACATGCCGATGGCAGCAAGCCAGGGGGCCACAAGGCCGGCTGCGGCCAGGGGCAGGGCGCAGACATTGTAGCCGAACGCCCAGATCATATTCTGACGGATGATTTTCCGGGTTTGCTTGCTGGTTTCAATCGCGGCGACCAGGGAATTCAACTGGCCATTCAGCAGTACCGCGTCGGCTTTCAGTTGAGTCAGGTCTGCCGCTGTACCCATAGCCACTGAAATACCGGCTCCGGCCATGGAGGGCAGGTCATTCAGTCCGTCACCCACCATCATCACCCGGTGCCCGTCCGCTCGAAGCTGTTCCAGCACTTCCAGTTTCTGCTCCGGTGAGGCTTCACCAATGGCTCGGTCAATGCCGAGAGCCTGAGCCACTTGCTGAACGTGGCCAGAGCGATCGCCACTGAGCAGTATGGTCTCAATGCCGGATTTCCGCAGCGCCTGCAAGGCCTGTGGGGCGTCGTCGCGGATCTTGTCATCCAACCGGAAGCGCGCCAGCCATTCCTCATCTGTTGCCAGCCAGATTTCCATGCCGCGGGCATCTTCGCCCTCTGGCGCAATTGCCGACGTGTGCTCGGAGACAAAGGCTTTGTGCCCGATGTAGACCGCCCGTCCATGGTAGTGTCCGGACAAGCCACCGCCCAGGTGGTTACTCACCTGACTGACGGTGACCGAAGGCTGCTCGTGGAATACCCTGGCAATCGGGTGCTCTGAATGTTTTTCAAGCCCCGCGGCAATCCGAATGCAGGTGTCCTGATCCAGGCTACCGAACACCGCTTGCCCGGTCAGACTAAGCTCTCCCCGGGTCAGAGTCCCGGTTTTATCAAACACCACGGTATCGATGGTGTTCATGGATTCCAGGGTGTGACCGCGAGTAGGCAGGAAACCAAGCCTTCTCAGGCGCACTGTGGCAGATGTGATCGCCGTTGGCGTAGCCAGCGAGAGGGCGCAGGGACAGGTAACCACCAGTACGGAAAGCGTGATATCGAAGGCGTTGTCGGCCCCGGCCAGCCACCAGCCTACCCAGACCACTGGTGCCAGTATCAGCACACGGCCGACGAACTTGCCCGCAATGCGATCGGCCATTCGGGCCACCGGCGGCTTTTCGGACTGTACGCGATCCAGAACTCGCAAGATGCCGGACAGCCGGGTCTGGGCCCCGGCATGGGTGACGCGGATGTCGAGCGGATTTTCCCCATTTACGCTGCCGGCATGAACCGTGTCGCCCGGCTTCCGGGTTTCCGGCAGATATTCGCCGGTGAGGGCGGCTTCGTTCAGGGTGGACTCTCCTGAGACGATTTCGCCATCCACAGGCAGCGTTTCCCCTGGCCGAACCCGGATCACATCGCCCGGTTGTACCTGGTGAATGGCGATGATCTCTGCCTCACCGTTCAGGACCCGTGCGGCAACAGAGGGCTGGAAGCCCGCAAGGGCATTGCCGCTCAGCCCGGCGCGATAG
>Ga0114900_1000931_pt1 | contig 19845 bp, 30 predicted proteins | sample MalvireepMed_231_FD_89685 | JGI IMG/M metagenome (GOLD analysis project Ga0114900, IMG submission 89685) | Marine viral communities from the Global Malaspina Expedition - Malaspina viral metaG DeepMed_231 | ecosystem: Environmental > Aquatic > Marine > Oceanic | place: Mediterranean Sea...
AGATCAATACGTTGACCTCACGTGTCCGCATTGCAACGAGTGGATTGGCGATCCTGACAACGAAGACATCGCCAGCATCTCGGTCAGGCACGATATCAGCAAGTGCGAAGAACGGAATCTCTGCTAAGAGATGTATTAACTTGTACGTACTAAGAGAGAGAACTATAAGTTCTCTCTCTATTAAATAGAGACAACACCAAACCAAACGGAGGCACAGATGAGATTCATCACAACAGAGTTTGAGCGTTCACACAGCCACAAGCCACGCGGCAGTGGTCTATGGTGTTTTGTCTATCTGTATGCAGATCCCACCGGAAAGTCTCGCACCGTCCCGTCGTATCATCGTGGGACGTACACCGAAGCCAAAAAAGAATTCCGAGCACGTTTTGGCAATTCTGTAATCCCTGCTGAGGTTCATGTTTGTCCGTAATGTAAAGGCAAACGGAGACACCGATGAAGCGATTCTGGAATCTGTCGTTGCTCGTAAAGCGTCAAGAACGGAGGTCATCGTGAGCGACTGGCTCTGGCAGTACTCAGACGTTATTCGGCTAACGCTCGCACTGGCTTGTGCGTGGCTTGTAATGACAGACGCACACCGCGTGCTATTTGAGGATGACGACGATGGAACGGAGTGAGAACTTACAGCGGGAGATCATGAAGATCGAACGCTGCGATGCATTGCGACAGGCTGCTGACTTGATTGATTCGGTCGTGGAGCAACTCGATACCAGCGGCAACACGTGCACCGAGTGTGGCGCGTTGCGTCGGTACAACTGGACTGAGTATCAGGCGGCTGTGGCACTGCGACACATGCCGATGAAGTTACGTGACCACGCAGACAAGCTGACAATGGGCGAGGCAGGCCGAAGCAGACTCAACAACATTTAACCCGTTACTTTTTCTGGAGGTGCTTTCAATGAAAGCCAAGACAACCATCGACGAGCAAGTCATCACCGCACGACGTGTCTCGACACCGCTCATCGCTATCGAGACGCCTGATCCCGGTGCAACGAACAAGGCGTTGTTCGCCGCAGTTGAAGCGTTCGACGCTGAACGTGACCGTCCTATCTCAGCACAGTTCGTCTGGGATGCGGTCAACGGCATTCGACCGGTCAACGACCAAGCCGCACAAGCGTTGTCGTCGATGCTAGAACCTGTCGGTGGAGACGCACTGGCGACCGCACATCCAACCCAAGCGTTGAACGTGCTTGGCACTGCACCACGCAATGCGTTCGTCGTTATGGCGAACGTGCATCTGTACTGGGAGGCGTCACGACTTGACCCAAGTGTCGTGCAAGCCATTTGGAATCTGCGTGACAGTTACAAGGGCAACGGTCGCACGCTGGTGATGACGATGCCGACGTGTGTGTTACCGGCTGAACTGCGACACGACGTGGTCGTGTTCGCTGAACCGCTGCCGCAGTGCGATGACTTCAAGCAGATCGTGAATGGTGTCTACAAGAGCGGTCAGCTTGATGCACCGTCTGACGAGGTCATGGACGAGGCGGTTCATGCGTTGGCTGGACTCGCACCACAGCAAGCCGAGCAGGTCGCGGCGATGTCGTTGCGAAAGACCGGACTCGACATGGACGCGATGCGTCAGCACCAGCGAGACACAATCAAGCAAACGCCGGGTGTCAAAGTCTGCGACGGCGACACAACCTTCGATCAACTGCGTGGACTTGATGCACTGACCGGTTTCATTCGCAACGTGATCAAGGGCAAGCGACCGCCACGTGCGTTCGTCTTCATCGACGAGATCGAGAAGATGATGGCTGGTGCATTCGGTGGTGGTGACTCAAGCGGCACGAGTCAGGAACAACTCGGCTACACGCTGAAGTTCGCTGAAGACGAAGACGTTGACGGTGTCATCGTTGTTGGTGGTCCCGGTACTGGCAAGACGGCGCTCTGTCAGGCGAGTGGCAACGAAGCTGGTTGTTGGACGTTAGAAGCGGACTTCGGTGCGATGAAGGGTTCGCTGGTTGGTGAGACGGGACAGATGACTCGCAAGGCGTTCGACGTTATCAAAGCCATTGGACAAGGGTCGTTGTTTTTCATCGCCACGTGCAACAACATCGATAACGTGCCACCTGAGTTACGACGGCGGTTCAGGCAGGGAGTCTGGTATGTGGAGACTCCAGACAAGACCACGCTGAAGGCACTGTGGAAACTGTATGGCAAGAAGTTCGACGTGAAGACAAGCGGTGTGACCTTCGACGAAGGCTGGACCGGTAGCGACGTCAAGAACTGTTGCCAGACGGCTGACCGTCTCGGCATCAGCGTGCAGGAAGCTTCGCGTTTCATCTGTCCGATAGCCAAGTCGTCACCGGAAGTGATTCGGAAGTTGCGACGGTTGGCACACAACCGATTCCTCGACGCTGCGAAGGGTGGCATCTATCAGGACGCTGCCGCACCAACCACCGACGACAGCACAGCAGTCGTCGTCGGCGATGCATCACCCGACCGTATCTTCGACATGGACGAATCGTAAGGAGGCATCAATGAGTCACGTTGCGAATGTGGAAGTGGAGATCAACGACCTCGATGCGCTGAAAACGGCGTGCACCAAACTCGGTATCGAGTTCGTGGAAGGACAGACAACCTACGCATGGTACGACCGCTATCTTGCCGACTCTGATGTGGGTCGTCAGACGGTGCAAGACGGTTTCAAACCAGAGGACTTCGGGAAGTGCGAACACGCCATCAAGGTGCCGGGGTCGGACTATGAAGTTGGTGTCGTCAAGAACCCGACCGGGAACGGTTACCGGTTGATCTACGACGAGTATGGATCAAACGGTAGCGCTATCACGCAACGTCTGGGCGGCACGCAACTCACCACACTCAAGACGGAGTATGGAGTGGTACGAGCGACACGGCATCTGCAACGAAGTGGGTATCGCGTCGTGCGTCGTGTTCTAGCAAACGGCACCGTGAAGATCACAGGAGTCCAATAATGAAAACGATTGACGTGATCATCGACACGGACGGGAACATCGAAGTGCAGACAAGCGGGTTCGTTGGTGCTGAGTGCAAGAAGGCAACGGCTGAATTGGAACGACAACTCGGCAAGGTCACGCACGATGAAGTGACTCCTGACTACCACAAGCGTCCACTCACCACTATCAAGGCGAGAGGCTAATGGTCGACATCACAATCCAAGGCGATTGCATGACGTTCATCTATGCCGACAACCTCGCACCGCTACTCGACGAAGGCGTTGCGACGGTCCAACGAGTCAGTCACGTCGAACCATCCTGCATTGATGGTCGACATGGTTGGACGGCTGACATGACACCGGTCAACGGTCCAGTGCTGGGGCCGTTCGTTACTCGTGCCGAAGCACTCAACGCCGAACACGTCTGGCTGCAAGAAGAGCGAGGCTTGTAATGGCGAAGAAGAAGGTCGGACCGTTTGCAGTGCTTGGGAGGTTTAACAGCACACGCAATCCCGAGAACATCTATGTGGTGAAAAGGCACCACGACGTTGACGAGAATGATAGCAAGCACGTCTCGTGTAGTTGTCCCGGCTGGCGATTCTCGCCAAAGAAAAACGACGGCGACTACACCTGTCGCCATGTGGAGTACGTAAAGGAACACGGCGAAGGCACGATCAAACAAGCGAAGTATGTGAACAGTGCCATCGTGCGTGCCACGGTGCGTGCTGATCGGAAAGGATTAACCGACGACCCGAAGACGATACTGGCACGAGCGTGTCAGTCAGCAAGTGTTCATCTCAGTGACCATGCGTTCCGTCAGTTGTTGAAAGCGTTGAGGCCGCACCTGTCTGGACAGGCGGCAACAGCATCGTCCACCACCACCGACACCAGCGACGTGTTGCGTGTCATCACACTCGATTGAGAGGCCACCCACATGACAATCGACAAAGCAAGCATCAACACACTCACTGACCGTGCCGTCTATCTCGTACTTGATTGGAGTTTTTTAGGGACGTGGAAGCGCATCGACCTCGATAAGGATGCGTACAGTTCGGAGGTGCGTGCGAGCAAGCGACTGCTGAAGAGCGAGTCCATCTCAGCGATGCGGAAGTTGAACTACTCGGTGCGAGCGATGCTGGCGAAGCATTCGCTGAACTCTTTATTCCGTCCCGGTGTGTATGTCGTGCCGCTGGACTACGTGCAAACGGTGGACGACCAGCTACAAGCCGCGATGATTGAACTGGAGACGATCAAGGAAGCGTTGAAGGCTGAGTGGCAGGATGTCATTGCTGAAGCCAGCGAACGTCTTGGCGAACTGTTCAACCCGTCTGACTATGGCAGTGCGGAGTCGGCGGCTGATCAGTACACGATGTCGTATCGCTACGTGCCGATTGCGACGACACCAGCCATCCTGCAACACATCGCGGCTGACACGTACAAGGCCGATCTGGAACGGTCACAGAAGGAAACAGAAAAGGAATTGCAAGCGTTCCGCGATAACCTCCGTCTCGCGTTGCTTGGCATCATCGAGAACATGCGTGCAACGTTAACGAAGCCAGACGGCGAGAAGCGTGTGTTCGGTCAGCGGTTCTTCAAAAGGTTGGACGAGTTTCTCGATACGTTCGGCACGAAGAACCTGTCCGACGACGGTGCGCTGGCATCGGTGGTCACGCAACTGCGCGACGTGGCAAACGGTGTCGACGTCAAGGAGTTGAAGATATCGAGCGACGTGCAAGCGGCACTCGACACGTCACTGGCGCAGATTGGTGACGCGATGGCGGTGATGATTCAAGATGAAGGTCGATCCATTGACTTCTCGTAGCACGTCGTAGCACGACGGTGAGGTGTCAGACCATAGAAACACACGTCTGGTACCTCGTTCGTCGCGTACAGCGCAACCTAGCGACCCACAGACACATTCTCAGGAGGAAAACCATGAGCGAAGACAAGAACATCGTCGAATCGTTGGAACCGCTTCAGCGGTTGAGTCGCGACTTGAAAAAGGCCGCAGCGACTTTGTCGCAGGGCGAGGCGCGGTATCTGGTTGACTCGTATTACGTGATGCAGGACGACCGCAAACGTGCTGACTCGCAAGTCACGGCACTCGATGAGAGTGACGAGCCGCATGAGGTCTTAGCGTGGCTTGGTGGGAATACGCAGATGCTGGAACGCAATATCCAGAGCGCACTCGGTATCTATGCCGCAGCGAATCCGGTCGGTCGCTGGTCGCAGAGTATTCTCGGCATCGGACCGGTCATCTCGGCTGGACTGTTGGCGCACATCGACATCACGAAGGCACCAACGGTCGGACACATCTGGCGGTTCGCCGGACTCGACCCGACACGCGAATGGCTTGGGAAGCAACGAGCGACAGACGTGGTGGAGATGGCTTTGAAAATATGCGAGCGCACGAAGGTCGACGAGAAAATTGTCAGCGAGTGCGCCACGGTGCTGAAGCTGAAAGATGAGACCGTCTTGAAGATGGCGACGACAGATTTCCGTACCGGCGAGATCAAGAAGCTAACGAAGGCGTCATTGATTAAGGCACTGGCGAAGCGACCGTGGTCAGCGAACCTGAAAGTGCTGTGCTGGAAAATTGGCGAGTCATTCGTCAAGGTCAAAGGCAATCCGAAGTCGTTGTACGGTGCGCTATTCATCGAGCGTTGGGCATACGAGCAGCAACGCAATGACGCCGGTGAACTCGCCGACCAAGCGAAGGCGAAGTTGGAACGATACAACATCGGCAAGACGACCGATGCGTACAAAGCCTACTCGGCAGGACGACTGCCAAAGGCGCACATCCTTTCACGTGCGAAGCGGTGGACGACGAAACTGTTCCTGGCACACTGGCATCATGTCGCATACGAGACGCACTACAACGAGGCACCGCCGAAGCCGTATGTGCTGACGCACCTCAACCACGCACACGAGATCACTGTTCCGAATTGGCCGATGACATGAGAAGGAGGTTGCGATGATCTGTTGTATCTGTAAGCAGGAGATTCCGGTTGAACACGGAACATGGACAGAAGGTCACAACGCCGAACCGGTTGTCGCTGGCGGTCGATGTTGCGGTGACTGCAACGCGACGGTTGTCATTCCGGCGAGGCTGCGTGGCATCGTAACATCGCAAGAGTGAACCAAATTAGCGGAGAGCACCAAGAATCAGAAGTGAACCATCCACGCGGAGCGTGCCATCTACTATGAGTGAGTCCTAAGACACGAGTAGCACCATCGAACCCGAACGAGTCAGTCCCTCAGAGCGCACCACGAAAGCGGAACGAGTCAGCTGACGCGAGCGCACCACTACGCCCGAACGAGTCAGGAACACGGAGCGAACCAAGGAACATGAACGAGTCACGATGTCAGAGCGCACCGAGGAAGGAGAACGAGTCACCACGGACGAGCGCACCACACAATCAGAACGAGTCATTGAAGCGAAGCGCACCAACGTACAAGAACGAACCACAACAAACGAGCGCACCACATTGACTGAGTGAGTCATCCGGGCAGAGCGTACCAATTCGCCAGAACGAACCACTACACCAGAGCGCACCATAAGGATTGAGTGAACCGTAAGAGATGAGAGTCCCATCGAGACTGAGTATAGTCATCACCGACGAGCGCACCACCTGTGAAGAGCGAGTCAATGAATTGGAGCGTGCCAAAATTGGAGAACGAGTCACAGAGCCAGAGCGCACCAACAACGATAAACAAGTCAGCAGTGCAGAGCGCACCGAAGGAGCCGAACGAGCCATCATGCTAGAGACGCACCATCTGCATCGAACGAGTCACCGTGACGGAGCGCACCAGCAGCGTCGAACGAACCGCCGAACCGAAGCGCACCACATGGATTGAGTGAGCCATTGAACACGAGCGCATCAGACCCACAGAGCGAGTCAGGTAGCAGCAGCGCACCACCTATCCTGAACGAGTCACCCGCTACGAGCGCACCATGTAACGCGAACGAGTCGAAGGAGATGAGCGCACCAACTCTGTAGAACGAACCATACAGGCAAGGAGCGCACCACATCACGTGAGTGAGTCGCTGAGCGTGAGAGAACCATGTTCGACGAACGAGTCAAAGGATAAGAGCGCACCACGTAGTCCAAACGAGTCACCAATGTTGAGAGCACCAATCATGCCGAACGAACTGAGAAAGGAGGTCATCGTGGCAGAGGCCACCACCCGCAAGCGGGTCGGACGACCAACACGGTTTCCCGGCAAGCCGCACAAGAACAGATTGACCGTATCGTTGACGCCAGCGTGCCGAGAACACATCGACGCGCTAGCACGTCGCATGTCATGCAGTCTGTCAGACGTTGTCGAGTACAGCGTGTGGCAAACACCCACCATCACATCAACCGGAGGACACGAATGAGTAAGACCACAGAACTCGCCGTCGTCGAAGCGTCGGACATGATCGCCGCACCGAGCGCCAACGAACTGGAGTCCAACGTCCGTCGGTATCAGGACATGCAGAAGACGCTTGACCGTCTGATGCCTGACCAGATTGTCGAGACGGGAACGAACAACGACGGGACACCGAAACTCTTCCGTCGGAAAGGCTATTGGAAAGCTATCGCGCAAGGGTTCAACCTCAACGTCGAACTCGTGCGTGAAGAACGACAGGTGCATGACGAGGACTTCGGCTACTGCGTGACCTACAAAGCGAGCGACCCGCGTACCGGTCGCAGTGCTGATGGAGACGGTGCCTGTTTCGCAAGCGAGAAGGCACAGCGTCGTGGTGGCATCGGTGGTACTGAACACAACGTCAGGGCGCACGCACACACACGTGCCACGAACCGAGCAGTCAGCAACCTTGTCGCGTTTGGTGAGGTCAGTGCAGAGGAACTGGAAACGACTGACCGATCAGCACCGGAACAGCGCACGGTGACTGTCAAGAGAACAGCACCGGCACGACCAGCGAAGACGCTGGAAGACCATGACGGTCCAGAGAAGATCACTGAGGTCAAGGCGACCGCGACGTGGAAGAACGGCACCACGGTGCACAAGGTCGTCAGCACTCGACGGGTGTATACCTGCATCGATGACGGTCAGGCGTCGTGCGCTCAGACGGCCATCGACCGCGACTGCGAAGTTGAAGTTGAGTATGAAGAGAAGCTGACCAAGCCGAGGGATGGACAAGAGCCTCGGGCGTACAACGCACTCCAGTCGATTGCGTTGATCGAACGACCTGCCGAGACCACAACACTGGGATCGCCAGTGCTGGACCCTGCCGATGATAAGACACCAGACGTCGACACCATCCCGTTCTGAGATGCGATGTCCACATTGCGGCAACGATGATCAGCGCATGATCGAAGAGACTGGTGGGCGGCAATGGTTCTGCGTTGTCTGTTCCAAGACGTTCACCAGCACGTGACCATGAAGGGACGCTCTTGCGAGCGTCCCTTCTCATCCGATGGAGGCACACATGATTCGCGTCACCGAGTTGTTGCGATGGGCTGGCGTGACGTCACCGATTCCAGATGTACCAGCGGTGCACGCCGCACTCGTACGCGGCACAGCGGTGCATGAGCATTCGGTCCAGATCGAACCGCATGTGGTGGCTGGGACTGACCGTCAGTTCATCGCCACGTTACCAGAGTCGTTGCGTGGGTACGGTCACGCTGTCGCACAGTTCACACAACGGTTCGCACCGCAGTGGGACGAAGTCGAAGTTCGCAAGGACGACGCAGTCATCGGCCTGACAGGGTGTCCCGACCGTGTCGGCACGATCAACGGTGAGCGAATGATCATCGATTACAAGACCGGTGGCATGGCGAAGTGGCATCGGTTACAACTGGCGCTCTATGCCATTCTGGTCGAACGGTGCGGCGTCAACGGTCACACGGACTACCGCATCGACAAACGGATGAACGTCTATCTCGCAGCAGATGGAAGCTATCGACTCGACAGTTATCGCACGCAGCAGGACATTCTCGACGCATGGAAAATCATCACCCGCTACAAGGAGGCCACCCATGAAGACTGAAGCATTGATCAAGCCGACGTTCGCGCCACCGTTGGGACCGGATGACTTACCGGACCAACTCGTGACATCCGAACACTCGCGTCTCGCTGAACATATGATCGCTGGCTACCGTTCGATGCGTGCCGAGATTGTGAAGACCTACACGGCGATGCTGACGCCGTTGAACAAGAAGCGGAATGTGATTCTCGGATGGAAACGTGAAGACCTGCAAGACATCGACGACGTAGTAGAACGTGCGTCGTCGTTGTTGTCTGACTACCGCACACGCGAAGAACTGGCACGCGAAGTCGCAGCCGAAGCCGCACTTGCCAAGGCGCAAGCGGCAGCAGAAAAACAACAGGAAGAAGAAGCGGCGTTCTTGGAGACGGCGGCAGACCTTGCGTCAGACGCGGGATTGTCTGACGTGTTGCAAGCGCAAGCCAAGGAAGTCAGAGACGCACCGCCGCCACTGGTCGCGGTCATTGACGATACGACACCGGAACCGCCGAAGACCGAGTCGCCAATCGTTGAGCGCAAGAGTTACAAGGCGAACTGTCATGACCTGATGACGCTGGTGAAGGCGGTCGCTGATGGTCGCGTGTCTGTGCACGCACTGGAACCGAATCAGGCGTGGCTGAATGCACAGGCTGACTCGATGCGTGATGAGTTCTCGATTGACGGGTGCGAGTTATTGATCAAGTCGTCGTTCGCACGGAAGGCGGGACGCTCATGAGCGATCCCGGTTCGCCGATGTCGCTGCTGACGAACAGCGACCTTGAAGAGTGTGTGCTTGGTCAGATCATCTCGTACGATAGCTGGCAACTTTATGTGTCACTCGGCATCAAGCAAGAACACTTCTGGTCGCCTGAACGTCAGCAGTTGATTCGCATCGCGGCGAAGTTAGTCGCTGACGGTACAGCGCCGGACCCTGTTTTGCTTCGGCAGGGTGGCGGGTCGGCAATGGTGATCAGTCGGTGCATGGATAACACCGTTCGGGTGAACGAGGAGAACGCGAAGTGGATGCTGGGCCAACTGCGTGAACTCTCGCGTGCACGTCGCATCTATCACGAGGCGCAGAACCTTGAACAACGTCTGGCTGAAGGTGGTGCATCGGCACAGTCCATCGTCGGTGAACATCTCGCATCGGTCGAGGACATCGTGCGTGAGTCGTCCGGTGGCGGCATCGTCATGGATGCCGACGCGCAACACGCCGCCGCGACCACGTTGGCCGCAGAGCGCACGTCGTCTCGTCGTGTATGGCTAGGGCTGCACGAACTCGACACCGTCATCAACGGCTTGTCGTCAGGTGAAGTGCTTGGGTTGGCGGCACGACCGGGAATCGGCAAGACGTTATGGATGGGTCGCTACATGCGGTCGGTCATGGACTACGAGATTCCTGCCTTGATGTTTTCGTTAGAAATGCCGACCGCACAGATCGTGACGCGACTGGTGCAACCAGAGTGGAAGTTGTCACGCACCAAAGCACTCGACGCAATGAGCAACAGCACGCTCACCGTTGACCAGTATCGAGAGACGTTCAGTCGGCTGCACATCTGCGACCGTGCTGGCTTGTCGGTCGCTGAGATGGAAGCGACGACAATGCGCGTCAAGAAACAGCACGGCATCGGACTCGTATTGATCGATCATCTTGGCTTGGTCGGTGGTCACAACGATCTGCGACCGTACGAACGCACCAGCTACAACAGCCGAGAGATCAAAGATCTCGCCAAGCGGTGTGAGGTGCCGGTCGTCTTGGCTCTGCAAGTCAGTCGTGATGCTGGCGGTGACGGGTCCATCCCGTTGTCGTTGTCGTCAACGCGAGACTCCGGTGTCACCGAAGAAGTTGTGGACTATCTGGTCGGATTGCATAGACCGGAACGCAGTTCGTCTCTCAGTGCTACGCAACGATTCGAGTTCAAGGATGTGGTAATGGCGAGAGTCTTGAAGAACCGACATGGTGCAGTCGGTGGTGAGGCCGCAGTGCACATCGATCCTGAGACACTGGTGTGGACTGAACGTACCGATCTTCGGAGTCCAGATGTGCGTCGTCGACCGTCGTCGTAGCAGCAGCACAACAGACCTCGACAGGCTTGATGCCTGTCGGGGTCTTTTTTTTTGCCTGAAACCGTTAAGAAATCGTTAAAAAGCCGAACGGTCAGGGTGGTTCGAAAACAGCTAGGGCGTCCTCAGCGGCGTTCTAAGCGTCAGACCATAGAAAAACCACGCCAGATACCATGAAAGTCGCTTAGGACGCTGGACAGACGCTTTGACGGGTGCTATCCTGCGGTTGTTCACACGATGATCCTGAGATTCACTGTCACCGGTGCACCGAAACCAAAGGGATCGATGAAAGCGTTTGTCCCGAAAGGCTGGACTCGACCAGTCCTCACCACCAGCAGCGCAGGTCTGAAGGCTTGGGAGCAGACGATCAGGTCTGTCGCTCAGGCGCATGTGTCTGCGTACACCACCGACCCAGTTCGGGTGCGGCTGCGCTTTGCGCTTCCGCGTCCGAAGAGTTTGTCCCGTCGGGCGTCCCACCGCCCGCATACCAAGCGTCCCGACGTGGACAAACTCGCTCGCGCTGCGCTCGATGCGTTGACCGGTGTGATCTTCAAGGATGACTCGCAGGTCTACGCGCTGCACGCGGTCAAGCACTACGCGCACGAAGACCAACCACCGCACGTCATCATCAGCATCTCAACGAGGAATCCATGACCGACGACTTAGTGACGATGAACGAGAGACGGACGTTCGACATCGACAAGTTCACCTTCTCACCGACCGAACTCAAACCACGTGACGGTGAGTTCGACATGGACCAATGGCAACGATTGGGTGAATTTATTCGCCTGACGAATCAGGCGTGTCAATGGTGGTGGGGTGACTGGCTGAACATGGGCGAGGAACACTTCGGCGAACATGCCTCACAAGCACTGGAGGCGACACGGTGGGACGAGGAGACGTTGCGTGTGTATGCGTGGGTCTGTCGCAACGTGCCGCCAGAGACGAGAGTTCCCGGTGTGCCGTTCGGTCACTATCAGTGCCTTGCGAAGTTGCCGGAAGCTGAACAACGCGAATGGGCTGAGAAGGTGGTCGACGATCAGATGTCGGTTCGTCAACTCCGACTTGCGATGAAGAACGGCGGGTCCGATACGCAACCGTGCGTCCTGATTCGGTGCAAGACCGACGCCGATGCCGACACGGTCGAGGCGTTGCTGCCTGAGAACGTCCGAGCGATTTGCGACATCGAACGAACTAGTCGTGCACGGAAGATCTAACGGTGCCAGCGGTGCCGAAGCCGATACCACGTAAGGTCGAACGTCAGCGCAAACGACGTGCAGAGAGCGCGTGGGTGAAGACGGTGCGTGAGCAGGTTATCGAACGCGACCGTGGCTGTCGGTCGTGTCGAGAGATGGGAACGAAACCAGATACGACGTTCCCGTTGCAGATGCACGAATTGATCTACCGCAGCCATACCAGAGGACTGCCGATACAGGAACGGGTCAACACTCGCGTGTCTGTGTTGTTGTGTGCACGATGTCATCGTGAACTCCACGAGAAACGATTATCGGTGCACATTGCTGACGTCTTGCAGGGTGCTGATGGCACGTTGAGGTTCAAGCGATGGTAGGAGGCTGTCTGATATGGAGACGTTCCTTGTAATCGTGTCGTCGTTCGTGTGTGGGTGCATCGTGGGATTCATTTATGCCACACGACCAGATTCAGATCGTATTGATCGGTTCTACATGCAAGATCAAAAACACTACGAGCGCTGGCAAGCGTATTGCCAGCTTGAAGGTCGCATCAAGGAACGCAAGCTATGAAGATGCTGCTGACCGGTGCGACCGGCACACTTGGTCGTGCGGTCTTACGTCATGCGCTCCAGCGTGATGACGTCACACGCTTGGCAGCGTTCGCACGCTCCGAGTCTCGGCTGACGTTGCTGTCTGACGAGTTCGGACACCACGATGCGTTCCGACCGTTCTTGGGTGACGTGCGTGACGAGTCACGATTACGCGATGCGTGTGTCGGGATGGACACGGTCATCCATGCCGCCGCACTGAAGCGTGTGGACGACGGTGCCTACAATCCTCTGGAGATGCACAAGACGAACGTCATCGGCAGTATCAATGTGGCGAACGCCGCACGTGCTGAAGGCGTCAGGAACGTGGTGCTGGTGTCGTCAGACAAAGCGGTTGCCGCGATCAACGCCTATGGCGGCAGCAAGTATTCGGCCGAGAACTGCCTGCGAGAACTCAACGCACACTCCGCACCGAGAGGCACACGCATCTCCTGTGTCCGGTATGGCAACGTTCTCGCTAGCACCGGCAGCGTCTTGACGATCTGGGATCGTCAACGTCGACACGGTCACGCACTGACCGTGACCGATGGCACGATGACTCGGTTTTGGATGACCATCGACGAGGCGGTGTTGCATGTCTTCAAGGCACTCAAAATTATGCGAGGCGGCGAGATCATCGTGCCGTTGATGCGGAGTTCGTCGCTCAAGTTACTGGCTGATGCGTATCGGGTGGCGACGAGTTATGACGCCGACGTGCGGTCTGTGGGTGTGCGTGCCGGTGGTGAGAAGCGCCACGAGGCACTGATCAACGATGACGAGATGGTGCGTGCCATCGCGCAGAAGAACGTTGTGGTCATTCCACCAGCGGTGCATTCGTGGACGGCTGACGCATGGAAGACAGACGGGACCATTGCGGTGCCGCATCCGTATCACAGCAACGCGGTGAAGTGTTGCACGTATACAGTCGAGGAGTTGGCCGAGATCATCACCGGCTTATGACTCGACGCTTGCAGGTTGCGGTTATTGGGTTGGGGTCGATGGGTCAACGGTACGTCGAGTACTTCCGACACTTACGGAAGACGACTGTTGTTGGATGCGATCCTCGTCGGAAGACATTTCCTGTTGGCGTCGTATGTGTGGAGACACTGAGTGAGTTGCTCGATACCACGACACCGGACGTTGTAGTGATTGCCTCACCAGCCGCACACCATCTGGAGACGTTGTATGCGGTGCGTGCGCATCACCCAGATTGTGCCGTGTTGCTGGAGAAGCCGGTGTCGAACCAGCGCTTGACGCAGCGTGATCTGAGGCGCTGCAAGGCGTTGCTGAACAGCACCATCGCCGTCGGCTACTGTTGGCGCTTTCATCCGTATGCGCGACAACTCCATGCGGTGAAACAGGCGATTCGTGATGTGACGTTCTACGTAGGCAGCGACATGCGAACGTGGCCCGGAGAACACTATGCCGACCCGTTGCGTGAGTTCTCGCACGAGCTTGATCTGGTGACTTACTTGACCACGGCACAGCACATCGACGAGGTCGGTTTCACGCCGCAGGGTTGCTATCAAATAGATGGCACGCATCAGTTCGGTCGTTGGAGCGTTCGTATCGCACCGTTCCAGTCGACACCGGGACGGTGGGTCAAGGTGGTGATGTCTGATCGCAGCGTGGTGACCCATCACTGGGACGTGCGACCACGCATCATCGAGGCGATGTATCGATCACAAGCCGCACAAGTCACGCACGCGACCGGACCGGAAGGCTTGTTCTGTCCGTTGCGTTCCGGTTTACAGACGACACTATTAATTGACGAGATTGACAGTCGTCTCGACGCGAAAGGCAAAGCATGGCAGGTGATGTGACGTACGTCATCGGCGAGGCTGGTGCGTGTGGCGATGCTGACCTGACGAAGATGCTGGCGCAGATTGATGTGTGTGCCGAAGCCGGTGTTGATGCGGTCAAGTTCCAGTGGACCTCAGACGCGACGGCGATGGCGAAGCGTCGTGGTCGTGCGTTGCTGGATGGATACGATCTGGTCTATCAGCGGTACTTGATGTGGAGCGACGATTGGCATCAACACCTTCACCAACGGTGTGACGACCTTGGTGTTGACTATCTGTGCACGGTCTATCTCACGCAGGATGTGCGTGTCGTTGCGCCATACGTCTCGCACTTCAAGGTGTCGAGCTTTGAAGCGAAGGACACCGACCTGCACCATGCAGTTCTGGATCAGTGTCGAGACGAGAAGCGAATGCTGTTGTCGTTGGGCATGTGTTCCGACTTGGAGATTGACATGCTGCGGTTCAGTCTCGCCGACGTGCCGTGCATTGATTATCTGCACTGTGTCAGCGCATACCCGACACCGTTCACGGCAATGAACCTGTCTCGTATTCATCGCAATCGACTCGACGGTTACTCTGATCACACGTCTCCAGCACTATCGATGACCGGTGCGTTGGCGGTCGCGGCTGGTGCACGCATCATCGAAGCGCACATGCGACTCGATACGACTGACTCGTTGAACCCTGACGCAGCACACGCGATGACGCCAACGCAGTTGAACGACTACGTGCAACGCATTCGGATGACGGAAGGCGCAATGTATGGCAGAGACGACAGTGCACAAGACTCGATGCGACCGTATCGCGTAGGAGGCACCGATGATCACGCTGCGTAGAGCGACGTCAACTGATGCCGAGATGGTGTTCAAGTGGCGCAACGATTCGGACACACGTGCATCGTCACGGTCGACTCGTGCGGTGGGATGGGATGAACACTCGTCATGGTTCACTGAACGTCTCGCGTTGCTGCACCAAGAGTCGCTCTGGATCATCCTGAATGACGGCATACCAGTCGGCAGTGCTCGCATCAATCAATACGAAGACGATGACCGTGCGGAGATCAGTATTGTGCTGGCACCTGACTACAGGAATCATGGTCTGGGACGTGAGGCGATTACACAGTTGGCTGACACCGTGCGAACGATGGGACGTGTCCCGGTGGCGTTCGTTCGTCCTGAGAACCGACGATCTGTGAATACGTTTCTGGCGGCTGGCTTTGATTTCGTCGACACGTTGGTGGAGTTGCATGCTCGTGACCGTGATGACGGACAGTGAACGTCTCGTCGCGTATCCACGCGAACGGTTCGCCACGAGTGCGGTGTGGGACACGTTCGTCGACAAACATCCTGCCGGTGCGTGGTGGCATCGGCAGACGTGGTTGGATTACTCGCTAGCTTATGACCGCAAGGCTATCGACCGGTCGTTCGCTGTTGTGTCTGAGGCGGCTGGCTATCCGTACATCGTGGGACTGTGTCCGGCAATTGAACGTGATGGTGTCGTGTGTATGGGTGACGACCCGTGTGCGGGTCCATTGATTACAACGCAGCCGAAACTCAGCGCGGCACGCGCACAAGCGTGCCACGACGCAATGGTGTCGTCGATTCAAGAAACGCTTGACGGCATGACAGTTGAATGGCGGTGGAATCGGTATCCGCACGACTATCGCAACACTATCGGTGATCTGGCAGCGTCACTTGGGTTGTTGTATGACACGTGGGAGACGGCTGTCGTCAAGGTGTGGGGCGGTCGTGGTCTTGGAGTCGCAGCACGTGACGTGACGCATAAAGCAAGACGAGAAACCGAACCGTCAGGTCAGTGGCGTGCAATGCGGAACAGTTACCGATCACTCATCACACAAACAGCACGCGACTATACGATTGGCTGGGGCAGCGATCATCTCTGGCCGCACTACGAACTCTGCCATCGACGGACCGCGACTCGCCCGCGAGACGGCGAGACATACAAGCATCAGCTGAAGTGGGTGCGACAGGGACACGCCTACATCATGGCAGCGTTTCCGAAGATTGGAGGGACAGAGAACGCAATGGATTCCGATGGTCGGGTGGCCTCGCCATTGTCGTGGCCTGTAGTCGGTTCGAGTCCGGCTCCTTCCGCCATTCTCGCGGCAGCGTACGTGATTGCCTACAAAGGGCATGGTTACTATGCCAGTGGGCCGAGTCTGCAGAAGAACCTCCAACACGCTCTACAATGGGGCGCGATACAGGTGATGAGTTCGGTGCTGCACGGCGACAGTTATGAGGTCGGCTGGTTAAAGGACGACGGTATTGGATTCTTCAAGCGTGGGTTCGGTGGCGACCGGTGTGCGGTCGATGTGTTGCGTGGTGTTATATGACAAAGAAGCAGAAGGTCGACGCACTTGCTGTCCTGCGTGACACAAAACCAAGCGCGACAGTTCTCCAAGATCGTGTCGTTAAGATCCTGCATGACTCAAGACGCAACCTGTCGATTGCTGTAACCATTCCGCAGCACAAGTTAATCGCTGACCTCGCTGCCGCGCAGGAAGTCTTTTCGATACGTCAGCGTCTCGGCGAAGACGTTATCGGCTACGCCCATGCGCTCAAGGTCGAGGCGCTCGCTGGTCTTGGTGAGTTGCTGAAGCAGACACCACTCCGCGCAGGTTCGAGAGGTGTTGGCAAGAGTGGGGTTCCGAAGGTGAACCCCACTAGTCCAACGCTTGCCGATCTTGGTATCGACAAGAAGACGTCGTCGCTCGCACAGCGGTTGGCAGCGCTGTCCGACGTCGAGCGCAACGCCATCGCTTCCAGAGACAAGACGCTGGCTGAAGTTACGCGCACGAAAAAAGCCGAAGCCAGATCGGTGCGCCTGTCATTGCCTGACGCGAAGTACCGCATTGTCTACGCTGACCCACCGTGGGCCTATCGTGACACCGCTGACGTTGGTGCTGTGCAGACAGGTGGTGCAGCGATGCAGTATCCGACGATGTCGATTGCGGAGTTGTGCGCTCTCGACGTTAAGGCGATCTGCGACGACGATGCCGTGCTGTTTCTGTGGGTGACGTCGCCATTGCTTTTTGAGTGTCAGCCGATGATCACGGCGTGGGGGTTCTCGTATCGCGCCTCGTTCATCTGGGACAAGGTCAAGCACAACCACGGACACTACAACTCAGTGCGGCACGAGTTCTTGCTGGTCTGCGTTCGCGGGTCAGGCGTGCCCGACATCCCGACGCAGTTTGACTCTGTGCAAGTCATCGAGCGCACTGGACATAGCGAGAAGCCAGAGCGCTTCCGTGAACTGATCGACGAACTGTATCCGACGGGCAAGCGCGTCGAGTTGTTCGCCAGAACACTGCCACCGCTACCGTGGGAGGGCTGGGGCGATGAGCTTTGATTCCGAGATTGGACCGGGTGAAGATTATGAGCGGTACTTGGTGGACCGTTTTCAATCTGAGGGTGTTTCTGTTTCGAGATATACAACACGTGCCGATCAATTCGCCTACGGTGATCTTTGTTTAGGCGTGCATGGTGACGGTGCTACCGGTGTGGAGGTGAAACATGACAAACAGTTTCATCGGACTGGCAATTGTTTCATTGAGATTGCCGCTAAACATCGACCGACTGATCCGATTTATCTTCCAGGCGGTCTTAACTCTTCGGCGAACTGGTCGTTGCTATGGATTGGCGACTACCGTGATCTTCGTATATTCAGGCGGCAGGATCTTATTGAGTGGTTAGACAGTGACAGGTGTCTTGTTTTTGAGATTGCCGGTCGCACGAGTCAGGGGTTTTTATTGTCAGCACAACAGATTGATTCTCTCGCTGTCGGGCGTAGACACTGGCCTGATCGTCGACCGCTTGGAGGGTATGTATGAGTGCGCGGCGAGTGGTGGCTGTCATTCAGGCACGACTCGGCAGCAGTCGCTTCCCACGTAAGAGCGTGACGCCGTTCCGTGGTCGACCGCTGATCGAACACGTCATCTGTCGCGTGCAACAGATGTCAGGCGTGGACGAGGTCATCGTCACGGTGCCAACGAGCGATGCCGACTTGATTCGTGTTGTCACCAAACTAAACGACACACAAGACGAGTCGTTGCCGACGACACGATTGGTCTATGGACCTGAGAAAGACGTGCTGTGGCGTTACTGGCTGGCTGGTACGGCGTATCAGGCCAACGTTGTTATTCGCATAACAGGTGATTGTCCGCTGTGGTCGCCTCGTGCGGGTGAGGCGGTGTTGCAAGCGTTTCTCGCTGACCCACAGGAACGGCAGTACTGGTCAAACGATACGACGCGAAGCGGGTGGCCTGACGGCACGGATGTTGAGGTCTTTTCGATGGACTTGTTGTCGAGAGCCAGACACGCTCGTGTGTCGTTGACTGATGAAGATCGGGAACACGTCACGACGTGGATGAAGCGCACGTTATATCCAGATCTTGGCATCGTGCGTCGTAAGGTCGACCATCTGTCTTCGCTGAAGCTGTCGGTCGATACACGGTCGGACCTGCTTGCACTGGAGACACTGGATGTCGACATCTGACAGTGAACTGTTGAAGCGTGCAGATAGGGTGACGGCTGGTGCATCACAGACCACCAGTCGACGACACGGCAAAGTCGGGACAGACGACTACCCGGCCTTCGCGGTGCGTGGTGAAGGTGCGGTGTTGACGTTCCAAGATGGACGCACCGCGATTGATCTGGCTGGTGCGAACGGTGCGGTGGCACTCGGCTACCAACATCCAGAGGTCGCTCTCTGGGTGAAACGCTACAGCGCTATGGGCGGCACGTTGTCGCTGCCGTCACCATTGGAAGTCGAGGCGTCTGAACGGATGTGTGCGGCGTTCGATGTCGATGCGATGGTGCGATGGGTACGCACCGGGAGCGAAGCGGTCAGTGCTGCGGTCAGTATCGCGCAGGACGATACCGGCAGCGATTGCGTTGGCGTGTTTCGCGGGTCGTATCATGGCTGGCATCCGTGGACTCGTCAGACCATCACGCTGACTGACCCGTTACCTGATGACATCATCACAGAAGACTTGTCGTCACTGGCAGCGGTTATCGTTGAGTCACCACGTTGGACATCCGTCGACACGAACTACATCGAACGCTTGAAGCAACTGCGTGACGACTGCACGCACGCCAGCGTGCCGTTGATCTTCGACGACGTGGTGTATGGGTTCCGGTTTGCGACGGGTGGTCTACAAGAGACGACCGGTGTGGTTCCAGACCTCGCGTGCTTCAGCAAGGCACTCGGCAACGGTGTGCCTGTTGGCTGTGTGGTTGGTGATCCTGATCTGATGCGTCGAACCGAGTAT
>Ga0114900_1000933_pt1 | contig 19828 bp, 21 predicted proteins | sample MalvireepMed_231_FD_89685 | JGI IMG/M metagenome (GOLD analysis project Ga0114900, IMG submission 89685) | Marine viral communities from the Global Malaspina Expedition - Malaspina viral metaG DeepMed_231 | ecosystem: Environmental > Aquatic > Marine > Oceanic | place: Mediterranean Sea...
CATCGGCGCCCATGACATCTTCTTCCCAGTCGTCAGAGCGGCTGGGCGCCACATAGACCTGTTCGATCGTGTAGCCGGTGCCGTTGGAGAGGGTGAAATCCTGCTCGCCGGCCATGGCCGGCGCAGCGGCCAGGATGAGCGCGGCGGTGAGGCCTGCGAAAAGCAACTTCATGGTCGTTATTTTTCCTGTTGAAGCTTGAGCGTTAGCACCCAAGCCCCTCAGGCGACAGAGGAATTCGTGGTCGCCGACCGGAGCTATCCGCAGGACCTAGCGGACGGCGATCACCTCGACCTCGGCCCCGTTCACCAGCGCCACGTCGCCGACGCTGCGGCCCATCAGGGCCCGGGCGATGGGGGAAACATAGGAGATGCTCCCCTGCCCCGGCTGGGCCTCGTCCTCGCCGACGATGCGGAAGGTCTGGCGGCGCCCGTCCTCGCGCTCCAGCTCGACGACGCGGCCGAACTGGACCTTGTCGGCCTCCGGTTCGGGCTCGGTGAGCTGGGCGCTGGCCCGGCGGGCCGACCAGTAGCGCAGGTCGCGGGTCGCCCTGGCCATCGCTGTGCGATCGACGCTGACCCCGCCCTGCTGCTGGGCCGCGCCATAGGCGGCGCGGGCCTGGGCGAGTTCGGCCTCGATGGCGGCCAGACCGCTGGCGGTGACCAGATTGGCGTGGGTGGAAATCGGACGGTCCGGCAGGTCAGCGGCCTGGGACTCGTAATCTTCCTCTCGGGTGAAGGCGACGCTCATCGGGAGAATCTAGGGACTGTCGTCGCCTTATGCAAAGTCAGCCCAGCCGACGGGCCCGCCAGGCGCGCACGCCCAGGGCCATCAGGCCAAACAGAAGGATCGCCAGGAGCACCCCGCCCCAGGCCGCCGCGCTGCCGGTGCGCAGGGCCTCGATCATGGCCGCGCCGCCGAACACCATCAGCGCCATCTTGGGCAGGCTGCCGACGCCGGCCCCGGCGATGAAGGGCAAGAAGCCGATGGGCGTGGCACCGGCGGCGATGTTGATCACCACCGAGGGGACGGTGGGCGCCAGGCGGATCCCGGCGCTGACCCAGAACCCCTGGCGGGCGAGGCCAGCCATGAAGGCCGCCAGGGAGGGCGACTGGTATTGGGCGACCAGCTGCGCCCCGAACCGGCGGCCGACGACGAAGCCCATGGCGCAGGCGATCATCTTGCCGGTCCAGCTGTAGGCGAAGCCGGCCCAGGGGCCGAAGACCAGGACCAGGGCGCTGATCAGGACAAACTGCGGCACGCCGACGGTGGCGAGGCCCGCGAAGATCGCCACCCCGAACAGCGGCGCCAGCGGGCCATCATTCATCCGGTCTACGGTCTGGGCCAGGGCCTCGGCGTCGCCCAGGGGCAGCAGCGGCGCTGCGAACCCCAGCAGGGTGACCAGGGACAGGACCGCCAGCGCCGCCACGACCGTGCGGCGGCGGGGGCCCTGATCAGGGGGCAAGGTCGCCCTCCCCGGCCACGAACAGGGTGAGATCGAGATCCTCGCCGTCGGAATAGTTCTGGCCGGTCACCTGGCCCGCCGGCTGGAGCGACAGGCCGAGCGCGCCGGCGCGGGCCAGGAAGGCGGGCGTTTCCGGCGCGCCGATCACGGCGACGGCGCAGTCTGACCCCTGGGCCAGGGCTTCGGCCGCCCCCTCTGGCGTCGGCGTCAGGCGCGTGCGCGCCGGCCCGTTGAGGAACACCATGCTGGGCTCGTGATAGGGCGCGCTGATGATCATCGGCGACGCACAGCCCGGCGCAGCGGCGCGGGCCTGGGCGACGATCTGCGGGCTCAGCCACAGGCTTTCCAGCCGCGGCAGGGCGTAGCCATAGGTGTTGCTGGTCACCAGCATCGCGGCCCCGACGCCGGCCAGCACCGCCTGGTCCGGCCGCCCGGCCAGGACCCGCCAGACGACCACGCCGACCGCCACGACGGCGCCCGCCGCCAGGACCACGGCCAACACGTCGATCCGCGCCTCGTAGGTCCAGATCCCAAATGGGGCCAGGGCGCTCACCGCCAGGCTCACCGCCAGCCAGAGCAGCAGGAGGAGGCCGAACAACACCTTCTGCACCCGCCCGGCGGCGGGCCGCTGCGCCGTGATCGCCGCCGCCGTCAAAGTGGCGATGGCCGGGAAGACCGGCAGGACATAATGGGGCAGCTTGGTGGAGACCAGCTCGAAGACCAGCCAGGCCGGGACGATCCAGCAGATCAGGAACCGGATCTCCGGCCGCGCCCGCTCGCGCCAGGCGAACGGGACGGCCAGGGCCGCCAGCAAGGCGCCGGGCCAGAAGGTCAGGGCGAACCCCATCAGGTGATAGCCGATCGGCCCACCGTGGGACTGCTGGCTGGTCCCAACCTTGTGCAGCAGGTTGTCGCCGATCGCCACGCGGAAGAAGTCACCGTCTGTGGCCAGGCCGATCATCACATACCAGGGGGCCGCGACCAGCAGGGCGAGCGGCAGGCCCCAGAGCGGCTGCAGGGGCTTGAGCCGCGCCAGGCTGCGATCCCAGGCCGCCAGGGCGAGCGCGCACAGGCCGACGACGATCAGGATGATCGGCCCCTTGAGCATCATGCCGACGCCCAGCGCGATCCAGAAGACCAGGATGGGCCACCGCGAGCGGGCCGCCCCGACATAGACCCGCATGAAGGCGAACTGGGCGATGGTCACAGCGGCCAGCAGCGAGGCGTCGGTCTTGGCGATCCGCGCCTCAAAGCCCAGGGACATGCAGGCCGCCAGCATGAGGCCCGCCAGCAGGCCGGCCCAGCGGCCGAACCACAGGCTGGCCATGAAGCCGGTGATCAGCGACGCGGCCAGGGCGGCGACCAGGGACGGCAGCCGGAAGGCCCAGATCTGGCGCGCCTCAGGCTCGGTGAAGGCGCCAGCGCTGAGGGCCTGGAGCCAGTAGACGCCCGCCGGCTGCAGATAGCGCGGCTGATCCTGGAAGCGGATATCCACATAGTCGCCGGTCGCCAGCATCTGGGTGGTGGCCACCGCATAGCGGGACTCGTCACGGTCCACCGGCGGCAGGCTGGTCAGGCCCGGAACCAGCAGGACGAGGGCTGCGAACAACAGCAGCAGGCCCTCGCGCAGGCCCATGCGATCTGCGGCGCCTGACGTCACGGGCGACGCTCGGAGACGCGCGGCGCCTGGATGCGGCTCTTCAGCCAGATCACGCCGAGCATGTCGCCGACGCCGACCACGGCGCGGCCGAGATTGGTGTACTTGGACTGCCCATGCAGCCGGGCGTGATGGGTGACCGGATGGTTGATCAGCGGATGCCCATAGGACTGGAACAGCGCCGGCAGGAAGCGGTGCATCCCCTCGAAGCAGGGCAGCCGCAGGAAGTCCTCGCGGCCGAACAGCTTCACGCCGCAGCCGGTGTCCGGACAGTGATCACCCAGCACCGCGGCGCGGAAGCCGTTGGCCAGGCGCGTGGCCACCAGGCGCGGCCAGGGGTCGTCGCGGCGCACCCGGACGCCGGCCACCAGGGGTCTTTGCCCTTGCGCCGCCAGGGCCAGGGCCAGCATGTCGGCGAGATCGCCGGGCGTATTCTGGCCATCGCCGTCCAGGGTGCCGATCCAGGGGGCGCGGGCGGCGGCGACGCCGGTGCGCACGGCCTGCGACTTGCCGCAGCGGCGGTCATGGGCGACCAGCCGGATCTCCGGATGACGGGCGGCCAGCCCCAGGATCACCTCGGCGGTGGCGTCGGTGGAGCCGTCATCGACGAAGACGATCTCCAGGGGACTGACCCCCGCAAGCTGGTTCAGGCAGTCGGCGGTCACCGCCTCGACGTTCTCGGCCTCGTTGAGCACGGCGATGACCAGGGACAGGACCGGAGTCTTCGTCACAGTCGCGGCCGGACCGCCGGTGTCGCTCTGCTGCTCCACGCCCTCTCCTCATGCCAGTGGGCGCGGCCTGAAAGCGCGCCGTCGCCCGTCGGCTCGTCATAGCCCCCGCCCGGCGGGGTGGAAACCGATTCCGCCCCGGAGTTCGGCAGCCCCGGCTCAGTCGACCCAGGCGCGGTAGATGGTGCAGGTCTCGGTCGCCTCGCGCAGGGGATTGTCGAACGGCACCACCACGGCGTCGGCCCGGGCGAAGACACCCTGCAGGCGGGCCAGGAAGACCTCGTCCGGCGCGGCGTCCGACCACAGGCCAAACACCCCTCCCGGATGGAGGCATGCGGCCAGCTTCGCGAGCCCGCCTTCGGCATAGAGATCCCCGTGGCTGGCGTTCAGCCAGGCCTCCGTGGAATGGTCGATATCCACGGCGATGACGTGGAAGCGGCCCGGCGCCGGCAGGTCGCCGCTGCGGGCCATGGCGAAGAAGTCGCCCTCGATGAGGGCGCAACGCGGATCGCTTGACAACCGCGGCCCGAGATCCACCAGCCCGTCCCGGTGCCAGGCGATCACCTCGGCCAGAACATCGACCACCGCCAGGCTGCGCACCCGCTCATGATCCAGGGCCGCTGCGGCCGTATAGCCAAGGCCAAGCCCACCCACGAGGACATTGAGGTCACCGGCCGGCGCCGCCTCGATCGACAGGTGGGCCAGGGCGCGCTCGCCGGCGGTGAACAGGCTCGACATCAGGAAGTCCTCGCCGAGCTTCACCTCCAGCACGTCGATGTCCAGGGCCAGCATCCGCCGTCGCCTCAGGCTGAGCGCGCCCATGGGGGTCACGTGGTAGGCCAGTTCGGCGAAGGACATTCGCGGGCTCTTCAGTAAGGGGGAATCGCTCAAGCCGCCGACGGCGCACCTTCGTCCCGGCATCCTAGGCCGGCGCGGAGGTCGGTGGGTAGGCGGCAGCGCGGAAAACCTGCCCAGCCGCTGGGCGCAGAACGCCGCAAACTTGCTCACGGACCATCCAGAGCGCCCCACCGGCCTTCGCGCCCTGGCCAACCCCGCTGTTAGAATGTACCACTTTCCCCAATCGGAGGCGGACATGATGCGAACGACGGTTCTGTTGGGATTCTGCTTGGCGCTGGGCGCCGGCGCCGCCGCCCAGGCCTGCGATCAGCACGGTGGCGACTACAGCCCCATGTCGGCCTATTTCAGCTACAGTGAAATGAGCGCGGAACAGCGCCGTGACGCCGACGCCAAGGCGCGCGAGGCGATGCGCGAAAAGGATATGGCCGACGCCCGCAGCGCCCTGCTCTCGCGCTTCGCCATCAAGGTCGAGCGCGGCCCCGATGAGCCCCAGCTGGCCAGCGCCGCCGCCAGCCAAGGCCGGCGCTCAAGCGCTCGCTAGCTGCAAGCCTGACGACCTTCGTTTTCTGTACCCTGGGCACATCGCGCCGATCTCATGACGACGCCTTCCGAACGGCTTATCGAGGTCCAGGGCCTGCGCCATGACATCGCCGGCCGCTGCGTCATGGACGTGCCGGCCTTTTCGGCTGCGCGGGGCGAACACACCCTGCTGATCGGCCCCTCGGGCAGCGGCAAGACCACGCTGATCAACGTGATCACCGGCCTGATCACGCCAACCTCCGGCGAGGTGCGCATCGACGGCCAACCCATGTCCAGCCTGCCGCCGGCCAGGCGCGACCAGCTGCGGCGGCGCACCATCGGCGTGGTCTTCCAGACCTTGCGGCTGATCTCGGCCCTCACCGTCCGCCAGAACCTGTCCCTGGCCCAGACCCTGGCCCTGGGTCATGCGGAGCCTGCAATCATCGAAGACCTGATCGGCCGGGTCGGGCTCAACCATCGGGCCGACGCCATGCCCCGGGAGCTGAGCCACGGCGAGGGGCAGCGCGCCGCCATCGCCCGCGCGCTGTGCGCCCGGCCGGCCATCGTCGTGGCCGACGAACCCACCTCGGCCCTGGATGACGCCAATGCCCAGGCCATGGCCGACCTCCTGCTGTCCACCGCCGAGGCCACCGGCGCCACCCTGCTGATCGCCACCCACGACAACCGCCTGCGCGACCGCTTCCCGCGGACCCTGGCGCTGAGCGCCCCGCAGGTGACGGCATGACCCTGGCCGGACTGTCGCTGGCCTATCTGAAGGACCGGGCGCTCAACACCGCCCTCAACATCCTGTTGCTGACGCTGAGCGTGGCGACCCTGGTGATCCTGGTTCTGTTCTCAAGCCAGCTTAGCGACAGGTTCGCCCGCGACGCGCAAGGCATCGACCTCGTGGTGGGCGCCAAGGGCTCGCCCCTGCAGCTCATTCTCTCGAGCATCTATCAGGTGGACGTCCCCACCGGGAACATCCCGCTGGAGACCGTGGACATGCTCCGCGCCGATCCCACGGTGGCGCACGTCATTCCGCTGGCCCTGGGTGACAGCTTCCGCAGCTATCGGATCATCGGGACCGAGGCGGCCTATGTGGACCACTACGCGGGCCGCCTGGCCGAGGGCCGCATGTTCAATGCGCCCTACGAGGCCGTCATCGGCGCTCAGGTGGCGAGGGGCACGGGCGCGGGGCTAGGCCAGAGGTTCGAGGGCTCGCACGGCCTGTCGGGCGATGGCCACGTCCATGAGGCGACGCCCTTCGAGGTGGTCGGCGTCCTGGCCCCCACCGGAACCGTCCTCGACCGGCTGATCGTCACCCCGGTCTCCAGCGTCTGGGCCGCCCATGGCTTCGGGACGGGGCCGCACGAGGATCATGAGGGTGAAGCGGTTGGTCACGATGAGCACGCCGGCCACGACCATGACGACGAAGCCGCCCACGCCGCTGAGCCAGACCTGGAAGTCACCGCCCTGCTGGTGAAGTACCGCTCTCCTCTGGCCGCCGTCCGCCTGCCGAGCTTCATCAACCGCCAGACCCAGCTTCAGGCTGCCGCCCCTGCCGTGGAGATGACCCGCCTGCTGTCGCTGCTGGGAGTCGGCATCGACGCCGTGCGGGCCTTCGCCGTCCTGCTGATGATCACCAGCGGCCTCTCGATCTTTGTCGCCCTCTATTCGGCGCTGCGCCAGCGCGAGGGCGACATGGCCATGCTGCGGGTCATGGGCGCACGGCCGCCGGCCATCTTTGGTCACATCGTGCTGGAGGGCGTCCTGCTGGCCGCCGCCGGCGCCTTGCTGGGCGTGATCGTCGGACACGGTGTGGTCGCCTTCGCCGCCGCCACCTTCCCGCAGCTTCAGGACATGGGCCTCAGCGCCCTGCGCTTCGAGCCGGCTGAAGCCGTCATCGTCGCCGCGGCCATCGCCATGGGCGGACTCGCCGCCCTGGTCCCGGCCCTGAAAGTCTTCCGGGTGGATATCGCCCAAACCCTCGCCGACACCCGATAGGAGCCAGAGTGATGTTCATACGCCTGCTGCTCGCCGCCACCCTCGCCCTCCAGGCGGCGCCTGTGACCGTGGCGGCGCAAACGCGCCCCGCCGCCCCGACCGAGAGCATCTGGAAGCCGGCCGACACGCCGCCCGGCGGCGTGGCCTGGGCCCTGCTGGAATCGACCAAGGAGATCACCCGCACCGACGCCCGGGGCTATGTGGTCTCCAAGCCCTCTTTCCCGGCCGGCGTTCTGGCGCTGAAGGGCAAGAAGGTGAAGGTGTCGGGCTATATGATGCCGCTGCAGAACGGCCCGAACCAGACCCACTTCGTCCTGCTGGCCTATCCGCCGGACTGCCCCTTCCACCTCAATCCGAGCCCTGTGCAGTTCATCGAGGTGAAGACCGACAAGGGCGTCGCCTTCGACTATGGGGTCAAGACCATCGAAGGCGTCCTGGAGCTCGGCGGCCAGGACGAGGGCGGGGTCTTCTACAAGATCAACGGCGGCCGCGCGCTCTAAGGCGCGGCTTGACACCCACGGGCGGGCGCGCCTTCAAGGTCGGCATCGTCTGACCCTGCGAGGCCGCCATGTCCGACTGGCCTGATCGCCACCTGCTCGACCTCTTCGGAATCCGCCACCCCCTATTGCAGGCCCCCATGGCCGGCGCCTCGGGGGTCGCCCTGGCGGTGGCGGTCAGCCGGGCCGGCGGCCTGGGCGCCCTGCCCTGCGCCCTGCTGTCGCCGGAGCAGGCCGGCGCGCAGGTCGAGGCCTTCCGTCGGGACGCCAGCGGTCCGCTGAACCTCAACTTCTTCTGCCACACCCCGCCCGAACCTGACGCCCAGGCCGAGGCGGCCTGGATGGCGGCGCTCTCGCCCTACTATGCCGCGTTGGGGCTGGACCCCACGGCGCCGCGGCCGATGGCCGCCCGGACGCCGTTCGACGACGCCTTCTGCGCCCTGGTGGAAGCCGTGAAGCCGGACGTCGTCAGCTTCCATTTCGGCCTGCCGGCGGCGGATCTGGTGGCCCGGGTGCGGGCGAGCGGCGCGCGGATCATCAGCTCGGCGACCACGGTCGAAGAGGCCGTTTGGCTGGCCGAGCGGGGCTGCGACGCGGTGATCGCCATGGGCTTCGAGGCCGGCGGCCATCGGGCGAGCTTCCTCACCGAAGACATGCGCGCCCAGCCTGGAACCTTCGCCCTGGTTCCGCAGATCGTCGATGCGGTCGATGTCCCGGTGATCGCCGCCGGCGGCGTGGCCGACGGACGGGGGATGGCCGCGGCCCTGGCTCTGGGCGCGGCCGGGGTCCAGGTGGGCACGGCCTATCTGCGAAGCCCGGAATCGCTGATCCCGGACTTCCACCGTCAGGCCCTGGCGGCCGCGCGGGACGACGGCACGGCGGTGACGAACCTGTTCACCGGCCGCCCGGCCCGGGGGATCTACAACCGGCTGATGACCGAACTCGGCCCCATGTCGGCGGCCGCGGCACCCTTCCCCACAGCGGCCGGCGCCTTGGCGCCGCTGCGGACGGCGAGACCGGGGCCGGACTTCAGCAATCTGTGGGCGGGCCAGGCGGCCCCCCTGGCCAAGGCGCTCGGCGCCGAAGAGTTGACCCGCAATCTCGCCCGCGACGGCCTCGACCAATTGGCGCGGCTCAGCGGAATGCCACGCCCGGCTTGAAGCCCAGCTTCCTGAACACCAGGGCGGCCGGACAGAAGCCGGTGAAGGCGGCCTGGATCATGTTGGCGCCGGCGAACGCGCTGAGCAGCATCCACCAGGGGCTGACCAGATAGGCCAGGGCCACCCCGGCCAGGACGACCAATCCAGCGAAGACGAAAACGGCGCGATCGAGTGTCATGAGCTTGGCCCTTCCGTGAACGCCGCCGGTCAGGCGGCGGCGAGCGCCTGGTTCATCCAGGCGATGATCTGGTCTGTGGTCATGGCGCCAGCCTGGCGGGCGACCTCCCGGCCGTCCTTCAGCAGGATCAGGGCCGGGATTCCCGAGACGCCAAGCGCGGCGCTGGCCTCCGGCGCCTCATCGGCGTTCAGCTTCAAGAGCCGCGCCCGCGGCTCCAGCCGTTGGGCGGCGGCGGCGAAATGGGGCGCCATCGATCGACAGGGTCCGCACCAGGGCGCCCACACGTCCAGCAGCACCGGCAGCCCCTGGTTGGCGCGGCGGTGAACCTGCAGGCGGGCGGCGTCCACCTCGACGGGACGTCCCTGGAACAGGACCTCGCCGCAGCGGCCACACTTGGCGGCGCTGGCGTCCCGCTCCGGCGGGATGCGGTTGGCGGCGGCGCAGTTGGGGCAGACGATCTGGACCATGGTCAGGCTTTCAGCTTGCGAGCCCCCATGAGGTCGAGGGCCAGCTTCTCGTAGAAGGGCGCGCTTTCGCCGCGCTTGATCTTCCCGATGAAGTATTTCTCGAAGCCCACCTTCGCCAGATGCACCCAGCCGCCTTCGGCCGCCCAATTGAGATTGCGCGGCGGAATCTGCGGCTGGGCGATGAAGGCCACCCCGCCGTCGCCGAAGTCCGCCAGGCAGATGGCGTTCCAAGTGGCCTCATGCGTCGGCGGCTGGCCGTCCAGCATCTGCCGCAGGTTCTCGGCGACAGCGGTGACCATGCTTTCGATCATGAAGCCGGTCTTGGGCACGCCCACCGGCACGGGAGTCTTGCCCACCGGCGGAATGGCGACGCAGACGCCCAGGGAAAAGACATTGCCATAGGTCGGGTTGCGCTGGTGGCGGTCGGCCAGGATGAAACCGCGGGGATTGGTCAGCCCCTCGATCCCCGCCACCGCCGCCACGCCACGGAAGGCCGGCAGCATCATGGCATAGGCGAAGGGCAGGTCGTGGGTCGCGCGCACCGTCCCATCCTCGGCCACCTCCTCCACCGACATCAGGCCGTCGGCGACCTTGGCCACCCGGGCGTTGGTAATGAACTTGATGTGCCGGTCGCGCATCTGGGATTCCAGAAGGCCCTTGGTGTCGCCCACCCCGTCGAGCCCCAGATGGCCCACATAGGGCTCTGCGGTGACGAAGGTCATCGGCACGCGGTCGCGGATTTTCCGGCGTCGCAGCTCGGTGTCCAGGATCATGGCGAATTCGTAGGCCGGGCCGTAGCAGGATGCGCCCTGCACCGCGCCGACCACGATGGGCCCAGGATTGCGCGCGAAGGCTTCGAAGGCGGCGGCCGCCGTCTCGGCGTGATCCACACGGCAGATCGACTGGGTGAAGCCGTCCGGCCCCAGGCCCTCGATCTCGTCGAAGGCCAGCTCCGGCCCAGTGGCGATGACCAGGTAGTCGTAGAACAGGCTCTCGTCGTCCTCGAGCTCCAGGCGGTTCTCCGCGGGATGGACCCGCCGGGCGCCCACAGGGGTGAAGCCGATCTTCTTGCGGGCCATCACGGGACCGAGCGCCACCTCGATGGCCTCCCGGCTGCGCCAGCCGACGGCCACCCACGGATTGGACGGCACGAAATGGAAGGTGTCCCCCCGGGAGACCACCATGACCTCGGCGCGGGACCCCACGGCGGCCTTGATTTCGAAGGCTGCGACGGCGCCGCCGAGTCCGGCGCCCAGGATGGCGATGATGGGCTTTGTCATGGGTCGATCCTGCTCCCGTCTCCAGGCGCCGCATTGATCGCGCTCAAGGCGCTGCCGCGCGTCCGGCGGCACAAGTCCAGGGCTTGAACCGCCTCTTTATTCCATTATATGCGCATCTTCGCATATACAATGACGATCACGCATTCTGGAGCTCCGCCCATGACCGAGCGCGACATCACCGCCGCCGACCTCCACGACCGACTGACCGCCCGTCAGGTCGTGCTGATCGATGTGCGCGAGCCGGCGGAGTACGCCGCCGAACGGATTCACGGGGCGCTCAACCTGCCCCTGACCACTTTCGATCCGGCCGCCCTGCCCGTGGGCGGCGACCGGCCCGTCGTCCTGCAGTGCGGCTCGGGCAAGCGCTCGGGCATGGCTCTGGACCTGTGCCGCAAGGCCGGCGTCGAGGTGGCCGGCCATCTGGCCGGCGGGATCGGCGCCTGGCGCGCCGCGGGCCTGCCGATCATCCGCATCGATCCGGCCACCGGCGCCGTGCGCGACGTTCGCTAGCCGCCGTCCGAAGGATTGTTCATGCGCCCCCTCCTGACTGCGAGCCTGCTGGCCCTAACCCTTGGGGCCGCCGCCTGCGCGGAACGCGGCGAGGCGCCCCCGGCGCCCAAGGCCGCCGCCGTCGTAGATGGCACGGCCCTTACCCTGGCGACGACCACCGTGGATGACCTCAAGCCCGTGGCCGCCACGGTGACCACCCGCGACATGGCCGAGGCCCGGGCGCGCATCGGCGGCACGCTCACCGCGCTGCTGGTCCGGGAGGGCGACGATGTCCGGGAGGGCCAGGTGATCGGCCAGGTGAGCGATCAGCGGCTCAACCTGGAAACCGCCGCCTATGACGCCCAGGCCGCCGCGGCCGCCGCCGAGGCGGTCCGCGCAGAGGCCGATCTGGCGCGGGTTCAGACCCTGTACGACAAGGGGTTCTACGCCAGGGCCCGCCTGGACCAGGCCACCGCCGCGGCCAAGGCCGCCCGGGGTCAGGTGGACGCCGCCCAGGCCCGGCGCGCCGCCAGCGCCGAGCTGGGCGCTCAAGGAGCCATCCTCGCCCCCTCTTCTGGACGCGTCCTGAAGGCGCCGGCGCCGGCCGGGTCGGTCGTGGCGGCTGGCCAGTCCGTGGCGACCCTGACCTCGGGCCAGCCGCTGCTTCGTCTGGAGATACCTGAAGGCCAGGCCCGCGCCGTGAAGGTCGGCGACCGCCTGCCCGTGGCGTCGGACGAGGTCCCTGGCCTCGCCGCCTATGGAACCGTCGTCCAGGTCTATCCGGCGATCACCGCCGGCCAGCTCACCGCCGATCTCGCCGTGGAAGGCCTGCGCGCCGACCTGGTGGGCCAGCGGGTGGGCGTGAAGGTGAAGGTGGGCGAGCGTCAGGCCCTGATCGTCCCCGCCCGCTATGTCGCCCGGCGCTTTGGCCTCGACTTCGTCCGCCTGGCCGCCCCCGACGGCTCGGTCAGCGAGATCGCCGTTCAGACCGCGCCGGCCGCCCAGTCCGGCAGGGTCGAAATCCTGTCCGGCGCGCGGCCGGGCGATCGCCTGCTGCCGGCCCTGGCCGAGGCCGCCCGATGAACCTTGGCCTCTCGGGGCGGCTCACCCGCGCCACCATCGGTTCGCCGCTGACGCCCCTGGCCCTGCTGGCGGCTATCGCCGTGGGATTGATGGCCCTGCTCTCCATCCCGCGGGAGGAAGAGCCGCAGATCAGCGTGCCGATGGTGGACATCATGGTGGCCGCCCCCGGCCTGCGCGCGCCCGACGCCGCCGAGCTGGTGGCCAAGCCCCTGGAGACCATCGTCCGCAGCATCGACGCCGTGGATCACGTCTACACCCAGGTGCAGGACGACCAGGTCCTGGTCACCGCCCGGTTCGATGTGGGCGAGGATCCGGACGCCGCCGCCGTGCGGGTGCACGAAAAGGTGCGCGCCAATATCGACAAGATCCCCGTCGGAATCCCTGAGCCGATGATCGTCACCCGCGGGATCAACGACGTGCCTGCCGTCGTCCTGACCCTGACCCCGAAGGCGGGCGCCGCCGACCGCTGGAGCGATCAGGCCCTCTATGACGTGGCCCAGAAGCTGCGCACCGAACTGGCCAAGGTCGAGGACGTCGGCCTGACCTTCGTGGTCGGCGGCCGGCCCGACGAAATCCGCATCGAACCCGATCCCGAACGGTTGAACCTGCGCGGCGTGGCCCTCGGCTCGGTGATTGAGGCCGTTCGACAGGCCAATCGCAGCTTTCCTGCAGGCGTCATCCGCCAGGACGGCCAGGCCGTCGAGGTCGCGGCCGGCGACACCCTGGCCTCGGCCCAGGCGGTCGGCCTGCTGACGGTGGCCTCGGTGGATGGCCAGCCTGTCTATCTGCGCGATGTGGCCGACGTGAGCCAGGCGCCACGGGAGGACCAGGCTCGCGTCTGGCGCCACAGCCGCACCGCCGAGGGCTGGTCGCAGGCCCCGGCCGTCAGCCTGGCCGTCGCCAAGCGCAAGGGCGCCAATGCGGTGGTGGTCTCCGATCACATCCTTGAGCGGGTGGAGACCCTGCGGGGCGGCCTGATACCCGACAGTCTGGAGGTGGCGGTCAGCCGCGACTATGGCGAGAGCGCCAACGAAAAGGCCAATGAGCTGCTGTTCCACCTCGCCCTGGCGACGGTCTCCATCGTCATCCTGATCGGCCTGGCCATCGGCTGGCGCGAGGCCGGCGTCACGGCCGTGGTGATCCCGACCACCATCCTGCTGACCCTCTTTGCCTCCAACCTGATGGGCTACACCATCAACCGGGTTAGTCTGTTCGCCCTGATCTTCTCGATCGGCATCCTGGTGGACGACGCCATCGTTATGATCGAGAACATCTCCCGCCACTGGGCCATGCACGACGGCCGTTCGCCCACCCAGGCGGCGATCGAGGCGGTGGCCGAGGTGGGCAACCCCACCGTGGTCGCCACCCTGACCGTGGTGGCCGCCCTGCTGCCCATGCTGTTCGTCTCAGGCCTGATGGGGCCCTACATGGCGCCGATCCCGGTCAACGCCTCGGCGGCCATGGTGTTTTCCTTCTTTGTGGCCGTGGTCATTGCGCCCTGGCTGATGGTCCGCTTCGCGCGCCAGACCCTGGCCGAGGGCCAGGGTCACGGCGAGGATGGCGGCCGGCTGGGCCGCGCCTACCGCGCCCTGGCCGGCCGGGTCATCGCCAGCCGCCGCAGCGCCTGGATCTTCCTGATCGCTGTCGGCCTGGCCACGCTTTTGGCCATGACCATGTTCGCCACCCGCACGGTGACGGTGAAGCTGCTGCCCTTCGACAACAAGTCCGAGCTGCAGGTGGTCCTCGACCTGCCCGAAGGCGCCAGCCTGGAGACCACCGAACGCACCCTGGCCGCGGCGTCCCAGATCACCCGGGGCCTGCCGGAGGTGACCGCCATCGAAGCCTATGCAGGGACCGCCTCGCCGTTCAACTTCAACGGCCTGGTCCGGCATTACTTCCTGCGCAGCCGCCCGGAGATGGGCGACCTGGCCATCACCCTGGCCCATAAGAGCGACCGCCGGCGCACCAGCCACGCCGTGGCGCTCGACCTGCGCGAACAGTTGGCCGCCCTGCCCCTGCCGACGGGCGCCTCGCTCAAGGTGGTGGAGGCGCCGCCGGGGCCGCCGGTCATGGCCACCCTGCTGGCCGAGATCTATGGCCCGGACGCCGAGACCCGCCGCGCGGTCGCCGCCGAGGTGAAGGCCCTGTTCGCCACCGTCCCCTATATTGTCGACGTGGACGACAGCGCCGGCCAGCCGCGGCCGCGCCTGCGCCTGACGCCGGTGCGCGAGCGTCTGGAATATCTGGGCGTCTCCGAGGGCGAGGTCCTGGACTCCATCGGCGCGGTGCTGGGCGGCGGTCCCGTGGGCTACGCCCATCGCGGCGAGGGCCGCACGCCCCTGGAAATCTCCGTCCGCCTGCCCCAGTCCGACCGCACCTGGAGCGAGCGCCTGGCGACCACGCCCGTCGCAGTGGCCCAGACCGCCGATGGCCGCCGGCTGGTGGAGCTGGGCGAAGTGGTGGCGGCCAAGGCCGAGGCCGGCTCGCACATGATCTATCGCCGCGACGGCCTCGACGCCGAGATGGTCACCGCCGAACTGGCCGGCCAGTACGAGGCGCCCATCTACGGCATGCTGGCGGTGGGCGAAGCCATCAAGGCCCACAATTGGGGCGATCTGCCCGCCCCGGACATCCGCCTGAACGGCCAGCCCACGGACGAGCGCACGCCGACCCTGCTGTGGGACGGGGAATGGGAGATCACCTGGGTGACCTTCCGAGACATGGGCGCGGCCTTCGCCGTGGCGATCCTCGGCATCTATGTGCTGGTGGTGGCCCAGTTCAAAAGCTTCCGCCTGCCCCTGGTGATCCTCACCCCCATTCCGCTGACCCTGGTGGGGATCGTCATCGGCCACATCCTGTTCGGCGCGCCGTTCACCGCCACCTCGATGATCGGCTTCATCGCCCTGGCCGGGATCATCGTGCGCAATTCGATCCTGCTGGTGGACTTCATCGGCCACGCCCAGACCGGCGACCGACCGCTGCGCGACGTCCTGCTGGAGGCGGGCGCCATCCGGTTCAAGCCCATCGTTCTGACGGCGGCGGCGGCCATGATCGGGGCGGCGGTGATCCTGTTCGACCCGATCTTCCAGGGCCTGGCCATCTCGCTGCTGTTTGGCCTGGCCTCCTCGACCCTGCTGACGGTGCTGGTCATTCCGGCCATCTATGTGGTGTTGCGCGACGATGGCCGGCCGGCCAGCGCGCCCGGCGCCTTGCCCCATGCCTGAGCCGGGCTAGATAAGGATCATGACCGAGGTTTCCGCGCCGATCGCCCGAAGATTGCCCAAGCCGGCCGAGCTGGCCGAGCTGGAGGCCAGCGCCGCGGCCGCCGCGCGGCTGATGAAGCTGATGGCCAGCGAGCAGCGCCTGATCATCCTCTGCCATCTCGGCGAGGGCGAGTGCTCAGTGGGGGAGCTGGCTCAGCATGTGGGCCTGGCGCAGTCAGCCTGCTCGCAGCACCTGGCCAAGCTGCGCGCCGAAGGCGTGGTCGGAACCCGGCGCGAGGGCCAGACCATCTATTACCGGCTGACAGACCCCGCCGCCGCCCGGGTTATCGACACCCTGTGCGACATCTACCGCGGCAAGCCGCCTAAACCAGGCGCCTAAACCGGCCGCCGGGCGACCAGGTCGATCAGGGCGGATTGGCCGCTGTGGCCAGCGCCCTCCTTGATCACGGCGTCATAGGCCGAAAGCTCCAGGATCTCGAAGTCGCTGAAGGCCGCGCGGAGCATGGCCTCGGTATAGAGGTTCTCCGGCACGCGCGGGCCGCCCGTGCCATAGGCGATCTGTTCGGGCCTGTAGCCTTCCAGCAGCAGCAGGCCGCCGGGCTTCAAGGCCCGCTTCAGGCCGGCGAAGATCTGGTCACGCAGATCGGGACCCGCGAACTGGATGAAGATCGCCGCAACCACGTCGAACTGCCCCTCCGGCCAGGCCCAGCTGGCCAGGTCGGCCTCTTCGAGCCGCAGGGTCGTCCCCCGGGCCTCGGCCAGCCGCGCCGCCTTGGCCTGAGCCACAGGCGAAGAGTCCACTGACAAGACATCCAGGCCTTGCTCGGCCAGCCACACGCCGTTGCGCCCTTCGCCGTCGGCGACGGCCAGGGCGCTCATCCCGGGCCTGAGGCGATGGGCCTGGGCTGCGAGGAAGGCATTGGGCGCCTCACCAAACAGATAGGCCTCGCCCTGATAGCGCTCGTCCCAGAAACTCATCGGCCCAATCCCTGCCAGGCGACATAGGCCGCCACGATCAGAACCAGACCCGCAAAAAGTCGCCGCGCCAAGAGGGCGTGACTGGCCAGGGCGCCTGCGGCCTTCATGCCGAGCCAGCCACCCCCAGCGCCGCCCAGGATGAACAGGCCAGCCACCGGCCAGACTACCTGGCCCGACAGGGCGTAGTTCGCCGAGGTGGCGGCGCCGAACAGGGTGACGGACAACAGCGACGAGGCCGCCGCATTGGCCAGGGTCATACCGGCCGCCGCCATCAGGCCCGGCACGATCAGGAAGCCGCCGCCGATGCCGAAGAAGCCCGAGGCGAATCCCGTCGCTAGGCCCATGGGCGCAAGGCGAAGGGTCAGAGGCCAGGTGATGTGGACGAGTGGGTCGCCGTCGGCCTTGGGCCGCCGCATCATCGAAAGCGCGATGGCCGCCATGGCGACGGCGAACAGCAGCAACAGCGCCTGGCCATCGACCTGCTTGGCCAGGCTGGAGCCCCCTACCGCGCCTGCCAGGCCCGCGGCCGCGAACACGCTGGCGCAGGGCCACTTCACCCGGCCGCCGCGGGCATGGCCCATCAGGTTGACCGCCGCGCTGACCGCCACGGCCGCCGCCGAGGTGCCGATGGCCATGTGGGTGTCGCCCAGGCCCACCACATAGAGCAGCGCCGGGGTGGCCAGGACCGAGCCCCCGCCCCCGAACACGGCGAGCAACAGACCAACGACCGCCCCGCTGGCGACCGCGGCGACCATGGCTGTGTAGGTAAGGTCCAACGGCGTCTCCTCATCCGGTAGATAGGCGCATTTGCTATATTAGCAATAGCGAATATATAGGGCGGGAAAGGAGACCCCCATGTCCGTTCAGCAGCAGAGCTTCTTCCACGAGCCCACCTCGACGGTGACCTATCTCGTCTGGGACGAGGCCACCGGCGCGGCGGCCGTCATCGATCCGGTCCTCGACTATGAGCCACGCGGGGCCAAGGTGTCCGGGGGGCAGGCCTCAGAGATCCTGCGGTTCCTGAAGGACCACCGGCTGACCCTCAACTATGTGCTGGAGACCCACGCCCACGCCGACCACCTCTCGGCCGCCGCTCGGCTGCGCGAGGCCACCGGCGCACAGGTGGTGATCGGCGCCCATATCACCGCCGTGCAGGACTATTTCGGCAAGGTGTTCGGCGCCGCTGACGTCACCCCCGACGGCGCAGTGTTCGACCGACTGGTCCGAGAGGGCGACACCCTGATGCTCGGCGAAACGGCGATCGGCGTCCTGCACACCCCCGGCCACACCCCGGCCTGCGTCACCTATCTGATCGACGGCGCCGCCTATGTCGGCGACACCCTGTTCATGCCCGACTACGGCACCGCCCGGGCCGACTTCCCCGGCGGGGACGCCGCGACCCTCTATCGCTCCATTAAGAAAATCCTGTCCCTGCCGCCGGAAACCCGGATCTTCGTCGGCCACGACTATCTCACCGAGACCCGCAAGACCCACGCCTGGCAGACTACGGTGGCGGCGCAGGCGGCGGAGAACATCCATCTGCGCGACGGGGTCAGCGAGGCCGACTTCGTCGCCCGCCGCGAGGCCCGGGACGCCAACCTGCCGCCGCCGGTCCTGATCCTGCCGTCCCTGCAGGTGAACATCCGGGCCGGCGCCCTGCCCCCGCCCGAGGCGGATGGCCGGGTCTATCTGCGCCTGCCCGTCACCGTGACCTGACCTGCTCGGAATGGGCCGAAGCGCCTTGTCTCGGCGCGCTCATGCGAATGACGATTGGCGGGGACGCCGCAATGGTGTTCTAGACTCCCATGGCTTCGCAGAATGACACCTACCTGGTGCTGGACGTGGCCGGCGTGGACATGGCCCTGCCGATGACGGCGGTGGCCGAGATCCTCCCGGTGACCCGGTTCGAACGCCAGGCGCCCTGGCCCAAGGTGCTGGCCGGCTTCATGAACCTGCGGGGGCGGCCCCTAACGGTGATCGACCTCGCCCGGGTCATGGATCCCCAGCGGGAGGTTTCGCAGCCCGGCATCTACAGCCACGTCGTTCGCCTGGGCGAGGCCCACGGCGGCGGAGATCTCGCCCTGCTGGCCGATCGCGCCAAGGACGCCGAGGTCTCCGCCGACGCCTTCGCCGCGGTGGACGAAGACGCCAGCGCCAACGGCGTGATCGGCGGCAATCTGCTGATCCTTGGCCGCCTGACGCCGCTGATCGATGTCGATCGCCTGCTTCTGGTCGAGGAGGAGGTTCGGCTGGCCGAGATCGCCGAGACCCTGCGCACGAGGCTCGAAGCCTCGGGGCATGGCGCGCCCTGAGCGCCTTTCCGGTCTTCGCGCCAGATCACCCGTACTGGCGACTGAAAGCGGAGGTCATCGCCCGCACCGGCCACTTCTATTACGCCGACAAGGATGACGTGCTCTGGGACCGGGTGCGACGACGGCTGGCGGCCCTGCGCCTGGCCGATGTCGAGGCCTATGTCCGCCTGCTGGACGGTTCTCAAACGGGTCCCGCGGAGTGGCGGCGGCTGGAGGGCGAGATCACGGTCGGCGAGACCTACTTCCTGCGTTACGTCGAGCAATTCGCCGCCCTGCGCGCCACCATCCTGCCCGACCTGATCGCCCGCAACGCCCAGACCCGGCGCCTGCGCATCTGGAGCGCCGGCTGCGCAACGGGGGCCGAACCCTATTCCGTGGCGATCCTGCTCGCAGAGCTGCTGGGCGACCGCATCGCCGACTGGCGGATCACCATCCTGGGCACCGACATCAACGAGGCCGCCCTGGAGGCCGCCCGGGCCGCCAGCTTCGGCGCCTGGGCGCTGAGATCCCTTTCCGCCGAACAACGCAGCGCCTGGTTCACGCCCGAAGACCGCAGCTGGCGGCTGCGGCCTCGATTCCGCAGCCTGGTCCGCTTTCAGCACGGCAATCTTCTGGATCTCCTGGGACCAGGCGCGCCCCTCGATCTGACCGATTTCGACCTCATTCTTTGCCGCAACGTGCTGATCTACTTCCACCCGGACACGATGAACGCCGTGGTGGCGGCCCTGGCCGATCGGCTGGGGCCGGACGGTTGGCTGCTGGTGGGTCATGCCGAGCCCAACCCCGGCTTCGAGGCCCATGTGCGGACGGTCTCGCTGCCCGGCGCCACCGCCTATCGCCGGCGCAGCGCCGACGATCCGGCCCCGGCCGACATCCCCGAGCCCTGGGCGCCGGCCGTCTTTGATCCGCCGCCCCCGGCCGAGACGCCGAC
>Ga0114900_1000934_pt1 | contig 19821 bp, 20 predicted proteins | sample MalvireepMed_231_FD_89685 | JGI IMG/M metagenome (GOLD analysis project Ga0114900, IMG submission 89685) | Marine viral communities from the Global Malaspina Expedition - Malaspina viral metaG DeepMed_231 | ecosystem: Environmental > Aquatic > Marine > Oceanic | place: Mediterranean Sea...
TAAGAGCTTCTAAAACCACTTTGGTTTTGAACTTGGGTGTAAACTTTCTTCGTGTCATAATACAGTAAATTTAAAGTTATTTTGGAACTTAAATTACTGTCCTAATTTTTGGGGCATGCTCAGCCGCTTTTGGAAGCTTCAGTAATGGAAGGCGAATCTAAAGCCCGGTATCTGGCTTTCTTACAGGATCGCATTCTAATGCGGGAAGACCAAAAACAAATTTACGGTACCCAATCCCTGTGGGATACTACTAAAAAGCACAATGTCATTTGGCCCATACTCAATCCTGAAAACGTAAACCAAAGACGAAAAGCAGTAGGCTTAGAACCCATCGAGGCGTATGCGGAAGCTAATGGGTTCTTGTATATACAGGATTAGCTCGTTAAAGAACTATGATCTTTGTCTTAGGAAACTTTGGAGATGGGGGACTTTCTGAGTTATCTAACTTCAATGGGCGATTAAAAAATGCGCTACTCATTGTTAATGAAATCTTAATTTTCTGCTATTCAAAAGCCGTTTTCATACTCTCTTCATACTCTATCCTAGGCTTTGCTATGCCTTTGCCTGGGGGAATGACCCGTCCTGACCCGTCCTAAATTAGCTATACAGATTACTAAATAAATCCTGTTATAGCTATACAAAGCTAATTTTTAATCCTAAATAAACTATACATCTCTGGTATATTATGGGATTCCATAGAATACTTTTGAAGCAAATCGTTAGTTTTTATATATAACTATAAAATGTTGATATCCTGTAGATTTTAAGTGGATATTATATATTTAATATGGATATAACATGTTGTCGATAATTTTAACCTCTTTTCCCACTTAACAAATTTTATAAAAAGAAAATATTTAAAAGGAAGTTTTAATTTATATATTTGCAATCCATAAAGAATATACTATGATTATTAATTGGTAAAATATTATTTCTAATAGAATGATTAGATAAATTCTAGATTCCCTTTATATATAAAATATGTTCGGAATAAAAATAAATAACTACAGATCTTTATCTAATCAGCAATTTGATTTCTCGAAAGTCAATGTTCTAATTGGAGAAAATAGTTCAGGGAAAAGTAGCTTAATTAAGTTTCTTTTATTTTTAAAAAGTAGTTCCATTCTAAGTTCGTCAAGTTTCAAATTTAATTCCGATATCGGAAAATATTCTGATTTTGTTCAAGGACATGATAATAACTTAGATATTTCATTTGAATTCTTTTTAGGTAAAAACTATATTGATTTTTTTGTAAAACAATTATCCGATAAAGAAGAGTTTCAAGGAATATGTCAAGAAATTTCAGAATTAACTGGGGATGATCAGAAAGTAACATTATCATTCTGTTTTAATAAGGATGTTCCTGTTAACAATTCAGTAAATCTTTCAATTAAAAATTCTCACTTTGGAGAAGTTGTTGTCATTAGAAAATCATCGAATGAGGAAAACATTATTCAAGGGGAGCAGTGTATTCTAAAATTTTACTCCCAAAAAAGTAATTGCGAGATTGAATTAGATGAGGTTTCTTACGATCAGCATGGTTTCTTTTCAATTACTAATGGAATAGATGTTAAATCAAAATTAGAAAAGAAAGATGATATTGATATCTCTATATTTTATGATATAGTTTTCCTCTTAGTTTCACAAAATTACACTCAAGAATTATTAAGATTAATATCATATATTAATCCAATCTCTTCAACTCCTGAAAGGTCATATAACGAAAATGATAATCAGGGTTCCATATATAAAGTAAAAGATATTAGCGATGTGGTCAATATTTTATCTGACCAAACATTAGATAAAGGAGTAAGAAATAAACTTTTACAAGAATTAAATCAGGCTTTAAGATTTTACGGAATCCTTTACGAAGTTAAAATCTTAGCTAGTGATTTTGGACCCAAGGAATTAAAGGTAAAATTAAGAAAAGACGGAATTTGGTCTAACATTAAAGATGTGGGATATGGCAGTTCATTACAAATTCCAATTATTTTTCAAGCATTAATAGGGAAAATTTACGGAGGGGAAACAGTAATTATTGAGCAACCTGAAGTTCACGTCCATCCTCTGCTACAGTCAAAGTTTATTGAGACGTTAATTAAGATCAGTAATAAGAATACTTATATTATTGAAACACATAGTCCCGATATCGTGAGAAAACTTCAAGTTTTAGTTAAAAATGAGAAATATAAACTCTCTCCGAAGGATGTTAATATATACTATTTCAAGAAGCCTAATAATCTATCTGAGATTACTAGGCATCAAATAAACGAAAATGGAAAACTAACCCCTAAATTCCCTTCAGGTTTTTATGATTCTTCTGTCAATCTTGTAAAAGAATTGTTTTAATGATTATACTATCCCATCCTAATATTTGGGTAGAATTCATTAAAAACAAGGGTAAATTAACTCCTTCTCAGAGTTATAGGCGAATTTTTAATATAGTTCACAACTCAAATAATGTATTTGCCTATAACCATCATTGGAATGAGTATTATTTGAGTTATTTGTCTGATGCTGAAGATGATGAAATTGATTATGTAGATGTTTTTAATAATATTATTGTTGAGCTTAACTATAATGATAAGTTAGTATTCGAAAATCATTCTCCTCTTTCAAGTAATCAAGAGTTTAAAAATTGTTTTGATCTCAGTATCCAAATACAATTTTTACTACTAAACAGTCAGCCATTATCAGATCACATTAACGAAGATAATTCTGTTTTAATACTTGATAATATTCACAAACCCAATAGGCATTGGATTTATTATTCAATCTTAAATTCTAATAAATCTCAGCAGCAAAGTGTTGATTATAGAGATTTTATCTCTGATACAGAAATACAAAATTTTATAAAGTGTATTTTGAATTTAAAAAATCCGAAAAGTAATCGTGTATTCATCCAGAGCGATTATTTGAATTATGGGGATATTTTTGAGAAAATAAAAGGTAAAAGAATAGCATATTGCTCTTCAGAGTATAATGGTGGGCATTTAAAAAATAATAATCAACTGCAAACAGAAAAAAATTCGATAAAAACTTATTTTGGGAATAATTCTACTTACAGAATAAGTAGCAATAAAAGACTTCTTCATCCAAGAGCTGTGTTTTATAATGATATTATTATATACTTAGATCACGATTATCCACAAATTTCTATAGCCAATTCTAACTGGAGAATTTCATTTCATTATTGTATTGAGACTTTTAATGAAAAAATATCTTTAATTAATTCTTATAGATCTGTATAAAAAGAATCAAATTATTAAAACTGATATCAAAAACGGCCTATAGCCAATAAGCAGCACCATTAGTAAGATAATAAGTGACTTGAGCAACGAACTAATACTAAGACGACAACTGTTTAAAAATGAGCTAAGATTTCCTAGACTAGAATAACTATAATTTATTCGTAACCTCAGCGAGAGCTTTAAAAGGCTATGTTTATAAACAAATTTACTTTTCCCCGATTAATAATAAATTAAACTCAAATTCTAGGTTGAATAGCAGTATGAGCCGATTAGAAGTGCTAATTGGCTCATAATTTTACTATATTTGAGCCAATTAACTAGTTTAATCGGCTCATCATGTATAATTGGCAACAAGAAGACTGGCCAAATTTTAAGTATACAACAACTGAAATTGAAGAGAAGCTCTTTGATTTCAGCCAAAGGGCCGGTCGCGTTAATGGTCTATTAGAAGGATTATCAGGTAAGATGCAAATGGAAGCTATCTTATCGCTAATGGTAGCCGAGGCTGTTAAAACATCAGAAATAGAAGGGGAATATCTAAGCAGGGAAGATGTAATGTCTTCTATACGAAATAATATGGGGTATGGTACACCCAAAACGGTCAAAGACCCAATGGCACAAGGTGTAGGGAATTTAATGGTACGGGTTAGGCAAAATTTTGATAAACCTTTGACAGACCAAGTCTTATTCGAATGGCACGAAACCTTACTAGAAGGAGCCGTCCGCATTAATACCGGGCAATGGCGGAAGCACAGTGAGCCTATGCAGATCGTATCCGGCAGCTGGGGCAGGGAGAAGATCCATTTTGAAGCTCCACCTTCCCATTTGCTTACGAATGAAATGCGTGCTTTTATAACATGGTTTAATGAATCTCATCCAGAAGGAGCCAATCCTATTAAAAAACCACTTATCCGTGCAGCGATTGCACATCTGTATTTTGAGAGCATTCATCCTTTTGAAGATGGTAATGGAAGAATAGGAAGGGCATTATCTGAAAAGGCGTTATCTCAAGACTTAAACCGCCCTGTTCTCCTAAGTCTTTCGAAAGCAATAGAGCACGATAAACAAGCCTATTATAAGGCTCTAAAAAACGCACAACAGTCCAATGAAATAACCGATTGGATTATCTATTTTGTCAATACTGTTTTAGAAGCGCAATCTCAGGCGGAAGACCTTGTTTCTTTTACTTTGAAAAAAGCCCGTTTTTTTGATCGCCATAGAAATTCCTTGAATGAGCGCCAATTAAAGGTTATTAATAGAATGCTTGACGAAGAACCGGAAGGGTTTAAAGGTGGGATGACGGCAAAAAAGTATATTGCCCTTACCAAAACATCTAAAGCTACAGCAACCCGTGATCTTCAGGATTTAGCAGCAAAAAAACTATTTATCTCTATAGGGGAGGGACGTAGTACACGTTATGAAATCAACTTTGAAGACTAAAACTTTTTAATAAGCGATCTACTTGAATCTACTCGCGTTAAAGGCTTTAGCTTATTTTTTATGCTTTAATTATAAAAGACAACCAAACCAGATCAATTTGAATGTTCATTTAAGTATAGTGAAATAACCAGTGAATAGATCGAATAATTCAGCTGTAAAATACAGGAAATAAAGGAGGTGAATTGGTTTGAAAATTATCTGCCTCAGTTGTTAGTGTATATCAAATCATACCGAAGATCAAAATGACTCTTTAGTATTCCTAGCTTCCATTTTACGCATTAAGGCATCCATATCGTCTCCAACTTTCTTTTGCAGTACTCTGGCATAGATTTGAGTCGTTTGTAGCTGCGTGTGGCCTAAAAGCTTTGATACAGTCTCAATGGGTACTCCGTTAGATAGCGTAACCGTAGTTGCAAAGGTATGACGGGCTACGTGGAAGGTTACATTTTTATGTATTTGACAGACTTCAGTTATTTTCTTGAGGTATTTGTTCACCTTCTGATTGCTGTATAAGGGCATTAATTTGCCGGAGACCTCCAACTCCTTATCCTTTGTATATTTCTTTATTAGTGCCAGAGCCTGGGGCAGGAGGGGAACTCTAACAGATTCGTTAGTCTTTTCCCGTTTAGTATAAATCCATAATCGCCCATTAGATGCCGGAATCAACTGGTCTTTTCGTAATGCCTTTAAATCTACGTAAGAAAGCCCCGTGTAACAGGCAAACAAAAAGCAATCTCTTACGCGCTCATAACCTTTACTTGTAAAGTGCGTTTCTTCAATGCGGTCTAATTCACGCTGGGTTAAATAGCAGCGTTCCTTACGTTCCAATTTCAATTTATAATTGACAAAAGGATCTTTAGGCAACCATTCCATTCTTACTGCCAGATTCACCATTTTGCGAAGGCGTTCTAAGTGCTTCCTAGTTCCGTTTATGGAGCATGTTTTTCTTTTCTTTTTAGGCTTATAAGTACGTATATAGTGCTCAAACTCTGTTATAAACCGGTAGTTTAAATCAACCAAGAATAAGTCATCTGATTTATAATGGTCTAAGAGATAAGCCTTGATATACTTTTCGGTAGAGTAGTAATTTTTCATCGTACCGGGCTTTAGCGATAATTCCATATTGTCGTTATGGTACTTCACAAGCTCTAAGAGTGTCATACGCTCCTCATCTTCGCCCATATATCTCAATTTGATCGCTTTTGCCGTAATTACTTTTCGTTCTGCATGCAGTTCTTTATGCGCATTTAGAACTTCAGCTTTTACATCGTCCATATAAGAGTTGAGTGTAATAAGTTGGTCTGAAGTTTCTTTGGCTTTAACCCGGAGGATATCCCAATCTTTTACATCAACATCACGCTTTATACTCATCTCAGAGCGCTTTTTATTGACTGTAATTCTCAAATAGATATCCAGTTTGTTGGGATTGTTTCTTTTGGGACGTGTAAAGAAGTTCACGCCTAAGGTGCTGTGTACAGGCATTTTGTAAGTCTTTTAGTTAAACGATTATTAGTTAAAGACTACATCCAGATGGCCTAAATGATATATAAATCTACGATAATTTGCACACCTTATTGCGCACCGAATTGCACACATTTGCCTTGATTTTAGATGATATCAGATGCTATCATAAAAAATGAAAAGCCTGTTAAATTATTGATTAACAGGCTTTTTGATATAAAACATGATTTGGTTCGTCGGGATGAGAGGATTCGAACCTCCGATCTCGCGCCCCCCAGACGCGCACTTTAACCGGACTAAGCTACATCCCGAAATATTTGCAGGCTGCAAATATAAATATTTGTAACAGACCACAAAGTTTTAATCCTATATAACCCATAATAGCGTTGCCACTATAATTTATATCAATTATTGAATATTCATTAAATAAAGTTAATTGTTTAAATATTTTAAAATTATAACGTTATAGTTTATTGAATAATAATTTTTCGTACCTTAAAGGTAGTATTTGTTTAATTCCTCAATCTCAATATTATGAAACTATCTTTAATAACGCTTATTCTTTTGATCAGTACTGTTTACAGTACAAATCAAACCGAAATCAAACAGGACAATGATGTTTTAATCAGAGGTACCTGGGAACTCAGAGACTTTTATCATTATGACGAAAATGAAGTCGTTGATACTGTAGCAACGACTGATGGTTATCGTCAAATAAAAATGTATACCAAAGACCGCGTGATGTGGACGCGCTATGTACCCAAAGATTCCGTTGAATGGTTTGGATACGGCAGTTATGTCGCTTCAGATGATCAGCTTATAGAAACGCTAGAGTATGGATCGGAGAGCATGATGAATGTTATTGACACCCTACGTATCTTTACATTCGAGTTGCAGATTTCAGAGAACGAATACAGTCAAATCACTGTGGATGAAGAAGGTAATCGTATTTTCTCTGAAAACTACAAACGTATCGAATAGCTATTTCTCTATCGCCGCAACTTCTTTTTCAGTGACAGGTTTTTCTGAAGAATTCCCCCAGGAATTTAAGATGTAATTCATAACACCTGCAACCTCGTCATCATGCAAACCTAACGGAGCCATTATACTGTTATAATCGGTTCCGTTTACGGTTATAGGGCCTTGTAAACCGTATTTTACCGCGTGAATAGCTTTGGTTCTATTATTTAATAAATAATCTGCTTTAGCCAAAGGTGGAAATGCCCCCGGAATACCTTCTCCGGTCGCCATATGACATTGCATACAAAAGTCTTCGTACACGGTCTTCCCTCGTTTTATACTGTTTTGCAATGAGGTATCCTTTTGAATAGGAATATAAACAGACGTACTAGTGCGAAAACTTTGATTTCCTTTAGCCGCTGAAAAAATTATAATAATTGCGAAGCTCGCGAGTGTGATTAATGCAGTTTTCAATTTTGTACAAGTTTTACGATTCCTACTCCTTCAACACCAACATAAACGAAGCCGTCTGGGCCTTGAATAACATTACGCACACGACCAACACCGTCCAGCAGTTTTTCTCTTTTCATCACTGAATTGTTTTCATCTAAATAGAGTGCTTCGAGATAAACAAACTTAAGAGAACCTACTAAAAGATTGCCTTTTAAATCTGGATAGGCATCACTGGTAACCATTGCCATACCGCTAGGTGCGATTGAAGGGACCCAATAGTAAAGGGGGTGCTCCATTCCTTCCTTTTTGGTAATGTCTGTAATATCTGTACCGCTGTAATTGATTCCGTAGGTAATGACAGGCCAGCCATAATTGGCGCCTTTTTTAATTACATTGATTTCATCACCACCACGTGGGCCGTGCTCATGCACCCAAATTTCGTTTGTCTCCGGGTTAATGATCATCCCTTGCGGATTGCGATGCCCGTAAGACCAAATGGCCTCTTTAGCATTTTCAGTTCCTACAAAAGGATTATCTGTGGGTATGCTTCCGTCTAAATTTAAGCGGTACACTTTACCGTTGTCGCGAGTGATATCTTGTGGATTAATATCACGCTCACCACGTTCACCGGCTGTAAAAAATACATGGCCTGCATCGTCAAATACGATACGACTACCCCAGTGCTGGCCTTTAGTGGTATTGGGCGTAGCTTTATAAAGCACTTCTTGATTACTAAGGCTATTGCCCGATAGTTGCGCACGCATAAGCGCAGTGTTTCCTCCTTTGGCTTCACCTTCGGTAGAAGAGAAGGTAAAATATATAAATCCGTCACTTTCATAATTCGGGCTCAACTGAATATCTAATAATCCGCCTTGACCCCGATTGTAAACTTCCGGAACTCCGGCAATAGTTATTTTCTCACCGTTTACAAAATGAATTAGTTCGCCTGATTTCTCTGTTATGAGTAAGCTTCCGTCAGGTAAGAATGCCATTCCCCAAGGATTGATCAAGTCAGGAACCACGACTTCGTATTCGTAGGCCTCAGAAACTGTAATAGGTACATCATTATCTTTAACCTCTTTAGGGTTTTGAGCACAAGCGATTACTGTGGTAAGTACTGATAAAAGAAGAATGCTAAAGTTTTTCATATAAGAAATTTTGATTTAAAAATAGTGAAAACCTAACAATCCCTGATAGTACAATTCAAACATCGGTGTAAATTTGCATTGTTAATAACGACTTATAATTAGCGATTGACTTGTCTTTATAAGTATAGCTAAAAAACTATTTTTGTTTAGATCACTAGAATTAATGGTATTAGGCCAAGAGTTGATCTTTTAATAAAAATTAAAAAATGTAGAATTCCACAGCACGTGGATAATATTTAAATAAAATGGCAGTAGAACGTATTAAATGTTTAATTATTGGGTCTGGTCCTGCAGGTTATACCGCAGCAATTTATGCTTCAAGAGCAGATTTGAAACCGGTAGTCTATACAGGTATGGAACCCGGTGGACAATTAACTACGACCACTGAAGTTGATAATTTTCCCGGATATCCTGAAGGAATTGACGGTCCAACCATGATGGTGCAGTTGCAACAACAGGCAGAACGTTTTGGTACCGAAGTGCGTATAGGAATGATAACCAACGTTGAATTTTCTTCTGAGGAAGGAGGCATTCATAAAGCTACCGTAGATAATACTACTGAGATCGAAGCAGAATCTGTGATCATTTCAACAGGTGCAACAGCCCGCTACCTCGGGTTACCTAGTGAGCAGCGCTTGCGCGGTGGTGGTGTTTCGGCCTGTGCGGTTTGTGATGGATTTTTCTATAAAAATCAGCGTGTGGCTATTGTAGGAGGTGGAGACACTGCTGCAGAAGAAGCTACTTATCTTGCTAACATTTGTGAGCACGTTACAATGCTAGTGCGTAAAGATGAGATGCGTGCTTCAAAAGCAATGCAACATCGTGTGAATTCAAGAAAAAATATCACCGTACTTTATAATACTGAAGTTGAAGAAGTAGTAGGTGAGCAAGTGGTAGAGGGCTTGAAAATGATCAATAATCAGACAAAAGAAGTATCTGAAATCGAGATCACGGGTCTATTTATCGCTATTGGTCACAAGCCGAATACAGATATTTTTAAAGGACAGCTGGAAATGGACGAAACCGGTTATATTCTTACTGACGGAAAATCTACTAAAACCGGTAAACCTGGTGTGTTTGCGAGTGGAGATGTTCAGGATAAAGAATATCGCCAGGCTATTACTGCCGCTGGAACAGGATGTATGGCAGCACTAGATGCAGAACGTTATTTAGCTTCAGTAGAGGAAAAAGTTGAAGCATAATAATTGTCATTAGATGCTTAGAAATAAAAAAAAGCTCTTGCATTTGCAAGAGCTTTTTTTATGCTTATTACTGAAGAACCGTTCTAATCCTCGTCTTCTTCAGATTCTTCATCAACCATTTCCTCATCTTCTTCATCCATTTTTTCAGGGATTTCAGAAATTGGCTCGTTTAGATCATCATCATCATAATCTTCAACGTCATAATTTTCCATAGACGTTTCTAACTTTTTACTCACCTTCACCAAGTATATCGTATCTGCAGTGCGTACTTCTACACACTCGATGGTTTCGTTTTGAGCATTTTTAAATGATATGATGTGGTCATCATCATATCCGTAGGGGTACTTATCAACCAGAAGCGCAAGAATCTCTGGGGTAAGCTTTTTAAAATCAACTATTACGCGACGCATAAATAAAATTTAATATTTGTTGCAAATTGTGGTTAAATGTAAAAAAAAACGAATGGGTTGTGCAACACTATTCACTTAATTCTTTTTTAATTTTTTATAATACTCAAAAGCATTGTAAATCAATTCGTTTGAAGCTTCTTGATTGAGAACAACTTCGCCTATACGATTAAGCAAAACAAAGAGCACCTTTCCGTGGCTGTTTTTCTTATCGTACTTGAGTAAAATGATGATACTCTCAATATCTTTTTCTGTAAATTCAACGCTAGGGTAGAAGGCTAAGATCGCTTGTGAAATTACATCACAGTCAGATTTAGGCAGACTGCACAATTCACTAGACAAATAATTGGCTAAAATCATACCAATTGCGATGGCTTCACCGTGCAGCAAGCGTTCTTTTTGATCGCTTTCCATAAAATAGGATTCGATGGCGTGACCTAGCGTATGCCCATAATTGAGACTTTTTCTTCTATTCTTTTCGAAGGGATCTTCTAAAACCACTTCGTTTTTTATAGCAATAGATTGTCTGATCAATTCAGCCAGACTTTCAAAATCTGTATATTTAGCTTGCTTTACCGTATTCCAATACGCTTCAGAACTAATGAGGCCATGTTTAAGCATTTCGGCATAACCGCTACGCAATTCTTCAACCGAAAGCGTTCCTAAGAAATGAGTGTCAACCAGAACCAGCTCAGGATTACTAATGATCCCAATTTGATTTTTTAACGGTCCAAGATCTACACCGGTTTTTCCACCTACAGAAGCATCAACCATTGCTAGTAAGGTAGTAGGAATATTGATGAAATCAATGCCGCGTTTAAAACAACATGCTACAAAACCGCCAAGATCAGTTACGACACCACCACCAAGATTGATCAAAGCACTGTTGCGATCAGCATTCAACTCTGACAGCACATTCCATACTCCTTCACACGTTTCAAGATTTTTAAACTCTTCACCGGGATCAATCTCTATAATTTCAATAGTCGTTTGAGTGACTATTTTCTGAAGAAAAGGCGCCAAACAATGCTCGTGTGTATTACTGTCTACAAGCACAAACAGGATGCTATAATTTTTTTCCTTTAAAATAGCATTAAGATTTGAGTAGCCGTTTTCGCCAAAAACAACCTGATAATCTTTAGCTTGAATTGCTTCCATGTTAAAGTTTTTTGAGGTTGTGAAATTAATATCTTTTTATAACAATCCCTTTGCGATTTGGCTATATTTGACGCCTAATTTTAGAATATGTTAGAACAAAAAATATTTGATGATACAAAGACTGCATTTTCTTTAAAATCAGATAGTGAGCTCGAGCGAGCTTACTTCTTGTTTAAGATGATTTCCTTGCAGCCTTTGGTAAAAATAGGCACGGCGGTTACACGTTTTGCATTAAATGCTAGCCTTCCGGTAGAAGGTTTGGTGCGCGCTACCGTTTTTGATCATTTTTGCGGTGGGGTAAGTGAGAAAGATTGTGTTTCTACCATTGATGCGATGTACAGTAAAAATGTACATTCTGTTTTAGATTTTTCGGTAGAAGGGAAGGAGACCGAAAGTTTATTTGATTCTGCTCTAGAACGCGTGATGAGTCTTATTGATTTTGCTAAAGACCGACCCGGGATGCCTTTTTCTGTTTTTAAACCTACCGGTTTTGGCCGTTTTGAAGTTTGGCGAAAGGTTACCGAAAATGAAACACTTTCAGATAAAGAACAACAAGAATGGAAACGTATTCAGGAGCGTTTTCATAAAGTATGTAAAAAAGCAAAAGCTTGTGATATAAAATTGCTCATTGATGCAGAAGAAAGCTGGATGCAAGGTGCTGTAGATGATCTTGTACTTGAGATGATGCAAACCTATAACCAAGAGAAACCTATTGTTTTTACAACCTTGCAATGTTATCGTTGGGATCGTTTAGCTTATTTAAAAGATCTGCATCAAGATGGAATCGAAAAAGGATATCATTTAGGGATAAAAATCGTGCGCGGCGCATATATGGAAAAAGAGCGTGCTCGTGCCGAAGAAAAAGGTTATGATTCTCCAATTTGTAAAGACAAGCCTGAAACTGATGCCCATTTTAATGCGATGTTAGTTTACATCTTTGATAACCTAGAAGACATTTGGGCATTCATTGGGACGCATAATGAGGAAAGTAATTATCTGGCTATCGAGATTATGGCACAAAAAGAAATTGCTCCAGATGATGGCCGTGTTTGGTTTGGACAATTATATGGTATGAGCGATCACATCAGCTATAACTTGGCAAAGGAAGGGTATAACGTTACCAAATACGTTCCTTTTGGACCTGTTAAAGATGTGATGCCCTACTTGATAAGAAGAGCTGAAGAAAATACTTCGGTTGCGGGTCAAACCAATCGAGAGCTCTCGTTAATTCAGGAAGAACGCAGACGTCGCAAACTAAATTAGACGGACTGATATTAAAAAGGCTTACCTCTCTGGTAAGCCTTTTTAATTATAAAGCAGGTTGAATCTAATGCTTAACCACACTCAAAACTTCAAAAGTTTCATCGCAAAGTTCAAGTGTTGTAGTAATAGGAGTGGGCATCGTTTCTTGTGAATGAATCATATAAAATCCACACGGTTCTTTTCGGGTATCGCTTTTATCAAAATCAACTTCCCCTTCTAGGAAAACAGTATTTAAATCTGATGTGTCAAGCTTTAATTCTTGCAATTGTTTTTCAGCTTGCTCAGAGAGTGTGTAACCATTATTCCGGATGGTTTTGAGTACGCGTGCATTAGGCATATAATCGCAAGAGGGTAATTCAACCCCGCTACCTTTTACAAAAAAAGCTAAAAGAATAAGGCCAATAGCAAAACCACCAAGATAGAAACCTAATCTGTATAAAATTTTCATGTGCTGTATTTAGATCTAAAAAAATAAGAGATTGATATCTCTAAATGGAAGATCAAACCAATCTGCAACAGACTTGCTGGTAAGAATTCCGCGGTAAAAATACAATCCGTTTTTTAAACCTTTATTGATACGCAGACTATTTTCTAGTCCGCCGTGTTCACCAATTTCTAAAAGATACGGCGTAAAAATATTACTAATTGATAGTGAAGAAGTTCTCGCGTAACGAGAAGGAATATTAGGCACACAATAATGTACCACATCGTGTTTGACAAAGGTAGGCTTATCATGAGAGGTAACTTCTGAAGTTTCAAAGCAACCACCCATATCAATACTAACATCGATAATGATTGATCCCGGTTTCATATATTCTAGCATGGTCTCTGTAACGATTACAGGAGATCTATCCTTACCTCTCACGGCTCCGATAGCTACATCACAACGGCGCAAAGCCTTAAGTAAATTTTTTGGCTGAATGGTAGACGTATATAAAGGTTGGCCCACACTTACTTGAAGACAACGTAGTTTAGTAAGAGAGTTGTCAAAAACTTTTACGTTAGCACCAAGACCCAGTGCGGAGCGTGTTGCAAATTCACCTACGGTGCCGGCGCCTATAATCACAACTTCAACAGGGGGAACTCCGCTAATATTGCCAAACATCAATCCGTTACCTCCATCTTGCCGTGACATCAGTTCTGAAGCGATAAGTACAGATGCGGTACCGGCAATTTCACTTAACGCTCTAACGGCAGGATAGGTGCCGTCAGCATCTTTAATAAATTCAAAAGCAAGTGCTGTAATGCGTTTCGTTGCTAGAATTTTAAAGTATTCTTTTTTCTGAGTTTTGAGCTGCAGTGCAGAAATGATCACCGTTTGCGGATTTACCATCTCAAGCTCTTCAAGAGAAGGCGGCTCTACTTTTAATACCATCGGGCAGCCAAAAACTTTGGCTCGATCAGAAGTGATTTCGGCACCATTTTCAGAATAGTCGTGATCTGTAAAACGAGCGTCTTCACCTGCTTGTGATTCGATGAGCACACGATGCCCGTGTGCAACCAGGGCTCCCACTGCATCAGGAGTAAGGCAAACGCGTTTTTCTTGAAAGTGATTTTCTTTTGGGATACCTATAAATAGCGAACCTTTACGCTGCTCAATCTCAAGCTTTTCTTCTTGCGGAATCAGCTGTTCTCGGGTAAAAGGGCTATTTTGAATCATTTGATGGTTTGGTTAAAAATAAACCTCAAATTAAACATTATTATTTAGGGAAAAAAAGAGATTGAAGTAGAATTCTTATGACTATCCCATAAATAAAGGTTCGTCATCATCATCGTCTTCTTGCTCGTCCTCTTTGGAAAATGAAGGATATTGATTTGTCAGTTCATCTTCATCTCTAATTTTTCCTTTAAAAGAGACTCTTTCAAGCTCAGACAAATCGATATTATGAATACGATCGAAAATTTTCATACGTACTGTATAAAGGAAAATGAATGCAAAAAGTATTAAGGGAGCTAGATAATAAATTTCGACACTATCTTTATAGAAAATATCCTCATTAAACAAACTGTATATTTGAAAAATATACATACAAATAGGGATAATTAAGGAGTGATACCACCAATGCTTACAAGTGAAAAACCAAATCAATAACAGTAGGAGCGGGATTAATTTGCTAAAAAATAACCATCCGGCCACGTTAACACTTTGATAAAATCCACTTTCGTATCGTATGTCAAAACCAAAAAAAGAGGTTTCCCAGATTTTGACATCTGGAAAACCTTCATATAAGTAAAAAAAGTATGGCGTACCAGCAATAAAAGCTGCTAATATACTACCCGTTAGAAGGGACTCTGATCTTAGTTGGGTCAACTTTTTTCGCTGCATAATCTGCGTTAGTATCTTGTGCTGTGTAAGTAACTGCTGTTGCACCTGCAATTAAAAGGCCTAGGAGTAAAGCTTTAAGTTTCATAATAAAATGTGTTTGAGTGTTAATGATTTGTTGGTTCAAAGATGAACAACTTTTTACACCCTATTGCATTTTATAATTCTTCTATATTTGCTTCACAAAAAATGGCTTTAACACATTTTATCGATTATAATTCTAATGCCAATTTAGGAATAATTCTTTTACTCGTACAAATTTTGACTATAACTTTTTCGTGATTTTTAACTTGTAAGAAAAATCTTCACAGTATCTTTTTTGCTTTAACATACTTTTAACAAAGTTATGAAAACTCAAGTGTTCTTACATTATCTTTTGTCGAAAAAATTCTCGCTGAATGAACTTCATTATCAAGTAAACTGTTAATTTTTTGAGGCCACTCAATTAATTTTAAGCTGTCATTTTCTAAAAGTTCATCAATTCCTATATCGTAAGCTTCATTTTCATCTTTTAGCCTGTATAAATCCAGATGAAAAATGGATGCGCCTGCATCTGTTTTATACTCATTGATCAGTGAAAAAGTTGGGCTCGAAACATTATCTGCTGAGCCGAACCTTTTAACCAAAGCTTTAATTAAAGTTGTTTTACCTGCGCCTAAATCTCCATAGAATAGAATTGTTGAAAATTTTAAATTCTTGATTAAGGCCTCGGCCACTTCGTCAATCTGATCTAATGCATAGGTGTATTCCATATAAAGACAGCGATGTTATCTTGGGTTTAATACAATAAAAGGAATGATCACCTCCTCAAGAGAAACACCACCGTGTTGATAGGTGTTTCTAAAATAGCTCACATAATGATTGTAATTATTAGGATAAGCAAAAAAGAGATCACCCTTCGCAAAAATAAACGAGCTACTCATATTAATGGTAGGCAAATGAATTGATTTTGGTTCTTTAGCTTCTAACACATCCTTTTGCTCATACGTCAAACTACGCCCCGTCTTATATCTTAAATTTAAACTGGTATTCTTATCACCAATGACTTTTGACGGATTTTTCACATTTATGGTTCCGTGGTCTGTCGTGAGAATAATCTTAAACCCGAGTTGTTGTGATTTCTGAATCATTTCTAAAAGGGGAGAATTCTTGAACCAACTTTCGGTAAGGGAGCGATATGATTTATCGTTACTTGCTAACTCCTTTATAACTTCCATTTCCGTTTTAGAATGGCTGAGCATATCAACAAAATTGTACACGAGTACGGTAAGATCATTTTTTTTGAGCGAATTGAAATTCTCTACTAGTTTTTTTCCGCTTTTAAGATTGGTAATCTTATGATATTCCCAATTCAGGTTACTCAGCCCTAAACGCTTCAGTTGTGCTTCTAGAAACTTGTCTTCATTTAAATTCTTTCCGCCATCATCCGTATCGTTTAACCAAAGATCAGGATGTTGTTTTTCCATCTCACTTGGCATCAAGCCGGAGAAAATCGCATTTCGTGCATATTGTGTAGCGGTTGGCAGAATGCTGTAATAAGCGCTTTCACTTTCTTTTTTGTAATAGTTACTTATTATAGGTTCAAAAGATTTCCACTGATCGTATCTTAAGTTATCTATCACAATAAGCATAACCGGCGCATCGTCTTTTTTGATCTGAGGGACAATTTTGTCTTTAAATAATGTATGTGACATCGTAGGGCGATCCTCATCGCTAAACCAGTCTTTATAGTTACGCTCAATAAATTTGAAAAACTGACTATTTGCTTCGGTTTTTTGAGACTCCAGAATTTCTTGCATACTCTGATCCTCAATATTCTCTAATTCAAGCTCCCAATAAATCAACTTTTGATAAAGTTCAACCCATTCTTCATAAGAATTTACCTGCGCCATATCCATTGCAATTTTTCTAAATTCTTGCTGGTAATTGAGCGTTGTTTTTTCTGAAACTAGTCGGCTTGTATCTAGGTTCTTTTTCAGACTCAACAAGATCTGATTGGGATTCACAGGTTTTATAAGGTAATCGGCGATTTTAGAGCCAATAGCCTCTTCCATTATGTATTCCTCTTCACTTTTAGTAATCATAATGACCGGCAGCGTATCTCGTTTCGCTTTTATCTCGCTCAAGGTTTCAAGACCGGTAAGGCCGGGCATATTTTCATCAAGAAAAACCACATCAAAGTTTTGCTCTTCAACAAGTTCAATAGCTTCGGTACCACTCTGACACGTGGTCACCTCATAATTTTTCTTTTCTAAAAATAAGATGTGGGGTTTTAGTAAATCAATTTCATCATCTACCCATAGTATTTTAATCGTACTCATATATAGTATCTTTGTATAAGGTAATTCTAAAAATCACCTGTTGCGCACAGCGCGTTATTTAAAATTTTAAAGCCTTTCTTTTTGAAAACTCCTAACAAACTTACGATAATTAACGACCCTATTTATGGCTTTATTACCATACCCAACGGGCTCATCTTTAACTTAATTGAGCATAAATACTTTCAGCGCCTGCGCCGTATTTCTCAAATGGGTCTGTCTTATTTAGTATATCCCGGGGCGCATCATACCCGTTTTCATCACGCAATAGGTTGTGTGCATATTATGCAAAAAGCTATGGAAAAGCTTGAGCAAAAGGGCGTTGAGATATCTTCGGTAGAAAAGGAGGCTACGCTAGTTGCTATATTATTGCACGACATAGGTCACGGACCTTTTTCACACGCGATGGAAAACAGTATCGTAGAAGGGGTGCATCACGAGCAGATTTCGCTTCAATTTATTGAATATCTCAATTCGGAGTTTAACGGAAGTTTAACCCTGGCTCTTAAAATTTTTAAGGGAACCTACCACCGGCCGTTCTTGCATCAATTGGTTTCGGGGCAATTAGATATGGATCGTACAGATTATCTCAAAAGAGATAGTTTTTATACAGGAATGGCCGAAGGCAACATCAATACAGACCGAATTCTCGCGATGCTGAATGTGAAGGATGATGAATTGATGGTAGAGGAAAAAGGGATTTATACCATCGAAAAATTTTTGGTAGCACGTCGTCTGATGTACTGGCAAGTGTATTTGCATAAGACCAGTTTGGTTGCGGAGCAAGTTCTCGTAAAAGTTTTAAAGCGTGCAAAAGCGCTTACCGAAGCAGGTTTTAAGCTTCCTGCGAGTACTGCGCTTGGGTACTTTCTGAAAAAGAAAAATGCAGAAGGAATCTTTGATCAAGAGGCGCTTGAAGTTTTTTCAAAATTAGATGATTACGATATAATTTCAGCAATGAAGGCGTGGTGTGAGGAAGACGATTTTGTTTTGCGTACACTTTGTAAAACAATTATTGATCGAAAATTACCACGCATTAAAATTAAGAAGAAACCCTTTAAAACCGATTTTATTCAGACGGAAAGGAGCCGGGTTAAAGCACACTATAATATCTCTGATGAAGAAGTAGATTATTTTGTATTCACCGGTACACTTACAAATCAAGCTTATACCTTAAAAAAGGAAGCAATTAATATTCTTACAAAAAAAGGAAAAGTCATTGATGTGATTTCTGCTAGTGATCAATTGAGTTTAAAGGCCTTGTCAAAGGTGATCACAAAAAACTATATCTGCTATCCCAAACACTTAAATTAAACCCTTTTTTTCTATTTTTGCGATGATGAAATTTACAGCTGAACAAATTGCTGGAATTTTAGAAGGCTCTGTGGACGGGAATCCCGAAGCAGAAGTTTCTAAACTTTCAAAAATAGAAGATGGAACCACGGGCTCGCTTACCTTTTTGGCGAATCCTAAATACACTCCATATATATATAAGACTAAAGCTTCAATTGCTATAGTTGACAAAAATTTTAAGCCTGAGCACGATCTTGACGTTACGCTTATAAGAGTAGATGATGCCTATAAATCGTTTTCAAAACTTCTGGAATATTACAATCAGGTAAAACTTAGTAAGTCAGGAATAGAACAACCCGTCTACATATCAGAAAGTGCTTCTTACGGTGATGATATTTATTTGGGTGCCTTTGCCTATTTAGGTAATAATGTAAGCATAGGCAACAATGTCAAAATCTATCCTAATGTTTACATTGGCGACAATTGTAAAATAGGGGATAACTGCGTGATCTTTCAGGGAGCTAAAATTTACTCTGATTGTGTTTTAGGCGAAACAGTTTATGTGCATAGTGGGGCAATTATTGGCGCAGATGGTTTTGGTTTTGCTCCTGATGAAAATGGAGAGTATTCTAGAATTCCACAAACCGGTAATGTTATTATAGAAGATAATGTAGATATCGGTGCAGGAACTACGATAGATAGAGCTACTCTAGGTTCTACGATTATACGTAAAGGTGTGAAACTAGATAATCAAATTCAGATTGCCCACAACGTTGAAATTGGGGAGCATACTGCTATTGCCGCACAAACAGGTATCGCAGGGTCTACTAAAATAGGTAAGAACTGTATGATAGGAGGGCAAGTAGGTATTGTAGGACATCTTACTATTGGTGATCGCGTGCGTATTCAAGCACAATCTGGAATCACGAGAAATATTAAGAATGATGAAGCGGTGCAAGGTTCGCCGGCGCTATCCTATAATGATTTTAATAAATCTTACGTACACTTTAAAAATTTGCCAAGTCTGGCAGAACAATTAAATAATTTGGAAAAACAAAAATCCAATGATAAGTAAAGCTGAAGGAAAGCAAAAAACAATCGCCGGTGAGGTTTCCTTAACCGGCGTTGGTTTACATACAGGTAA
>Ga0114900_1000937_pt1 | contig 19751 bp, 10 predicted proteins | sample MalvireepMed_231_FD_89685 | JGI IMG/M metagenome (GOLD analysis project Ga0114900, IMG submission 89685) | Marine viral communities from the Global Malaspina Expedition - Malaspina viral metaG DeepMed_231 | ecosystem: Environmental > Aquatic > Marine > Oceanic | place: Mediterranean Sea...
CGGCTCCAGGCGGGGCGCGTACTGCCGCTCGGATAACCGCCCGGCAAGGTAAACGGCAATATCTTCCAGACACTCGGTGTAGGTTACCCGACGTTGCGGGTTGCTGTCGTAATCACCGTTAAAGGCCACAAAACCTTCCATGTTTTTGCGCGTCAGTGTGTTGATGGTCGTGATGGTTTTGGAGGGATTAAGCACTGACGACACCACCGCATGACCGGCTTCATGATAAGCAATTAATGCTCGGATCTGCTGGGAACGCTGCACTGTCCTCACTTCTCCAAAACGGTGTTGATGCAAGGTTTCTATGATGTGCTTTTCAGACAACTGCCGCCCTTCATGGCTGGCAAGATGAGCGGCCAGTTTCGAGGCCGTGCGCATTAAGTCGGCACCGGTCATGCCCGAACTTAAATCCAGCAGCGCATTACGATCGACAGGTTCTGCTACCGGTAACGACAAGATTTTATCGATAAAAAAGGCACGTGCGTCACGATCCAGGTTGGGTACTTCGATGTGCAAATCGATACGCCCCGACCGCAATAAAGCCGGATCAATGCTGTTTGGCAGATTGGTGGCGGCGATAATAAAAACCGGCTCGTGCAGACTGGTATCAAAGCCATCAATCTCAGACAGCAAGGTATTAATCAGTGCCGGATGGCCATTCTTGTCGCGGCTACCAACGGCATCAAGTTCATCGATAAACAGAATACTCGGGGCATAGCGGCGGGCTCGGGCAAAAACCTCACGGGTAGTCTCAACATCGCTAAACTCGGTGGCGACCAGACTGATGACCGGCAACTCCGCTTCCTTTGCCAGCGCTTTGGCCAGCATCGTCTTACCCGTACCCGGCACGCCCCAGAGCAACATGCCTTTTGCCACCGAACCGCCGTACTGTGAAATTTTTTCCGGGTGACGTAACAAGTCGACCACGTCCTGAAGCTGCTCTTTCACCGCATGATGCCCCGCGATGTCTGCGAAGCTGACGTCTGGGATTTCCAGCCTGATTGCGCCGCTGCCACGAATATCCTGTACCTGCAGGTGCTTATTGAGTAGCGCATCGGTTAAGGTCAGGTGCAACTTCTTACCATCGACGCTGACAGCCCAGTGGTACGACAGGTATTGGTTACGGCGCAGCAACTGTTCCAGCCAGTCTGCCCCATCCGCCCATTGTTCAATGAGCTGCGCCGTTTCTCGACTACGCTCAGACAGTGCGATGTGCACACGCTTGATACCCTGCAAGGCAATCTCGTCATTGCCAAGCAGCAGTTGCAATATTTCCGTTTCTAATATGGTACTGACCGCCTGCGGCGATACGTGCGGCAAGTCACGGCTTATCAACAGCCGACTCAGACCTTGCGTATCATTAGCTTCAAGCTCAATATCGATACCGTAGCGGGCGGTAAAGTCGTCAACTAACTGCGCAGCTGCACGGGTAAAAATCAGTTCATAATCAGCTCCGCTGAGACGTTTAAACGGAATCACGTCACTATCCGCAAACATCGATAACATGGTTGCGGCGGCCTTGCGCGTACTGCTCTGCTCAGCCCGAATTTCCGAGGTTAACAAAGAAATGGCCTGCGCTCGGTTGTCGCTGTAGGTTTGCCAGAACATACGATCGTCATACAAACGCTGCCCGCAACTGGTGGTCGCAATGACCAGTGTGCGCGAAAAATCCACTTCAGGAGGCGCAATCTGCTCCGCTTCCAGGTCGTTGTTTTTGAAAAAACCAAACTGATCCACCAATACGCCATCGGTAAAAATGGATGCCAGCCGGCTAATCACATTGGGCTCGGCCATATCCATGTTCTTCAAGACCACCACCGCGCGCGGGTTCTCCCGCACAAAACTGGTCAACTTGCCGGGTCTGGCATTGCTGTAGGTTGGTTCATTGCCATCGATTTGCGCACTTTGGTTGGCACTTTGCAGGGAGCTTAAATCGAGCTCGAAAACCGGACGAGGATTGTCCTCGTCGGCCAACTCTGACGCCAGCACGCGGGCTAAAAAACCTTTACCACTCTGTGCCGGCCCAACCAACAATGCTGCGGCTCGGGGCCGCTGACCGAGACGACTGACCTGCTGGCTTGAGTAGGTTTTGACCAGCTGTTCAACGGCATCATCTTGACCCACTATGCGTGTTTTGATGCGTTTAATCACGTCGCGGGTTTGCTGTTGCAGGGTCAGTAAGTCGGGGCTGCTAAACTCTTTTGCCCATTCGATGGCTTTCACCAACTGCTCGTCGAGGGTTTTCGCATACTCTGGCGCAATCGTTTCAGTTTGGCCGTCTTCTGCGAGGATATTGAAAAACGCCGTTACCGCTTCGTTTAATGGCAAGGTCATTTCGCGGTCTAGCTGTTGATACGCCTGAAACAAGGATTCACGCTGATCGGGCCTACCGTAATCAATCCCCTGTTCTAACCATAAAAACATATCCGGTTCATAGACATCAAAGACCGCCAGTACGTCGAGCACGTCATCAATGGTCTCCTCAGGTTTCTCGCGCAATAACGCTTTAAAGCGGGTAAATTCTTTGATTAACTTGATAGAGCTTAGGCTCTTGGGATTATTCATTTGTTAAGTTAGAGTTAGTCGCGTTTTTACAGATACTAACTCAACTTAACGGCAGGAAACAGGTTTTAATTGCCAAGCCGCTTGCGCCAAAGGCGCAAGCTACGGTAGGTCGCGCATTCTGCGCGACGCTGTCATTACCGTACGATCTCGATCAAACGCTTACCAATGTCGGTGTTGTCCATGTAACCGCGGAACTGCTCGGCGTGCGGGCCGCGGGCGAAGATGGGTACGTCAACGGCGGTGTGACCGCTGCTGGTCCAGCCGGTGCCGGTAATATCACCGGTGATGTACACCAGGGCTTTGTGTAGCGCGTCTTCACGATCTTCGCCCTGCTGTTCGGCCGCCAGCGCCAGCTCATCGACGTATTCCTGCGTTAGCTCAACGTTCACTTTATCGGCAACGTAGTCAGCCCACTTGTCGGCGTCCATCTCCAACAGCTCAGAGCGCATTTTCGCAATCGAACTCTCAATCGCCATTACCCGATCTGAGTACCACGCATATTCACCGTCTCGCCCCAGCGTCAGACCACCGGTGGAGTGATCGGCGGTCATCACAAACAAGGTGTTGGGATTGTTTTTAATAAACTCATCCACCACTTCCAATGCCTTGTTCAAAGAGTCCATTTCGTGCACGGCACAGGCGATGTCATTGGCGTGACCACACCAATCGATTTGGCTGCCTTCAATCATCAACGCAAAAGGTTTATCTTCAGCTGACAGCAGACGCAGCGCCGTTGAGGTCATGCGCGCAAGTGAGTCTTTACCTTCATCGATCGCGTGCGGCAAACCTTTAGGTGCAAACAAGCCCATTACCGGCGGCTGCTCGACCTGATCCAACATCTGCATGTCCTGAATAACCTGCAAGCCATGTTGCTCCAGCAACGACACCCAATCTTTATCTTCACGGACAAAGTATTGCTGACCACCACCAAGCAGAACGTCATAGGATGCTTCATTCTTGATGTACTGTTGCGCCATCAAATCAGCGATTTCGTTGTACTCGTAACGCGACGGGTGGTGCGAGAAAAACGAGGCCGGCGTAGCGTGGTTAACTTGTGACGTCGACACCGAACCGGTCATATAACCGCTGTTTTTGGCGTATTCCATCACGGTTTTCAGTGAGGTTTTGTCGTTATCCATACCAATGGCGCCGTTGTACGATTTCTCACCCGTCGCCAGCGCCGTGGCGCTTGCTGCCGAATCCGTCACCCAGGTATCGTCTTCCGGGTAAGTGGTCGCCGCGCCGGTCAGCACCTCATCAAACTGCGTCGGTGCTATGTTTTTAGTTTCCAAATCCGACATCGCGTATCGGTAGGCGCTGATGAATTCAAACCCCATTCCGTCGCCAATGACATAAATAATGTTCGGTTTTTGGTGGTCATCAGCCACTGCTGCGGTCGACAGCAAGGCAACTGACGCCGCAAGAAGAGTGCGTTTCATGTCAGAAATTCTCCACAACAAATGTGCAGCGATCGTACCTCGGGAATGTTACAGCCGCAAGACAAACGCGTTTTGGGCTCGCTTTGCTCGCGGCTTAGGCGCTTCGCGCGGTTTAGGCTCGCTTTGCTTGCGGGGTGGGGCTTCGCCGGTTTGGGGCCTGCGGCCGGGGTAGGCTTCGCGGTTTGACGAGCGAAGCTCCTACACCCTCGCGCCGAAGGCAGCGAGCTACACCGGGCGAAGCTCCTACACCCTCGCGCCAAAGGCAGCGAGCTACACCGGGCGAATCCCCCCAAAAAAATATCTCAATGTGAGCATTTTGTTACATTATGAGCTTGATCATATGTTAATTAGGTGTGATAAAGAATAAGTCATTTTAATGACAAGCAGTTTGTTGTTTATAAAAATCACAGGGAACAAAAACAATGAAAAGCACATTCAAATACTCGTTGTGCGCGTTGGCTATCGGGGCGGTCTTTGCGTCTCCGGTCAGCTACGCACAACAGGATCAGGCACAAGCCGAGGACGAACGCTTAGAGCGTATTCAGGTTACCGGTTCGCGGATTAACCGTACCGATATGGAAGGCGCTTCGCCGGTTGAAGTGATCGACCGCGAAGCCATTGAAGCCTCCGGCTTTAACAACCTGCAACAATTGCTCGAGCGCCTGCCGTCGGCCGGTGTGGGCACCTTCTCAACCCAGGGTAACAGTCAGGACACCACCGCCAACGGCTCTGCAGCCATCAGTTTGCGTGGCTTTGGCGCCGATTCAACGCTGGTGCTACTGAACGGCCGCCGCGTTGCCGTTTCATCATTTGCCGAAGGCGTTGCGAACTCTTTCGTCGACATCAACACCATCCCAGTCGCCGCCATTGAGCGTATCGATATCTTAAAAGATGGCGCATCGGCCATTTACGGCTCTGACGCAGTTGCCGGTGTTGTCAACATCATCCTGCGTGATGACTTCGTTGGTACCGAGCTGTCGGTCAGTCACGGCGGTACCACCGGTGACGTCAACTATGAAGAATCCACCATGAGTCTGGTGTGGGGTACCGGGGACGACAAAGGCAACACCACCATCATCATGGACTACTGGAAGAACACCTCTATCTTTGGTGCTGAATTTGGCCGCAACGGTACTGCCAACCAAGCGCCATACGGTGGTAACGACTTCCGTTCATCACGCGGTTTCCCGGGCAGCTTTATTGTCGACGGTGCCGAGCAGCCAGATCCGGACTGCCCACCTGATTCGCTGGTTGGTACCCGCTGCGTATTTGACTATGGTCCCTACGCACAAATCTTCCCGGAAGCAGAACGTGTTGGTGCCATCATTCAGTCACGCCGCGAGCTAAGCCGCAACGTTGAAGGTTACATCGAAATCGCAGCACAGCATAACCGTTCAATGGCCGGCGGTGCGCCAACGCCACTGGATGCAGATGCTGGGCTATACGTACCGGCCGATCACCCGAACAACCCATGGGGCGAGCGCGTCGACATTAACTTCTTCCGTACCGTTGATGCCGGTGCGCGTATTTGGGACGTCGAGTCTGACACCTTGCGCTTTATCGCCGGTTTACGCGGTGATCTGAACGGCTGGAACTGGGACGTTTCTTACCAAAAAGGCCGCAGTGAAGGCATGCAAACCGGTTCGCGTGAGCAAGGCTGGGTGCGTACAGACTTCCTGCAGGAGCAAATTAATCTTGGTAACTACAACCCGTTCGGCGGCACGGTTAACGATCCGGAAGTCATCAACAACATTACCACCTCTCTAGTGCGTCGCGGTGAATCACACCTGACCGCTATTGATGCCAGCATTGCCGGCGAAGCGTTCCAGTGGGGTGACCGTTGGATCTCAATGGCCGCAGGTCTTGAGTACCGTGAAGAAGACGTATTCGACCAGCCGGACGACCAGTTCCAGCGTGGGCTGATCTTTGGTACCGAATCCGTTCAGGCGCAAGCAGCGCGTGATCAATGGGCCGCTTATGTCGAGTTCCTGGTACCGCTGACTGACCAACTGGAGCTAACCGTTGCCGGCCGTCACGATGACTACAGTGACTTTGGTTCTACCTTTAATCCACAGGCAAAACTGCAATGGCGTCCGTCGGACAATGTCACTCTGCGTGCATCGTACGGTGAAGGCTTCCGCGCACCGTCATTGGCACAAATTGGTTTAGGTCCGTCGCAGGTATCAACCTTCTTCACCGATACCTATCGTTGTGAAGCAGACGGCGAAAGCTGCGTACCATTGGATTACACCATTGTCTTCTCAGGTTCTGACGGCCTCGAGCCAGAAGAATCTTCAAACTACAACATCGGTGGTATCTGGCAGGTCACCGACGCTTTTGACGTATCAGCTGACTACTGGTCAATCGAACAGGACAACAAAATTGTTCAGAACGATTTTGAAAACGTCTACGCTGAACACTGTGGCGATCAGGACAGCACCATCTGTGAACGCCGTCCACCGTTACCGGGTGACGAGCTTGGTGAGTTAGCGGTGCTTTACAACACTTACGTTAACTTATCCAGCCAGGAAGCGGCCGGTATCGACTTCTCGGCTAACTACAACTGGAAACTGCAGGACATCGGTGACATTCGCTTAGGTCTTGACTGGTCTTACATGAGTAAGTTCGAGAAAGACGGTATCGATTACGCCGGCGAGTACGAGTACCCGGAGCACCGCTGGACCGGTCGTGCCGAATGGGCTCGCGATACTTTTGGTGTCAACCTGAACCTGAACTACATCGGCGAGTTTGAGGACTATCAGGCACCTGCTGACGTTGAAGCATCAGAAACCCGCATGGTCGACAGCCAGTTACTGGTTGACTTGCAGGCTTACTACGACGTAACACCGGAGCTGCGCGTCACGCTGGGTTCAACCAACCTGTTCGACGAAGAGCCACCCGAAGCGTTTAACAACGACCTGTACGGCTATGCGCCAAGCGTGCATAACCCACGCGGCCGCTTTGTTTACACTAAGGTGAGTTATTCGTTCTGATGGCATAGATAGTCGCGCCAAAGGCGCGACGTACCATTAGGCATAAAAAAACGCCCTCCGGTCTTGGAGGGCGTTTTTATTTGTCGCGCAGAATGCGCGACCTACTTAATCACGTGCGGTTCACGAATGTCTTCAACGATTTCGATATCGACGTTGTTAACACCGGTAAACGCCATCATGTCGCGGCGTAGCTGCAACATTTCAGTGCCTTCTGGGGCACGCAGCAGCGCCAGGTTCAGACGACCGTACAGGCGTTCAACGGTCAAACCGAACTGCTGAGCCAGCGCATCGATATCCGTGCCATCCATCAGCACGGAGACAATGCCTGAAACGTATGCTTCTTTACCCGACAGCGTATTGACCATTTCGGTACCAGCCAATAATTGCTCACCTGAACGCTCAGAAAAGTCAACGCCTGCGCGTGGCTCAGGTAACTTAGTGAACTGGTAACCCTTGTAGTCACGATCACCGCCAATAAATTGTGGATTATCGATAGTTTCTCCAACTTTCGGAGTTGGTAATTGTTGTGCAGAGGCACTTGCCGCAATCAGACCAGAGGCTGCCAGTGCAAATAACGTTACTAATTTCATGTCTTTCTCCTGACGCTCTTATTGGTGACCGAAGGCACGAACTTGAATCGCTTCAAGGCGTGACGGTGTGCTGTTGTTTGCAAAGGTTGCTTGTGCTGAACCGCCCAGTGCGCGTCCATCGGCAACCAGGTCGCTGCCGTTGGTGTCAACCAAGCGAACAGTCCATTCACCACCTGACGCTTCACCGTAGAATGCGTTAGCGAGGAACACGCTGTCTTCCAGAATGTACTCACTACACCAACCATCAGCACCAACATTGATTGCCTGGCGGCCAGTCAGCAGTTGCGTGGTCGTGCCTGCAGGTGACGTCACTTCAACCGCCAGGTCATTACCTGCGGTAGAAAGACTACAGCCAGCAAAGTCATCGTTCGCTACGGTCAGACGGAACTGTAAACCTTCCAGTACCAGACCAGCCGGCGCTTCAAAGCTGTACGACGCGCCTTCAGCGTTGTTATCCGGGATCTCAATCGGCGCTTCCGGTGATACGTCCAACCAACCCGTTGAAGCTAATGGCCCCATGCTGCCGGCCGACATTTCTTTCGCCATCCGCACGGCTTCACCGGCATTAACGCGGCCAAAACCGTACTTAATGTTAAAGTTGTAGCCTGCTGCGTTCGTTACCCAGCCCGCATCAGCGACAAACTCACCGTCGCCCACCGGTAAAACAACACCGGCATCATCCGCATCAACCTGAGTAGATGTATTCGCCAGAATGTGACGGATTTCACGTGCACTCAAGTCCGGATTGGCCGAGCCAATCAGCGCAACAACACCCGACGCGTTAGGCGCCGCAGAAGACGTACCGTTGAATGTCGAGGTGTTATTACAGTTCGGGTTCTCAGGGTGACCCGGCGCGTTAAACGGATACAAGCCGGCGAAATAGCCAGGGATACCGGTCGAAGCGTCCGTTGAGTCCTGACGCGGGAAGCTTGAATAGCCGCGTAAACAGGTCGACTGGTCTGTGGTTACCATAGCAGGAGCGGCATAACCATATTCTCCGGCAGGTGCTGAAACAAACACGTTAGAACCGGCGGTAGAATAACTGGTGTGGTTACCGTCCGAGTTAACTGCGGCAACGGTGGTCGTAAAGAAGCTGGCATTAGACGGATCAAAGTTACCGTTGAGGCAACTCAAACCAAGGCTGATGGCGCCCGTCGCGTCACAGATATTAGAAAAGTAACCTGCACTACCGGTGTCGTTAAACGAGTTACCTGCTGACTTAACGTTAAGCGCACCCTTGCCGTCACGTAAGCCCAGCATAACGTATTGTTCGAAAGCTTCATCGGTCGCCGATGAGTACAGGGCAAACGGCACGGAAATTCCGTAGCTTCGGTTGTACGCGATAACCGGGTCACTCTCTGTAATGCCACTGCCTGGCAGGCCGTGCGACAAACCGGCGTTCAACATGGTTTGTGTACCCTGGCCTCCTAAATAGTTGATACCAAAGACTTTCGCCATTGGTGCCACACCTCGGCCACCCTCGTCGTTACCCGCGACGGCCGCGATAAGACCAGCAACCGAGGTACCATGATCACCCATTTGAGAGGCGCTGGTTGGGTCCATTTTATTCATGGCGTTCGGAATGACGTTGAGTGATTTATTCGCCGCAATATTAGCTTGTAAATCCGGGTGATTGATTTCCAGACCCGAATCGATAACACCAACCATCATACCTTGTCCAAACGCGCCTTGAGCATGCGCTTCGACGATGTTCATGTCTTCACCAGCCTGGAACACAGACTCGTCAAAGAAAAGTTCAAGCGCCAAATCTTCCGGATACCCTAAAACTTCAACCAGGAAGGTCAGGAATTCTTCACTTTGCGCATAGGCTTTTTGCCCAGTATTGCGCAGGTGCCATTGTTGATAGGTGAGCGGGTCACCGGCAATGCCAGTTACCTGCACCTGTGCCGTTGTCGTTTCCGTGCCATCACTGACAGAAATATTAATGGTTGCAGGTTCGGTTGTCAGAGGAACGTAAGAGAAGTGACCACTACCATCGATAGAAACCGTTCCGGGGGTTTCTCCTCCTTCAGAAGCCACGACACTTGCTGAAAAAGATAACGAATCATTATTCGCATCGGTAGCGGTCACTTGACCGGTTACGGGGACCCATTGCAGCCCACCGTTTATGTTCTGTGCGCTCACGTCCGGAGCAAAGTTGGTGTCTCCGTCACCACCACAGGCAGTCAAGCCCAGGAGTACAGCCGCCGACAATGCCGTCAGCTTAAAGGTATTTCGAGCCATAATGTCCTCTTCTTGTTGTTTTTATACTTGCACCAACGGTGCAAGCGATAACGATGTCGCGCCTTTAACGCGGCATCAACATTTCTGAAGACACATTCTATTAACTTTTATTAAAAATTTGTAACACGGATTGTTACAAAGTGTTTCAAGCTCGATGTAAGCGATTACATATAGGCTAACAGGTTAGACCTGTAAATTAAAACGCCATTAGTCGCTGCGAATCGACCACTGATCTCGTAGCTTGCGCCTTTGGCGCAAGTCAATCTGCTCAGCGCAACGACTCTTTTCACCGCTGAGGCCGCTGAGTACACGGAGAAAACATTTCTAATGGAAAACCCAATCGGTCGGGTTTTGTGTTTTCCAATAAAAACCTCCGCGCTCTCAGCGGTAAGCAGACTGGGTTTATGCCATCCGCTCAATCGTCCCCGCATAGTCCGTAACCACTTGCAGCTGCTGCGCAGCCAAATACTTAAAATGGCTGCTGATAACACCACTCTCTAACACGCTATGCCAGAACTTGACGGCCGCGACTTGCGCGGTTTGCCAGCATATCTTTGGAACATTCGGGTGAAAACGAATGTTAAACGGTTCCGAGGGTAAATCTCCTGCCGAGGTTGGCGAGTAATGCATCGGTAGCATGTCATAGATCGGCGCCAGCTCATAAGGTCGCCCACCAGAATTGAGCGCTGAAACGTTACCTAAATGCATGTCAGAATTAGCAATAAGTTGACCAAAAGCCCAAGCAACCTTGCACCGGATCACCGCATTTTCGGTAATAACCCCTTGCTGATACAAAACGTCGGCAACATCAGGCCAATGCCCATTAGCCCGCCCGACAAACTCTAAGTCCAAACTCGCAAACGATATAACCCCGACGCGCCCACCCTGCCCAGTACGATCAAACCGCGGAGAGGCAAGCAACGTTCGTCCATCAACATTGAACGCGCGATTATGAGCAGCAACATCGGCGATGACGGTATTCAGTGCAGCCGCCGCGAGTGCTTCTGCATTAAGTAAATCCGCCCACCGATTAGCGACGGAATCAAGCTCCGTTTGCATCACCCGACCAGAGAATTTAACGATACATTCACCCTCATCGAGGGTTGCAACAAACTTAGGCTGCTCACCTTTAGCCGATGAATCAAAATGCTCACCACGCGCTATAGCATCCGCCTTGATGGCCGCTTGCTCATCGCTAACGGCCATATCTTGTGGCCTCTCTAGCCACCGGGAATAGGCCACATCACCGACCAGGAGATTACCAACATGGTCCTGCGGAAACTTCGCCAGCACCGCCAGCGTCGTATCTTCCGACCATTTACTGGGGTCAGCATCCAATAACTCGCCTTGACTCCGCAACTGATTGGCAAAAGAACGTCCTAGAAACCCCTGTGGTCTCATGTCGGACAACCACCACGGCAAAGGCTGATAGAACTTCCACTCCGACAGTACCTTACCGCTAGCATCATTCGCTCGAAAATATTCCACCAAGTAACTGTCATCAGGATGAACGATATTGAGCAAAGCCATTTTCTCCGCTTTGCCGTTAGCATCAACCCGGTAAACTGGCAATACAGAATGCCCCGGGAGCATCGGTAAGCTGCGCCGCAGAGCCCAGCGCGTCGCACGCCCCTGGCCGGCTTTAAGTACTTGTGAACCCAAACGACCCAGCCGCCGCGACACCGTTGTCGCATCAACACCCAAAATACGAGCAATCTGAGCCGCCGACATTGGCCCTGACGTTAATGTTAATACTATGTTGTTATCAAGTTCAGACATTGGTTGAATAGCTCAGGACAGCACTCGTAAAACACGAATTTTGCATCGAAAATGCATGGATAATTTTTATATATAAATCATTGTTATATATATTTTTTACTATTAAAACTCATGTTTTATGCAGGCTTTTATGCATTGATAATTAATAAGCGTTTAGATGTTATAGCAGATGCCGGTTAATTTGTCATCAAACAGTCAACCGCTTACTCCACGCCACAAAAACTTTTTCACCGCTGAGGCCACAGAGTACGCGGAGAAAACATTTCTAATGGAAAACCCAATGAGTCAGAGTTTTTGTTTTCCAATAAAAACCTCCGCGCTCTCCGTGTCCTCGGCGGTGAGCACAAAAGCTTTTCACCGCTGAGGCCGCTGAGTACACGGAGAAAACATTTCTAATGGAAAACCCAATGAGTCAGGATTTGTGTTTTCCAATAAAAACCTCCGCGCTCTCCGCGTCCTCGGCGGTGAAAAACCTCCGCGCCCTCAAATTGTTGCAAATGGGAATAGTTCGCATTATGATCCAGCCCAAATTGAATGACCGGAGCTTTACATGCGAACTTTCAAATATTCTTTCATAACTACAGCCCTTCTCACACTCAGCGCCTGCGGGGGCGGCAGTGACGGCGATAACATCCGCACGGAACAAATCAGCGCCAGCCTGGCCGAAGACACGCAGTGGCAAAGCGACACTCTGTTTACCAGCACCGCCATCGTCATCAGTGACGCCAGCAACGGCAGTATCAGTGTCTCCGATCAACGTGTCACCTACACCCCAGACGAGAATTATAACGGCAGCGATAGCGCCACCGTCGAAGCCGGCGACACCCGTTACCAGCTCAGCTTTACCGTCACCCCCGTTAATGACGCTCCAGAAGTCACCAGCACCCGCATCAGCCTTATCGATGAGCAGACCTACCGCGGTGAGCTGCAAGTCACTGATGTCGACGGCGACGACGTTTCGCTCAGCGTTGCAACTCAACCTGAAAAAGGCACCATCGCGCTTGGCAGTGACGGCGTGTTTGACTATACCCTCGACGAACTCAGCCTACCCGCCGAAAACTTTGTAGTCAGCGCCAGCGACGGCACCGTCAGCGTCGACGTTACCGTCGATTTGATCCCGGCCTACAGCAGCAACAGCGAGAAAGCCGCGTACTATTATCGCTCTGCGCAATCGCACCTCAACGCCGCGGAACAGCGTTTGACGCAACTCAGCGACGACGTTATCGCCCAGCCGGCGCTCATCGCTTTGGCCAGCGGCTACCAGCAGGGAGCACTGGCAACTCAGGCGAATGAAATTATCAACAACCGTATCAACTCACAGCAGGGTAAAGCCGAAGCGTTCCGCACCCTGGCTCTGACCCACGATCGCTTTAACCAAACCGATCAGGCACGGCAACGACGCCTCAGCAGTTTTGAGCAATACCAAAGTTACATCGCTGACAACGGCATCAATAACCTGCGCCCGGCCGACAGCCAATTTCTGCTCGGCCTGATCAACGACTTCAACGACGCCAATGACAGCGGCGGCGCGGCTCCCATCATTGCGTTTCTTGACACCTTGGCAACTGAGCTTGGTGGCATCGATAACGAGTACAGCACCGAGTTCGGCTTTATCGTCACCAGCTACCGCAACAACGCCGCGGCACTGATCCAACGCTATGTCGACGATCGCAGCCAGGCTAACTTTGATGCCGCCCTCGCGGCCGCTGAGAACGTCTCGCGATTGGTACGCCAAACTGGTTATCAGATCCAACGAAACGGCGATAACGCCGGTGAAATCAAATACCAACTCGCGCCGCTGTATGGTAGCTTCGCGCTGGATTACTTTCTTACTCTTGGCGAGTTCGAAGCCGCCAAGGAGTTGCTGGCATGGACGCTCTCCTATTACACCGACGCCGATTACGACCCGGATTACAGCTACCCGGCCAAACCTAACGCAGACGTAACACTGCAGGAGTACGACTTCCCGCTGGTGCAGGCCGCGCGCTACTTCGCGTTACTGTATCCCGAACTGGAAAACCTGCCGCTGGCACTGATCCCCGCTGACAGCCGCAGTAAGGCTCGCGCTGAGGATAACGTGAACGAAGCCCGGGCGTTGGCCACCATTCTTAACGGTGACGGCAGCAACGCCGACATCGAGCAGGCCATCGCGCTGATTGAACAAGCCTACCCCGACGATCTGCGCGGGCGTCAGGAAGCGTTTTCCGGCCGTACCGCGAATTCACCTTATACCGGTGGTTTGTTGGCACAAATGAACTATCAGCAGGCGGCCGCGGCCATGCTCGAAGCCGGCATTACGCTGATGCAAAGCGACGCGTATCTGGCGGAACAAACCTCGCGCCTGTACACCACCAGTACCCGCGGCTGTCTTAAATACCTGCAGTACGCAGCCAACCTGAGCCTCGATGACAGCACAGCAGCGGATCTGAACACCACCATCATCAGCGCCTGCAACACCATCGCCGACAAGCTGTTTGGTCAACCCGACGGGGTCATCATCACCGCCGCTGATCAAATTGAAGCGTACATCGATATCGCCGATCTGTATCAATTTGTCGGCGATAGCGAAGGGCAATTAGCGCAGTTAGATCGAGCACAACAGGCACTGCAGCAATTACCGACGGAAACCGATGATCAATGGCAAACGCTGGAGCCGCTGACGCTGCGCCTAGCTCGTGCTTATGGTTCTGCGGCCGCGTTCGAGCCAATGCTGGCGTTACTGGAACCATTGCAACAGCGCTGGAGCGACAGTGAGCACCCCGCTTATCCACAACTCAGCGAGAGCGCCGTCAATACCTTAGCCGCTCACCTTAGCGTGATCGCCGCGGTAGACGGTGACGACGAAACCGTATTCGAGCGGCCGTCACTGATTGAACAGGTGCGCGCGGCCGTCGGCGTCGAGCTGGAAGCTTCAGTCTATCAGCAGCTACTGACTCGTTTTGACGCGCTGACCACCGCCCTCAGTGATGAACTGATTGACCGCTTCGAACAGTTACCGGCGGCTGCACAGGTCAGCACGGCCGAGGACGTCATCACGGCACTCAGTGCACAGCGTCGTTACGCGGACGCTGAGCGTCTCGCGCAACTGAGCAGCTTCGGTGCCGCCGAAGTCGAGCAACTGTTGGCAACCGTCAGCCTGCAACAAGCACAACAGGATGACTTCCCAGCAACCGCAGTTGCCAGCGTCGACACCGACCAGGATGGTTTGGCCAACTTCTTCGCCGAACAAGCTACGGACGAAGCCATCGAAGCCAGTGGCATCAGCGCCGATAACGATGCTGATAACGACGGCATTGTCGACGAGGATGACCCGGCACCGCTAAGCGCCGACGACGGAGTCTGATATGCGTAGCTTATCGCTGTTCGCCACCTTAACGTTAACATTAGCGGCCGCACTGAGTTTCGGTGCGGCCGCCGAGACCGACACCGATGCGAACGAACAACCTGACGCTAACGTCGACGTCGATGAGCGCATCGAAGTACTGGGCTATCGCTGGTTTCCTGAAACCCTCTCGCTCAGCGGCCGCTATGATTTAAGCCGCGAGTTTCTGACGTTTCGCAACCAGGGCAACGGTAACATCACCGATATGCTGACGTTCCTACCCGGCGTGCAAGTGTCAGAAGAGGCCTACAACATCGATCTGCAGCAGGAAATCCGCAGTCAGTTGATTTCGATTTCCGGCGCCCAACCCTGGCAGACCGGCTTTTATTTTGACGGTCTGGCCAACAATTCACGCATCGACCCGGCAGCCGCATCGCGTTCCACAGCATCCGTGAATGACGTACAGGGACACCCGCAAAACCAGTTTATTAACCAAGAACTTGTGCAACAAGTGACGGTGTTTGACAGCAATATCCCGGCCTCCTACGGCGGTTTCAGCGGCGGCGTGGTCGATGTTCAGGCGCGTCAGCTGAGCGATTTTAAGGAACCCAGCGTCAGTCTGCGCTACCGCCGCTCGCTCAGCGATTGGAATGAATACCGGTACTACGACTTGCGTGGCACGCTGTCCGACGACCAACTGCAACAACAGGCCGAACGGGAGGATGACATTGAGATCCCCGACTTCGCCAAACAGACACTAGGTCTCAGCGTCGCATTACCGCTAAACGACGAACACGCACTGTTTGCCTCGGTGAATCAGACCACCTCCACCATTGGTGAAATTTCGTTGTTCGAACCAGTGCAAACCGAGCGCCGTTCACTCTCCAGCCTTCTTAAGTACAGCTATACCCCTGGCGCTGAGGCACTGTTCGATCGGATCAGCGTCAGCGCGTCCTATTCCCCTTATCAGGGCGACTATGTATTAACGGACGTCAAAGATTCCCGCTATACCCAGGACGGTGGTGGCCACCAACTCAGCATCAGCGCCGAAAAACAATGGCAACGCTGGCAAGGCACCGCCCGACTGGGCTATTCGTTCAGTGAAAACAGCCGGCAGGCGCCCAATTATTACCGTCCCTGGTTCCGCGCAGCGGGCAAAGACTGGGGTACTTTTGTCGGTGATAAAGCTTTAAGCATCGAAGGCGGCTACGGCGATTTGGATAAAACCCAGCAGGATCTCAGCGCCCGCATCAGCCTTAACCGTGATGCCTTTGATATCGGCGCGGCCAGCCACGAACTCAGCCTTGGCGCCAGCGCTAACCTGCTGACCATCGAGCGTAATCGTAGCAGTACCGCCGTGGTCTATAACGCACCGTTCCGTGACGCCAACATCGACTGTAACGGCCAAACGCTGGACTGTGTTGAGCAGCAACTGGCGATGCCACTCGAGCAACTGGCGGCTCAGCTGGGCGGCAACATCGACTTATCCAACCCTGAGCATCTGCAGGCATACCAGGACAATCTGCTGCAACGCGGTCAGTTCTTCCGCTATCGTCGCGTCTACCCAATCGAGAACATCGAAGTGACCATGAACGAGTTCAGCGTCTACGCCGATGACCAAATCCGCTGGCACGATTGGGATCTGCGCCTCGGACTGCGAGCCGATTACAACGATTTTCTCGCCAATATCGATGTCGCACCGCGGCTGCAACTGGGTTATCAACCGCTTGCAGGAACCCGTTTAATTGCCGGCGCTAACCGCTATTACTCGGCCAACCTGGTCACTTACAAACTGCGTGAAGCGCGGCGCCCTTATCTGACTCAGTTTCGTCCCATCAGCCAGGGACAAGTTGGCAACTGGGCAACCTCAGCACAGGCGGAACGGTTTCGCTATCAGTTTGAGGACGTCAGTACCCCCTACAACGACGAACTCAGCCTGGCCTTTAAGCAACGATTGTTCGGTGGAGTGCTGTCGGTTAAAGGGGTAAAACGCTGGCAACGCGAGCAACTGGCTCGCGGCAGCACGCAACAGCAGGACGGCATCACCTACATAACCGCCACTAATGCCGGCAGCGGCGAGTACCAACGGTTGACGCTGTCGTATCAGTATCGATGGAATGAACATGAGTTCTGGCTGCACACCAGTCACAGCGAAAACCTCAGTTCCAGTTCGTCCTATGACCGCTCGGTGGACTCGGTGCCTGAAGATGAAATTGTGGCGTATCTCAGTGCCACGGGTAATGGCCGTTATCAGCTCATCAGTTTGGATGATCTGAACCGTTTAAACGAGGATTTCAGTCGACCGCTGGTGGCGAGTCTGTCGGTGCACAGTCAGTGGAGCGATGCGCTGAGAAGCTCGCTAACAGTGAGTTATCAGGGCGACTACACACGTGCGGTGGACACCGGCAGTTGGTATTTTGCTGAGCGTGATCAGCTCTGTACGCAGTGCGAGGACGTTGAACTGGCATACCCGGTGTATCAGGACGCGGAACGCCCGGCTCGTACCATGGTCAGTGCCAATGTGCAGTATCAGCTGGAGCTAATGGCGCGGCCGCTGACCCTGAGTGTGGAAATTGACAATGTGCTCAATCAGCGCACCTATTCCGTCGCCGAAGGTCAGCAAGGGCTGGAAAGCGGCCGTAGTTTCTGGTTGGGGGCGGAATACCGATGGTAATGTCGATTGCGCGGAGGGCAATGCTTTCGTTGGCGTTCGCACTGTTATCACCGTTTGCTCATGCCGGAAGCGACGAAGACCCATCGACGGAAGCATTGTGGCAGCAATATCTGCGGCCGCAAGCACAGTGGCCGGCCTTACCCAAGGAGGCGCAGCCGTTGGCACCGCTGCCGGATCCGCACCCGCTGCGGGCCGCTCTTGATGATCCCTTGGTGGAGTTAGGCGAGAAGCTGTTTCACGATAAGCGCTTATCACAAACGGCCGAAGTCAGTTGTGCGTCCTGCCATCTCGCCAGCCACGCCTTTGCGGATCCGCGCGCCCGCTCGCTGGGGGTGCGTGATCAGGAAGGCCGCCGGAATGCACCGGCGCTGCTCAATACGCATTTGTGGGATCATTTTTTCTGGGACGGCCGGGCATCGTCATTGGAAACGCAAGCGGTGATGCCGGTGGAGGATCCGCTGGAAATGGCACACAGTCCTAAAGCGATTGTTGAGTGGGTGCGCAAGGCGGAAGATTACCGGCCGCTGTTACAGGGGCTGAATACCTCTTTGTCTGATTTGGATTGGTCGTTACTGGCGAAGGCGTTGGCGGAGTTTCAGCGCTCACTGATGGATGACCCGAAGGAGCAGGTGCTGGATCGTTTTTTATTGGCGGTGGCGGCAGAGGATTGGTCAACGGCACGGCAGTCTCTGTCGGACGAGCAGTTACTGGGGTTGCATTTGTTTCGGACCAAAGCGGGCTGTGTGAAATGCCACAACGGCCCACTGTTGTCCGATCAGCGCTTTCACAACATGGGTCTGCACTATTTCGGGCGTAAGTTCGAAGATCTCGGACGTTATGAGGTGACAGGTCTGAACAAGGATATGGGGGCATTCCGTACGCCGTCGCTACGACACTTGGTGTTGACCAAGCCGTGGATGCACAATGGATTGTTTACTCAGTTAGAGGGGATTGTAAGGATGTACGAGCATGGCGGCGCGCGACCACGTCGGCCAAAGAACTTGCCGCCAGAGGCGTACTACCCAAAAACCACCGAGTTATTGGTGGCTTTTGAGCTCAGCGACCAAGAACGCCAGGCCCTGCTCAGCTTCCTCAAAACCCTGTAGCTTGCGCCTTTGGCGCAAGTCAGTCTGCCTTTCTCACCGCTGAGGCCGCTGAGTACGCGGAGAAAAACCTTTTTAATGGAAAACCCATGAGTCAGGGTTTGTGGTTTCCGATAAAAACCTCCGCGCTCTCCGTGCCCTCAGCGGTGAACAGTGCCCTCAGCACACTTAATGGCTGCTGAGCTCCCCCGAAGCCGATTCAATGTGGGCGCGGACGAACCACTGGAACTGCTCCAACTCCGCCAGTTGCCCCGTCAACATATCTTCCGAGACAGGATCCAACTCGGCCAGTTTTTCCATCGCCTGCCGGTGATCGCTATTAACACCGTCATACACTTTATCCAGCGCAGCTAAGTGCTCGGTCACCAGCCCTCGACCGATAGAGTAATCATCCCAACGACGGCGCTCGACAATAGACTGCGGTGTACCGAAAGGCACGCCTCCCAGCGTTGCAATGCGCTCTGCGATGGTATCGGTCATTTCACGTACCGAATCCACTTGTGGATCGAGCATTTCGTGAACGCCAATAAAATTAGGTCCCACCACATTCCAGTGGATGTGTTTTAACGTCAGTTGTAAGTCAATCAAGGCTACCATGCGGTCATCGAGTAAACTAATGACGTTCTCTGCTTTCTCGGCGTTTAACCCCGGAGCGGTAAAATCTGCAAACTTGCTCATACTTACTCCTTGTTAATTTGAATTCCCTTTAGGGTACGGGAGTAAGAGTTCATGAGATCAAAGAACGCCGAGCCTTCGTTTCTCACCGCAGAGGCCGCTGAGTACGCGGAGAAAAGATTATTAATGGAAAACCCAATAGGTCGAGTTTTGTGTTTTCCAATAAAAACCTCCGCGCTCTCCGCGCCCTCGGTGGTGAACACAAAAGAGCTGCTCACAGGTAATCATCTACGTAGAAAATATTGCGTGACTACTCACCGCCTTATCAGGCGATGCTTCTTACTTCATTAGCCGTTGCTCGATAGTATCGAGGCTTACGCAGCTTCCATAAGCAGAGACGACCGTCCAGCCGCCTTTAATTCCAGAA
>Ga0114900_1000953_pt1 | contig 19580 bp, 23 predicted proteins | sample MalvireepMed_231_FD_89685 | JGI IMG/M metagenome (GOLD analysis project Ga0114900, IMG submission 89685) | Marine viral communities from the Global Malaspina Expedition - Malaspina viral metaG DeepMed_231 | ecosystem: Environmental > Aquatic > Marine > Oceanic | place: Mediterranean Sea...
ATGCCGTTCCGGGACAAAGATTTCGGTGACAGAACCGGGCGGGAAATGGCCGTTCCCGTCGGCACGCTGAGTGGAATAGGTCAGATGGAAAACCTTGTTCTTGCGATCGAATCCGTAACTCTCCGGCACCCCGGCCACACGCCGCGGATAAGCCCGCACCAACACATCCAGTTTTTCCTGATTCAGGTTTTCGGCCAGCGGCGGCTCTGAAGGGTGAGTAATAATCCCCTCTTCCGGGCGCTCACAGCAGACATCACGATTCCACCATGCCCAGTACTGCCAGGAAACACGGTTTTTCGCAGCCAGGTTAACCAGCCGTTCAATCGTTACCAGGTCATTGGAAGCGCCGAACTCGCTGAGCATCAACGTATCGCTCTTCTCTCTGGCTTGTCTTTCTGCGTTGGTGAACACCAGTTGCTCTTCGAGCCCACACCCTGCATCACTAAGAGGGAGGCCCGGCAATCCCGGCGTTTTCGCCAAACAGTAATTATGAAAAGACATGCCTGCCCTGACATCATCGCCCACGCCATCGTGTGCCGTGTCTGCACCATTATTAAAGGTGACGAAGGGCTCATAAAAAATAATTGCCGTATCATCTTCTTCCCGCACCGCATCGGCAGCCAGGCGGCTGACAGCGGTGAGTTTTTTGTCTTGATCTGTCAGCAGGCAACCCAGCGGGTTGGCACAGAGCGCCAATGCAGAACCCGGGAAAGGCTCGTTCCACAAGTCATAACCCAGCAACCTGTCCACATCCTTGATTCGGGAAGCCACCCGACGCCAGGCTTCGGCGAAGGCCTCATGCATAGGCCGGCCTGCCAGATCCTGGTCGTTATCCAGAAAATGATCATAGGCTCGCCACAATGCAGGCATCAGGAAATAATTACCTGGAAAGCCGAAATCAGGCTGGTTCGGCAAGCCGTCATCAAACACCGTCCAGTCGGGAAAGCCCTCCCCGCTGAATTTCTCGTTATACATATCCTGATGAAAATCAAACAATACCCACAGACCGGCATCGGATGCCGCCTGGGCGGTACGGTATAACGACTCCAGATAATCGGTATCGTACTGGCCGGGCTCTGGCTCAAACGCCTTCCAGATGAATCCCAACCTAATGGTGTTGAAACCCTGACTAGCAATATAGTTCAGGTCATCCTCTCCAAACCCGATCGCCTCGGGTGTATAGGGCGGCAGCTTACTGATCTGGTTCACCCCCTGAAGAATTACCACCCGACAGTCCGCATCGATCACCCACCGCCCAACCTGACCCAGCCTTCCTTCGGAAACCTTGTCATCACAACGGGATCGGGCATCCACTGGCGGAGGGTTATCGGGTCTCTCCTGCTCTTGGACAACATTATTCTGGCTCTCGGGGGGCGTGCTGCTCCCGCCATTGCCACCACCACACCCGAACAGAAAGGCAACCGGGATCCATAGAAGACCCTTGAGCACCAATCGACAACGTCTTTTTATTTGCATATCCACTCCGACAAATCCACCACAGGATATATACAAATATGACTTTGATGCGGGGTTGCCGTCTTGCCAGAATCGGACATCTTTTAGCAAATCACGACACTCATGCGCTGCATTGATGCCACTTACTCACATCTGCTTTTCGACCACCTGGCAAGTCGGGGGATTGCGGCCGAGAAACTATTGGGCAAGATGCCAAAAGCAGGGAGTCGAATAGCGGAAGATCGCTGGAAAGACATGCTGGAGAAAGGGGCCCGCGCGGCTCAAGACTCCGCCTTCGGCCTCTCTGTGGCCAGCCAGTTCTCGTTACGGTATCTGGGAGCGGTTGGTTACCTTCTTCTCAGCAGCAACAATGTCATGGACGCTCTCGCCAAAGGGCAACGCTATCACGTCCTGATTTCTGAAATGAATCCGGTAAAAGCAAATATTGAGGAGGATCATCTTGTCTTATGCTGGCCTCTCGAACATGGCTGGAGTGGTCAGTTATGGGATGAGCTGGGGCTTGGCACTACCCTCAAGTTGATTCAGGCGATTAACCAGAAGCCTGTATTTCCGTCGTCAGTGGAATTTGTTGGCCCCCCTCCCTCAAACCGGGGCACCTATGAACAGTTTTTTGATTGTGACGTTTCATTTAATCAGGCAATGCCGAAACTGGTTTTCCCTGTTAAAAACCTGTTCTCCCCTATCCCCAAAACAGACCCATACCTCCATGACATTCTTGATAATCAGGCGAAACAACAGCTCAGGAAGCTGGCACTGGAGGATGAGGAAATAGGGCATTACCGAAAACAACTATTACAGATGATTACCCGTAACCAGCCTTCACTGGAAAATCTCGCTGCGGAAAACGGGATTTCAGCCCGTTCAATGCAAAGACGACTACGGACACATCGTATATCTTTTCAGACCCTTCTTGATCAGACCCGCCACACCCTGGCAACAAATTATCTGCGGGAATCACGACTCGGTCTGTCAGATATTGCTGGCATGGTTGGCTACACTGAGCAAAGTTCTTTCTCGCGGGCATTTGTACGATGGGAAGGAGTGTCACCGGGCAGGTATCGGCGACAAAACCTTGAAGACGATAATGAGTAGATTCCAACAAGAGGAAAATTCACAGCCTCTACAGCCATGGTTCTGATTCAGGGTGATGCTTTCTCCACTGGCAAAAGCGGAATATTCAGTGTCCCCTCCCAGTTTTCCGGTGTCGCCAGGCCACGCACCCATTTTACCGAAAGAATTTTCCAGTCCGGGTCCCGTTCGCGCAGCAGGGCCACCACACCGGGAAGATGTGCCGCCCCGTAGGTAATGTGGATTTTTCTGGCAGGATCCGCCAGCAACCGCTCCACCAGTTTGCGGTTGCGGAAATCCAGTACCACCTTGTCCAGATCCCTGTCACGGATATTGTCTTCATCCAGCGCGATGGCGATAAAGCCACGGCACAGCACACCGATCAGTTCCCGCTGGGGCTCGTTAGCCTTGGCATGCCAATCCAGCAGGCGATCTACCAGATTCGGCGGCCGAGGCTCGGGAAGCTTGCCGCGGCGGCGCATCCTCTCGTCAAATTCCGGATCGGTTTCGATTAGGCGCTGATATTCCTGCTTCATCTCCAGGGTAGTCACATCAGCCACCACATGGCGGTCTGGATTACGCCGGGCTGATTTTTCCATCAGCGAAAAATAATCCACCTGAAAGGTCACCCCGCAAGCATCCGCCAGCGCCCTGAAGTGATCCGCCAGGTCGCCACCACCAGCCCCGTTTGCTCTGTACCAGTCGTCTCCTTCCCCCGGCGAAGGGCGAATGCCCTCGTAGTAAAGCCGGTAACCGGATTGCAGGGCGGACTCCAGGTCATAGACCACGGATTTGTAGAAGCTTTCCATGCCCACATGGACCATGCCCTGGAAAACCACCGTCTTTTCCCCGTTGGTTAGCACCACGTTGGGCAACAGGGGAGGGTCCGCCTCCACCTTGTAGATAAGATAATAAATGGGAAAGGCAACAGAGATAGTAAGAAGGCAGAAAGTCAGAATCAGGGTTGCCAGGGTATGGCCTCGAAGCTCCGACCCCATCAGCAACAGCGCCACACCCCGTACCAGCAAACCCAGCACCAGGGCAGTCGCCAGCACCGCCCAGAACAGCCACAGCGTCCAGATAAACAGTACCGGCAGACTGACTACAAACAGAATGACAAGCAGAAACTCGCCGATTGCCGTCAGGCTGATCCTACGCCGCTCTGCCGGTGACACCCCTGTCATTGGCTTTCCTCTTCCTTGGTCGGCCCGGCGGGAGATAGTGGCCAGGCGTGGCTTGTCGGCCGGGAACGTCCAGTATCCCCATAACCGAAGACCGGTACCACCTCCCTCACAGGCCAAAAGTCATCGGCCAGGATGCCAGGCACGGCGGCCTCGGCCGGCAATCGGCGGACAACGCTGTCAGCCATTATTTATAACGTTTTTTTTATCTGCCGGCGCTAGTGAATCGCGAAGCTGCGGCGTAGTATCGCGCCGCCCTCCAGATGCAGCCAGACTGAGTCGGGAGGATTCCCACTACCAGACAGCAACTGTCTGACTTGAAAAGGAAAACGACAATGGCAAAAGGCCCCAAACCGCTACGTAACTGGGCGGCAATGGATCCACTAATGCGCAAGGGCGGCGCTCATCAATCCGGCAGAGAACAGACCCGGCCCCGTATGGACTGGCGCCAGGCGCTGGACGAATTTGAGGACCTGCAGGTGCGCATGCCGAATGCACAGGAAGGAGAAATCAACGAAGGGCCGGATGGCCCTTCTTTTTTATCTGCGGGTGCGGCACCACAATGGTGCGGTCAGTCCGCGCAGATCCATGCTTTGGCAGTGTCCACGTCATCACCGGCAAAAACCTTTACCTCGATGGAAGGCAACAGCTTATCGGCCAGCAGCGCCAAACGCCGCATCCAGTCTCGATCGGTGACAACGGCCTCACGTTCGAACTGTTGCCAGTGACGCAAACCGAACTTCAGGTCCTCGAAAAGGGCATCCATGGCCACACCACCAAAGGTTTCCATTTCAACATAGAAACGCACCTTATCGTGCCTTGCCAGGGCTGCCTCCAACGCGGCTGCCACGGCATCGAATTCCGGGCGGGTAATTTTGCCGGAAATTTTTGCCCCGACCACCCGCTCATCGTCGAAGGGAATCAATGTCAGCATGCCAGCTCCTCCCTGTATCCTTAACGGCGCTCAGTTTTCCTCAGAGCTATCCGGGCTTTGTGCTGCAGGTGCATTCAGCGCCTGCCAACTCTGTTTGACGGCTTCCCAGCCCTGGGAGAATTTCACCTTGGCAGCCTCCCAGTTGTCCGCACTGGCCTGCTGCAATGCCTGGTAGCTGGCTTCCAGCTCTGCACGCTGTTTTTTCAGGGTAGCCATAGCGGACTGTTTGTCCAGCCGTGCCTGCTGGGAAAGATCCTGCCAGCGGCTGTCGATCTCGCTTTGCAGCAACGTGATCTGTCTATCCAGGTCATCCAGCGCATGGCGGGCGGCACGCATGGCTTCGTTTTTCTGCTCCACCGTGAATGCCTGAATCTCTTCCAGTGTGTCTTCCATCTGGGTGGCGACTTTCTCGGGATCCGGCGTCTTCACATTCGGCACCCCTTCGGTATTTGCCCAGGAAATGGACGTTGTCACCAGCATGAGCGCGGCAGCTGCGAGTAAACGGTGTGTCATTGGAACACTCCTTGAATTGCCTGTTAGTACCTTTCACCCGGTAGGACAAGCAGAATGCGGAGAATGCTCCTGAAGAGATGAAAAAAGCGGTAAAACAGGCCAGGGCCGGCCATTATTGGCGAGCCCTGGCCCCATTGCCTGTCAGGCGTTGAGGATATAAACCAGCATCTCCACCACCTGTTCGGGGGTGCGTGCCACAGCATCGGCGGCCGCATCCACTTCCTTGAGAGGATGGTCGTGCTCCTCATCGTGGAGGATAATCATGGGCGTGCCCAGAGCAGCGGTGTAGCCCGCATCGAAGGCCGCATTCCACTGCTTGTATTTGGGCCCGAACCGGACAATCACCAGATCCGCCTCGTCGATCAGCTTGCGAGTGCGGATACCGTTGATACCCGCTCCCAGGCGGTCTTCCCAGAAGCGTTTTTCTTCCGCACCGAGAATGTTTACCCCCACCTTGTCGCTGGCTTCGTGATCGGTCACCGGGCCGGTAAATTCGATATCCAGCTCTTTCTCGGCACAACCCTGAATGATCCGCTCACGCCAATCGGTGTGAATCTCCCCGGAAAGGTAAACCGTCCAGAAGCTCATTGCGTTTCTCCCATCAATGCAGTGTCAGTAAACCCGGCCAGCATAGGTCCGTGGTTGCAAAAGGCAAGGCGCCTGCCGTTAAATGCCCGCATCCCGAGTTTTCCTAAAAGGCGATCCCATGCGCATGACATTTGTGTTCCTGCTCGCAGTAGCTCTGCTGGCAGGTTGTGATAACAACAATCAGGATGCCGACCCGTCTGGCGCACAACAGGGCACCACAGCCTCCCAAACCGGGGAGGCCAAGGGGCATACCGGCGAGCTGGTGCGCGTTCTTCATACCCTGGAAAAAACGGATGAACAGTGCCAGGGCGACGGCTGCCCGAAAGTGGACCTGGCCTGGGTCACCTTTGAAAACCAGCCGACGCTGAATGAGGCGATCACCACCCAACTGGCCGGCATGCTGGTTCAGAACCAGGGCAGCACCCCCCATGACGGCACTATCGAAAGCCTGGTGGATGCCTTCCTCGCCGATGCGTCAGACATGGCCATGGCCTCCAAACAAGGCTGGGAGCTGAATGCTTCCATCAAGCGCCAGACCCGCCGGGGCGACCTGCTCACCCTGCGCATGGACAGTTACGAATACACCGGTGGCGCCCATGGCCAGCCCGGCGTGCAGTACTTTCACTGGGATCTGGTCCGCAAGCAAAAACTGACCCTTTCAGACCTGCTGGAACCTGGTCAACAACAGGCTTTCTGGGAGCTGGCCCGCCACCAGCACCGGCAATGGCTGGACAAGGAAGAGCTGGATCAGACCTTTCGCGACAGCTGGCCCTTCGATCGCACCGACAATGTCTACTTCGGCAAGGACGGCCTGGTGCTGCACTACAATGTTTACCACATTGCTCCCTACGCCATGGGGCAGCCTGAGCTAACGATTCCCTATGAAAATCTCGACGGCATTGTGCGCGATAAATACCTGAACCCCTGATGGAAGCCCGGGGGTGGATGAGCCGCAGGCGTCATCCATCCTTCCATCGAATATTCCGGCTGGACGCGGGGTTGGTATGGTGGCTAGCGGCTGCGGCCAACTGCTCCCTAGAGAGTCAGGGCCAACAAAAACACCAATTCGGTAAACACCACGCTGGCCCCCAGCGCATCCCCGGTATAGCCACCGAGCTGCCGCTTCAGGCTGGCGCCCCACAGCAACGCTACCAGCACCACCGCCAATAAGGCAGGCAGCCACACGGAAAACAGCAACGCCACTACAACGGTCAACAGCGCAGCCAACAGCAGCCGTTGCCCACTGAAGGCTTCCGCCACCGGTTTGCTTTTACTGGTATCCGGATCGGTCACATAGGGCAGGAAACGCATCAGCAGCAAGGGCGTCAGGCGGCTGATGGCCGGCGTCATCAGCAGGGCCAGCCAGACCGGGTCGGCATCCATCAGCAACAACGCCTTCAGGCCCAGCGCCACTATCAGCGCCACCGCGCCATAGGTGCCGATACGGCTGTCCTTCATGATCTCCAGCCGCCGCGCCACCGTGTAGCCGCCGCCCAGAGCATCCATGCTGTCCGCCAGGCCATCCTCGTGGAAGGCCCCGGTAATCCAGAGATGGAAGGCCAGCACCAGACCGATACATACCGGCAGGCTCCAGAACACGGCCAGGCCAGCAAAGAGCGCCGCATAGAGCCCTCCCAGCAGCAAACCCACCAGCGGAAAGTAGAGGCTGGAACGATTCATCAGGCTCTGGGAATAATCGATCTTCACCGGCATGGGAATCCGGGTCAGAAAGCCCACGGCCAGCCAGAACGACTGCCATTCCTGTTTCACGACAACTCCCTGTTAAACGGGTTAGCGCACATCGAAATGCCTCAGTGGATTGAGGTAGAACATCTTTTTCCAGCCCTGGGGCGCCCCATCAGCCTTCCACGCCAGCGGCAACAGACTGACCAGGGAATAATGCAGATGGGGCGGCTTGCCCGCCGCATTGCCACTGCTGCCCACAGAGCCTACCGGCTCCCCCGCCCATAACCAGGGCCCGGTCTCGGCTATGTCTGCCAGATGCGCATAATAGTGAAGCCGCCAGCGGGGACCCAGCACCAGAACGACCCTGCCACCCCGGGCCAGTTCGCCGCGAAATAACACCAGGCCGCCGCTGCTGGCCAGCACCGGGGTGCCGGTGGCCGCAAAAATATCCACGCCCTTGTGCACCCCGGACTTGCCCCAGGGGTGATACCAGAACGTCTGTGGATGCCAGTCACTGGTATCGGCGCCCTGTACGGGAACCTGCCGCCCCTCCGGCAGCAACAGCCCGAGCGTCAGCAGCAGTGCCAGCCCGATCAGGCTGTAACGGGTTATCCTGCGGACGCGCGACATAGTTCCAGCCACCTCTCAATGCCCGGGCTGCGGTACTTCTGGCGATGCAGCACAAAGTAGAAATCACGGCTGAAATCCCGGTGGGGCACCGGCAATTCCACCAGCGAACCGCGCTTGAAGGCTTCGCGCAGACACACCCGGGACAGGCAGCTGATGCCCAGTCCGGCTTCCACCGCCCGCTTGATGGCCTCGGTATGCTCCAGTTCCAGGGCCAGATCCAGCTCCGGCACCAGCCCATGCAGGCCGCGTTCGAAGGTCTGCCGGGTGCCGGATCCGGATTCGCGAACAATCCAGTGGGCCGCCCGCAAGTCTTCGTCGGTAAGTGCTTCCTTACCGGCAAGAGGATGGTCCGGACTGCAGAACACCACCAGCTCGTCCTCTCGCCAGGGCAGCAGCTCCAGATCCGGGTGATTCAGTTCGCCCTCGATCAGACCCAGATCCAGCTCGAACGCCAGCACACGCTCCACGATGGTCCGGGTGTTAGCCACCTCCAGATGCACCCGGGCGCCGGGCTGTTCCGCCATGTAATCGGCCATGATACCCACCGCCAGATAGTTGCCGATGGTCAGCGTGGCCCCCACATTCAGGCGCCCCAGATCCCGATGACTGAGCAGGTCGGCTTCCAGCTCCCGGGCCTGGGCCAGCAGCGCCTCCGCCCGGGGCCAGAACTGGCGCCCCAGCTCATTGAGCTTGAGCCGCTTGCCGGCGCGCTCGAAGAACTTCAGGTCGTACAGGGCTTCCAGCTCCTTGAGCGCCCCGGAGGCGGCGGACTGGCTCATGCTCAGACTCTCCGCCGCCTTGCTGATGTTCTCGTGGTGCGCCGTGGCCAGGAAGACCTGAAGCTGGCGCAGGGTAAATTTCATGGGTGCTCTCTTCGGTCCATATATTGAAAATACCGATATAATACATCGGAATTACCCATTTTACCGATAAACCCGTTTCGATTAAATTTCCATCATCTGGAGTTTTGGAATAAGCGCTGAATTAATTATGTCTAATTTGAATACTGAAACCGTCACCAGCGTGCGCCACTGGAACGACACCCTGTTCAGCTTCACCACCAGCCGCGACCCGGGTTTCCGTTTCAAGAATGGCCACTTCACCATGATCGGCCTGGAACAGGACAACGGCCGCCCGCTGTTGCGCGCCTACTCCATTGCCAGCGCCAACTATGAAGAAGAACTGGAGTTCTTCAGCATCAAGGTGCCGGATGGCCCTCTCACCTCCCAGCTGCAGAACATCCAGCCGGGCGACAAGATCTATGTGAGCCGCAAGCCCACCGGCACCCTGGTGGCCGACCACCTGCTGCCCGGCAAGAACCTGTGGCTGCTCTCCACCGGCACGGGTCTGGCGCCGTTCATGAGCATCATCAAGGACCCGGAAGTCTACGACCAGTACGACCGTGTGATCCTCACCCACGGGGTGCGCCACGTGTCCGAGCTGGCCTATCAGGACACCATCCAGAGCGAGCTGCCCAACAACGAATTCTTCGGTGAATTTGTCAAAGGCAAACTGCTCTACTACCCGACGGTGACCCGCGAACCCTTCCGCAACCAGGGTCGACTCACCGACCTGATGACCAGCGGCAAGATCTTCGCAGACCTGGGTCTGCCCACACCGAGCCTGGAGAACGATCGCTTCATGCTGTGCGGCAGCCCGGCCATGCTCAAGGATACCCAGGCCATTCTCGATGGGTGGGGCTTCAGGGAAACCCGTGGCGGCGAACTGGGGGAGTATGTCATCGAGCGGGCCTTTGTGGAGAAATAACCCCCTCGCATCTTGACGCTGCAGGCAAAACGCTACGGGCCGCTTTCGCGGCCCGTTTTTTTGATTCAGAACCAGCCGTGCATAGCGAAACGCCTGTTGCGAAGAGCAACAACGGTTTGCTTACGTCCATCGCCATTCGTATCTGGCAATTCGAAACAGGTTTGTTCGCGCTACAAGCGATTCCTCTACAGAAACACGCTTATTTCTTTGCCGGCTGCAAAGTGACCGTCCTGGCCAGGGCATCTGTGGTTTCCGGTGGCTTGGCATCCAGATCCTTGGTGGCGCCGCAAGCAACGCATTCCATCCACTGCTTGTCACCGTCGATGACGCGCTGGATCTTGTCCATCTGTCCGCATTCCGGACAGGTAGCCCCGGCAATAAATTGGCGTTTCATGATTGCTCCCCATCCCTCCGTAGGAGCGGCGCTCGAGCCGCGAACATTACTTGGGAAAGCTTTCGCAAGCACATTCGCGGCTCGAGCAACGCTCCTACGGTGAAATCTTCTAACCGCTGATGCCGCAATGACGCAGTAGCGGTTCCACACTGGGCTCGCGGCCGCGGAAGGCCTTGAACAGCTCCATGGGTTCGCGGCTGCCACCCTTGGCGAGAATTTCGCTGCGGAAGGCACGGCCGGTGTCTTCGTTGAACTCGCCTTCTTCCTCGAAGCGGGAATAGGCATCCGCGGAGAGCACTTCTGCCCATTTGTAGCTGTAATAACCCGCCGCATAGCCGCCGGCAAAAATGTGCCCGAAGCTGTTGGGAAAGCGGTTGAACGCGGGCGGCTGAATTACTGCCACCTGCTCACGCACCTCTTTCAGGACCTGATAGATATCCAGCCCTTCCTGGTATTCCGCGTGAATACGCATGTCGAACAGGGAGAACTCCAGCTGCCGCACCATCTGCATGGCGCCCTGGAAATTCTTTGCGGCCAGCATTTTGTCCAGCTTTTCCTTGGGCAGGGGTTCACCGGTTTCATAGTGGCCGGAAATCAGGGCGATGCCTTCTTCGGTCCAGCACCAGTTTTCCAGAAACTGGCTGGGTAACTCCACCGCATCCCAGGCCACCCCGTTGATGCCGGAAATACCGGACACATCCTGCTCGGTAAGCATGTGGTGCAGGCCATGGCCGAACTCGTGGAACAGGGTGACCACTTCATCGTGAGTCAACAGTCCCGGTTTGCCACCGGCGGGCGGGGCGAAGTTGCAGGTCAGGTAGGCCACCGGGGTTTGCAGGCTACCATCCGGACGACGGCGACGAATGCGGGCGTCATCCATCCAGGCGCCACCGCGCTTACCGGTGCGGGCATACATATCCAGATAGAAGGCCGCACGCACGCTGCCATCGTCGTCCACCAGCTCGTAGAAACGCGCATCTTCGTGCCACAGGTCCACATCATCACGCTGCCGGAATTGAATCCCGAACAGCTTGCCGACCACAGCGAACATGCCGTTAATCACGGTATCCGCCGGGAACCAGGGACGCAGCTCTTCCTCGGAAATGCTGTAGCGCTCTTCGCGCAGCCGCTCGCTCCAGAAACCGATATCCCAGGGGTTCAGATCGTCGGCACCCTTCTCGGCCGCAAAGGCCCTCAATGCCGCCAGTTCCTGTTCCGCCTGAGGCTTGGCCCGCTTGGCCAGGTCTTCGAGGAACTGAATCACCTCGTTAACATCCCGGGCCATCTTGGTGGCCAGGGACTCTTCAGCAAAGTTGGCAAACCCCAGCAGTTGCGCCTGGTGGTGCCGCAATTTGAGGATTTCATCCATGATGGCGGAGTTGTCGAACTGGCCAGCCTGGGGACCCTGGTCAGAGGCCTTGGTGGTCCAGGCCACATACATTTCCTTGCGCAGCTCGGCATTCTTGCAGTGGCTCATGACGGCAATAAATACCGGCGCATCCAGCGTCAACAACCAGCCGTCCTTACCGTCGGCTTTTGCCCGGTCAGCAGCACCGGCTTTGGCGCTGTCCGGCAGCCCATCCAGTTCCGCCTCATCGCTAATGTGTTTGGTCCAGGCCTGAGTGGCATCCAGGGTGTTGTCGGAAAATTTGCTGGTCAGTTCAGAGAGCCGCTTGGAATTGGCCATGTACTGCGCTTTCTTGTCCTCCGGCAGATCCACCCCGGAGAGACGGAAATCTCGCAAGGTATTTTCAATGTCTTTCTGCTGGGCTTCGCTGAGCGAGCTCCATTCATCACTGTCACGCAGGGTCTGGTAGGCGGCACACAGCTGCGCGTTCTGGCCCACCTCGGTGCCATACTCGCTGAGCAGCGGCAGGCAGCTGTTGTAGGCATTACGCAACGCCTCATTCTGGGCCACCGCATTGAGATGCCCGGCGGGCCCGAAAGCCTTGCCCAGGCGATCGTCTTCCTCATCCAGGGCCTGCACCAGATGGGCGTAATCGAATTTGCCCTCCGCCAGCACCTGCTGGATGCGCGCGCGGCCATCCGCCACCAGTTGCTCCACAGCGGGCAGTACATGCTCCGGCTGGATTTTTGAAAACGGCGGCAGTTCCGGGTAGTCAATCAGCGGGTTGTTGCTCATGGGTGTCCTGTCCTGGTTCTGTCTGCGCTGCCGGCAAGCGCTGGCGAGTCGTCTCGTCCGGTTGCAACAGCGTCTGGAAAATCAGCCACTTGCTCAGCAGGAAAACGCCAAGCAAGATCAGTATGGCAATCAGTATACGGGTGGGCGGCTTGTTCATGGGCCTCCCTGACGATCACATTCAACTATCGAGTTTATCAGTGATGGGGATTCGCCGCTTTGAAGACAAGGCCCCGCAATTGGGGGAACGCGTATTTGTGGACCCGGATGCTACCGTGATCGGCGATGTGGTGCTGGGTGACGATTGCTCCGTATGGCCGCGTGCCGTCATTCGCGGAGATATGCATGCCATCCGCATCGGCGCCCGGGTCAGCATTCAGGACAATGCCGTGCTGCATATCACCCACGACTCCCGTTTCAACCCCGGCGGCTTCGCCCTGCAGATCGGTGACGATGTCACCCTCGCCCACCAGGCCATGCTGCACGGTTGCAGCCTGGGCAACCGGGTAATGGTGGGCATGCAGGCAATCATCATGGATGGTGCGGTGGTGGAAGACGACGTGATTGTTGCCGCCGGATCCCTGGTTGGCCCCGGCAAGCGCCTGGAGAGCGGGTACCTTTATCGGGGTCAACCGGCTCGCCAGGTGCGCCCACTCAGCGATGAAGAAAAGCAGTTTTTGCCATATGTGGCCGGGAATTATGTGCGTCTGAAGGATCGCTATCTGGCGGGCTGAGCTGCGATTCAAATTCTCCACATAAACGACATATTCCCAAAGCTCAAAATATCGTCGCTTTTTCGAATCGGTGATGAAGAACCCTGAAGCGTGAGGGTGAATGAGAAATCGTCCAGGCTGATGCCGCCACCGAGCACCAGCCCGAGAATGCCGTCACGGGACTCCACATTATAGGGGCCACTGTTTTCTTCCAGGTAGGAGTAGGCTATGTACTCCCCGAAACTGGCGAAGAAGATTTCCCAGCCAAACCCCTCCCCATCGAACAAGCCCACCAGGGACCCAGCGGTGCCGATACCGGCGTAGTCGGGGATAAAGTTTCGCGGTAGATTCTGACCAATACGCCAGAACCCACCGGCTTTGGCTGTGCCGCTAAAGTTGTTGGCGTCTACGCCCCAGGCGTAACCCACTTCACTTTGCAACGGCCCCTGAAGATAGCGGAACAGGCGATGGGCGTGGAGAAAGTAAGCGCCGCCAATAGCATCATGACCAAGCTGATTATCCCAGCCCTGGGGCTCCTCGGAACCGGTGATCTTGTGTACCACTTTCTGTGACTGTTCTGCGCCAGAATCCGGACCCACGATGCCAACCCGTACGCCATAGCCGAACAGGCTGTTGCCGTTCCAGCTGAACAGGCCCAACTCCAGATTGCTGTAGCCCACGTAGGGAAGATCATTGAAGTCTGGCATCCCCCGCGAAATGTCAGACGGAGTAATCATGATCTGTTCCAGGCTCAGGGTCAGTGCATGTTTTTCATCTACCAGACTGATGCCGGGCAGCGGGTCCAGCGCAGCAGCCAGACCACAGGTAAAAGTCCCATTGCGATCACAACGATCATGGGCATCACCCACCCAGCTGATGCGCGCGCCATTAGTGTACTGACCGTCGGAACCGACAAACAGGTCATTATCCCAGGAAAAACCGAAGGTGGATGCCTGGACAGACAGGGGAAACAGACAGCAAAGGATCAATAAAACACGCGGAGACATAGCCATACCTCTTTCGGCAAAAAACGCTCCCCGCAATCAACATCAAAAACGCCAGCGCCGCTGCATGACCAGAAAGGCGAACGACGCAGACCAAGTTATTAGTATCAGTCCATTCAGAGCCTCCACCCCGGCGATCAGACGCAAGGTCCCCATGGGGTAGAGATCACCCAGACCCAGCGACGTATAGCAGGCGGCGGAAAAATACAGGTGGTCCAGGAAACTGCCATCTACTGCACCAGCCAGGTTCATGGCGGTGTCACCTTTGTCCAGGATCAGGTATACCAGAGCATACAGAGTCACTTCCACCATGTGAGCAAAAAACATGGTGATCACAACCAGCAGAATTTCACCACGAAAACGCGTCCACTGTTTCAATAACGCCGACAGCCCCGCCAGCGTCCAGTAATGCAATGTCACCGTGGCCAGCACCATGAACAGGCTGATCGCAGAGGCATAAGCCACTTCGTAAACGATGGCTTCGTGCTCCATGGTTTATCTCAGCATAGCCATCACCGGCGCGCTGTCCGGACGCCAGCCACGCCAGGTTTCAAAGGCTTCTGCGGCCTGCTCCACCAGCATGCCCAAACCATCGGCGGTAGCTGCCGCGCCCTGTTGTTGCGCCCAGACCATGAAAGGGGTGGGCTCGCTGCCGTACACCATGTCGTAGGCCACGGCGCCTTCTGCCAGCAGATCCTCTGGCAGAGTCGGCATCTCGCCATGAAGTCCGGCAGAGATGGCATTGATGACCAGATCGAACTGCCCGCTCAGGTTATCCAGTCCGCTACCCAGCACCGGCGGGTTCGTGCCATCCATAAAACCGCGAGCCAGGATAGCGGCCTTGTCTTCCGTGCGATTGGCAATGCGCACCAGCGTCGGCGCTTCTGCCAGCAACGGACCCATGACACCGCGCACCGCACCGCCGGCACCCAGCACCAGCACCCGCTTGCCCTGAATGGCCCAGCCCTGGTTATCGCGGATATCTTTCACCATGCCGGCACCATCGGTGTTGTCACCATGGAGCTTGTCGCCATCCCACCACAGGGTATTCACTGCCCCCGCCTGGCCCGCGCGTTCGGTCACAGCATCGCACAGCTCGAAGGCCTGCTCCTTGAAGGGCACGGTCACATTGGCCCCCAGGCCTCCTTCTTCATGAAAAGCGTTTACAGCGCCGGCAAAGTCATCCAGCGGCGCTTCGCGCTTTTCATAACGCAGATCATCGCCGCGCTGGGCAGCAAAGGCATGATGAATATCCGGCGACCGGGAATGGGCCACCGGATTGCCGAACACACAATACAGGGCCGTCATAACCACTCCCGATGAATCAGAAATTTCTGGTAGAGCTCAATTTCCGCACTATCCGGCTGCGGATGCCAGTCATAGTCCCAGCGCACCAGTGGCGGCAGGGACATGAGGATGGATTCGGTACGCCCGCCGGACTGTAACCCGAAGATGGTGCCGCGATCGTAGACCAGGTTGAATTCCACATAGCGACCACGCCGATAGAGCTGGAAATGGCGCTCCCTGTCACCATACTCATGGTCTTTTCGCCGCGCCACGATGGGGCGGTAGGCCTGGATATAGGCATCACCGACGCTACGCATCAGCGCAAAACTGGTGTCGAAATCGAAGCGATTCAGGTCATCGAAAAACAGGCCGCCAACGCCACGGGGCTCGTCACGATGTTTGATATAGAAGTAGTCATCGCACCAGCTTTTGAATTCCGGGTAGATCTCTTCACCGAAAGGGTCGCAGGCCTCCTTGGCGGTCTGGTGCCAATGCACCACATCCTCTTCGAAACCGTAGAAGGGCGTCAGATCAAAACCGCCACCAAACCACCACACCGGGTCTTCGCCCTCTTTTTCGGCGACAAAGAAACGGACATTGGCATGACTGGTGGGTACGTAAGGGTTCTTCGGGTGAATCACCAGCGACACCCCCATGGCCTGAAAGCTGCGGCCCGCCAATTCCGGGCGCGCTGCGGTGGCAGACGGAGGCAACTGATTGCCGAACACATGGGAAAAATTGACGCCGCCCTTTTCAATCACGGCACCGTTTTCCAGCACCCGGCTGCGGCCACCGCCGCCCTGCTCCCGGTCCCAACTGTCTTCACGGAAGGTGGCGCTGCCATCTTCCTTGGCCAGTTCCTCGCAAATGTGATCCTGAAGGCCCAGCAGGTAGTCCTTCACCGCCTGCAGTGATACCTCTGACATGCCGTCTCCCGGTTCGAATACTTGGCTTAAGCGCGCAAGGTGCGGCCACTTTCCAGATCAATAATGGTAGAGGGTTTGGCGGCCCGGTCACAGGCGCCGCTGACAATAAAGTCCAGCCGCTCGCCAAGCTGGCGGGCCACCTGGAATTGGTTACGGGCCGCCGGGCGACCACTGATATTGGCACTGGTGGAAATGATCGGCTGACCTACCGCCCGACACAGGTCCCGAGCCAGGGGGTGATCCGGTACTCGCACCGCCACTTTGCTAAAGGCGCCGCGCACCCAGGCGGGCACGCTATCGGCGGCGTCAACCAGATAGGTCAGCGGTGCCGGCCATTGCCCTGCCACTTGCTTACGCTGGCTATCGGTGAGGCGAATATAAGGTTCCAGTTGCTCCAGGTCTGCGCCGATCAGAATCAGGCCCTTGCTCACCGGTCGCTCCTTGATAGCCAACAGACGCGATACCGCTTCTTCATTGAAAGGATCGCAGCCCAGGCCGTAAACCGACTCGGTGGGATAAGCCACCACGCCACCCGCCTGGATAATCTGTGCCGCGCTGTGCAGATGCTGGTACATGACGAACTCGCCCTGGAAGGAAAGACGGGAAAATACCCTGCATGACAAGCCGGCTCAAGGGAGAGCCGAGATTACGCCGTAGACGACAATCTAAAGTGGCACCGGCGTAACACGTTTCGCTGTCAGCGCCTTTTTGCCTTTTTTCACTTCGCTGGTTTCACACTCCACTTCCTCGCCCGGCGTGAACGCCCACTCTTCGTCTTCCGGCATGGTGCCGATAATCCGGTAGCGCCTGCCGCCCACATGAACTGCCTCCACCGCACGCCACTCTCCCTGTCCTCTCAACAAGGGCACATAGATCTCGAACATGGCACACCTCGAACACGGACGTCCTGATGCCTTCAACATTCCGCCCCTGGCCAGAAAAGGTCAAATCCGGGAAACCCTTCAGGAGCCATCGGCCCCTGAAGAGTGAACGTGCCTAGGCCGCGCCGCTGCGTTTCAGGTAGCCCCCGGTCACCCTTTCCACCCAGCCTTCCAGTTCCAGCTCGGAAAGCTGCCCGGCCAGGTCAGTTATCGGCAGGCCTGTGCGTTCCTGGAGGGCGTCCAGGGAATTGAGGCCGCCGGTCAGATGCTTAAGCAACTCGGGTAGATCCGGCTCATCAACACCAGCCGCTTCCACGCTGCGCCGGAAGTCACCGAAGGCATGAAAAATGTCCTCCCGCGATTCCAGCCAGTTGGCACCATCACGCAAAAGCTGATGGCAGCCTTTGCTCAGAGGATTGTGGATACTGCCGGGAATGGCGAACACCTCACGCCCTTGTGTCAGGGCCGTACGTGCAGTGATCAGGGAACCGCTCTTGATAGCCGCTTCCACCACAATGGTACCGAGGCTCAGGCCACTTATGACCCGATTACGCAGGGGGAACTGGGCCGGAAGAGGTGGCGCGCCAGGGGCGAATTCCGTGACCAGGGCTCCGCCTTCCTCCACGATCTGCCCGGCCAGAACCGCATTGCGGGGCGGGTAAATGCGATCGGGCCCACTGCCCAGCACCGCCACCGTACGGCCAGCGCTGATTGCCCCCCGGTGCGCGGCAGCATCCACCCCCAGGGCCAGGCCACTGACGACCACAAACCCGCTGCCGGCCAGATCCCGGGCAAAACGGCGACTGTTATCCAGCCCGTCCGCGGAGGCATTGCGCGCGCCGACAATGGCCAGGCCGGGAGCATTGAGCGCCTCCACGCTGCCGCGCACCGCCAACACCCCGGGGGCATCCGGGATCTGGGCCAGCAGGGATGGATAATCCGCATCACCGAGAGCCAGCCAGCGCCAGCCCTGCTCATGCAGGTGCTCGTAATGCACGGTCAGGGAACCAGTGTTGTCCAGCAGCTTGCGGCGCTCTTTCAGGCCAGCCGGCAACAGTGGCAGGAAATCGGCCAGCGCGGTGCGGTCGATGGATTGCTGCTTCAGGGCGCGGCCCAGGGCCGCAGATGACGGGGAAAACAACGCCTGCAATAGCAGGCGTTTGTATTGTCCGTCCATCGCCCACCTCCTTGTGTGCGTTTGACGGGTTATAAGGAGCCGAAACTCCGGCGGTGAGCGCTACCGCAATTTACTCAATCAGTAGCTACCCGCCGGACTTTCGGCGACATCATGCATGTAAATAGGCCGCAGAGACTCCATGATCAAGCCATAGCTGACCTTGTCGAAGACACGGAAAATCACCATGGAGCCGGTTCTTTCCCGGGGCAACTGTACCTTGTCGCCACGCTGGCGATCACGGACCACCTCACCCTGGCCGAACACATCCAGCACGTTACCGACTTCCAGACCGTCACGCTCGCCCTTGTTGATCACCACCACATCGTTACGGGCCACGCTGTTGATGCGGTCAAAGAAACGGATCACCTTGGCTTCGATCTTGGTATCCGGCGCTGACGGGTAAAGCACGGAGCGAACCCGGCGATCTTCGGTGGAGAACAGCCGGTCATCAATACGCAGATCTTCATTGGACTTGGTCACCCGCAGGGTCACCATGTCGTCCTCATGACCAGCTACACGGCCCAGACCAATCTGGCGAGCTTCATAGCCCAGTATTTCATTGGTATCCGGGTCAACGTATTGCTCACCGGTGCGGTAGATACCGTAGCTCTGATCCAGATCTTCCCACTGGGTCAGGGCATCCCGCGCATAAACGGTGTCGCCTTCGCCGAAGATCACCCGGCGATCACGGCCCCCAACGACGTAGGGAGCCTCGGCAATCTCCTGACGGCTGACCACCAGACCTTCTTTCAGATAGGCGGAAATGGCGCCAGCCGGAATCGCGGGGATCGCCTCGTCGTTGGCTATTTCACGCACTTTCGGCGTGAGCTTGACGGTCCCGTTGGGAAGCACTTTTTCTTCCACGCCACGCTTTACCGACAGGCGCGGCTCGCCATTCACATAGGTCAGGCGAATCTCATCACCGGGATAAATCAGATGGGGATTGCTGATTTCTTCATTGATCTGCCAGATCTCCGGCCATTGCCAGGGTTCTTCCAGAAAACGGGCGCTGATATCCCAAAGGGTATCGCCGTTCTTGACGAAATACTTGCCGGGATGCCCCTCTTTGAGCATGACCTGGGCAGCCGCCAAGCCGGATAAAGACACTAACAGCCCGAAGGCCAGGGCGCGCTGGACCGATTTCATCATCATCGGATTCCTTTTATCATTATTGGACTCATCCCCAAGAGCTGCCGTGGGCCGGTTTTTACGGAC